>Ga0208958_1000924_pt1 | contig 32030 bp, 30 predicted proteins | sample RifOxyB1_FD_184032 | JGI IMG/M metagenome (GOLD analysis project Ga0208958, IMG submission 184032) | Soil microbial communities from Rifle, Colorado - Rifle Oxygen_injection B1 (SPAdes) | ecosystem: Environmental > Terrestrial > Deep subsurface > Rock core/Sediment | place: Rifle, Colorado...
GGGGTAAGAGCCCACCGCGGACCTGGCGACAGGGACGGCATGGCAAGCCCCGCCTGGAGCAAGACCAAATAGGGACGTCGCGCGGGTTCGCCCGCAGGGTTCACCGCCCCGGACGTCCGGGTAGGTCGCGAGAACCGTTCAGCAATGGACGGTCCAGAGGAATGATCGTCGCCGCTCTTCGGAGCGGAACAAAACCCGGCTTACAGGCCGTCTGGCGTTTTCATAAGAGGAGGAAGGAGATTCGGCGCTCCGCGAAACGAGGATGCGACGTCGCCTCAAGACGCGCGGACGGCCGCATCGACCCCTCTCGTCGCCGAACACACCCGGTCGACGTAGTCCGCATGGGACGGCATGACGGCCACGCATTTCCGGATCACCGTCTCCACGTCGGCCAAGTAACGCTCCACGTCAGGCTCCGGCGTCACGTCGACCAAAGGGTCGTAACCGGCGGGAATGATCCCCTGCCCCAGCAGCACCTGGATCCAGCTCTCCTCGGCGAACAGTTCGTCGTCCTCGCGGAAAATCCGGCCGTTGGCGCGGAAGAGGTCGATCTTGCGCTCCAGCGTCGCGGGCACGTCCATGTCGCGGCAATAGCGCCAGAAGGGCGTGTCGTCGCGCTCAGTGGCCTTGTAGTGCAGGATGATGAAGTCTCTGATCCGCTCGTACTCGAAGTCGGTCTGACGATTGAACTCGGCGATAGTGGCCGGATCGAAACCGGCGTCAGGCATCATGCGCACCAGCCGGATCAGGACCGACTGGATGAGGTGCAGGCTGGTCGATTCCAGAGGCTCCAGAAAGCCCGAGGCGAGACCCGCCGCCACACAGTTGCGGTTCCAGATCTGACGACGCTTGCCCGCGACGAAGCGGATACGATTCGGTTCCGCCATCTGGGCGCCGTCCAGGTTCGACACCAGAATCCGCTCCGCCTCGTCGTCGTCCATGTAGCGGCTGGAATAGACGTGGCCGTTACCGGTGCGGTGCTGCAGCGGAATCCGCCATTGCCAGCCGGCGGGACGGGCGGTGGAGCGCGTACAGGGAGTGAAGGGTTCGGTCCGCGCGCAGGGCACGGCCATGGCCCGGTCGCACGGCAGCCAGTGCGACCAGTCCTCGTAACCGGTCTTCATCGCCTGTTCGATGATCAGGCCCCGGAACCCGGAGCAGTCGACGAAGAGGTCAGCGGACAGGACGTCTCCGGTCTCCAGGGTCACAGACTGGACGAAACCGTCCTCGGGCCTGAGCTGAACCGAAGCGATCTTGCCTTCGCGACGACGGACGCCCGCCGCCTCGGCCATGCCCCTAAGATAGCGGGCGTAGAGACCGGCGTCGAAATGAAAGGCGTGGGCGATATGGCCCAGCGGCGATGTCGGCCGTGCGGGATCGGCGCGCATGAAGCGATTTTCGAGGGCCGCCGCCGTATTGATGGAATAGGCGGCGAAGTCAGACGCCTTCCCCGCCGCCCGCATCTTCAACCAATACTGGTGGCAGCGCAGCCATTCTAGGTCGCGGCCGATGACGCCGAAACCGTGGATATAGCTCGAGCCCAGCCGATCCCAGTCGACGAACTGGATGCCCAGTTTGAAGCTGGCCTGGGTGCGGCGCATGAAGTCGTTTTCGTCCAGGCCGATCAGATCGTTGAACTTTTTGATCGCCGGGATCGTCGCCTCCCCCACCCCGACCGTTCCGATCGCCTCTGACTCCACCAGGGTGATGTCGTACAGACCCTTGAACAGTTTGGAGAAGAGGGCCGCGGCCATCCAGCCGGCGGATCCCCCGCCCACGATCAGGATCGACTTCAGCTGCCGCACCCGGCCTCTCCCTAAAAACCTCAGTCGGCAGGCTCGCAGACGCCGGGGGTCGGCGGCAAGGGCAGAGGCCCCGTGCGGGCCGGACGCGCATAGCTGAGACCATAGCCCCGGGCGAACTGCACCACGTCGCCCTCGTGCTCGCCGGTGCTGCAGGCCGAACCCGGCCAGGCGAAGGACAGACGACCGGTGAAGTCATAGGCCCCGCCGGACAGCACATCGGTCAGCCCCGCGCCCTCCGTGCCGGGAAGGAAGGCGGCGACGAAGGCGTCGGACAGATTGATCAGGTCGTTCACATAGGCGGGACGGCCCGAATAGAGCACCGACACCACCGGAACCCCCTTGCCCGAGACGGCGTGCAACAGGGCCAGATCGTTCGGGCGGCGATGGCTGTACTGGACGGGCGCCGGGAAGCGTACGTCGCCATGGTACTCGGCATAGGGCGTCTCGCCCAGGACGACCACGACCTTGGCGAACCGGCTAACATCCACTCCGACCGCGTCGCGGGAATAGACGATGTTCTCGGCGCCGAACTGGGCCGTCAGGGCTTGCAACAGGGTGGCGCCGGTGGCGAAGTCGGCATTGGTGTTTTCGGTCCCCTGCCAGGTCAGGGACCAGCCGCCGGTCTGGTTGGACAGGCTGTCAGCGCTGTCGCCCACGACCAGGATCTTCTCGCCCTGGACCAGAGGCAGGGCGGACTCGTTGTTCTTCAGCAGGACGACCGACTTGCGCACCGCCTCGCGCGCCAGGTCTGCGGCGGCGACGGCCTCCGCCCGCCCGTTGTAGCGGCTTTCCGACGGGGCCTGCTCGAACAGGCCCGACCGCATCTTGACCCGCAGGATCCGCGTCACGGCGTCGTCGATGCGCGACATCGGGATGCGCCCAGCCTCCACATCGGCGATGGTGTTCTGGATGAAGGCCTTCCAGTCTTCGGGGACCATAACCATGTCGATGCCCGCGTTGATGGCCTGGGCGCATTCGGCCTTGGCGCAGCCGGGCACCTGTTCGATCCCGTTCCAGTCGGACACCACCAGGCCGTCGAAGCCCAGCCGGTCCTTCAGCACATCGGTCAGCATCTCGCGGCTGCCGTGCATCTTGCCGTAGTCGTGGCCGGCGGCGACGTCGTTCCAGCTGCTGTATGAGGCCATGACCGTCTGCACGCCCGCCTCTATGGCCGAGTAATAGCCGGCGCCGTGGCGATTGATCATCTCCGCGCGGGTGGCGCGGGTCTCGCCCTGGTCCTGGCCGTTATAGGTGCCGCCGTCGCCCATATAGTGTTTGGCCGTGGCGACCACGTCGCCGTCGCCGGTCAGGTCGCCCTGAAGCCCACGGACCAGGGCCTCGCCATATTCGGCGACCTGCCGAGGATCGCTGGAATAGCTCTCATAGGTGCGCCCCCAGCGACGGTTCTCGCCGACCGCCAGGGTCGGGGCGAAGACCCAGGTGATGCCGGTGGCGCGCACCTGGCGCGCGGTGGCGCGGCCGATCCGCTCGATCAGATCTGGGTCGTGAGCGGCGCCCAGGCCGATGTTGTGGGGGAAAAGCGTGGCGCCGGAGACGTTGTTGTGGCCGTGCACCGCGTCCGTACCCCAGATCAGCGGAATCTTCACCGCCATGTCGGTGGCGAGGGCGGCGTCATGATAGCGGTCGGACAGGGCCGCCCATTCGGCGACGGTCGCGTGCTTGTTCATGGCGGGCCAGGCGCCGCCGCCGTTCAGCACCGAGCCGATGTAATACTGGGTCACCTCTTCGGGCGTGATGTAGCGGACGTCCGGCTGGGTCATCTGACCGATCTTCTGCGCCAGGGTCATGCCCGCCACGATCCGGGCGATCCGCGTCTCCATGGCGGCGTCCGGCGCGTGGGCCGGGGTCAGAGCCGGCCAGTCCGAGAGACTTTGACCGGGGGCGGTCTGCTGGCCGACGGCGCTCATCGGCGCAAGGGCGCACCCGGCCAGAAGCAGCAGGGATAGAAGCTTGGTCTTGCGAAGGGTCATGCGCCGTCTCTCGATGCAACAGGGGCCGAATGAGCGAATAGAGAGGGCGGGACGGCCAGGCCGTCCCGCCCAGTGTCCAGGGCCGTGGGAGGGGCGCCCTAGAACCGGTAGTTGACGCCGAACAGGAACTGGCGACCGTACTCCTCGTAGGTCTCCGGCAGGGAGCCGCCGTCCGCCGTCGTCGTGCCGCCGCTGTCCAGACCCAGGCGGGTCCGGTAGGGCGAGTTGGTCAGGTTGTTGACCTGGAACAGGACGCCCAATCCCTCCAGAGGCCCTTCCTCGAAGGTGTAGCCGATCTGGGCGTCGATCTGCTCGTCGTCCAGGATTTCGGTGTAGCCGCGCGTCGCGAACAGCTGCACCACCTCGCCCTTGAAGGCTTCGCGGAACCGCTTGCTGATCCGCGCCTGGAAGCCGCCCCGCTCATAGTAGGCGGTGACGTTATAGACCGTGCCGGACAGACCCGGGATGCGGACGGTTTGTCCGTCGGGCGCGGGGTTCAGATCCGATTCCGTGAAGGAGATGCTGCCCAGGACGCCGAGACCGTCCAGCGGCTCCCACACGGTGCCGAAGTTCAGGGCGCCGCTGACTTCCAGCCCCTGGACCGTCCCCCCGTCGCCGTTGGCCGGCAGGCTGATCTGGCCGATAGGGCTGATGGTCACGCCGGCCGGTATCGAAGACGCCGTAGACGGCAGCGGAATGCCCGTGAAGTCGAAGGTGCCGGTCTGGGTATAGATGTAGGTCTCCAGATCCTTGTAGAAACCGGCGATCGACAGATAGGTGGTCGCGTCGACGTACCATTCGTAGGCCAGGTCGAACGCGTTGGCGCGCCAGGGCTCCAGCTCCGGATTGCCGCCCGAAGCGGACCACGGATTGACCGTCGCCCCCGGCGGGCAGGTCTGCCCCGTGCAGACCAGAGAGTTGAAGCTGGGCGTCACATTGGCCCGCATCTCGTCCATCCGCGGCCGCGCCATGGTGCGCGAGGCGGCGAAGCGGAGGCGATGCCCGCCGCCGAAGTCATAGATCAGGTTCAGGCTGGGCAGGATGTCCAGATATTCAGCCCCCTTGGTCACCGAGATCGGGTCGATCGGCACGCCGGGTTCTGTGCCGTTGATGACGACGCCGGTGGATTCCTGATTCTGGACCACGGCCTGCATGCCCACATTGCCGCGCCAGTTTCCACCGGCGAAGTCGAGCTTCACGAAGGCCGTGGTGACCTGCTCCTCGATGTCCCAGTTCTTGTCGAAATAATTGGCGTCGAGGATGGGCGCCCGGTCGTAATAGACGTCCAGCGCACGGCTGAGATCGACGGACAGGACATCGCCGAAGCCGGCCCAGTCGAGCGACGTCGGGCTCACCAGATATTGCGCGTCGACATAGACCTGCTGACGCCCGTTCTTCAGGAACAGGTCATAGTCGTCGACCCGTTTCGACTTGTCGCGATTGGCGTAGTTCACGCCGGCGGTGAAGGTGTTGAAGAAGCCGTCCATGTCGCGCTCGATCTTCAGATCGGCGGATTGGATGGTCTCCTCGACGTCGGGGAAGCGAATAGCCCCGTCGTGTCCCCAGCCGCCCCAGGGCGCGCGATCGCCCAGCGTCACCTGAGAGGCGTCGGCGTAGTCCAGCCCTTCCGAATAGGTCGGATAGCCGTCGTCGTTCACGGTGAAGCCGATGCTGTCCAGGGTGCGGCCCACATTCGGGGTCGCCGGCGTCACGCCGCCCGTCCCTCGTCCATAGCCGGCGTAGGTCTCCAGGATCGTCTCGCGACGCTGGTTGTTCGAATAGGACAGGTCCGCGATCACGCGGGTCCGGTCGTTGATCTCGTACTCGGTGTTCAGGCCGATCGAGAAAATCTCGTCTTCGCGCGTATTGTAGTCGTTCCGGATAATCGGAACTGCGTTGTTGATCGTGCCGCTGCGGCCGAACAGAGAGCCGCCGCGATCTTCGGTCACGACACCGGTGAAATAGGCGTCGTCGGCCCAGGCGTTGGAGAACCACTGGGCGCCCCGCGTCGTCTCCTCCTGCTCGAACTTGGAGTAGTAGACGTCCAGGGTCGAATGGAGCCGATCGTTCGGGCGCCATTCCAGAATGCCGATGACGGCGTCCCGCTGGTTCAGGCGCGAGGTCGCGAAGATTTCCTGGCCGTTCAGCAGCAGGGCGGTGTCGGCGCTGTCGGGCTGCACGGAATCGACGGTGCAGGTCGAGCCGGGCGTGCCGGGCTCGCAAACCCCGCCGAACGACTCATAGCCGTAGGCCTTGTAATGTTTGTTCTGCGACGGCGAATCCAGATGGGCGTAGCCTAGGGCAATGCCGAGCGTCCCGTCAGCCAGCTGATCAATATAGCTGACCGAGAAGCGGCCGCCGTAGTTGCGGACATCGTCGTTCAGCTTGTCGCCTTCGGTCATTTCGCCGCGCATGTTCACGGCGACGGCGCGCTGGCCGAACTCGAGCGGGCGGACGGTCCGCAAGTCAGCGGTGCCCGACAGCCCCATGCCGGAGATCTCGGCGTCGGGCGTCTTGTAGATGACGACGCCGGACAGCAGTTCGGACGGATACTGGTCGAACTCCACCGCCCGGTTGTCGCCCGAACTGGCCTGCTGACGGCCGTTCAAAAGGGTGGTGGTGAAGTCCGGCGCCAGGCCGCGGATCGAGATGACCTGGGCGCGGCCGTTGACGCGCTGCGCCGCCAGGCCCGGCAGACGGGCGATGGATTCGGCGATGGAGACGTCCGGCAACTTGCCGATGTCCTCGGCCGAGACGGCCTCGACGATCGAGGTCTCCCGCCGCTTGGTGGAGATCGAGTCGGCCAGGCCGCGCCGCAGGCCGGTGACGACGATCTCCTCGACCTCAGTCGCTTCCTCGTCCGTCTGCGGCGTCGCCTGGGCGACGGCGACAGCCGGCAAAGCCATGGTCAAGGCTAGGACCGAGGCCGTCAGGCCCAGGGCTCGGCTCGGACGAATTGAATGGAACCCAGCGAATGCGCTGCGCATGTGATCTCCCCTCACGTTTCCCTCGGCGTGGGCCGCATTGGCTCCACGTCCATCTTGTTGGCGCCTCATTGGAAGCGCTTCCAATACAATATCGCCTTATTCCATTTTGGCAATACGGACCCTCAGCGACGAGTGCGCCAGACGTAGGTCGCGGCGCTGGCGGGCGGCAGGACGACCGGGGCCCGCAGCCCTCGTTCGCCGACTTCGAAGCGGGCTTCCGCCTCCGACGGATTGAGAACCAACAGCACGCGCTGACCGTCGGGATTGACGAAACCGACCGCTTCCAGATCCTCCGGCGCGGCCACCGACACTCGCTTCGCGCCCTGACGCACGAATCGGCTGGCGTGGCCGAAGGCGTAGTACTCCTGGTTCCTGCGCACGGCGCCCGTGCGGCTGTCGATGGTCACGACGCCCCGGCAATCGCTGCAGCCGCCGGCGTGGGGGCCATGGGTCTCGTCCAGCGCCAGGTTCCACATCAGCACGCCCCGCGCCTGATGATCGACCGCGCCGATGACCAAGGACTTCATGGTCCAGACGAAGCTGTCCTTGAACTCCGGGGCCCATTCGCCGCCCGAACACTCGGTAAAGAAGACGTCCTTGTCGGGGTGGGCCTCGAACACCCTGGACTGGGCGGACACGTCTCCGGCGTAGCAGTGCCAGGCCACCCCCGACACATAGGCCCGAGCGACGGCGTCGCTCAGGACGCCCAGCGGCTGTTCCGGCTTGTCCCAGTTGTGATCCCAATCCAGAATTCGGGTTTCAAGACCCAAGCGCTCGAGCCTGGGACCCAGGTCCCGTCCGATAAACCGCGCCCTGCCTTCCGGGCCCCAGCGCATGCCGGGATAGGAGTCGGGCTCGAAATCCGGTTCGTTCTGTATGCTGATATAGTCGGTCGGCACGCCCGCCTCGGCGGCGGCGAGAATATAGCGGGTCAGATAGTCGGCGTAGGTCGGATAATACTCGGGCTTCAGCTCGCCCTGGATCATCGAACCGGTCGTCTTCATCCAGCCGGGCGCGCTCCAGGGCGTGGCCATGACCTTGAGCTCGGGATTGATCGCCAGAGCCTGACGCACCGTCGGAAAAACTTCGGCCGCCATGGGCGCCGTCGAGAAGCCGGCCAGCATCGAATCTTCGGCGTCGGCCAGACTGTAATGGCTCAAGGAAAAATCGGACGCGCCGATCGTCACCCGCGTGAAGTCGAAACCGAGGCCGCCGCCCTGTCTGCCGAAAAGGTCGCGCAGCAGCGCGTCACGCTGCGGCGGCGACATCCGGCTCTGGATGAGATGAGCGGTCGCATCGGTTATGGCGGCGCCGAAGCCGACCATGGTCTGTCGCGGCGCGTCCGGGTCGAGGATCACGGCGGGCCCCGAGGCTGCGCCTGTCTCGCGCTTCATCGTCAGATCTTCCGGCGCCAAAAGCCGCGACTGATCTCCGGTCGTTACCCAGCTTCCCGCCGGAGCGGAGGCGCACCCGGCCAGGGCCGAGGCCGCGAAAACCAGGGCGCACGCGCCCGCCTGCAGCCGGTGCGGTCGTCTCATGCCATCCTCCCTGCGAGCGTCTGGACGCGCTCTGTCATCAATTGGAAGCGCTTCCATAATGCCGCCGCCCGGCGGCGCGTCAACCGCAAAAGCGGGACGGCGTCAGGCGGCGCCCGCCTCGGAGGTCAGGCCGCCCACCGATTCGCGAACCACGACCGCATGCGGCAGGGTGCGGAAGGTCCAGTCGTCCACGCTCCCGCTGATCCGGCCGGAAATCAGGCGAACCGCCTCGCCGCCCATGGCCTTCAGGGGCTGGTGGACAGTCGTCAACGGAGGCCAGACGATGGCGGAAACCGGGGTGTCGTCGAAGCCCGAGATGGAGAGATCGCCCGGCACCTGAAGCCCCCGCGCATGGGCCACCGACAGGGCTCCCGCCGCCATGTCGTCATTGGCGCAAATCAGGGCCGTGGGCCGCGACGGCTGAGCCAGCAGCCGGGCCGCGATCAGGCCGCCGGACCGGAAGGTGAAGTCACCGCGCTCCACCATCAGAGCGGTTTCGGCCAGGCCCATCTCCCGCATCGCGCGGCGCACGCCGTCCAGACGGCTCTCGGCCGACAGGTGGCCGGCGATCCCCCCCAGATAGGCGAGACGGCGATGGCCGAGGTCCAGCAGATGTCGGGCGATGTCGCGCCCCCCGGCCTCGTCGTCTATGCCGACGGCGTCGACTAGGCCGCGCCCGCCCCCGCCCGGGGATACGGCGGCCAGGTGCACGCCCCGCCCCCTCAACTGCCGGATCAGATCGGCGTTGTCGGAAAAGGGCGGCGTCAGGATCAGGCCCTGGCATCTCTGATGGACGGCGATGTCGAGGATCTGATCGACCGCTCCGGGATCGTCCTGCGGCACATGGCGGGTGATCAGTTGGAACCCGGACTGCAGGCATTCCCGCACCGCGCCCAGTTCCAGAGCCGAGGCGTAGAAGGAGTTCGGCTCCGCATCCAGGTCGGACGCCAGCACCAGGGCCAGAACCCCGCTGCCGCCGCCGGCCAGGGATCGGGCCTGCGGATTGACGCGGTAGTCCAGCGCCTGGACCGCCTCCATCACCTTGAACCGCACCGAATCCCGGACATTTGGCCCGCCGTTAAGAACCCGCGACACCGTGGTGCGGCCGACGCCGGAAAGGCGGGCCACATCGTCGATGGTGGGCTTTTTGACGGACATGCGACGCTCCAGTCTCAATACCGTCTCTGGATGGCCCAGGCTGTGGACGACTGCAAGGAACCGCAGCGGCGTCATCGCTCGGCGGGTCGAGGCCGGCAAGACGCCCCGACCGCATCAGCCCTTTCGCGGCGGGCCCACCGGGGTCGAGAGAATCTCCCGCACGATCCGGACGATGAGGGGGCGCATGGCGTCGCGATGGATCTCCGCGGCCGCCGGCGTGTCGCGCACCACCTCCACCCCGGCGGCGAGGACGAGCAGCAGCCGCGCGCGATCCTCGGCCTCCTCCCCGCCCAAGGCGCAGGCGAGCGGGGGGATCACCCGACGTTCGAAGATGTCGCAGATCAGGCCTCTCGCGGTCGGATCGGACGCAGACCGCACCGCGACGAGGACGAGGTCGCTGATCCGCTCGTGGGCTCGCCGCGCCTCGACAGACGCGGCGGTCAGGACGAGCCGCAATCTCTCGATTGCGGCTCGATGGACGCGATCAGCTGCGGATGAAGGCCAGCAGGTCCGGGTTCACGACGTCCGGGTGGGTCGTGCACAGGCCGTGGGGCAGGCCGTCGTAGATCTTGAGCTGGCCGTGGCGCAGCAGGGGCGCCGAGAGGCGGGCCGAGTCGTCGATCGGCACGATCTGGTCGTCCGATCCGTGCAAGACCAGGGTCGGGACGGCGATCGCCTTCAGATCCTCGGTGAAATCGGTCTCCGAGAAGGCCTTGATGCAATCGTAGTGGGCCTTGGCGCCGCCCATCATGCCCTGGCGCCACCAGTTGGCGACCACGCCCTCCTGCAAGGTGGCTGGCGCCCGGTTGAAGCCGTAGAAGGGCCCGGTCGGCACGTCCCTGTAGAACTGGGCCCTATTGGCCACCAGGGCGGCGCGGAAGCCGTCGAACACCTCGATCGGCAGGCCGCCTGGATTGTTCGCGGTCTTGACCATGATCGGCGGCACGGCCCCGATCAGCACGGCCTTGGACACGCGGCCGTCGCCGCCGTAGCGGGCGACATAGCGCGTAACCTCGCCCCCGCCGGTCGAGTGGCCGATGTGCACGGCGTTGCGCAGGTCCAGGGCCTTGGCCAGGGCGGCGACGTCGGCGGCATAGGTGTCCATCTCGTTGCCGGTCCAGGTCTGGGTGGAGCGGCCATGGCCCCGGCGGTCGTGGGCGATGACGCGATAGCCCTGGGCCAGGAAGAACAGCATCTGGTTGTCCCAGTCGTCGGCGCTGAGCGGCCAGCCGTGGTGGAAGACGATGGGCTGAGCGTCCTTGGGACCCCAGTCCTTGTAGAAGATCTGGGTTCCGTCCTGGGTGGTGATGAAAGGCATAGCGTCTTCTCCATGAGGCGATGAGGGGGAGCGGTCCTGCGCGAGCGAAACGGCCGGCAGCGAAGCCGACAGCCCCAGCGCGCCGGCGGCGGCGAGCACGCCCCGACGCGAGAGACCTTCGTTGAGGAGGAAATCGGCGGGGGCCATGGCAAGCTCCATTGGGCGGGTTCGATGCAAGATCACCGATCGTGCGCGCCCCGCCCACTCGGCCATTCAGCCATGGGACCTGACCTTTGGTATTATGGACGCCACCCTCTGAGGGTACTCTGATAGATCCGGAGTCGAGCCGGCGACCAAGAGGGGGTCTGCGAATGAGCGACAGCGACGAAGGCGCCGGCGCGTCCGGCGTCAACAAGCCGGTCTTCACCCTGTGGCCGACCGCAGAAGGCGCCGAACCCAAGCCGGGCGACCTCACCCCAGGCTGGACTCTGGCGCGGCGCGACAAGCCTGACTTCCGGCCGACGGCCGCCGATCTGGCGATAGCGGCCGCCCTCGGCCTGTCGGCCGCAGGCGCGGTCTTCTCCGAGTCCGGGATCGAGGCGGGCCTTTGGCTGGCGACGGGTGCGGCGACGGCCCTGGGCCTGATCCTGTCCCTTCTTCGGCGCCGACACGAGGCCGCCGAAACGGCATGGCGGCAGGCCCTGTTCGAGCGACCCGGCATCTCCCTGTGGCGCGAGGACTGGTCCGCCGTGGGCCAGGCCATCCTGAAGCTCAAGCGCGACGGCGTCCATGACATCGAGGCCTATTTCGCCGCCCGGCCGGACGAGGCCCGGGCATTGCGGCGGCAGGTCATCGTCAAGGACGTGAACGCCTTCACCGTCCAGACCATGGGCGCGCGGTCCAAGGCGGACCTCGTCGGCCCCCTGGATCGCATACTGCCCGACAGCGACCAGACCTTCGACCAGTGGCTGATCGCCTTCGGACGCGGCGACGCCTTCTATCGCTCCGAGACCCATATCGTGCGACCCGACGGCAGCCATCTCGACTGCCTGTTCACCGCCGCCTTGCCGACGTCGATTCAGGGGTTTCGCGACATTCTGGTCGCTGCTCTCGATGTGACGGAATACAAGGCTCTGCAGGCCCGGCTGTTGGCCGCCCAGACCGAGGCGGCCCGTGCATCCCGCATATCGACCGTCGGCGCCCTGACCGCCTCGATCACGCACGAGATCAATACGCCTCTGGCCTCCATCCTGGCCAATGTACAGGCCGCTCTGCGCTGGATGCGCCGGGAGACGCCCAACTACGCCGAGGCCGAGCAGGCCATCGAACGGGCCGTCGCGGACGCCAGCCGCACCCAGGAGGTGGTGGGCCGAACTCGGGACTTCCTCAGCGCCTCGCCGCCCGACATCCGGCCGATCGACATCGCCGAAACCGCGCGGGTCGCGACGGTGCTGATCGACCGGGAGCTTCGTCTGCACGACGCCTCCGTCCATCTCGACGCCGCCCCGGACCTCCCGAAGGTCCTGGCGGATTCGATCCAGATGCAGCAGGTGCTGGTCAATCTGATGATCAACGGCGTCCAGGCGATGACGTCGCAAGCCGGGCCTCGGGACGTCAGGGTGGTGGTCCGCGCCGTCGATGAAACAGTCAGGATCTCCGTTTCCGACCGCGGGCCGGGCGTCGACCCCGCGCTCCGCGCCCGACTGTTCGAACCCTTCGCCTCCGACAAGAGGGACGGCATGGGCATGGGGCTGGCGATCTGCCGCAACGCCGTGGAGGCGGTCGGCGGACGAATCTGGCTGGATGAATCGTCCGTCGGCGGCGCGACCTTCCATGTCTGCCTGCCCGCCGCCGCCCCCCTCAATTCGGCAGGGGCGCCAGCCGATCCGCCAGCCTGACCCATTCGGCCAGGGTCCGCGCCTTCATTTTCCGCATGGCCGACTTGCGATGGATCTTCACCGTAGCCTCGCTGAGCGACAGTTCGGCAGCGATCTGTTTGTTCAACTTGCCGGTCGTGACCAGACTCATGACCTGCCGTTCGCGGGGCGACAGGGTCTCGTATCGCTGTTCAAGATCGCTGGCGTTCGCCTGGTCGCTCAGCCGCTCCTGGTCGCGCCCGATCGCGGCCACGACGGCGTCCAGCAAATCCTGGTCGCGAACGGGCTTGGTCAGGAAGTCGACGGCGCCGGCCTTCATGGCCCGCACGCTCATGGCGATGTCGCCGTAGCCCGTCATGATGATCACGGGATGAAGCACGCCGTGGTCCGCGAGCCGCGCCTGCAGGTCCAGACCGTTGCCGTCCGGCAAGCGCACATCCACCAGGACACAGCCCGGCCGTCTCGGCTTTTCGGCCCGCATGAAGGTCTCGATCGACGCGTGCTCCATCGTCTCATAGTCCATCGAGCGGAGAAGCCCCCTCAGGGCTTCGCGCAGATGACTGTCGTCGTCGACGATGTGGATGAGGGGCGGCATGGAGACGATCCGACGGAACCAGACACGGCATTCTGCCCCACCTTGGTCGGCTTGTCTTTTCAGGTCTTGCTGTTTTGACATGAGCAGACGCTTGATGCCGCCTTGAATGCCGTTCACATATTGCTGCCGGAGGGCAGGACATGGAGGGCCACGGCAGCGCCAAATTCCGCGACGCCAGCCTTCTGGCGACGTCTGCTCGTCGGCCGTGGAGCCTGATCGCCGCTGAAATCCGCAGTCATTCTGCGGGCGAAATCGCGGCGTTCACGCCGCAGAACGCCGAAATCACTCAAATTCTGCGCGACGAACATGATGCGGTGTCGACCCGAGCCTCGGGCGGGGTTCGGCAGGAAGTCGCCGCGAGACCGGGCACCACCTGGCTATGCCCGGCCGGTATCCGTGAGGAGGCCACCCGCCTGTCAGCCGATATTCCGCGCGTGCTGCACGTCTATATTCCGCAGCACAGTTTCCTGTCGGGCGAAGTGGCCGCCCTCGGGTTTAGGGCGCAAGATCTTCGCTATCAGGCGGAAGTGAACAGTCCCCGCATATTGACGCTGCTTCGCACCGTTCGGCAGGAGCTGGTCAGCGAAGGGTCGGCGGGCGGGCTTCGCATCGACGCCCTCGCCGTCGATCTGATCGCCGCGCTGGCGCGAGACCATGCCGAGGGCGGACGGACAGCGGGGCCTCCGCGCAGCCAGGGGCGGCTGGACCGAAGACGGCTCGATCGGGTGCTGGCCTTCATCAACGACAACCTCGACAAGGACCTCTCCCTGTCCGATCTCGCCGAGGTCGCCTGCGTGAGCGTGTTTCACTTCGCCCGCGCCTTCCAGCAGACCCTGGGCGCCGCCCCGCACGCCTATCTCAGCGAGCGGCGACTGGACGCCGCGCGGCAGAGACTGGCCTATGGCGCCGAGAGCCTCGCGCAGATCGCCCAGTCCTGTCGCTTCTCCAGTCAGGCCAATTTCACGCGGGCCTTCACTCGGGCCACAGGCGTCAGCCCCGGTCGGTATCGCCAGGCCATGCTGGGGCGGTCGGACGGGGCCGCTCTCATCCTTTAGGATGAATGGATCGAGGGTCCGGCGCGTGTAACCTCTCTGGGCGGAGGAGTTATGGCGCCCGATCCGATCATTCACGTCGTCGATGACGATCAGTCGGTTCGCGAAGCCGTTCGATCACTGCTCGAGTCCGTAGGACTGTCCGCCCGCCTTTATGAATCCACGACCCAGTTTCTCGAAGCCAAGGCATGGTCGGGCCCCGGTTGCGTCCTGCTCGACGTCCGCCTGCCCGGGGGCAGCGGGCTCGATTTTCAGTCGCGGATGGCGGGCTTGGGCATCTTCCTGCCGGTCATCCTCATCACCGGTCACGGGGATATTCCGATGTCGGTGCGGGGCATGAAAAGCGGCGCAGTCGATTTCCTCACAAAGCCCTTCCGCGATCAGGACCTGCTGGACGCCGTCGCGACCGCCCTGGATCGAGATCGCGAGCGGCGCGCGGCCTCAGCGGGGATCGACGAGCTGCGCGCGCGTTTCGCGACCTTGTCCCAGAGAGAAAGGGAAGTCATGCGCCTGGTCAGCGCCGGTAAGATGAACAAGCAGATCGCGGGCGATCTCGACATCAGCGAGGTGACGGTCAAGATTCATCGGGGAGCCGCAATGAGGAAGATGGGTGCGCGCACCCTGCCCGACCTGGTCCGAATGGCGGACCTGCTGGCCGGCGCGGCGGACTAACACCTCAGTATGATTTCGCGCCCGGACCATTGCCGCCATGTTGACGCGCCTCCGCCGGCGTTTGTGAAAGACCGTGAGCTTGCCCCCCAATTCTTCCGTTTCGGTCGTCGAGGACGACGACTCGTTGAGGATCGCCATCGCCGGCCTTCTCGATTCCCTGGGCTACCGCGTGAAGACCTACGCCTCGGCGGAAGCCTTTCTGGAAGACCCTGCGGGACACCAAGCGGACTGCATCATCACCGACATCCAGATGCCGGGCCTCAGCGGGATAGAGCTGAAACAGTATCTGGACGCCCTGGGGGTGGTCACGCCGGTGATCATGGTCACGGCCCGAACCGAGCCGTCGCTCCATGCCCGGGCCCGGGCGAGCGGAGCGGCCTGCGTTTTGCAAAAGCCCTTCCAGGAGGCGGACCTGGTCCGGTGCATCGAGGGCGTCACATCGGCGTGACGGGCCCTTCATGAGCCTGGTCGCCGACCTGTTCGAACATGTTCGCGACGCCGTGGTTTGCTGGGACGACCAAGGGATTATCCGCGTCTGGACCCCTGCGGCGGCCGCCCTCTACGGCTGGACTGCGGACCAGGCGATCGGCGAGCCTTTCCAAACTCGTCTGGGCCCCGTGCCCGACGGGCTCGGGGAGGCCGTGGTCGAGCGGCGGACCGCCGCAGGCTCGGCCCTTGTCGTGGAGGCGACCTGGGTCCGCCGCGCCGGCGAAACCCTTGAGATCGGACGGGACGTGACCGCCCAGCGGGAGGTCGAACACCGTCTGAAGCGGTCGGAGCTCCGCTACAGCAGCCTGTTCCAGGCCATGGCCGCCGCCTTCTGGGAACTCGACTTCGCCCCGGTCGGCGGCTTGTTGCGCGAGCTCAGGGCCCAAGGCGTCATCGACCTGCCCCGCTATTTCGCCGACCACCCGGCCTTCGTCCGCAAGATGATGCGTCACACCCGGGTGGTCGACGTCAATGACACGACCCTCGCCATGTTCGGCGTCGGCGAGCGCCGTCGCCTCGCCAAGTCGGTAGAGCCTTACTGGCCGCAAGCCAGCAGTCCCGTTTACGCCGCCGCGGTGCTGGCGGCCGTCGGACGCCAAAGCCATTATATGACCGAGACCCGGCTCCGCCGACGCGACGGCACGGAGTTCGACGCCCTGTTCACGGCGGCCTTCCCGCACGAAGGTCTGGTGCAGGGCGCCCTGCTGGTCGGGGTCATCGATATTTCCGCCCGGCTGGCGGCCGAGGCCGATCTGCGACGGCTCCGCGACGACTTCGCCCATGCGGCGCGCGTCTCGATGCTGGGAGAACTGGCGGCCTCCATCGCGCATGAGGTCAATCAGCCGCTGGCCGCGATCACCACCAACGCCGCCGCCAGTCTTCGGTGGCTTTCACGCGAGGAACCGGACATCACGCGGGCGGTCGACCTGACGTCGCGGATCGCCGCCGACGCGCGGCGGGCGGCGGATGTCGTCGGGCGGGTGCGCGGCATGGCGTCCAAGCGGGCTGCGGCGCGCGAAGCCGTGACCATACCGGACATCATCGAAGAGACCCTGTCCTTTCTCCGCGACGATCTGCAAAGCCGGGGCGCCAAGGTTCAGGTGGACGCCCTGCCCGCGACCGTGCTGGGGGACCGCACCCAGCTGCAGCAGGTCCTGGCCAACCTGATCATCAACGCCGTCCAGGCCGCCTTGCCTGGACACCGCGCGGACGTCCGGATCGCGGCGACGCCGTGCGGCGACGAGGTGGAAGTCAGCGTCTCCGATAAAGGCCCCGGTCTGAGCGTCGAACCCGACAGCCTGTTCACCAGCTTCTATTCCACCAAGCCCGACGGCATCGGCCTGGGCCTGCCGATCTGTCGTTCCATCGTCGAGGCGCACGGCGGGCGGATCCAGGCCGCCAACGCGCCGGACGGCGGGGCGGTGTTTACCATCCGCCTCCCGACTGAGACCGATCATACCAAGGTCTAGGTCTCCGCACCGGACGTAGAATGGCGCGGCCGGGTCGCTTGGCCGCATCCTCCTGTCAGACGCACCGCCTCCCTACGGCGCGTCCCTGACGAGGAGAGGCCCGATGCTGATCGAGACCGCGACCGCCCCCCACCCCCGCCGTCCGCAGGGCTCGGCGCTTCTCCTCGTCGTTCCTTGTGACGACCCTCTCGACGACGCCGTCCTGCTGCTGCGCGAAGCCGCCCGGGTCAGCGCCGCAGCCGGTCTGCACGTCGATCTGCGTCCCTGGTCGCTGCGCGAAGGCGGCCGTCCTTTCCTGATGCTCACCGTTCAAGGCGATCGCGCGCCTCTGGAGGCCTGACCGCCATGTCCAAGACCATCGTCCTGATTCACGGCGCCTGGCTGAACAGCCAGAGCTGGGAAGGTTTCAAGGCCCGTTACGAGGCCAGGGGCTTCACCGTCCTGGCGCCGGACTGGCCCTACGACGATCGGACGCCGGCCGAGTTGCGCCGCGCGCCGGACCCCCGGCTGGCCAAGACCGGGCAGAAGGCGATCATCGATCATTTCGAGCGCATCATCCGCGCCTTGCCGGAGGAACCCATCCTGATCGGTCACTCCCTGGGCGGGGTCTTTACGCAACATCTTCTCGACCGCGGCTGCGGCGTCGCCGGCGTCGCCATCGATCCGGCGCCGACGCCTGGCGTGCCCTTGGGGCCGCACGCCGTCGTCTCCGCCCTGCCGATCTTCAGCGACCTGTTCAGCTGGAGAAAGGCCAAGGTCATGTCGCGGCGTTTCTTCGAAACCCGCTTCGCCCAGACCGCCCCCAAGGACCGCGCGACCGAACTCTATGACCGCTACATCGTCCCGACCGCCGGCCGGGTCTACTGGGACGGCGTCACCGGGGCCTCGGGCCGCATCCGCTGGAACAATCCCGACCGCGCGCCGCTGCTTCTGATCGGCGGAGAGCTGGACCTGATCGCCGACGCCAGCATGACCCGCGCGATCCATCGCAAACAGTCCCGCGCCCCGTCTCGCACCGACCTGAAGATCTTCCAGGGCCGATCGCACTGGACCTGCATCGACGCCGGCTGGGAGGCCGTCGCCGACTATGCGCTGGACTGGGCGTTGACCAACGCCCGCCCGGCGCGGCGCTGAGGTCGGTCGGAAGGGGAAGCGCCATGGCGGGTCGCGCTCAGGATCCGGTCGTCTTCGTCCACGGACTTTGGGTGACCGCCGCCTCCTGGACGCCCTTCGTCCAGCCGTGGATCGACGCCGGTTACACGGTCCACACGCCCGAGTGGCCCGTGCTCGACGACCATTCCGTCGAGGCCTTGAACGCGGCGCCGCCAGCAGCCCTGGGCGCTCTGTCGATCCAGGCCGTGGTCGATCGGATGGCCGAACATATCCGCAGGCTGGACCGCGCGCCGCTTCTGGTCGGCCATTCCTTCGGCGGGCTGTTCATCCAGCTGCTGCTGGACCGGGGCCTGGGGCGAGGCGGTATCGCCCTGAACCCTGCGCCGATCGCCGGGGTCGTGCCGGGCCGGCTGACCCTTGAGGCCGCCGCCCCGGCCATCTTGCGCGCGAATGGCCATCGTCGTCCCTACGCCCTGTCCCGGCGCCTGTGGGACGAGCGCTATGCGAACGCGGCGCCCCCCGTACTTCAGGCCGAAACCTGGGCGGACTACGTGGTTCCGACCTCCGGCCGCATCATTCATCAGGCGGCCTTCTGGCGCGGCACCCGGATCGATCCGCGTCGCCGCCGTCAGCCCTTGCTCATCACGGCCGGAGACCAGGACCGTCTCGTGACCCCCTATCTGTCCCGCGCCGCCTATCGGCTCCAGAAGCGATCGCCGGCCCCGACGGACTTCCTCGAATTCCCCGGTCGGTCGCACCTGCTGATCGCCGAACCGGGATGGGAGGCGGTGGCCCAGGCCTGCATCGACTGGGACGCGCGCCGCCGCCCCCTGCAATCCGACGCCGATTTCATCAAAGCCCCAGAAGGAGACTTCCTATGACCACAGCATCCGTCGCGGCCGCCCGCTCCCTGCTGACCCCGGCCGATCACACCCTGATCCTGATCGACCACCAGTCGCAGATGGCCTTCCCGCTGAACTCCATCGAGGTCGGCGCCCTCCGGGCCAATACCGCCACCGTCGCGCGCGCCGCCTCCGTCTTCTCGGTCTCGACCATCCTGACCAGCGTGGCGGCCACCAGTTTTTCCGGTCCGGTCTTCCCCGAGATCCAGAAAGCCTTCCCCGGCGCGCCGGTCATCGACCGCACCACGATGAACTGCTGGGAGGACGCGGCCGTCATCAACGAGGTCAACCGGATCGGCAAGGGCCGGATCGTCCTGGCCGGTCTGTGGACCTCGGTCTGCATCGCGGGTCCGGCCCTGTCTGCGGCCGAACAGGGGTTCGAGGTCTATGTCATCGCCGACGCCTCCGGCGACGTCTCGCAGGAGGCTCATGACCGGGCCATCCAACGCATGATCCAGGCCGGCGTGCGTCCCCTGACCTCGCTCCAGTATCTGCTCGAGCTGCAACGCGACTGGGCGCGCGGCGAGACCTATGACGCCACCACAGGCATCGCCATCGACCATTCCGGGGCCTATGGCATCGGCCTGCTCTACGCCCGGGCCATGCTCGGCGAACATGCGCGGGAGGGGTGAGATGACCGCGCCGCGCGATCCGGACGCCGAACCGTCGCCCGAAACACAGCCGCTCGAAGCCCTGCTGGACCAGGCGCTGGAAGAGAGTTTTCCGGCCAGCGATCCGGCCGCTCTGCTGCGTAGGGAGGAGGATCGGTGAAACCCTATCTGGTCTCTTTGGCGGCGGGCGTCCTGATCGGGGTCATTTACGGCCTTCTGAACGTCCGTTCCCCAGCGCCGCCCTATGTGGCCCTGCTGGGCCTGCTGGGCATTCTACTGGGGGAACAGGCCGTTCAGCATGTCCGGCATAGGTCGCCCCCGCCCGTGGCCGCGCCGCCCGCCGATCCCGCGCCATGATCCCGACCCGTCGCGCCGCCGTCGCCGCCCTCGGCCTGGCGGGCGCCGCACCCGCCTTCGCCTGGAGTTCGCCCATGACCCCCGACGTGACCCAAACGCCCGACCTGATCCTGCACGGCGGCCGCTTCACCACCCTGGACCGGTCCAATCCCAACGCCGACGCCGTGGCGGTCACGGGCGGGGTCTTTTCGGCCGTCGGTTCGACGCGCGACATCGTCCCGACCGCCGGACCGCAGACGAAGATCATCGACCTGGGCGGGCGCCGCGTCGTGCCCGGCCTGATCGACAGCCACACTCACGTGATACGGGGCGGGTTGAACTACAATATGGAGCTGCGCTGGGACGGCGTGCCCAGCCTGGCCGACGCCATGGCCATGCTGAAGGCCCAGGCGGCCAACACCCCGCCGCCGCAATGGGTGCGCGTGGTCGGCGGCTTCACCCGCCACCAGTTCGCCGAAAAGCGGCTGCCGACCCTGGACGAGATCAACGCCGCTGCGCCGGAAACCCCGGTCTTCATCCTGCACCTGTATGACCGCGCCCTCTTGAACCGCGCCGCCCTGCGCGCCGTCGGCTATACGAAGGACACGCCCAATCCGCCTGGCGGCGAGATCCAGCGCGATGCGGCGGGCGAACCCACCGGCATGCTGATCGCCCAGCCCAACGCCATGATCCTGTATTCGACCCTGGCCAAGGGCCCGAAGCTGCCGGAAGAGTACCAGCTCAACTCCACCCGCCACTTCATGCGCGAGCTGAACCGGCTGGGCGTGACCAGCGTCATCGACGCCGGCGGCGGCTTCCAGAACTATCCCGACGACTACCGGATCATCGAGAAGCTGCACGAAGACGGCCAGCTGACGGTGCGTCTGGCCTACAATCTGTTCACCCAGAAGCCGAAGGAGGAGCTTGCCGACTTCAGGACCTGGGGAACCCAGGTGCGCCCCGGCCAGGGCGACGACTTCTATCGCCACAACGGCGCCGGCGAGATGCTGGTCTATTCCGCCGCCGACTTTGAAGACTTCCGCCAGCCGCGTCCCGACATGCCCCCAAACATGGAGACGGACCTCGAGCCGGTGGTGCGCCAGCTGGTCGAGCAGCGCTGGCCCTGGCGCATGCACGCCACCTATGACGAGACCATCAGCCGGGCGCTGGATGTGTTCGAGACGGTCAACCGCGACATGCCGTTCGGTCGGCTGAACTGGTTCTTCGACCACGCCGAGACCATCAGCCAACGCAACATCGACCGGATCGCGGCGCTCGGCGGCGGCATCGCCGTCCAGCACCGGATGATGTACCAGGCCGAGGATTTCGCCGAACGCTACGGCGTCGAGGCCATGGCGCAGACGCCGCCGATCTCAAGGATGCTGGCCGCCGGCGTGCCGGTCGGCGCTGGCACCGACGCCACGCGGGTGGCCTCCTACAATCCCTGGGTTTCGCTCAGCTGGATGGTCACGGGCCAGAGCCTGGGCGGGCTGCGCATGTACCCGGCCGCCCAGCGCCAGGACCGCGAGACGGCGCTGCGCCTCTGGACCGAGGCCAACACCTGGTTCTCAAACGAGCGCGGCGTGAAGGGCCGGATCGAGACGGGACAGCTGGCGGATCTGGTCGTGCTCGACCGCGACTACTTCTCGGTCGCCGAGGACGAGATCGTCCATATCGAGAGCGACCTGACCCTGGTGGGCGGAAAGATCGTCTGGGGCGCCGGCGACTTCGCCCGCGAGGCCCCGCCCCTCCCCCCGCCGGCGCCCGACTGGTCGCCGGTCCGCACCTTCGGCGGCTACCATTCGGCCAAGGCGCAAGAGCGAACCGGCTTCTTCGCCAAGGTGGCCGCCGCCTGCGGCTGCTCCACCGCCTGCGGCGTCCACGGCCATGACCATGCGGCCACGACCCGGCTTCAGGCTCCGGCGGCCGACCACAAATCCTTCTGGGGCGCCCTCGGCTGCGCCTGCTGGGCCATCTGACTCAAGGAACTCAAGCTCATGATCCGCCTTTCGCTGCGTCTGTCCTACGGCCTTCTCTCCATCCTCTTGATCGGCGCCGCACTCCTGGCGACCGCCCCGGTCGCCCTGGCCCAGTCCGGTTCAGGGGGCTGCCGCACGGCCTGCGTGGAGACCCGCTTCGTCGAGGCGGGCGGGGTGCGCTACGCCTATCGCGTCATCGGCGAGGCCGACGGTCCGCCTCTGGTGATGATGAACCGGTTCCGGGGCACGATGGACGAATGGGATCCCGCTTTCGTCGACCGTCTGGCCGACGACAGGACCGTCATTCTGTTCGACAACGCCGGAGTCGCCCGCAGCTCCGGCGCACCCTCTCCCCGCCTGGCCGGCTGGGCGGACAATACGGCGACCTTCGTCGGCGCCCTGGGCTATCGGGAGATCGACGTCCTGGGCTTCTCGCTCGGCGGGCTGATGGCGCAGGAGCTGGTCCACCGTCATCCGGGCCTGGTGCGGCGCCTGATCATCGCCGGCAGCGGGGCCGGCTATGTCGAGGGCTACAACGTCCGTCCGCAAGCCATCGCCGTCGCCACCAAGCCGGTCAACACGGACGAGGACTTCCTCTACCTCTTCTTCCGCGACACCCCGACCAGCCAGGCCGCCGGCCGCGCCCACCTGGCGCGTCTGCGCCAGAGAGACGACGCCTTCGCCGCCCTGGTGAGCGCGGACGCCTGGCGCGCCATGCTCTCGGCCGCTTCGGACGTTGGAACGCGCGAGACCTCCCTGCTGAACCGGGCGCCGGATCTGACGATCCCGGTCCTGGTGGCCAACGGCGTGGAAGACGCCATGATCCCCACCTATCAGTCCTTCGCCCTGGCCCAGGCCCTGCCCGACGCCACCCTGATCCTCTACCCCGACTCCGGCCACGCCTTCATGTTCCAGTTCCCCGAAGCCTTCGCCGACACGGTGAACCGGTTTTTGCGGTAGAGCGGGCGCATCTTGCAGAAGGCCGTCGCAGCCGGAAAATCGGCCTGCGTGGCGACATCGCCTTGATCGGCGCCGAGCCAGGCGAGCTGTTGGACCGCCGGACAGAGACGTCCCCGCGCAGCCTGCCGAATGGCGGACATGGAACTAGATCGTCATGTGGGTGGCGGACAGAGAGGGATTCGAACCCTCGGTAGGCTTTCACCTACACACGCTTTCCAAGCGTGCGCGATCGACCACTCCGCCACCTGTCCGTTTCACGCCAGCTCGTGCGCGCCGCCGGAGGTCGATCCGGCGGGAGGCGGGCCTGATAGAACACCATGGCCCCCTCGGCAAGCGCCTCTGACATCCCCATATAGGCGCAAACCTCATTTTTCCTGGTGAAGGACCCCATGCTGCAGACCAAAACCGCCGAACTGCCGACCGCAGAGACCGCACTGCCCGGCCGCGCCGAGCCCCTGGCGACGGATGCGAACCATTACGTCAGCGGCAAGCCGCTGAAGGGGCCCTATCCCGAGGGTTTCCAGACGGCGATTTTCGGCATGGGCTGTTTCTGGGGCGTGGAGCGGGTGTTCTGGTCCTTGCCGGGCGTCTGGGTCACGGCGGTCGGCTATTCGGGTGGGATCACGCCCAATCCGACCTATGAAGAGACCTGCACCGGCCGCACCGGCCATACCGAGGTGGTCAAGGTGGTGTTCGACCCGTCGGTCATCACCTACGGCGACCTCTTGAAGGCCTTCTGGGAGAATCACGACCCGACCCAGGGCATGCGCCAGGGCAACGACATCGGCACCACCTATCGTTCGGCCCTCTATACGCTGAACGACGAACAGAGGGCCGAGGCCGAGGCCTCGCGCGACGCCTATCAGGCGGCCCTGACGGCGGCCGGGCGCGGCGCCATCACCACCGAGATCGCGCCGGCGGGCGCCTTCTACTACGCCGAGGCCTATCACCAGGGCTATCTGGCCAAGAACCCCGACGGCTATTGCGGCATCGGCGGCACCGGGGTGGTCTGCCCGATCGGGATCGGCGTGAAGGCCTGACCGCCCGGCAAGGATCGGTCGAAATGTCCTGCGGCCGCCGGCTAGGCGTCGGCGGCCGACAGGCGTAGGGAAGCCGAAAACGTGCAGGGAGATCCGCCATGTCCGCCTTCGTCCACCCCGATGAGATCCGCAGCCGTTTCTCGGCCGCCCTGTCGGCCATGTACCGGGCGGAGGTGCCCCAGTACGGCGAACTGCTGACCCTGGTGGCCGAGGTCAACGCCGAGGCCCTGAAGGCCGATCCGGCGGGGGCGGAGCGTCTGGCGGCCGCCGGCGAACTGGCGCGGCTGTCGGAGGAACGCCACGGCGCCATCCGCGTCGGCACGGCGGACGAACTGGCCACCATCGCCCGCGCCTTCGCCGTCATGGGCATGGCGCCGGTCAGCTATTACAATCTGGCCCCGGCGGGGGTGCCGGTCCATTCGACCGCCTTCCGTCCGGTCGATCCGGCGGCCCTGGCGCGCAATCCCTTCCGGGTCTTCTGCTCTCTGCTGCGGCTGGAGCTGATCGAGGATCAGGACCTGCGTCAGGAGGCGGCCGCCGCCCTGGCCCGGCGCGACATCTTCACTCCGGGCGCGCGGGCGCTGATCGAGACGGCCGAGACCGCGGGCGGCCTGGACGAGGATCAGGCCGACCGCTTCGTCTCCGAACTGCTGGAGACCTTCCGCTGGCACGCCGAGGCGACGGTCAGCGCCGAGACTTACGAGCGCCTGGTCGCCGCCCACCGGCTGATCGCCGACGTGGTCAGCTTTAAGGGGCCGCACATCAACCATCTGACGCCGCGCACCCTGGACATAGACGCCGCCCAGGCCGCCATGCCCGAACGCGGCATCACGCCCAAGGAGACGATCGAGGGTCCGCCCGACCGCGCCTGCGCCATCCTGTTGCGCCAGACCAGTTTCAAGGCCCTGCAGGAGGCCATCGCCTTCCCCGACGCGGATGGGACGACCCAGGGCGTCCATACCGCCCGGTTCGGCGAGATCGAACAGCGCGGCTGCGCCCTGACCCCTGTCGGCCGGGCCCTGTACGATGCGGCCCTGGCGAACAAGGACTTCTCGGCCCTGCCCGACGACTGGGCCGCCCTGCGCCGGGACGGCCTGGCCTGGTTCCGCTATCGCGCGACGCCCCAGGGCCTGGCGGCCTGCGCCGAGACCGCCGATCTGGAGGCCCTGATCGCCCTGGGACACGTCGTCGCGGAGCCGATCACCTACGAGGACTTCCTGCCCGTCAGCGCGGCCGGTATCTTCCAGTCCAACCTCGGAGCCGAGGTGCGCGAAGCCTATGCCGTCGACCCGGCCAAGGCCGATTTCGAACAGGCTCTGGGCCGGTCGGTGCTGGACGAGATGGCCCTGTATCAGGCCGAGCAGGAGGCTTCGATCGCCGCCGCCCTGAAGGCCCTGGGTCTGGCCGAGGCCGCAGCCTGAGCAAATCCGAGACCATCCGCCGTATTGCCTGACGCCCCGCGCCGGATCATAGACGCGGCCGTGACCCCCTCCGCCCCCTCGTCTGCGCGTCGTTATGATCTGGACTGGATCCGGGTGGGGGCGTTCGGCCTGCTGATCCTCTATCACGTCGGCCTGGTCTACGGGGTCTACGGCTGGCACGTGCACAGCGTTCACACCTTCGAGTGGATGCGCGAGGCCATACTGATCACCAATCCGTGGCGGCTGACCCTGCTGTTTCTGGTGTCGGGCGCGGCCCTGCGGTTCATGACCTTCCGCCGCACGCCGCGCCAGGTGGCCCGGGCGCGGTTCGAGCGGCTGGTGCCGCCGCTTCTGTTCGGGGCCGTGGTCCTGGTGCCCATCCAGTCCTGGATCGAGGCGATGGACAAGGCCGGATGGCCCGGCGGCCTGGCCGGCTACGCCGCCTGGATGGTGCACGAGTTCAGCTTCAGCGGCCTGGCCGACGGCGTGCCGGTCAACCACCTGTGGTTCATCGTCTATATCGCCGCCTACAGTATCGTCGCCATCCTGCTGTGGCGGCGGCCCGGCCTGATCGACCGGATCGGCGGATGGCTGGAGGCGGCTCTGGCGGGGCCGCGCCTTCTGATCCTGCCGATCCTCTATCTGATCGCCATCCGCATCCTGCTGTTTCCCTGGTTCGGGGTGAGCAATGTCCTGCACTGGGACTGGTACAATCACGCCCTGTCGCTGGGCGCCTTCGTCTTCGGCTTCAGCATCGTCGGCCGCGAGACCCTCTGGCGCGACATGGAGCGGTATCGCTGGGTCGCCCTGGGGCTGGCGGCGGTCGCCCTGCCGATCATGATGGCCCAGGTCTGGCATCCGGGCGGCCGGGCCTTCTGGGGCGTGCCCAAGGCCATGGTCTACGGCCTGGACCAGTGGGCGACGATCGTCGCCATCCTGGGCTTCGGCAGCCGGCATCTGCGGTCGCGCGGCGGGCCGGTCCTGACCTATCTGACCGAGGCCACCTTCCCCCTCTATCTGGCGCACCAGACCATCCTGGTGGCGGCGGTCTGGATCATACGCCCCGCCCGTCTGCCGGCGGGGCTGGAGGCTCTGTCCCTGCTGCTGATCACCTTCCTGGGCAGTTTCGCCGTCTACGAGGCGGTCAAGCGCATCCCCGCCATCCGCCCCCTGTGGGGCCTGAAGCCGCTGGACGGCCGGCCCTGGCCGCTGGACCTCCAGGCCCTGCGCAAACCTTCCGCCCGGTATCACCGGCGCCGCCGCTTGCTGGCCGTCGGCGTCGCCGCACCGCTTCTGGCCCTGACCGTGGTGGCGGCCGCCATCGCCGCCTACCCGGGCTTCGACAACGCCACCCAGTATCTGAGCGAGCTGGGCGGGGCGACCGCCCCCCTGCCCCTGATCTTCAACGGCGGGGTCTTCGTCGCCGGAGTGATGGCGGGGCTGGCGGGGATCGGCTTCGGCCTGGCCGTCTACGCCCTGACCGAGAAGCGCGCCGCCGGGGCCGTGATCGCCGTCGTCTTCGTCCTGGCGGGCGCCGGCATGTCGGGCTCGACCCTCTATCCCTGGCCGGATCCGCGTCACATGATCATCAACCTGGCCCTGGGCATCCAGCTGGCGCCGGTCCTGCTGCTGTGGGGCCTGGCCTCGCGCCGCGATCTGCCGCGGCTGAAACTGTTCCTGGCGGTCACCTTCGTCCTGATGGCGATCCTGACCGTTGTAACAAAACATCTGGTCTTCCCGGGCACGGTCAATGACGCCAATGTCGGCTGGTGGGAGCGCGCCTACGCTGTCGTCCTGGTGGGCTGGGTCGGGATCGCGGCCTGGGTTCTGGACCGTAAACTGCTGCAGGAGGCGGCGAAATCGCCCTCCGCAGCCGGATGCGCCGCCCCGGCGGCCACATCGGGGTAAAGATCCCCGATATTTTTCGCTCCCTTCAACATTGCGTGATTGAAAATCGCGCGAATGTGATCGACTATAGGGATCGTGCTGCGATGCAGCGCGCACCGTCTTCCTGCCTTCGGAAGCGCGGCTGGTCAACACGGGGGCGTCCAGAGCGGCATGAACAAGCTGGCGATCCGGCCTGTCGAACAGGCTGAAATCGAGACGAAGAACCCGGCGCCCCAGGGCCCGGCCTGGTCTTGGCTGCCCGACGAGGCGCCCCTGGCCATGCCGGTTCAGTCCCTGAGCGCGCCCGAGGCCGTCGCCGAGGCCGTTCCCGCCACCTCCCCGCGCACGGTCGCCGTGCGCCGGCTGATGCTGCTGGCCGGCACCATGGTTCTGACCGGACTGTCCGCCATCGCCCCCTTCTACCTCTACGCCCGCAAGGGCTGGGACGGGACCGAGATCCTGGCCTTCGGCATCTTCATGGTGCTGATCACCGCCATCTCCTGCTGGTTCGTCAGCGGTCTGATGGGCCTGTTCGTCATGCTGCGCGGCAAGGACCAGGCCGATCTGGCCTTCGCCCCCCATCCGGCCCTGCCCCGCACCCGAACGGCCCTGCTGATGCCGCTGTACAACGAGGACGCCCGCGCCTCCTTCGCGCGCCTGGCCATGATCGACGCCTCGCTGACGCGCCTGGGCGCCGCCTCGGCCTTCGACATCTTCGTGCTCAGCGACTCGACCAAGGACGAGGCCGCCGCCGACGAGCGTTCGGTCTTCCAGGCCTTCCGCCTGACCGCCGGCTGCAAGGCCTTCTACCGCCGCCGCACCGAGAACACCGAGCGCAAGGCCGGCAATCTGGCCGAATGGGTCCGTCGTTTCGGCGGCGCCTATGAGAACATGATCGTCCTGGACGCCGACAGCACCATGGCCGGCGAGACCCTGCTGCGCATGGTGGACGCCATGGAGCGCAATCCCGGCGTCGGCCTGATCCAGACCGCCCCGGTCATCATCAAGGCCCGCACCATCTTCGCCCGCGTGTCGCAATATTCGGTGCGCCTGTACGGCCGCGTCGCCGCCGCCGGCCTCGCCTACTGGACCGGTTCGGAATCCAGCTACTGGGGCCACAACGCCGTCATTCGCACGCGCGCCTTCGCCGCCTGCTGCGGCCTGCCCCACCTGCCGGGCCGCAAGCCCTTCGGCGGCCATATCATGAGCCACGATGTGGTCGAGGCCGCCCTGATGCGCCGCGCCGGCTGGGCCGTCCACGTCAGCGCCGCCCTGGAAGGGTCGTGGGAAGAGACCCCGCCGTCGATCACCGACTTCATCCGCCGCGATCACCGCTGGTTCCAGGGCAATCTGCAGCACCTGGGCCTGATCGGCGCCAAGGGCCTGTCGCCGATGAGCCGCCTGCAGCTGGCCATGGGCTGCATGGCCTATCTGTCCTCGCCCCTGTGGATGGCGTCCCTGATGGTCGGCCTGTTCATCCAGATGTTCTATCCGGTCGACTGGACCAGCTTCTTCTACATCCTGAACCCGCAGTTCACCCCCTTCATGCTGGCCTCCTTCCTGTCCGGCGTCCTGCTGATCGGGCCCAAGTTCATGGGCGCCGCCCTGGTGCTCAGCCGCCCGGCCGAGCGGCGCGCCTTCGGCGGACGCCGCGCCATCGCCAAGGGCATGGCGGCCGAGATCGCCCTGTCGGCCATCCTGGCCCCCATCCTGATGGTGGCCAACACCAAGGCCTTCATCCAGATCCTGTCCGGCCACGACACCGGCTGGACCACCCAGCAGCGCGAGGCCGATGGCCTGGCCTGGTCCGACGCCTTCCGCGCCATGCGCTGGCAGATGATCGCCGGCGTCGGCTTCATCGCGCCCCTGTGCGTCCGCCCCGACCTGGCCACCTGGTTCGCCCCGATCGTCCTGCCCCTGCTGCTGGCTGCTCCGATCGCGGTCTGGACCTCGCGCGTCCGTTCGGGCGACGCCCTGGCCCGGAAGGGTTTCCTGGTCACCCCGGCCCAGGACGGCGTCAGCGTCAATCCGTCGGTCCTGCACACGCCGCGTTCGCCCCTGCGCGCCGTCGCCGGCGGCGTCCTGGCCCCGGTCGCAGCCCCCGCCATGGTCCCGGCCCGCGCCCCAGAACTCTAAGCCTCGGAGCTCTAAGCTCCAGAGCTCTAAGCCCCGGCTTCGCCTCGGGAAAACCGATGCAGCCGGGCCACAGCCGCGCCAGAACCGCTACGGTCAAGCTCGACGTGAGGCCGCGCAAGCCTCACCTTCGAATCTCAGCCCTGCTGGGAACCCGAAGACCATGACCAAGAAGACCGGCGTCGATTCCAAACCCGACCTGCGGCTCGTCGGCGCAGAGTCGGCCGTCTACGACCTGATGCGCGCGCCCGAGACCACGGCCGAGCGGGTCAAGCGCCTCCAGCTGGAAGCCCACGCCCTGGCCCTGGAAGAGGTCGAACAGTTCGAAAAGCTGCTGACCCAGGCCGCCGACAAGGCCAAGGACATAGCCGCTGGCGGCGACGCCTATCCGGTCGGGGTGCGCGAGATCGCCGCCCGGCTGGCCGCCGACCTCCCGGTGCGCGCCGAGACCATTCGCACCATCGTCGGCCGGGTCGGCTGAAGACACGAAGGCTGAAGGCTGGGGGGAACGGCTCGCCGCCTGGATCGCTGTCCTGACGACCCCCATCTTCAGGAGAGCCCCACATGGACGACCGCTTCGCCGCCCGCGCAGACGCCATCGCCGACCAGGAACGCGCCATCCAGCGCGACATCGACGCCAAGGACCAACAATCCGGCGGCGAAGACTCCGCCGGCGCCGTCCAGGCCGGCGCCCGGCCCTACCCTGCGCCGCCCTTCCCCAAACAGCACCAGACCAAGCCCGGCGACGAGGCGGCGCTCGATCCCGCCCCCCTGTACGACGCCCCCTTCTGGAAGGGCTCGGGCAAGCTGGAGGGTTTCGCCGCCCTGATCACCGGCGCCGATTCCGGCATCGGCCGTTCGGTCGCCGTCCTGTTCGCTCGCGAGGGCTGCGACGTCGTCATCTGCCATCTGGACGAGGATCGGGACGCCGAGACCACCAAGGCCGCCGTCGAGGCCGAGGGCCGTCGCGCCGTGGTGCTGAAGGGCGACGTCGCCGATCCCGCCTTCGCCGGGGCGGCGGTCCAGGCCACGCTGGACGCCTTCGGCCGGCTGGACGTCCTGGTGCCCAACGCCGCCTTCCAGGAGCACGTCGAGGCCTTCGAGGATCTGACCTACGAGCATTTCGACCGGACGCTGAAGACCAACCTCTACGGCTATTTCAACATGACCAAGGCGGCCGTCCCGCACATGAAGTCCGGCGGCGCCATCGTCATGACCGGCTCGGTGACGGGGCTTCAGGGCAACAAGGACCTGCTGGACTATTCCCTGACCAAGGGCGGCATCCACGCCTACGCCCGATCTCTGGGCACGCATCTAGCGCCGCGCGGCATCCGCGTGAACGTGGTCGCCCCCGGCCCGGTCTGGACGCCGCTGAACCCGGCGGACAAGGCGGCGGACAAGGTCTCGCAGTTCGGCGCCCAGACCGTGATGAAACGCCCGGCCCAGCCCGAGGAGATCGCTCCCGCCTACGTCTTCCTGGCCTCGCCCCAGATGTCGAGCTTCATCACCGGCGAGATCCTGCCCATCATCGGCGGCTATTCGGGCGGCTAGTTCGGACGCGGCGTCCGGCGTCTTCAGGCGCCGGGCGCCGTCGGGCCGTCGACCGAGGGGTAGAAGGTGTAGCTCAGGGTGATCTCGCGGGCGCCCTTGGCCTCGCGGTCGGTGGCCAGCTCAGGGGCGATGAAATACTGCACCGGGAACTGGCGCGTCTCGCCGGCCGCCAGGGTCTGATCCTGGAAGCAGAAACACTGCAGCTTCTGGAAATAGGGGCCGGTGTATTCAGGCACCACATTGTATCCGGCCCGGACCTGGATCGGCTGGTCCGAGGTGTTGGTGACGTCGAAATAGGCCAGCCCCGTGGCCCCGATCCGCACCCTCTGGGTCGTCTGTTCGGCGCGGAACTTCATCGGCAGACCGCCGCGCACATTGGTGTCGAACCGCACCAGCACCGTCTGGTCCAGCACCGTGTCCGGCGCCTTCTCCGCCCGGCGCACCGTGCCGTCGAATCCGGTGACCTGGCAGAACAGCCGATAAAGCGGCACCGCCGCAAAGGCCGCGCCCGTCATTCCCATCACCCCCAGGACGCAGAGAACGGCGATCAGGTTCTTGCGGCCGGCGGCGTTCATCGGGCGCTCGCCGCCTGATCCAGCCGGGCGTGTTCGGCCGCCTGGTTCTGTTGCAGCCTCAGGACCGTGGTCGCGAAGACCAGGACGATAAAGGCCACCAGGGCCGCCGCAATCCAGACATTGCGGCGCTTGCGGGCACGCAGTTCTTCAGGCGTCAGACGCATCACTCAGCCTCCCAGGCCGGCCACCGCCTCGACCAGGAAGGCCGAGAACAGGGCGACCAGATACAGGATCGAAAAGGCGAACAGGTCACGCGCCGGTTTGGCCTGGACCTTGACCTCGTACAATGCGGCCTCGCGTCCCACCGTGTCGGCCTTGTCCGGCTCGTCCCCGGCCCGCGAGCGGTACAGCCGCCAGGCCAGACCCAGGAAGGCCAGGCCGCCGCCTACCGACACCACCGCATAGATCAGCCCGCCCATGCCCACAACGGCCGGCGCCACGGCCGCGGCGATGAAGATCAGCGAATAGACAAGGATCTGCAACCGGGTGGACTTGGCCCCCCGCGCCACGGGCATCATCGGTATGCCCGCCTTCGCATAGTCGCCGGCCGAATAGAGCGCCAGGGCCCAGGAGTGCGGCGGGGTCCACAGGAAGATGATCAGGAACAGCAGCCAGGCCTGCCACGGCGCCT
>Ga0208958_1000926_pt1 | contig 31994 bp, 27 predicted proteins | sample RifOxyB1_FD_184032 | JGI IMG/M metagenome (GOLD analysis project Ga0208958, IMG submission 184032) | Soil microbial communities from Rifle, Colorado - Rifle Oxygen_injection B1 (SPAdes) | ecosystem: Environmental > Terrestrial > Deep subsurface > Rock core/Sediment | place: Rifle, Colorado...
GATGAAAGCAAATTTCTGACTTGATGATTCACTCTTCTTTTTTTCTGCAGGTACGCCGTGGAAAAAGTGGCAAGGGAAAATTTTTTTAAACAATGTTTACATTTAAATCTCTTAATATGTCGAGAGTCATCTTTTCTATAATAAAAACCGGCCTTAATGACTTGGTCGTTTTTATTATAAAATAGGCAATCTTGGTTAGGGCAGCCGGGGTTCATGGCATTCAACAATGCATAGAAAACATAAAAACAGATCGGCTAATGTATTAATAATAAAAGGCAAGAAGCCAAGATCGTTCAAAAATTTAAAGTAATCAAAAATATTTTAATTGTTATACACCGAATCCACTCTTGTGGGGCAGTTAGTACAGCTCCAAAAAATTTAAATCCTGTTCAATCTTTCTTATATTTTCATGTAATTTCACTTTCAGCAAATCCAATATTTCATACTTATCAACGCTTTTTAGCTCTTGTAGCTCCTCACTTGAAAGACGTTCAATTTTTAATACAGCTTCGATCATTTTTCTTCGATGATAACTTAAATTTTTATAAAGATTTGAATAATAATCTCTAAAATCCTCGTAATCCGGACCGGTAAATTTTTGGAACTCACCTCTTCTTAAAGAAAACAATTTAACTCCGGCCTTCCCCTTCAAAAAAGCCTCATTATTCCTACGTTGGGCAAGAACTGTCACTAATGCCCCAGACCCCGTCGGCAACCACGAATAATCTGGATCAAGAAGTGTTTCAATTAAATTTTGATTTTTCACAACTTTCTTTAGATCATTTAAATTTAAATCAATTGATCGATTCACTAATCTATATAAATTGTGAGTTGGCACAGACATATAACCAAATTCTCCGCCCACCCAATTTCTAATCCTCTTTAGTGGAATATCAGCAAATGGTTCAGATAATATTCCTCGAACCTGATTCCAGCGATTCGAATTGAGCTGTTTTTTCATATCAAAAAAACCGGTTTGAGCAATGGCATTATGAATAATGTGGCTACAATTATCCAAAATCACATCATACTTATAGCCATTTTTTTGCGCATCCTCATTTCTTTGATTTAAATATTTAACCATTCTCTCGATACCCGCTTGGGGTATTGGTAATCTGGCGCAGTATGAAGTCCTGGCAAGTGAAGAGGCAAAATCAATTCCAATATTTTTATCAATATAACATTTAATGATTTCATTTTCAGTGCATTGGCTACCAACACATCGACAAGTTGCCATTTGTTTTTCAACCATTTTGATGCCTTTAAACCAAGGCTTATCATAATAATATTTTTTAATTTCCTCTACTTTTAAAGGCGTGATCGTTTCTCCCCAGGCTAGCGGGCCTTTATAAAAATTATCTCTACCAGGAATTGCGACAAAACGAATATTGGAAAACATTAAATTTAAGCTGATACCAACACCTCTGGTTTGTTCATCTGTTACGCTATCTTGCTCATCACACATTTTAAGGGCCGGATAGTTTTTTTCTCCATCAACACATGCACTGCTGATAAACAATGTGGCATGACCTCCAGTCCCACCTTTTGCCGCAAAGGAAATTTCTTCTTCAGGTATATACTGGCTGGCCGTACACATTTCAACAAAGTGTGGATGCATTTTATCATAGACCTCATTGCGTTCATCAACTTGTTCGCCGAGTTCCGTTTCACTGATACTAGGATTATTTTTTAGAATCACCAGATCATTAAATTCAAAGGAGTATACATTCCGAGCGGTGATCATTAACGTTAAACAAATCAGATTCAAACCAATTAATAAGTGTTTCATTTTTGTCTCCATAAAAACTAATGGATGAGATTATAGCCTATATAGACGCAATGCGCTATAGTGGTTTTTTTTTATGTAATTTTTTCTAAATTCAGTGGTAGAATCAGTTATATGTTTAATGTTTTCAATAAGATAAATGTTGTAAAAACAACTAGTTACAATACCCTTAAACTTTTAAAATTAAAGGATTAACTAACAACCATTTCGTCAGAATTACTGTGATCCTGTTAATGTGATTTTCCCAAACCGTTTTACTTTTTACATGGATTATAAAAAGCTATGGCTCCATGCGGCAACAGGAGCTATATTTGAGCATCATTATCAAACGATGCTTCAAAGCTGGAAATTAATAACCATAACAGTTTTGAGAATATCAATAAAAAGGAGTCTATCATGAAAAAATTTATTTCATTATCGCTACTAGGGTTATCATTAAATTTAATGGCCATCCAATTTATTACAGAAGCTCAGGTTGCCGAAACATTGAATGCAGATAATGTTATTGAAGTTTCAAAGTATGCTTTTCAAACAATCATAAAAGGCACAGATTGCGAAGCAAAATCATTTAGTAAAAGTGCTAGGGCCTATGTGGTCAAAAATGGGTATCAAGCGTCTTTGTATTTGACTTCAGAAGGACTTGAAGATCTTACCAAATGTGCTGATTTATAAAGCATAGTTACAACTTGATTATAGATTATAGAATGGGAGAGGTGGTATAAATCCTCTCCTTTTTTTGATCTTACTCTTTCTCCTAAGTTAGATATTCGTTTCCAACCTTTGAAAATCTAGATATTTATTAGTACTTTATCAACGACCTGCTAAAGATTGAGTTCATTACAATCTCTTAAGCATTTCCTGCCAAGTTACCTTGGGGATTGGGTAATGGACGCCCCTCCACTTGCTTTAATTCTTTGCCATCGAAGTGGTATTTGACTTCATGATTTTCATCAATCGTTAATAAATTGATAGGTCTTTTCCAAAGATAATAAAGATTTCTCATGGTTTCCGTGGCATACCCCAGATCAAGTCCTACTCCCATATAGATGTGACGAAGCAGTAATTCTCCCCGATTATTATCGTTGGAACTAATCACTTCAATCATCGGCGAACCAAAATTGGTAAGTTGATTGAGCAGCTTTTGTTTAATGGCCTGAAAATCTCTAGAAGCTATTTCATTTCTGCCAGTACGAGGGTTATATTTATAGGTGAAAATTTGCATCCTTTCGCAAAATTCCTGGGTAAAAAATTCGTCAATAAATGAGATATCATTATGTGATTGTCTCACTTCAAATATTTTTTTCCGGCCTAGCATGGCCTTAGTATCCCAATTTTCCCGCACATTCATATCTTCACAGTTATTATATTCATAACCAAATCTGCCGGTATCCCATCTAAATTCGATATCACGAAAAAGTTCGATGCCTATTTTGTATGGGTTTAACCTTTGCTTGCTCATGGCCATGACGCCCGCGTGATGATCAGCAAAATGAACAATGTCAGCCGGCTTAGCCGCTTTTTGGGTCATAATTGTAGAATGCCAATAACTGGCCCAACCTTCATTCATTATTTTGGTAAGACGCTGTGGAAGATAGTAATAAGCTTCCTCTCGAAGAATGCCAATTACATCGGATTCCCAATCTTCCAGCGGTGCATTTTCCAGGAGAAAAAGCATAATATCTTTAGTCGGTAAATTTTTTGATTCAACTCTTTTGATATCTGCACTTTTGTGCGCGGTCTTAGCTTCTTTCTTTAATTCATCCCGTTCTTTACTTTTCATAAAAGATTTCAAAGAGATACTCAGGTCCGAATCATCAGAAAAGCTATGTTCAATATTTTCTTCTTTTTTACTGGAGACTACCCTATTATAAAATAGGGCATCGATGTCCAATAAGTTATCAATGGATAAAACTTTATCTATAAAATCTTCAACTTTATTTTGTCCGTATAAATCCATATATCGTCTAATTTTGGTACCATGATTGGCCATCAGATCCATCATGTTTTTATTGGTTGATCTAAACCAGGCATTATTTTTAAAAAAATCAGCATGCCCATATACATGCGCCATAACAATTTTTTGATCAACAATATTATTGACACTTAAAAGGTAGGCATAACAGGGATTGGTATTAACGACCATCTCATAAATTTTCTGCAGACCATAAGCATAGCCTTTATACATTTGATCGTAATCCATCCCAAAGCGCCAATGTGGGTAGCGATTGGGAAATCCACCAAGGGCTGCCAAAATATTTACCGTATCATAATCACACATTTCAAATATAACAGGGTAAAAATCCAGGCCATAATCCCTGGCATACACTTCGATTTCCTCTTTTAATTCTAAAAGTTCCCCTTCGATGGGTTTAGTTCTATTCATTCTCTACTTTCCTTTCCCAAGAAAATCTTTAATAGAATCCAAAATGGCATCCTTATTTTTAATCTGGCTCAAAATCACATCATCTGATTTTTCTCCATATTTCGCTTTTAAATCCTTAAAAAACTGTCCAGATCCGTAGCGACTTTCAACTTGGCCATAACAAAACACGTTGGAAGCAGGGATAATTTCATTATCTAATATCTCCAAACATTGTTTGGTATCATCAGTTGACCAATTATCACCATCAGAAAAATGAAAAGGATAAATATTCCATTCATCTTTATTATAGTCTGCCTTAATAATATCTCTGCATAATTTAAAGGCAGAAGAAATTAAAGTGCCTCCACTTTCTCTAGTCCTAAAAAAGGTATATTCATCAACTTCTTTCGCTGTAGCATCATGAATAATATAGCGAATTTCAATGTCCTTATATTGGCTTTTGAGCCATAAGTTAATCCAAAAACTCTCTGTTCGCACAATCTCTTTTTGTTCATCCCCCATCGATCCTGACACATCCATCATATAGATAACCACGGCGGCGTTTTCAAATTCAACATGACTTTTAGCTGACCGGTAACGATAATCACCTCGTACCGGAATAATAATCGGATTTTCGGGATTATAATGTCCCGTCATAATTTGTCTTTTCAAAGCTTCTTTATAAGTTCTTTTAAAATGTTTAAGTGAATCAGGACCAACTAGTCCAATGGAAGTATAGCGATCCGTTTCTGATTGAATGGTTTTTTTTCCCTTGGGTTCAATATTGGGAAGTTCAAGCTCCTCTCCCAGAATACTCGCCAATTCCTCTAACGTTAAATCGATTTCTAGTTCTTTTTTGCCCTCACCCTCACCGGCTTCGCCTTCACCTGGTTGATCTTCCCCTTGTCCTAGGGGATCTCCGACTTGCCCTTCACCTTGGCCTGTTCCACCTTGCTCTTTATCTCCAAAGCGAAATCTGGGAGTATCAATGGAGGGCATGGGAATCTTATAGACCCCATCTCCTTTGGGTAACGGCATTTCCCCCTTGGAAATGTACTTTCTTAAATTATCTCGGATTTTACCTTTAATAATTTTACGAAATCGGGAGTGGTCTCTTTTAATCGGATGTCCCATGAACTTCCTCTATTCTTTAACTTTTTACTGAATCACCTTTAGCAAAAATTGAAGCCACAAAATTAAGCGCATCAGTGGCACAAATTTCACAATAACCAAAATTTTTAATCAGTCGTGACTTGACGACATCGATTTTTTCCTGGGTTTCTTTATCAACTACTTTAGAAATAATAGTGGTTAACTTGATGGAGTCTTTTTGATCCTCAAACAGCTTAAGTTCCAAGGCACGATGCAACCGTTCATTCATTTTATAATCAAAAGTTTTGCCTTCAATGGCCAGCGCTCCGATATAATTCATAATCTCACGTCTAAAATCATTTTTGCGAGATTCTGCAATATCAATCTTTTCTTCAATAGAACGCATAAATCGCTCGTCGGCATCTTCTAATTTGTTAGAATACTTATTCCTAATTTTTTCTTTTTGCGTATAGGCTTTCACATTGTCAATGTAATTGGCACAAAGAGTTTGAATGGCTGATTCATCCACACTGATGGCCTTTTGAACATCATTTTTCACGGTATCTTCGTATTCCTGTCTAGCTTGGGCCAACACATCTTTGTAATGATCAATTTGTTCCTGGCTGTTAACTAAAGCATGATGCTTAAGTCCTGCTTCCAGCTCGTTGAACACCATAAAGGGATTTAAACATCCTACTTCCCCATGTTTTACGAGGGCATTAGAAATTTTATCCTGGATATATCTGGGTGAAATACCTTCGAGCCCTTCCCTGACTGCCTCTTTGCGAAGTTCTTTGACGTTATCTTCGTTATAACCAGACAAGGTTTTTCCATTATATAGTTTCAGCTTTTGGAGTTTGGTAAGATCACTTTTTTTAGGTTCTTCCAATCTTGTCAAGATGGCCCATACCGAAGCCATTTCGATGGTATGAGGTGCAATATGCACGTGAGGAATTTTTTTAGTATTAAAATCCTTTTGATAGATCTTCACTTCATTACTAAGCCTGGTGATATATGGTATATCAATTTTCACGGTACGGTCGCGAAGAGCTTCCATAAATTCATTGCTTTGCAGTTTTCTAAATTCTGGCTCATTGGTGTGCCCCAGAATAACTTCATCGATATCAGTTTGAGAAAACTTTTTAGGTTTGATGGAATGTTCCTGACTTGCGCCCAAAAGATCATAAAGAAAAGCTACATCTAATTTGAGCATTTCAATAAATTCGACAATCCCTCTATTGGAGATATTAAACTCACCATCAAAATTAAAGGCCCGCGGATCTGAGTCTGAACCATACATAGCAATTTTTTTATAATTGATATCACCAGTTAGTTCAGTAGAATCCTGATTTTTTTCATCCTTAGGTTGGAATGTGCCAATGCCTATTCGGTCTTTTTCAGAGAGAAGAAGTCTTCTAACTTTTACATGTTTGATGACTTTAAGCCAATCACCATTATACTTTTTCATATATTCATTAAAAATAAAACGGCAAGCGGGACACACTACTCCCTTGATATGAGTCTTTTCTAAAGATTTTTTACCCTTGTTAATTTGTTCCAAAAATTGCTCTCGAACTTCATCTGGAATAATTTTCAAAGGTTCTTCATGCATGGGACAAGGGAAATGACTCTGTCCACCAAGTATATCTGTGACTTCTTCATCGAACCACTCATAGGTGTATAAAGCACCATCATCTATTCGTGAATATCTCTCCAATCCTCTTTTTAATAATCTGGCGATGGAAGACTTGGCAGATCCTACCGGCCCATGCAATAGTAAAATTCTTTTCTCAGTACCATAACCACTGGCCGCAGATTTAAAAAAATTTACTAACTTCATCAAATGCACATCAATGCCAAACACCGCATCTTGTCCATCACCACTTGGATCATCAAAAAAATGATATCTGATAATATCTTTTTTGTATTCCTTGTAGCTGGATGTTCCATAGGACATGATCATGTCGTAAATTCTTTGAAACGAGTTTCTCGCTACTTTGGGATTATTGGATACTATGTTCAAATATTCTTGAAAATCTCCGCCCCAATGAAGATGGGTAAAATCTTGAGTTTTATAATGTTCTTCCATGAATTTTCTGATATCCATTTGCATTCATTCCTCCCAAATATATAAACCAGCTTTGGAAATTCCGCTCATTCCAATATATTAATTATAACCTTATCCATGTTTAATTAAAAATTAAAAAACCAGTGGTTATTTTCATATCCGACCAGTTTGATCCAGTAAGCAAAAAAATCTTAGCATCATTGACAGAAAACCAAATCAAGCACAAAATAAACACTGATCAACATAAGGGATTTTATTGAAAAAAAAGGAAAATTATGCCCTTACTAGCGGCTGGCCAGACTGATGTTGGTCAGCTACGTCTGACTAATCAAGATGCCATTTATTTAAATGTCGACAAAAGAATATTTATAGTTGCTGATGGGATGGGCGGCCATAACGGTGGTGATATTGCTTCCAATATGGCAGTTGATGAAATTTCTAAATCATTAATGAATAATGAGTCAGAAGATCCTTTAAAAAGTATTATTCACTCCATTCGCTGTGCCAATACTGCCATTTATAACAAGAGCAAAGAAAACATTCGCCTAAAAGGCATGGGTACCACGGTTTTGACCTTTTATTTTAAAGGTCCAACCCTCTATATTGGCAATGTAGGAGATTCTCGTGGTTATTTAATTAATAAAAAAAAAATATATCAACTATCCAAAGATCACTCTCTTGTTCAGGAGAAAATTAATCTAGGGATATATTCAAGACAAGAAGCCTTACTTGATCCACAAAAAAACATCCTCATTCGTGCGGTTGGCTTCGAAAGTAAAACTAAAATTGATGTATTCACGTACAAAGTTATTAAAAATGATATATTCCTGCTTTGTTCAGACGGGCTCTACAACAAAGTAAATGACCAGGATATTACGCACATTATAAACACTTGCCTGCCAGATCCAGGTAATGCCACCCAAGACCAACTTAATATGGCAACTAAATCTCTCATAGGACTCTCCAACATGAACGGTGGGCAAGATAATATTTCGGTCATTCTCATCGTAGCCAAATAAACTGATTAGTTAATTCAAGTATAAAAGTTGCCAATGTCTATTCCCAGCTCTAAAATAGTTGATGGTTAGTATAATCAAAGCCTACATATAATTGGAGTCTTTTTTGGATCGATATCTGACAGTCATGATCATCCCCGGCAGAGAAAAAGGAATAAAATCTATTCGCATACCCAATTTTTTTTTTAGGGCCTTTGTCTTTTTGTTTGTTTTGTTTTTTATACTGCTGGGAATACTTGGATATGACTATTGGAAAATTATTTTACAGGTTTATGAAAACAAACATCTGCGCACGGAAAATAGATTACTGAAGGAACAAATTAAACTCAACCAAATGAAAATCAATACTCTAACAGAAGACATCAAAAGGATTCACACTTTTGAAGAAAAATTAAAAATTATTACCGGGCTTAAAAATATTGATAAATCCAAAAGCTTCCTAGATTACCGCAGTCCGGACTCAACTCCGAGTGATAACCACGAAGAACATAGTGAAAAGAACCAAGACCATGACAAAAAAATCAATACCATTTTACAAGGACTCAGTGGCCCTTCAGATAATACCAAGCAGGCAGAATATAATAAACTCAAAAATCTCTACGAACTTAAAATTGCGGAAACTTTTGGACAGCAGACCGGTTACAAAATTACCAAAGCCTGGTCCAAATTAGCCAGCAAAACATTTGCTTTATCCCATGAATTTGCTTCCTTTGATTACCAGTTCCAACAACTAAAAGAAGTCATCAGCGATCTGGAAGTCGACATCCACCAAATTGACCAATATCTTCTAGACCAAGACTCCTTTGTCAAATCAACGCCTACGCTACTACCTGCCAGAGGTTGGATTACTAGCTATTACGGACACCGGGCCAGCCCTTATTCGGGTAGAGTAAAAATGCACGAAGGACTAGATATTGGTGGCGATATCGGTACCCCGATTATCGCTCCTGCTGATGGAATTGTAACCTATTCTGGCGAAAAACCCGGATTTGGTATTCTAGTCCAACTTGATCACGGTTACGGATTGGAAACAATTTTTGCCCACGCCAAATCATCCAAAGTAAAACTGGGTGAAAAAGTAAAAAGAGGCACCACCATTGCCCAAGTTGGTAATACCGGTATTTCCACCGGTCCACACTTACATTACGAAATAAGAGTTAATGGCACCCCGGTAGATCCCCTCTATTATATTTTGGATTAACCTATGATCTTATTCATAATTAATAATTCTAGGAGTAGAAAATGTTGGCTGTTATAAAAAAGATTTTTGGAACAAAAAATGATCGTGATTTAAAAAGACTCCTACCCATGGTTGACTTGATTAATTCATTCGAAGCTAAAATGAAACAGTTAAACGATGATGAACTCAAGGCCCAGACCAACAAATTCAAAGAAATGCTCAAAAATGGATCCACCCTAGAATCAATTATGCCAGAAGCATTCGCCACCGTCAGAGAAGCTGGTTTCAGAATCTTAAATGAAAGGGCTTACGATGTACAATTAATGGGGGCAATCACGCTTTTTGAAGGTAAAATTGCGGAAATGAAAACCGGGGAAGGAAAAACCCTTGCTGCCACTTTCCCCCTATATCTCCACGGACTAACCGGTAACGGTGCCCACCTGGTTACCGTTAATGATTATCTTGCCAAAAGGGACTCACAGTGGACTGGTAAAATACCTACTTGGCTGGGACTTACGGTCGGTTGCATCACTTCCGACATTACCGAAGAAGAACGACACCTCGCCTATCAAGCTGACATAACTTACGGAACCAACAACGAGTTTGCCTTTGATTATTTAAGAGATAATATGAAATTTTCGCTAGAAGATTATGTTCAACGTCAACATAATTTTTGTATCGTGGATGAAGTTGACTCCATTTTAATTGATGAGGCGAGAACTCCACTTTTAATTTCCGGTCCCAGTCAAGGGAGTGTGGGATTATATACCACCTCCAACAAACTGATCCCCTTACTTACCAAAGATGTGCACTTTACAGTGGATGAAAAATCCCGTTCCTCTAATTATACTGACGAAGGCATCAATTTTATCCAAGAAAAGATGAATATAAATAATATCTTCAGTATTGAACATGTCAGTCTTTTGCATTATTTAAATCAGTCCCTGCGAGCGCATCACTTATTTAAAAAAGATGTTGATTATGTCGTTAAAGACGACAAAATTGTCATTGTCGACGAATTCACTGGAAGATTAAAGGAAGGATCAAGATGGTCCGATGGCTTACATGGTGCCATTGAAGCGAAAGAAGGATTAACCATTAAAACGGATAATCAAACCCTCGCATCCATTACCTTTCAAAATTATTTTAAATTATATTCCAGGCTAGCAGGTATGACCGGTACCGCCGATACCGAAGCCGAAGAATTTATGAAAATTTATAACCTTGATGTCGTGGTCATCCCAACTAATGTTCCTATGATCCGTATTGATCAACCCGATCTCATCTATAAAAACGCGGAAGCTAAATACCGTGCCGTTGTCAATCTGATTAAAGAACTCCATAAAAAAGGCCAACCGGTACTAGTTGGTACCATCTCTATTGACAATAACGAGAAAATTTCAAAAATATTGAAAAAAGATAAAATCCCTCACGAAGTCCTCAATGCTAAACAACATGAAAGAGAAGCCTTAATTATAAAGGATGCAGGTAAAAAAGGAGCTGTCACTATTGCCACCAACATGGCCGGTCGAGGTACCGATATTAAGCTCCCCAATGAAACCAAAGAACTTGGAGGACTTTTTATTCTTTGTACCGAAAGACATGAAGCCAGACGAATTGATAATCAGTTAAGAGGCAGATCAGGACGCCAAGGCGATCCTGGTGAATCTAGATTTTTTCTCTCTTTAGAAGATGATTTAATGAGAATTTTCGGTTCAAAAAAAATTCAAGGTATTATGAATACTTTAGGTATGCATGAAGATGAACCTATTGAACATAAAATGATCACCAACGCTATTGCCAAGGCCCAAAAGAAAGTTGAAGGTTACAACTTTGAAATTCGAAAGCATTTACTGGAATATGATAATGTAATGAACGAACAAAGAAGAGTCATTTACCGAATACGAAAAGAAATTTTAAGCGACAAAGATAACATGGGTTTTATCATGGAAATGATTGAAGATGTCGCTAATTATTTTGTCGATGCCTATCGACCGGCCAGAAAAGTCCCTATTGATTCTTGGGCCTGGAATGAAATGCAAAATGGCTTACAAACCACTTTTAATATTAACTACAAGCTAACTGCATTGGAATGTTCCCAAAAACATGATGGAAATATTGAAGAATATATAGCAACGATTGCTAAAAAAAGCCTTGAAGAAAAATTTAGTGGTTATGCCCAAGAACAAGTTAAAATGGCCTTGCGAGAAATTCTACTATCTATTTTTGACAAACATTGGAAAGATCACTTACAAGCAATGGACTCAGTAAAAGAAGGAATCAACCTACGTGCATATGCTCAAAAAGACCCTCTAAATGAATATAAAAGAGAATCCTTTGAACTGTTTACCAGTATGAAAGTGGCTGTCAAAAAGTCCGTAGTTGATCATATATTCAAAGTTCAATTTTACACACCTGAAGAAATTGAGGAATTAAAACGTAGGCAACAGGCCCAACTCCAGGCCCAACTTGATCAGGCAAAGGAAATCAAAAAAATGACCGACGAAGGTGGCAAAACTATCCGCAGAGGACAAAACAAAGTCGGACGCAATGATCCTTGTCCTTGTGGGTCTGGCAAAAAGTTTAAACAATGCCATGGAGCTTAACTCATGACAGATAACGAAAAAAATGATCTTACCCGTATTGAAGACCTGAAAGAGTACTTACATGATGAAGATAACTCTGAATTAGATGATTTGCTAAATGATGGATCTCAAACTGAAGAAGAACCAAGCTCTCCAGAAGTACCATCATTTGAACCAGATAGTAACACCTCCGCTTTTGAATCCTCTTTTGAAAATAGTTTGCCTGTCCATACTGACTTTAGCTTAGAAGAAAAATTTGATACTTCGTCTCCAAAAAAGGATGATGTAGTTGAAGATACTAATACTCACTCCAATTTACCCGATCAAAATTTTTCTTTTGAAAAATCAAACGACGATCCACCACCTAAAATTGCCAAAGCAGATCAACCAGAACATAAGACCTATAGTTCCGTTAAATTTAAAGACGTCCAGGATTTTGGTCAAAACATTGAGCCCGGAAAAATCACAGCCGGAGGCAATCCTCCATTTGCCATATTACTTAGAAACATTAAGTATAAGGATGATGCGGATGATATTTTAAGAATCATGCGAGAGTATGAATTACTAAACGCAGATAACGAAAAAACTTATCAACAAGGCTTGCAAAATGGCTCTTTGTTAATTTCTCAAATCAGCGAATACTCGGCCATCATGCTGGCACATAAATTCCGTCGTTTTGATCTAACTATAGAATTTGGCCTTTCCAAAGAAATTTTTGAATCAAAATATTACGACGATCATCCCAAGGGATTAGTGACCAAAAATAATTTACGTCAAAATAAAACGGATCATAGTTTAGTGAATAATGAGACAAGTGCCCAATCCATTATGTTATCAACAATGACTTCACTACAAAATTTTGAAATTATTAAATATCTAGATATTGCAACTGCCACCAAAACCATTTCGGAGTTGGAACTTACAGAATTTTCTCAAGTTAGCGACGCCCCCCCCCCCACCGGCAATGATCAACCCAATTGTGTCCTAAAACTGGCTGACACCTATGCCTTTTTAGCCGCTGAATTAAAGCAAAAAGCCTTGAAGAAAGGTGGTAATGCCGTCATTGGAATTACTTACCAAATAACCCCACTTGGATCTAATTCCACCAAGCAAAAACAAGATGAAATGCATTATAAAATAACTTGCACTGGTAATATTGTCCTAGTTCGTGATTTAAATGTTCATTGACTAAAAACGATAGCTTAATCCAGCGTAGGTCACAAAGCCCGTTGTCGTGGTGTTTAGGCTGGTATTATCATCAAAAGTAAAACTTTGGGATTCACTTTGATAATTCAACATAAATCTAAACCCCAGTCCCATTGGCAAATAGTATTTAATACCGCCACCTACCGTAATAGTTGATGCTTTTCCGCTGGCCTCTTCAGTACCATTTTGTGAATTGGCTGACCCATAGGCCAAAGATGTGCCAATAAATCCCATAATTCTATTATAAGCAAAAGGTGACGCTGAAAAATTGTAGTTCGCGCCCATACCCAGTTGAAATGTAGAATTGGAATCAGTGACTTCATTTTTTAATTCACTATTAGAGCTAGTATGGATAAATACTACTGGTGAAATTTTATTAAACCAAGCTGATGGATTATTAAAATACTTCTCAATTCCTAAATATAGATCGTAATTGGTTGATTTAGATTCATCGCCCTCTTCGGAGGAAGTACTTAATATACCAAGTGAATAAAGCGACCAAGCTTCCCAATCACGACTGGTATCTACCCCACTTTCATCAGAAAAAATATTTCTTCCTCGCGTAGATTTAATCGGCTTTTTATTAGTAGCATACATATCTTCCAAATCACTATCATCATTTTCTACGTTGCCTCTTGCCCCTGCGCGAGGATTGGTCCTTCTTAAATCCACCGGTACGTCTTCGGATCGGCCACCAAGATCTACGTTATTACCCATATCTTCAAGATTGGGATTTTCCGAATTTCCATCATCATATTGATCAGCACCAAAGGCGAGACTTGAATCATTAGTCAATTTAACAGGTGCAGAAATTTTAAGATTCACTACCGAATCCACATTGATTTCTTTAGGATTAATCATGCGATAAATGGCCCAAATAGTTCGAGAAGGTGAAGCCTTTAAAACCACCGCTCTAGCCACGACACCCGTCGTGATAAAAAATTTGGCATGATCTCCCACCACCAGACCATCTTCCATACCCCGATTAATCAACATGGTTTTTTTGGTTGAAGACAACCGTAAAACCCGACAAGTCAACTTCTCATCAATTTCCAGGGCAACTGCGTGTAACGCAATCAAAGTGATAAATAAAATGAAAAGTAAAATTCTAAGTTTCATACGCATCCTTGCTTAGAAAAAAACTCCTAGTCCTACAGCTAATTTTAAATCATGAATGTCAAATGATCCACTACTATTGTCGGATTTTTTCTCATCCATTCTAAATTGTATTAGCTCGTAGGATAAGAGTGTGGTCAGACCAAATCCTATATTACTTTTTTGATCTTCATCTTGAGCCTTAAAACGATATTTAAGTCCCATATGGATTTGCGGAAATACTGTTACTGAATATGAATCCATTTCTCCGTATTCCACATACTTGGCCATCGCCGAACCTACCCCCATCCTTACTCCTACATGGGCCAAAAGATTGTAGAGGGTCGAGGGGTAATTATAAAAATAATAATTCACTCCTAATTTATAATATTTTTCCTCCGCAACTATCTTAACATTTTCCCTGGAAAATAATTCCGCAATATCATAGTAGCCAACAGCTTGCTCATAATATGCATCTAGAGTCCACTTTCTAAAATTCTCACTTAATCTAAGCAAATGATACTCAATTCCCAGCCCCCAAAACTTTGTTAACTCTTTTTGGCCTAGATCATTTTCAGTTGCATGTTTAACCATACTGCTGCCATATTTAAACACAATCTCCGTGGCAATTGAATTTTGTAAGGCAAATTTTTGCCTTTTCCGTTCTTTAAAAGTACCACTTTCAATAAAAAATTTACGTAGCTCTCCGTCAGTCAAGTCCTTTGACCAACGCAAATCAGGTTCCTTAAGTCTTTGGATGGAGGCTTCGTTAAGTCGCTGTTCATCGTCATCACTTTTTTCGCCATACAACTGTTTCTCATTAAATGAATTCATAGAAGATTCCGCGGAAGAATAAAAAATATCCTCTTCATTCTTTTGCTCAATCTCGCCTTTAAATCTTTCTTCGGTTACGGTATCAAAATACCGCGTCTCCATTTCCCTATTCAGATCTTTTACTGCCTGCGGGTTTCCACTTTTCCAACTACTGTAGTAATTAGAATGAATCTTTGGGTTTTCATCAGCTGCAATAATTATTTCGTTTTCATCTTGCCGGTATTCATTTTTTTTGCGGGCAAATTTATCAGCCAACCCATTTTCTCTAGTGGCTTGATAACTTTGCACATTTTGGTTATTGCCAAGGACAATGGTCTCATGCTCTGTGGGGGTAGGTGCCCGCCCCCGTAAGATTTGTGAGGAGGTAATAAAATATATTTTTCTTTGGGTCTTTAGTAATTGAGGATCATCAACTTGGTGTAAATACCAATACGATGAATTATCTTTAACTTCAACGGATTTCCCTCGGCCTATCTCTTTCATCAAATAATCTTTGATTATTTTATTGGGTTTTTCAAAGACGTAAAAAATAGCAAGATCGTTTTCAACCAGATTTTGTTTTTTGCCTCGATCTATAATGATACTTTGCCCAGAGGAGCTGATATCGAGAATTTTTCCTGAATAAGCAATTTCTGCATAACTGGTGCATGCAAAAAATATTTCAAGCCCAACTACTAATCCTATGAAAAAAATAATTTTAATATCAACCCCCAATGCTTTCAAAAGTAGGCTTTAAACTCTTGTTAAAAACTGTTACTCTAATGTTAACACAGACTAGAAAAATTTTAAAACTAACAACGCCGCGCGTTCTCCTTAAGGTTTTGCTTGTACTTAAGCAAGTTTTTATATAAGAAGAAAGATAATTTAAAATAATCAAAAGGATATTCAAATGGCCCGCAAAAAAACCAAAATAACTTTCGCCTACAAATGTAGCATTTCGGGAAAAAAATTTCTCCGGACCCGAAAAATTAATAACACCGAGGATTTAGTCTCGGTTAATGCTTATTATGAGTTAAACCCTGATAAAGACGATCGACCAGAAAAAATAAAAAAAGAAATGCTTTTAAAACAAGAAGAAGAACAAAGCATGAACAATTTATCAGATAATTCCAATGCCATTGAAGAGGATAATGAAGGAGAGTGATTCATGATTAAAACTGACGTGGTGATCATAGGAACAGGACCCGCCGGATTTACAGCAGCTATCTATTGTGCCAGGGCCAACATGCTACCGATCGTACTAGAAGGTCATGAACCAGGTGGACAGCTAACCACTACGACAGACGTTGATAACTTCCCAGGTTTTCCTGATGGTATTTCCGGGCCGGTGCTCATGGAAAACATGCGAAATCAAGCCAAGCGCTTTGGCGCACAATTTCTTCAAACCATGGCCATCAAGGCTAAGCTTAATACCCGACCATTTATAATTGATCTGGAAAATGGCGAACAAATTGAGGCCCAAACGGTTATTATTTCAACTGGAGCTTCTGCCAAATATCTGGGTTTGGCCCACGAAAAGGAATTAATTGGTAAAGGTGTAAGCGCATGTGCTACTTGTGACGGTTTCTTTTATAAAGACAAAATAGTACATGTGGCAGGTGGTGGTGATACGGCCATTGAAGAAGCGACTTTTCTCGCAAAGTTTGCCTCCCAAGTTTATTTAATTCATCGTCGAGATAAACTGCGAGCATCCAAACCAATGCAACAGCGAATATTTAATCATCCTAAAATCGAAATCATCTGGAATTCCATTATTAAGGAATTAAAATTTGACAACCAAGGATTAAATGGACTTTTAGTAGAAAATACCCAGACTAAGGAAACTACTGTACGAAAAACAGATGGTTTTTTTCTTGGAATCGGTCATCAACCCAATACCGCATTTTTAGATAATCAAATTACCTTAAACGAGCAAGGATTTATTGTAACCCAAAATGGGCCATGCACTAATATACCTGGAGTTTTTGCCGCGGGTGATGTTCAAGATCCCTACTACCGACAGGCCATTAGTGCCGCGGGATCAGGTTGCATGAGTGCGATTAAAGCGGAAAAATACTTAGAAGAACACGGCCGTATCTGATTAACAAAATATACTCGTACTTTTTTGCTGGGTTATCTAAGCTTGTGATTTTTTAAAGCAGCTCAATTATTTTTGCAAAAGCATTTTTTTATTTTGACAACAAACCTAGAAAATTGAAACAATCTATAGTGGCAGGGAAATCTTTCTGCCAGGATAATTAACGGATTAATTGTCCAACGTTTATATCCAAGGACGGTAATAAATGACCAAACTTTTCAACTTCAATACCCTAAATATTGATCTTCAAAAAGACACCAAATCCTTGACCATTACCTTAAATAGAAAAGAATCTCAAAATGCCATTAACTTTGAAATGATTTTTGAACTTGAACAAATTCTTTCCTGGGCCTGTGAACGCATTGAAATAAATTCAATTGTGCTAACATCGGATTTGGAGATTTTGTCTAGTGGTTTTGAATATCATGAGTTTTTAAACACCCCGGAACATAAAATCCAACAATCTTTACTAAAATTTCAAAAGATTATTTATTCCATGTTTATGTTGCCACAAACTATCATTGTAGATTTAAAAAAAGGGGCCAGTGGAGCTGCTTGTGAACTTGCCATTGGAGCCGACCTAAGATTCGCCCACATAAACAGCACAATTCATTTTAATCACCTCGAAATGGGTTTTATCCCCAGTTGTGGAGGCATCGGTTTTTTAAGTTCCATCATCCAAAAAAGTACGGCTAAAAACTGGATCCTTTGCGGAACTACTATTAAAATGAATGAATTATTACAAAGTGGATTTATCTATAAATCTTATAGTGATCATGAAAACTTAATAGCAGATCAATTAAATCAAATCTGCCAACAATCTCAAGTAGCCAGGATGCAAGCTAAAAGAAGCATGCTTGAACCAATCTTAAATGATCTCAATCATACTCTAGAATTTGAAAAAAACTTTGCTTTTGGCACTATGTTTGACCCTGATTGGAAAAAATCCCTGCAGGCTAAAATAAATGGAGAAAAACCGGAATTTATTTCTACTAAAGCATTCAAGGAAGTTTTGAAATTTCAAAGGAATCTAGTCGTAAAAGAAGCCTAAACTTCTTTGTCAAAAATAAAGATTACAAAAAATAAAGAGGTCTGATCTCATGCCCTTGCAGTTTATCTTTAGCCTCATCAAAATTTTCCGTAATTCCTAGCAAAAAGCCACCCCCACCAGCGCCACAAAGCTTTAAATAAAATACTTCACTTTTTAGCCCCTCATACCATACTTCTTTAAATAAATGAGGAATCATCGGATCAAAATGACAATATTGGAAATCAGAAAGTCTTTGAAAAAAATTAAAAAGTGTCTTTTTATCAGATGACAAAAATGAATTAATGCAGCCATTAATAATCGGAAGGAGGATGGATTCACAAAGGTTTCTAAAAGTGGTTTCTTTGCATTTTTCTAAAAATAAATTTACCAGTGGCTCCGTCCGTCTGGGTCTTGCGGTATTTAACAAAAATATTCCTCCCGCAGATTTCTTCTTTAAAACTGGTTGTTTAATAATATCCACATTGTTGAGTCCTTTTATCAAGACTGCCTGATTGACATAACTGATCAAAGGGTCGATCCCGGAACTGGCCCCATGAAAATGTGCTTCCATGATGGAAAATATTTTTTTTAATTCGGCTAATCGGTTTTTGTCAAAAGTTTCAAAACTATCGTTTTGTAAATCTGCGCAATAGCGGTGGTAAACAGATGCACACAGCGCCCCTGAACTTCCAACCCCATATCCTTGAGGAATAGTTGATTGAAAACAAAGACCTTGTGAAACATCAAACTCAAAAGAATCTGCATCAAAGGAAGATAATTCCTTAAAATTTTTGGATACATTTTTAAGGTATTTAGAAAAAGCCTTAAGCTCGTTATCAATATTTATTTGATTTATCCGAAAGTCGGTTTGAAAATTAAGCTCCCCTTGAAACAACGGGTAGGGAACCGCCAACCCCATGGAGTCATGAATAATTCCATATTCTCCAAAAAGTAAAATTTTTGAATAAAATATCTTTTGCTTCATTTATTTAAACTCAATAGTTGTAGGGGTGGCACTTACTTGATCCTCAATAAAATTACGATTTTCTAAAAATTGTAGCAACTCTCTTTGAATATACACCAAAATCTCTGAGTGAAAACGATCGGGATAAAGTAAATGAATATTAGGGCCTGCATCAAGTGTAAAAGCCACAGGGATCTGAGTGTTTTCGCGAAATTTAGTGATTTTGTCAATAATCGTCAGAGTATTGGGTTTTAACAAGATATAAGGGTTCACTCCGGTCATCATTAGGCCATGTAACATCAGGGCTTCATTTTCAACAATCTTAACAAATGTTTCTAAATCACCAGTTGTGATAGCTTTAAGAATTTTATGACAATTATCCCTGGCCTGAACATATCTAGTTTCTTTAAATGGATGTTTTGCCATTAATTGGTGTCCTTTCTGGCTAGAAATATTTTTGGGTGCAGAATCCACAATTAAAATAGTATCCCTGTAATTAGAAAAAATATCGTGATAATTTTTTACAGGCACAGCATATTCATCACTACTTTCGCTACATCCCTCCAGCTTGCCCCATAAACTAATTGGCCCAAACAATGATCGACACGCGCTTCCCGACCCCATTCTTGCCCATTTTGATGCTTCTTTAGCGGAATCTAGGGAGGCAGATGATTGCTCATTTATGAGCTCATCCAACTTTTTTATAATCAAGGACAACGAAGCCATAAAAGAAGCAGAGGAGGCAATTCCCGATGAATGGGGAAAGGTATTTCGACTGTTAATTTTTAATTTTATATTTCTTGGAATTGTATAAAAGGATGAAAGTGTTTCAAGATACTTAATTACTCTTTGTTGAAACTCAACATTTTCCTTACCCTCAAAATAAAATACTATTTCTGAAGCACTACATTTATCTGCCTTGATTTCAAAGCTTGCCTCAGTAAGTGTTTTGCAATGACTAAGTGATAAACTTACCGATGGGTTTTCTGGAATCTGATTATTTTTTTTCCCCCAGTATTTTACTAGTGCAATATTTGAAGAAGCACTGGACTTGATGATTCCTGATTGTTTGCTATTGCTCATTGAACCTACTGTAGGAAATGGGATATTTTATTGGTATCTTCAGCGACAGGTAATGGGTAAAAATTGGTTTTTGAATTTTTATTATAAATCATCTCTTCGTAAGGTATAACGACCTGATTACCCCGCAGTGAAAAATATTCTTTTGTCTCTTCAGCAGATTTCTTGCTGGTGACCAAAACGAAATCGCCCCCCCAAGCTCCCAAGGATTTAACTTCTCCCCAAAAATCGCTAAAACACGCATCCTTCATGGTGGTCATGTTCAGCGTTTCTGAAACTATTTGTTCATGAGATTTAATAAGTGAATTAAACTGTCTTAAAGTCGTCGCTTCTTCCAACAAGCAACTGATTTTAGATAATTCATTAACTACTGCACTATTATTCATTTTTTTGTTCAAATAAGCTTCAATGGCCTTGAATGAATCCGCTTTGTTCCCCATGAAAACAAAATAGAGATTCTCCTTAAATACTGGATCGAATTTACTAAGACGCCAATTAGGCCCTTGTTTTCCTTTTTCATAAATAATAGGACAATCCGAAGACGCAGCAGCTACATCATATCCTGAACCATTATAAATATTGAATAAAAGATTAAAAGGACTCACGTACGCCCACTGTGCTATATTATAAATCAAGGTTGAGCTGCTACCTAGTCCCCAATCAAGTGGAAACTCCAGATTAGTCTCCACGTAAACATCCACATCATCTCTTAAAAAATGTTGATTTTGTTTTCTCGCCTGTCTGAGTATTTTTTGCAAAAACATCACGGTACTATCAGAACTTGAATCCAAACAGTCAAAATGCCAAAACTCAAATTTTGATTCAAACCATAAATCATTATTAGAATCAAAACTTTTCCAATGCAACTTGGGGTTGAATGAAGGGCTATATCTTACCGTCATGGATTGGCCAAGCTTGGTTGGTAAAACTAAAGCACTAGCTCCATCCAAAACAAAATATTCACCACTAAGTAACAATTTTCCTCTACCAAAATAGGTTTGCTCATTTTGGCCAAGACGCTTTTTTAAATTAGTTGTTGTTTTATTTATGTTCATTGCAATTGCTTATCCCTACCTAAAAAACTTCTAACTTCGTTAAATGATACTCGTTTGTCTTTAAAAAATAAAAAAGTTTGTTCTTTTTCTTTTTCACTCGCTTCGAAATAATTTAATATATTTATCAAATGCATCTTCATGTGGCCTTTTTGAATTCCACTGGTCACCAGCGATCTAATGGCGGCAAAATTTTGCGCCAAACCAATACACGCCATAATTTTCATAAGATCTTCGGCATGAGGTTTTTTTAACATATTTAAAGAATTGCATGCCAAGGGATGAAGGTTGGTAAGCCCACCTACTGTGCCAACACTAAGTGGAATAATTAATTCATAATAAAACCTTTGGTTTTCCAAACTAATATTGGTAAGCCCTCGATATCTCCCCTCTTTGGAAGCAAAGGCATGCACACAAGCTTCAATAGATCTAAAATCATTCCCAGTTGCAATGGCTACAGCATCAACCCCGTTCATTATGCCCTTGTTATGAGTAACTGCGCGAGTGATATCAACTTGTGAAATTCTAACAGCCTTTGCAAAGCGGGTAGCAAAAAGATCTGAAGGCATCTCTATCTGATCATCTTGCAATTCACTGATAGGACAAGTGACATAACACCTAACGAGAGAATCTGGGGTGTAATTTGATACAATTGAAAAAATAATTTCCAATTCATTGTCTGAAAAAAGTTTCTTAAACTCAAAGGCCAGTGTCTCTAAATTGGTATTTATGTAGTTGGCCCCTTGAGCATCACAGGTATCGAAATTTAAGCTTAATTGATAGTAGTTGGGTTCATCTTGGGTTTTATCAATCAAAGAAATATCTAATATTCCGCCTCCTCGCTTAGACATGTTGCAATTGATTTCTCTAACATGCGTTAAAAGAATGGCTTTATTTTCATTAAATATTTTTCTAAGTTTCTTCCAAGGTCCATTATAGTAAAAATGCACCTGGCCAGTTTTTATTTTAGAGATCACCTCTGCATGAAAACCACCACGACGTTTCCAAAATTTGGCGCTTCTGCTACAAGCAGCTACCACTGAACTTTCTTCAATTACCATAGGAACACAATAATCCACGCCATTCATTAAAAGATGAGGAACTACACCATAAGGCAGATGAAAATTACTGATAGTATTTTCGCTAAACTGCTCATGTATTCTTTGAAACTTTTCATTTTCGTAGGCACAACTTAGAAAATCTTTTTTTACATGTTCCGAAGCATTTAAATACTCATCAACCACAAAGTTTAATTTTTCCAATTTACTAAGTTTTGAAAATCCACATAACTCTTTCAAACTTAAACCTCTTCACCATTGACACTAACTTTCAAAGATAAAAAACTTCTATACAGATCCATTCCATGAATCACCCCCAGCATATACTCATCCAAAGCGTCTTTTGAAACTTCCGCATATTTTAAAAACTGATAGGCTTGTCCAAAAACTACTTCCAACCTAAGCTTAAAAGAATTCTCTTTAAATCTATCAATAAAATACATCCCGTCTTTCCATGACTCAACTCCTCCTGAAATAATAATTTCTTTTAAGCTAATTACCCCGCTTTCGGGTAGAGAAATTTTTTCAAAAGTATTTATCATCGATAGTGCGTCATGTCCAACCGTGACAAGCGGATTAAGGGTTTCTTGATAAATTTTATTTTCTAAGCGCAACAGCTCCATTTGGGTAAAATTAGTACCACCAAAGGCAGCAAATTCAAAAACTCGCACCGGTAAAGTTAAAAGTTTTTGAATACTTTTAGGCCCCATTCCCTGACCAACTTCTTTAACACCAATGGGAAGACTAAGTTGGTCAGCTAGTTTTTTTATACTTATGAAGGGTGGAACAAAATAGCGGTCGCCTTCTTTTTGCATCCACTCTTGGAGGGGGTTTACATGTACCATTAAACAATCAACCTGAAGCTTATTCAAAACTTGCTCAAGTTTAGTGATTTTATTCTCGTTTAAAATATGTTCAACCTGCGCAATTCCTAAATTGGCCATTAGAGGAATGTCCTGTCCCAGCATAGATCTTAAATCATAAGTATCAAACAGCTTTTCATCTTCAATTAACTTACGAATAGATCCAAGGCCTACCCCTAATTGATATTTTTTACAAATATAGGCCAAACGCTCGTTAATCAACTTTCCTCTTGGTGTTCCCCCGGTCATACTGGAAATCCAGATAGGGTACTTCATACGCTTATTTAAAAAATTTAGGGAATGATCTATATGAGCTGGATGTCCTGCTAACAAGGGTTCATATGCAAACCGATAGTCCAAAAAACTTTTATCAACTTGGTTAAATTTTGCCAATTCAATATGATCGATTTTTCTATTCAAATCTTGCCTTGGTTATGGAGAAAACATTTGGAAATTTACCGCCACGACGCATCACAGTCAAGCAGAAAGAAAGATTATGAAAATCACAGTAATTTTTAACCACGCAAAGCACAATTATTCGATTATTAAGATAAATTCTCGCTTAAAATTTTGTATTTTACCCATCACGTGGGCTACCGTACCAAATATCAATTCTTGGGTACTACAATTTAAGTCCATTGCCAAAAAGATGTTTCTATTCAAGTTCGCCAAATCTTCAAGAGTTTTTTTCAGTCGGTAAGGAGTATCAAGCAACACCACGGTCCCCTTAAAGTTCATAAGTTCTTTCATCTTTCTTTCTCTGTCTTCAATTTTTACCGGCAAACTGCCTTCAAAAAGAAAACGTTTGTGATTAATCCCGGACAATGCTAACGCCAAAGCAATTGAATTACAAAAAGGAGTGGCCGTTACCTCAATATCATTTTCATGACAGGCCCTAACTAATTCCATACCTGGATCCATAAATGCCGGCAATCCACCATCGCTCATCAAATAGATATCCTTACTTCTATTTAACTCTTCTAAAAAAGCAAAAGTAAGATCTTTATTGGTATGTTCATTAAATAAAATAAGATCAGCAACACTTTCTCTAGGCAAACCAAAATGAATCCACCTCCTCCTACCTGATTTAAGTTCTTCCACCGCAAAAATTGAATTTTTCAAATTACACGCATGAATAATGAGGTCTTTGGCCACTGGCTCAAGTGGACTATTTTCATCAATAGGAGTCGGAACTAAAATAAGCTTACCTTTCATGAGTTCCTCCTCTTAGCGAGATTACATCTACTGGCGCTGGATAAAACCATCCAGAGATGTAATAAGAAAAAATTGCAAGCGGAACAGATACCAGTACATCCAAAACATAGTGATATCTAAGGGCAATAGTGGCAAAACCAACTCCGATTAAGATAAGGGTTACCAAAAAGCGTTGTTGATGATTAATTTTGTATAACCAAAAAGTCACCAAGAATGTTGCTCCCACATGGCCTGAAGGAAAACAGTCTATGTAAGTTAACTGTCCAGCTTTGATGAAATCATAAAGCCACCGTCCTACCCATGAAAAAGGTAAATCATTTGTAAATAACTCCCTAATATAATACTGTGGGCCTGACACGGGGATGGTAAAATACAAAGTATAATTGATGGAATAATAGATGACGATATTAGAACAATACCGCCCTACCCGATACTTGAGATGCTTTGGTAACTGCAGGTAATAAAGAATTCCACCGAGATAAGGAAGGACATAATAGAGTAGATAACAAACAATTATCGAATCATAAAAGAAAGTTGAATATATTTTAGTTACTTGAAACACATTTTCTATTAACAAAGCAGGTGGTGCTTTAAAAAGCCATAAATCAAATTTCCACATAAACTCGTCATACCTGTTCAATACTCCTGCCATTCTATCCAATTCACCAACCATGTAGTAATTGTAACCAATGGCCACATTCATAAATATGGCGTTCATAATCAAAATGAAGACATGACCTTTTTCTATGATTTTTTGTCGATAAGCATAAAAAGCAAACGATACAGGTACTGGTAGTAATATATAGAGATTAAATTTCTGAAAGTAAAATCCTCCTATAAAAAACAAAAACGCATTAAAGAAGCAAATAAACAAGGCCATTCTACCAAGACCAAAATCCTTAAATCTTTGTTCCCATGCTTTTTGAATGCTTATTTCAAACATTTCTTTTGTTTCCTAGTAAAGATATCTTTTTTGTAATATAAAAAAAAACAAGATGATGAGCAAGCAATACTATACCTTTTTTTTAATAATTCCTCCAGGACTTGAAAATTTAGGCAAAATGGAACTTTTGCAAAAGACCTCTGCACTTTCTGATTGCAATCTCACTTTAATCGATCAGCAAATTGGAGGTATAACGATTGAAACCACTTTGGAAGTTGGTTTTTTGCTTAATAAAATCTTAAAAATTCCAACCCGAATCCTTTTGCGTCTTGAACACTTCAAATGTCGGGATTTTCCCAGACTTTATAAAAAAATCTCCAAATTTAAATGGTCCCAGTACTTAAATCAACCAGCCTGTGAAATTCATGCATCAACTCAGACCTCCAGACTTCTAAATACTAAAAGAATCGAGCAAACGGTACTTGAAGGCATTGAACAATTTTTTAAGGCCAACACTCCCACTAAAAAAATGCTGGACAAGAAATTTAATCAGCCTCCGCAAATTTTCCTAAGGGTGGTAGATGATTTAGTCACTCTATCAATAGATACGACAGGGGACCGCTTAAATATTAGGAACTATCGGACCCATATTGGTTTTGCCCCAATCAGGGAAAATATTGCTGCTGCATTGGTGTATGCCCTAAATCTCCCTCCACATACTCACCTGATAGATCCAATGTGTGGCAGCGGCACTTTGCTATTTGAATCTGCCACCTTCTTCACCCCAAATAGTACCCGGGAATTTGCCTTCGAATTGTTCAATCTAGATATGACGTTGCCAACATTACTTTCTACGGCCAATGATTTAAAAGATACTGTGTTAACTTATACGGGGCTTGATATTAACGAGCATGCCATCGAAACTGCCAAGCATAACCTGAAAAATCTAAAATCCCCCCGCCCTTTCCAATTTCTACGCCAAGACCTGTTTATGGAAGGCTGTCTTAAAAAAGCAGACCTAATCAGTGTCATTACTAACCCTCCTTACGGTAAAAGAATTACCATTAAAGAAAACCTCACCTCATATTATCAAAAAATATTAGACGCTATTTTTAAAAATTATAGGCCTATAGTTTTTGGGATTATTATTCCCAAAAGCGTAAACTATAAAAACTTGAAGTTGAGAAATTATCTGATTAACGAAGTTATAAGTTTTCAAAACGGCGGGATCAAAGTCAATTTTTTAATCCTTCACAAAAACCAAACTTCGATAAGTAATACCTGAAACATAATTAATATAAACAATTGATGCATGACTAGAAGACGCGATGTCTTCCCAACTGGTATTTTTTAGAAATAATATTTTAATAAATTTTTCCTTACCATCTGGAGTCATTATCGATAAAAGAGTATTTTGGCTGATCTCATAATCACCCTTTATAAGAACCCCCAGAAACTCATCTTTTTTAACATCAATCACTTCCCCTACAAATTTATCTTTATTAATTTTCAGATGCTCATTTTTTAATTTTTCGAAAACTTTATCCGAAGAATTCGATTCAAAAAATCCTTCAGTTAGCTGGTGCTGAAATTTTTCTTTGATCTTCAAAAGTCCGCTGGCATCTTGGGTATCAAAATATTTAATAAGATCTAAGGTTAAATCCGATGCTTTAAAAAATCTTAAATCCACTCTAAAATGTTCTATTTTTAAATCCTTTAATTGTTGCAGGTAATCCAAAAGTGAAAAATCTTTATGGTAAAACAAAAAAGTACCATGCACATTTTGCAAGGCCCAAAATTGAGATGCCCCCTCCTCCAGCGAAAAAACATCCTTGATCCCATCAGCTTCACCTAAATATTTAACTAGCAATCTTCTTGGAGTATAGGAAACTAGTATCTTGCCAAGAAGCGATATTTCCAAAGGGATCTGGACTTTCTCGACTATACTTTTAATAAATTCTTTAGTGGATTCTTGAGATACTATCAACCGGCGTAGTCTGCCTTTTAAATATTCCTTCCAAAATAATATGGCATCAATGTTTTGATTGGAATAACCTTGGATTAAATCAATCTGTGCCTGAGTCTTCTCTTTAATAAAATAAATTGCCCCTGTATCTTTGACTCTGAAGATCTTCACACCCAAATCACAATAGCGTAAAACTTCTTCGCTACATGCAAGTATGGCATTTTCGGTCATTAAAATATCCCATTCAATAACGGGGATCATCTTTTTGTTCAGTACAAAATTTATACACTCTTTGACTTGATCAAAGCTGTTAATTCCAAACCTAGAAAGATTTTTCGGAGTTAAAATTACTTCTTTTACTCCTTGAATAAAAAGTTCATTAATTTGATCTATATTATCAGCATATAATATCAGGTTCATTTTTTTCTTTTAATCCTAACAATATTTCCAGTTTTAATATCTGGAGTAAATGGCAGCTTTACCATAGTTGCGGTTTTAGCTCTTTCAACATTTTTTCCAGATACATCGGTCATTTCTAAAGCATCTATACATTTAGCCGCCCCTACAAATGGTAAAATTTCCAATTGATCATTTCTATCAAAAGCACTTTTTACCGATAGCAGTATGTGCTTACCTTCATTAACTTCTAAAACAATCCCGGCGATATCTTCGGTTTTGTCATTTTTACCCTTTTCAAAAACACTTTGATCATCTGCTTTGGTAATAAGGTTTCCACTAAAGTAATCTCTAGTCATTACTTTAGAAAGTTCAAAAAGTTGCGATTGATCCATACTTTTTTGAGCTTTTAATTGATCCAATCCTTCTCTGTAAGCCTTGACGACAGTTGCCAGATAATGCAACGTTTTCATTCTACCTTCAATTTTTAAAGCATCAATATTGGAATTTCCAATTAATGAAAGATGTTCAAGGCCCATTAAATCTTTGGAGCTATAAAAATAATCTTTATGATTATCTATTTGATACAAAAATCGACAGCTATGTTTACATCCGCCTCGGTTACTATCACGATTAAATGAATAATTAGAAAGCAGACAATTTCCTGAATAAGACATGCACATTGAACCATGAATAAACAGTTCCATCTCAAGACCAGACTTAGCTTTTATCATTTGGGCCTCATCAATGGAGACTTCCCTACCAAGCACAATTCTTTTAATTCCAATCTCCTTGCAAAGGAGAGCTCCGTAGGAATTTAAGCAGGTATTTTGGGTCGACAAATGAATATTTAATTTTGATATTTTCTTTATAAAACTAATCACACCAAAATCAGAAACCACGACGGCATCCACTTTACAATCTTCCAAGTATTTCACAAATTCGCAAAGTCCTTGTAAATCTTTATCATGCAAAAAGGCATTGATCACCACATAAATTTTTTTATTCCGACTATGAGCATACCGGGTGGCTTTCCCAATTTCTTCATTGGTAAAATTAAAGGCAGCAGTTCTAAGTCCAAAATTTTCTCCTGCAATATAAACCGCATCAGCTCCATAGGATATGGCAACTTGGAGTTTTTCGAAACTACCACCTGGAGCAACTAATTCTGGAACACCTGACGCCATGCGCCTCCCGGACAAACAAATCACCAATTGATTTATGCCATTTATCAAAAAAGTAGGATAGAATAAAGTAAAAGAAATCAATTTATAAAAATGACCAAAAATAAAACAAAGATATCATCTATTTTAAATAAAGTTGTTTCAATGAGACTGATAGTGTTTACTATCACCTTAATAGTTTTGATAATCTGGACTTATTCAAAGACCAGCTCTCAATCCGTCAATCATCCTTATTCCTACCTAATAAGTGATCAAATACTGGATTCAAAAGAAATTAATGAGGCTTCTAATGCCCACGTCTTATTTATAGGCGATAAAATGGGTGTAGCATTGGCCCATTATATTCCCTACATCAATGAAAAACTTTCCAAAAATTTACAATCTCCACTTAAAATTGTTAATTGGTGTAGAAAAAATGAAAGTATTGTACGAACTTTGAATAAAATTAAAAAATTGAATAAAATGCCACCGATTGTTATTTATCATGGAAGTGCTGATGAGTTTTATGAAAATATTTTCGAAATAGATGACTATCCCCGCATTGTTTTAAACATCAAAAGATTTAATCTACCCTATGTCCAGCTTATCCTTGAATTTTTTCCGCAATTATCCAAACTTATCTTCAAACCCACTAAAATTGTAATACTCCGAGAGTTAAAACAAGACACCAGAACCTATACTGATCTTCAGCTGCAGCATAAAATGGAAATTACCTACTCACTTTATAATTATCATTTGATGGAGCTTATAAAAACCATTCGCCAAACCAATGCCGAGATAATTCTTTTAACTACTCCTCTTAACTTTAAAGTAGCTCCCCGCAGTGTTTGTTCCAATTCAACTACCGAACAACTTAGCAATCATCTTTTAAAAATCAAAACCTATCTTGAAGAGGGCAAAACTAAAATTGCCTATAACCAACTTCAAGAACTATCTAAGCAGGCTATCACCAACGCCCAAGTGTATCATCTTTTAGGTCAGGCCAGCTTTTCACTTGGTAAAACCATTGAATCAAACAAGGCCTTCAATCTGGCCACTAGCTTCGATTGCACACCTTGGAGAAGCAATGGTGTATTTAATTCGATAATTGAACAAGCTGCACTTTCAAATAGGCTTAATTATATTGATTTCCATTCACACGTTAATAAAAGTATTGAAAGACGAGTGTTGTTTTCGGATGTATTTTTTCCCCAACCTATTTTTTACGAGGAAATAAGCCAGCAGATAATTCTTTTAATTAAACAATTTTTTCAGATATAAAAAAGGATCTACCTATGTCAATCAGTCTGAGTAATCTCGAAAAATACAAAATTAAGCTTAGGAAAAATGATGTTTTGTGTATGACCGGAGATGTTAACCATGATCTTTACTATATCATTTCCGGAACTCTACTCATATGTGTAAACCAAAAAAGGCAGATTACCCCAATTGCCTATCTTGGGCCCAATGAATATTTAGGTGAACTCTCCTTTATTGATCATATGGATCGTAGTGCCCACATTATAGCCTTAGAAGATAGTGAGGTAATAAAAATACCCTCCGCTGAATTTAAAACCCAAGTACCCAGATGGCTTAGAAGAATTGCCAAGAAAATTACCGCTAAAATCAGATTGATGGATGAAATTATTCAGCAAAACGGCATTAGGAAAAAAAATGTTGAATCTATTAAGCCTTTATCCATAGAAGATCAAAGGACCTTTTTTAACTCTTTGGAAGAATACAAAAAGAAAAACAATCAGGCCTTTAAACCATAAAGGCTAACGCCATTACGGTAACGATACTACTCATATAAAAGAAATTCTTCAAAGAAGTAGTTACCAATTCACTGCTAAATAAAACAAATGACAACATAAAGAATGGATTCACCGACATCAACAACAAAAGATCAATTCTATTGATAAATATTTTTTTCAGAATCAAAATCACCGCAAAATATAGCAAACAGATTAAGGCAATAATCCCTGCCATGACTAAAACCTTATCATAAGCTAACTGACTTTTTATGAAAGCATTACAGCCAAATAAAATCATTAATACATAGCTAAAAATAAAAAACAATCTGTATTTTTTAATTCCCACCATCATATCATCCACAATTTCTTTCTCCCTGAAAATATTTCCTAAGAAAAATATGGTTAACAAGTAAACCCCTAGCGGTTTTGCATACAAAAAAGTACCCACCCACAAAAGAAATAAAACGGTTTTAACCCCTAAACTCGGGTGTGTTTTATTTGGGCTTATATCATTTAGAGTGGGTTTTATGACTTGATTGAAGCTGTAATGAACAAGCATAGCTACTATGCCACCTAATAAAAGAATCACATGAAATAAAATTAATTGCTCATTAGCGTTGGACACCAAATACAAGTTTAGTTGCTGGACATGATTCCAAGCATTCAGGGGCTTAAAATAAAGCACAGAGATGGTAAGAGAAATTCCCATTAATACCCAGGTCATTAGATTTGTATAAATTGCTTTGGAATATTTTAAATTAAAATTAAAACAGGTCCCCCATATAAACATCATTAGGGTAAGCATAATTATAATCACCAAAGAAGTGAGCTGCATTTTTTCAAAGGATATATAGTAAATGATCATCGGTGCAGCATAAACAGCCAAACCGATTCGCAAGATTTTTTTTCTATTAGCAAAAAAGCTAAAAAACATGAGCAGTACCGTTAAAAGCCCGAGGACTTTAGCCGAAATATCGATATTATCTTTTTTGATATTCTCATAAAGTGAATAACGCCAATCTTGCTTTGGTTGCACCATATTAGTTGGCAATTGCCCGTCTCGATAATTAGATAGTCCCGAATCATTCGATAATGAGGCTTGACACTGGGAATAACTCCAATTGGGATAAAAACAAATAAGAAATAAAATACATATTTGCATGGTATTTTTAATCATTTTTAGCATGCCCCTCCCCCTCATACAGACAATGCTTGGATTCAAGCTAGATATACTGGGTTCAAATAGCAATTTCAATTATAGACCCTTTA
>Ga0208958_1000931_pt1 | contig 31906 bp, 34 predicted proteins | sample RifOxyB1_FD_184032 | JGI IMG/M metagenome (GOLD analysis project Ga0208958, IMG submission 184032) | Soil microbial communities from Rifle, Colorado - Rifle Oxygen_injection B1 (SPAdes) | ecosystem: Environmental > Terrestrial > Deep subsurface > Rock core/Sediment | place: Rifle, Colorado...
GCTCGGATTATTATTTTCTATGTGTAGTGTGCCATCTCCTTCTTCGTGGGTGTGTGTTGGAGACATGCTCATCCCACTTAAATGCGCATCCATAATTTTTCCAGGTCCTCCTCCGAGTCCTATATCATTTGGAATGACCTGCTCTTCGCCGTTAATTATTATTTTCAAATTAGGATGCCAGTGAATTGGCCTCTTTGGTATAGTTGTATCTATATCTTTATCCTGAGTAAAATATGCGCAGCCAGATACTAATACCACGCCAATAAGCAAAACCGCAGCTAAAATTATACTCTTAGACTCCACAGCCTCCGCCTCCAGTTTGCGCTTCCGGAGACAAACTTAGCTTCTGAAGTTTTTGTCTGACATCTGCAGCGCCGCTTGCACTAGAATAATCTTTTCCAATTACTGTCCAAGGATCTACATCATTCCAGTCTTTTCCTTCTGTTGCTTTAATGTAAGTTGCAATTTCCAAGTAAGTTTGAGCGAACCAAATAGAGTTTACATCCTTGAAAGTTTCTGCAATTTCATCTGCACTAATATCTTGTGATGCTAATAATTCTATCAAGCCTAATGCTGCCGCGCCGTGATTGCAGTCTGGAAATGCTGTTGGATTGTTACAGCAAGGCCTATAAGAATTGAAAGCAATTCTTTCAACAATTTCTTGCTGTTCATCTGTTAATATTATTATTTCGGCGCTGTTTAGCAATTCACCGCCATTTTTGGTGCCAAGAGACCAGCCACCCGTGCTTGCCAAATTTGCTGCCTGTCCACTTTCAATATATTTACTCATTGGCTCTTTTTCATAAATTGCATTTTTATTTACTAAGCCCAAAGCCCACAACGTATTCAAAGTAAAATGCATATTTTCCTGCGTTATTACTATTGGTTCATCAGAACCTTCTGTAAAGAATTTTATTTGTTCGTCAGTTAGTGGATTTCCATAAGACTCATACAAACTTTTGAATTCATCTAAATTGACTGCGCCACTTTCAATTAATTTTGGCCCTATATTTTGCCACGTTCCTGGCAAAGTTATTTCATTTGGCATTATTTGCGCATACAGACTATCAAGTTCGCTGTCTGAAAGCGCTGCTGATTTCGCAATAAATTGCGGGATTACAAACAAAGCTAGTAGTATTATAGATACGGCTGCAATTATCACTGCAGCTATAATTATTTTCTTTTTCATAACAAATAGAAGAAAGAAACACTATATAGAACTACTGGTGAAACTAGTTTCATTTGAGCACAACTATATTTGTCATACCTCTTCTCTTCCTCTCAAGAATACCTCTTTGCTCCATTTTGTCCAACAGGCGAGAAACTTTTACCTTGCTAAAATCTGTTTCCTTGATTAAATCAGTTTGATAAATAGAGCCCTCTTTTGATTTAAGTAGGTCATAGATTTTCTTTTCATCTTCATCTAGTTTAGATAAATTTACTTCCTTGAATTCCTGTTTTTCTTCTTTCATAGGCATTAAGAACAAATACAAGCCGGCACCCAACATTAGAAAAGCTATTCCAAAAGCGGAAACAAGGAGCCACGAAATAGGGTTACTATGCGCGGGACAGCTAAACATATCTATATTATTTGCGGCAACAGTTTCGCATATAAAAGCTGCTTGAGCGTCAACGTTGACTTTTACAAAAATCAATAATATCAGCAAAGCCACTGCAGATACCGCAAGAGCAATACCGAGTTTTTTTGTATCTATCTTCATAAATTAATACAGAAATACAGATTTATAAGTATTAGCTACATAGATAAATTTATTTACGCATATTTTTTGTTATTCTTATGACTCTTACTATCGGTAAAACAAACTTGAGGAGTTTATTCGTTCTAATAATAGCTGCATTAATTTCTGTATTCGCATTAGGTTTATACTGGACAGCCACCAGCACTAGCCAAACTGTCACAGCAACATTAGCATTTGTTGCTGGTTTATCTATGATTGTTCTTCCTTGTACATTACCGCTGGTTTTCATAATTGTTCCACTATCTGCTGGCAAAGGTTACAAAAAAGGTTTAGTAATGTCTATTTTGTTTGGCTTGGGTTTAATCATAACGATAGGTCTCTATGGTCTTATCGTTGCTTGGTTAGGACAAACCGCGGGTTTGGATACAGCAATTCAAGTTATGTTCTTTTTAGCTGGAGTCGCAGCTATAACTTTTGGCCTGTCTGAACTTGGTTTATTAAAATTCCATTTACCTGTCTTTCAAAGTACTCCTAAAGTTATAGGAAAACAAGGCGATTATCTAAAATCATTTTTTATGGGTTTATTTTTAGGCAATGCAGGCGTAGGCTGTCCGAATCCCGCCTTCTATATTCTCTTAGCTTATATTGCAACTACTGGTAATTTAGTAGAAGGAGTTGGTTTAGGTTTAATTCACGGTTTAGGCAGAGCTTTGCCTTTAATTATGATAGCGCTGCTGGCAATTCTTGGAGTTAATATAGTTAGCAAAGTCGCTGCAAAAACAGGTACTATACAAAAATGGACTGGCTGGGCATTAATCTTTATTGGTGCCTTCATACTAATTAATGGCTTACCTGGCGGACATGCATGGTATGAAGAAACTTTTGTTCACGAAGGCTGGAACGAAATTGTAGAAAAGTTGAACTTGCCTGCAGAACTTGAAGCTGATGTGCACGAACACGAAGAAGGCTCGGAAGATAGTATGTTAGGCTCACTCTATCCTTGGCTACTGCTAGCATTAATAGCGATACCAATAATTTGGTATAAACTCAAGTTTAGAAATCAAAATAAAGTGCGCAGAGGAATATAATAATGGCAAAAGATCCCGTATGTGGAATGACTGTAGATGAAAAGAAAGCTGCAAAAGTTACTCATAAAGGCAAAACTTACTACTTTTGTAATCCTTCGTGCCAATGGGCTTTTGAGAGCAATCCAAAACAATTCGTAAAGTAAAATGTTTAAAGTATTTATTTACCCTAAAGCAAAGTTATGGCAGTTGCTAATCTTAGTAATCATTGGATTAATAGTTCTCGCTTTTGCTGCAATTTTATTTCTGATATTGCTGCCAATCATAATTATAATTGGAATAGGGTTAGCGATCTGGTTCTGGTTAAAATATACAAATATAAAAAGAATTAGAAAATAAGACTAGCGTTTTCTCTTTCTTGTACGTGCGCCAGATCTTCTTGCCTTTTGTTTATACGACATACTGTTATCATCTGATTTGTTGTCTGAATTATCATCGTCTGATGTATTGTCTTCAGGCTTGTCTTCCGAACCATCATCTTCAGACGTGTCTTCCGAACCATCATCTTCTGGCGTATCGCTATCGTCTTGTGCTTTTCTTGTATGAGCTCCTGCTCTTCTAACAGTTCTTACGGATGTCCTTCGTCTTGTAGTAGATTTAGCTCTACGAGTTGCTTTCCGTGTAGCTCTGCGAGTAGTCTTTCCCTTTGTTTTTCGTCTTGCTGCCATTAATTTTAACCTCGTTAAATAATTCTACAAAATAAGATATCGTAATCATATATATAAGTTTGTATAAAAAATAAATAAAAGATAAAAAGATGAGAATTATCTCTTCAATAATTTATGCTTCTTAATATAAGCCCACAAGTTCTTTGTCATTTTGGAAGGTGCTACTGCTGCTCTGCCAATAACTAATGCTAATTGCTTATCTGGCTTGACTAACATTCCTCCAAAAGCAAGTCTTTTTCCGCCCTTCTTTGCTTTTCTTTTATGTTTCATTTTTACCTCCTAAATTTTAATAAAAATTTATCGCTTTTAGTATATATAATCTTCTATGCAAATCTCAAATAGAGCGCGATAGTAGCGTGCAAGAAAACTGACGTTAGAAAAAAATACCAAAGGTAGCAATGATATTTATTTAATACTGCTAGCTGTTTATTTTTTATAGTAATGTGAAACAGACATCTGCAAGTTAATAAAACTAAAAACAATCCTATTATATTAGTAATGGCGAGATAATAAACTATATCAAGCAAATTAACCATAGAAACAATTTTATACCTAATCTATAAATGTGTTACTATGAAACTCTTAGGAGCGTTACTCACGTTATTCATTGCTGTTTTCTTAGTCAGCGGATGTGCTTCGTTAGATAAAACTTCTGACAAAGTAGCCGACACTAACACGAATAGTAGTTGTACTGAAGGCGGATGTACTATGGGTGATGAAGATACTGCCGATACCAATGAATTGGCAAAAGAATTCACAATACGCGAAAGTAATTTTGAGCTTGATGTAAAAGAAATAAAAGTCAAGCAAGGCGATAAAGTTAAAATAACAGTTATCAATGATGAGGGCTTTCACAATTTTGCAGTTCCAGATTTCGATGTCAAAACTAAAATGGGAAGCGCCCCTAAAGAAATGACGCTAGAATTTACTGCCGACAAATCTGGAGAATTTCCATACTTTTGCGAAGTTATTGGGCATAGAAATGCAGGAATGGAAGGCAAACTAATCGTAGAATAAATTAATTTTCTATAAATAATATAGCAACTCTTTAATACTACTAAAATATGTTTTTAATATGGCCATAGAATCTAAAATTCCTATAATACATCATATCAAACACCATCTCAAAACTCACAGCAAAGCCCACAGATATGCATATTACATTCTGATATCATTATTTGTATTTCTGTTGTTAATGTTTTTGGTAAAACCTAGTCAATATTTATGCAAAGAAGTTCCGGTAGAAGAAACTATAGCAACTATTCAAGAAGAACCCTATCTTGCTATTGAGCCTGGAAAAGTTCCGTTAAAATTTACAGATAGAGCTTACTTATTCGATGGTTATAATAATGGAGATTATACTACGATTGTTAAAGTATTCGTAAAAAATACAGATTCTGATCAAGGAACATTTAAAGTTCAAGTTGTAATTTCAAACTCAACAAACATATATACGAAAGACGATGAACAGGTTATAAAAGCTGGAGAAGAAAAAATGTTCTATTTCGAACAAATAGAAGGCAGAACTAATATTCCAATGAACTTTACTCACGGTGTAACGCCAAGCAGCAAAGACAAATCTGTTCAAATCACAAAATATAGAAATGTAACAGTAACAAAAGTAGTTACTGTAACTAAGAGAGTTTGCTTTTAATTTATTTTCTTTCCGTTTTCAAAAACGTGCATACATCTATTTCCAAGTTGCGTAAAAAATGGTTCTGGTGGCACAATCTCTTCTGGAGACCAGCTTCCCGCTTTTTTAATAAATCCATTATGAATCATTTGAGCCATAATACTAGCAGGCATACCAGTATCAATATTGCATCCGGCGCTCTCCCAGCCCAGAAGTGGTGGAACTATACACTCCATAAGTATTTTATGCTTTTTGCCTCCATACTTACCCTCTAATGTTACCCAAAGATTTTCAACTTCTTGGTAGCCTTTTGGCATTTCAATCCGCTTTAACAATTCTGTAAGAAACATATCTGGCTCTATTTTTACTCCCTGAATTTCGATAGGTTTTCCTCCAAATCCTAGTTCTATCATAAGCAATATCGCTCTCATAGAATGATCTGGAAAGCCGGCATAAAATTCCACGTTTTTGATTCCTTTCCTCTCTAAAAATTTATGGAAGGTATAAGCCTCAGGATGATGTCCTACTTTAAACTGGTTTTCTCTGCCAACAGCTCTATGATAACATCTTACTACAGAATTCATTGGTTTGATTGTTCTTGTCTTGTGATGGTGAAGATAAGGCGCATCAACGGTAAACTCCTGAAGAATACTTGATATTGAAAATGGGACTACGAATTTTTTCATATTAGAATCCCAAGCGAAGCCAACTTTAACTGAATCTACTGTATCAAATTTTTGCGATGCGTAATTGAGCATAACGTTTCCTATTCCAGGTACAGAACCGCATCCAGTAATATGGATCAATCCTTTCTTTGCTAAAGTCTTTTTCATAGCGAGCTGTTTTCTAAGCATTGACATTATACCCGTACCTAAATCTATAGAATGAACATTTGCGGCTGTACAAATTTCCAGCGCGTTAAGATTCCAGTCTCCGTCTGCACAGTTTACTACAATTTTAGCTCCAGAATTTTTTATAGTACTAATAGATTTGCTTTTGTCTCTCAAATCCAAATAAGCAAAAGCTGTATTTTTATTTCTCCTTAATGTATCTTCAATTCGGCTTTTATCCCGCCCGCATAGAAGAACAGAATAATTACTTTTTAGCAAATCTTTTGTTACAATCTTTCCCTGCATTCCAGTTGCACCTATAACAACGAAATCATATCTCATAGTGGCCGTATTATAAAAAATCTAACAAGTATATAAATTTAAAGCTCCTTTTGTCTGAACTCTTCCAGACGTTTTGGAATACCAATATCAATGAAATAATTATTCGATTCCAATCCAAACATTTGTCTTTTCTCTACTAATTTAGGAAAAACTTCGAAGCGCCCACAGGTTTAAAAATAGTCTTTTTTAAAAATTACTGATGGCTAAGAAAACCAAATTTAGCAAAAAGATGAACAGAATATTTAGCAAAAAGATGGACAGAAGAATGTTTCTAAAGTTAACTTTGATGGCTGGCGCTGGTATCGCAGGCTTCAGAGCTTCGGAGCATCTGGATAATCTGGATCATATAAATTATTTAGACTTTGAACGTCCAGATAAGGTTTTCTTTCAAGTAGCTGATTTTTTGGGTTTGGATTACAAAAACCCAAATGCATCATCCTATATGCAGCCGCCACAAGTATTCAGAGGCGCAGATGGGTGCTCCAAGAATGTCGGTGGCTGCGCTCTCTTAAACGATAATATTGCTTATATTGGCTCCGCGCAGCTTGGAATAAAGGTGCACGAACTAGCCCATTGGGTCTTCGAAAAATATCGAATGCATGTGCAGGAGCAGTTTTTAAGAGATAATTTCGATGCCCTGAAATCTGAAATACCGAAGCTTCGAGACAAAACTCTAGAGCAAGTGCTCGAAAAAGCCATAAGCTACAAACAGTCTTATCTTGGCTATCCTGACTCGAAAATGCTGAACCTCGAATTTGGCATTCTTAAAGAATTTAAACCAGATAGCACATTACATGAATTTGTTGCTTATAGCGTAAGTACCGCTATGGCTGATGGCCCTACGCCTCCACGACCAGATTTTGCCACCGGCAATTGGGAAACCGATCCAGACGATGGCATTGAGCTCATTTATTTGACAAAAGAGGCGTATGGAAAGCAAGCCCTTCCAGACATAGTCCGTGCGATAGTAAAGACAACGAACCGCAAATATGATATGGGGCAATTAGGTGCGGACGCGCTTATGCAAAATATAATACGTCCAATCGCGTCAGAGCTTGGTTATGGCTAATCACCTTAATTGTTGCAGCTGGCTTCATTGAGACTTACGCCTTCCTGGCTTAGTAGAACTTATTTCTCGACAAATTCGTAGGCGATACCTACAACGTAAGAGCCATCTGGGTCTTTCATACTGAGAACTCTACGAGTGCCACGATGCTTCTCTCAGCGCGCCTGCACACCGTCCTTGCAATTTGAAAATAGGTTGGCGAGCTTACTCTAAATTCTTAACTCCATCAGCAGCTTTCCCAAAGTTGTCTGGACTTGCTGCACACTATCTATATCCTTCCAGGAGTTTTTCACATACAATTCTTGATTCAACTCCTGTTTCCTCTCTCTTACTGCAGATACTGGCACATACACAAAATCTCTTTTGATAAACTCGCCTTCGTGAGATTCTGTGTCGTACATAGAAAGTGTCTTTGGATCGCGATCCAATTCAACAGCGAAAATCACATCCAGAGATGCTGCCTTTGGCAGCCAAATGCCAACGCACTTTTCCCTGAACTCGAATTGCCCTGCAGAGCCATAGACTTCAACAACATCCCCATTCAAGGGCGAAAGTCTGCAACCAATTTCCTGTGTTTTTGCGGAGTCTATTGGAACTGCATGTAAATCTGCTTTGACCGCATCCACAATAGCATATTGCTGACTCTTATCCAAAAACGGAAATGCTGGTACTGCGTGTACGCCATCTACTGCCATTACACATTCTTCGAGACCTTCACGAGCTGCCGTAAGAGCAGGATTGACCCATTCCGCTTCTGTTTTTGAAGTTCCAGAGAACAACGAAAGCCTTGATGGCTCGCCAGGAAATTCTTTTTTGACTGTAAGTATTTCATCGCCCGCAACATACATCAAGCCGCCAGCTGACCATCTTAAGGGGTACTGTGCCGATGCAATTTGGCATTGGTTTGTTTCCCGCAAAAGCCTTTTCTGCTCTGCGGCCCAAGCCAAAGCCTCTGGGGAACTTTGCATCTTTTGATATTGCTTTAGTTGGTCGCGAGTGCTTGCAGATTCTAGAGTATCTGGTATATAGACTCTGAATATCTTAGTTCTACTTCGCAGCACACAGTCGGCATTGTAAACTTTAATCTGTAAATCAGTTTCCATTTTTATTTGCTCTCCAAGATTCTGAATGGTATATTCATAGATTTTGCAATATCTACTGCTGCCTCTTTCATCTCCTGCCTGTAATTTCCGGCATCGGCAGTATTTCTGTAAGGCTTGCCGTCCGCATATGACCTTGGCACATTAACTGAAACCATTGTCTGCTTTGTTGCAATGTATGCATTGCCCTTTTGATTTCCATAATCATAAGTCACGCCGAGATTAAATTTAGGTGCTATTTCAGACTCCAGTCTTTTCACGAGTGAATTCCTGAATGGGCCAAGAACTTTCGCAAGCAATTCCGGATTCTTTTTTTGCACCATATTCACTGACTCAGAAGGGTTCAAGACATTTACGCGGACGCCTCCGTTTTCTGAGAGTATTATATGCGGGTCGGCCGCTATGAATTTGTTTTCTTCCAGATCGTAAAATGAATTTATTACCTCTATGAAATCTTTGTTCTCCGCTTGCCCCGCTCCTGTCAGAACATATATGAACGGGCTGCCGCTATCGCCAGAATATCTCAATGATGTCGCCAGGCCCAAGGCTCCCGGAAATTCTTCCTTGTCTAATATAGTCTGATCCCTGTCTGTGTAAATAGCTTCTACTCCTCTCTGCAAACACTGTGCGGAGAAATCCAAAAATCCCAGGTAAACCTCAAATTTTGAAACAAATCCGCCTCGGGCTAAAACTGCTGCTTTCACGCTTGCGTCAGAATTGGCGGGGCAGCCTATGAATCCTAAATTATCCAGCATTATAAACGGCAAATCATTTGCGCCATCCCCGATTGCTGCGACTTTGCCCAAATCAAATTCTTTTTCCTTTGCGTGATCTAGCACTGCCATGTCCTTTGTGTAAAGAGCGCAGTCTATTGCGCTATCCGTAGCAGAAATAAATAGCGTCTCTAATGTCATGCCTCTTGCATTTAGCTAAGTTATATAAAGTTAACTGCAATAAATATTTTATGGTTAAAAATACATACACACCGCCAAGATTCATACTTTTTATGGGCTGGCCCGGTTCAGGCAAATCTACATTAACAAAAGAGCTAACTAAGACCGCTCATATATTTCACATAGATAATGACGCCATACGAACTCCAATTCTTGGCGAAGATAGAGAAAGTCAATTTTACAAAGAGGCTAGTCCAAAAACTTACGAAGCTATGTATCAATTAGCTGAATTAAATTTACAGTCTGGCAACAGCGTTTTGATAGAAGTTCCTCATATGCGCTTGTCAGCTGCGGCTCTTGAACACCAAGAGAACTACAGGCAAAGGGAACGCGTCAGAAAAATTGCAGAAGATACTGAAAGTTTATTGAAAATAATCTTTGCACATTGTCCTACAGAAACACTTAAAGAACGAATGCAAAAAAGAATGGATGAAACTGGAACGCAAAGAGATGCTCCTAAACTTGCTAATTGGGAAGCTTACCTCGCAAGAGAAATTATTCCATTTACATTAGAAAGTGTTTTGTTTGACAATGTACTATCAGTTGATATGTCTAATCAGATGAATTATAATTTAAGAAAAATACAAGAATATATCAACGCTTCGATAGTTTCCACTTATCGTAATCAGCAATAACTTTTTCGTATCTCTCCGGAGTTCCCATATCTTTTATGTAAAAAGTTCCATCTTTTGGCATATAGACATATACCGACAGACCTTTATTAATCATCGGCAAAATAGTATCGTGTTCCAGACTGGATGGACCTTCTGACAGTTCATTAAATATCGCTTTATTAATTATGTAAAGCCCAGTATTACCTATATTTGTATATTTTTCTCCACCTTCTTTCTTCTTGAATAACTTAGATACTTTTTTGTTTTCATCTACGTGATAGAGATCACTATCTTGAGGATGATCGGTTACTCTAACAATTGGTGTTACAACTGATTTATTTTTTCTGTGCAAACCTACTAATTCGTTAACATCAAAGTTAAGTGCAATATCTCCACTAATAAGAAGAAAATCTTCGCTGTTTATTAAATTCTGGCAGAATTTCACAGCGCCGCCAGTACCAAGCGGTTCTGATTCTACTGCATATTTTATATTCACACCTAATTTACTTCCGTCTCCAAAATAATTCTTAATTACATCTGGCATATAGTGTAAACTAAAAACATAATTTGTAAAGCCGTATTGTTTAAAAAATTCTACTTGCCTTTCCAAAAGTGGTTTGCCTTTGATATCTATCATTGGTTTTGGCAAATTAGGAGCTAATGCAGCGATTCGTTTTCCGAATCCTCCTGCTAAAATTAATACTTGTATTTCAGAATTATTAATTATATTAGCTGCTGCGTTTAGATTATCTGCAATAAAATCTGATTTAGCACCTAAATCAGTATCTCCGCCTTCTCCACCATCGCCTGTCCTAACTAAAATTGTTTTGCATCCCGCAGATTGTCCGGCTTTTATGTCACTTCGCCTGTCACCAATCATCCAGCTGTTTTTCAAATCTATATTATACTCTCTAGCTGCCTGTAAAAGCATTCCTGGTTTTGGTTTCCTGCATTCGCAGTCAGAAACTTTCGGATGATGATAGCACGAATAAATATCTGTCAAAACAATTCCGTGTTTGTATAATTCCTTTTTCATATAATTATTAAACTCTTTAGACTGTTCCTTGGTGTAAATTCCTTTTGCAGGACCTGGCTGATTTGTAACTACAAAAAGTTTGTAATCTTTTAAATCTCTTAATCCGTTAACAACATCTGGATAAAGTTCAAAATCTTCTATTTTATGAACTTGTTCTTTTTCGTTTTTTATTAAAACTCCATCTCTATCTAAAAAAATTGCTTTATGCATTTTCAAATACCTTCTTCTCCACTATCTCACAAATCGTATGATAAATAACATGATGTGCTTCTTGAATTCTCGCTGTATCGTTATGCGGCACAACAATCGCATAATCGCATAGAGGTAATATTTTTCCTCCACCTTTTCCCAGTAAGCCAACAACAATTATACCATTTTTTTTAGCATATTCGGCAGCAGTAATTAGATTCTTTGAATTGCCACTTGTTGTAATTGCAAAAAATATATCTCCTTTATGTCCGTGTGCTTCTAAACCTCTTCTGAAAAAATCGTGATAATCTGCATCATTCGCCCACGCAGTCAATGCAGAAGAATCTCCGTGTAAACATACAGCAGGCAATCCTTTTCGCTTATGGTCGTAAAAACTACAGACTAATTCGCCGGTCATATGCTGTGCATCTGCTGCGCTTCCACCATTTCCTGCTGCAATCAATTTATTGCCACGTTTGAAAGCTTCAACAAGTGCTTTCGCAGCCTCATTTATTTGTTTAGTTTGTGATTTAGTTTCTAATAGCAATTTAGACGAGTCTTCCAAATTTCTAACAGCGACATCAGATTGTGTTACTTCTAGTTTTTTTCTCCAGTAATCAACCATATCTCTTATGGTCTGCTCAATTGTTATTTCCTGCTTCCAGCCAGTAATATTATTCAAAGTCGTGCTGTCTCCGAAAATTATTGGTTCATCTGTGGGACGCAAAAGTGCTGGATCAACTTTGATTTCTGGGTTTATGCTGGCACATTTCAAAGCCATATCTAAAATATCTTTTATCAAATATGCTTTGGCTCCAGATATATTATATGCTGCCCCTGGTTCTGCTTTTTGCATCGCTAAATAAAATCCGCGGATTTCATCTCTTACATCTGTAATCGCTCTTCTTGTATTCAAATTACCAACAGTTATAATGGGTTTTTGTAAACCAAGAGATATTGCGGCGGCTTGCTTTGTAAAGTCGGAACAGACATCATTAACTTTTCTCGGTCCTGTTGTGTTAAATATCCTCATTGTAAATCCGTGAATTCCAAAATTTTTAGCGTACTGATAAGTTAATCCCTCCTGCGCAACTTTGCTTACACCATAAGGATGCAAGGGTTTCATTTCTCTGTTTTCTTTTACCGGTACCTCGTGTTCTTGAACGAAACCATACTGAGCAGATGAACCTGCAACTAATATTTTAGTCTTCAAACCTAATTCTTTGACAGCTTCAAACACATTTGCTGTCCCCTGCACATTTGTTTCAAATGTATATTTTGGATCTTTCCAAGAAACTGTCGGGTAGCTTTGTGCCGCCAAATGATATATTTGATCCGGCTTTATTTTAGAAATTAATTCTTTTAGTTTATCGTAATCTCTAATATCTAATTTTATTAAATTTCCTTTATTTTTTATTTCATCTGTCAAATCTACTGAACCGAAATAAATTCCGTAGACTTCGTATCCTTTTTCGTGAAGAAAGTCTACTAAGTGCGAACCCATAAACCCGCCGGCACCCGTTACTAATACTTTTATACTCTCCATACATATAACCCTTTATCATCAAATGAAACTGTTTTGAAATCTACGAGATTAGATATATTTTCTGTTCCTGCTGAAAATTCTAAAGCTTTTTTTATAATAGCTTTCTGAACTTCAATTTTTCTTATCGGATCGCAGATTAATGTCATATGCCCTCCTCCGCCCGCTCCAGAAATTTTTCCGCCATAAACTGCGCCAGTTTCCCTTGCTGCATTGTAAATTGCATCGATATAATCATTAGATGTACCTTTTGCAATTTCTTTTTTTATAAGCCAGCTTTCGTGTAAAAGTTCTCCAAATTCCTTTACATTTCCTTCGAGCATTGCATTCATTCCGGGCCTTACAAGCTCTTTCAACTTATGATGAACCTCTAAATTCTTGCCTTCAGAATACTCTTTCTTCTGCTCGGCAATAGTATTGCCGCTCATTCTTGGCATCTTAATATCGCAAAGAAGTATACTATACTGAAGTTCCGACTGTATATCTTTAGAAATCTTTAATGGAATTACTATAACATTCTTATTCTTGTCCATTTCAATAATATTAAATCCGCCAAACGCAGCAACATATTGGTCTTGATACCCACCCTCTATTCCTAATTCTTCTCTTTCAATTTTAAATGCTGTATCTGCAATTTCTTTTTTTGTTTTTGTAAGCGTAAATGGTTTCTCCGTTGTTTTTCCAATTCCATCCCAAATTGCACCAACTAAACTCACGGTTACTGCTGAACTAGTTCCTAATCCGGAACCAACAGGAGCATCAGAATGTAAAGTAAAATGTCCGCCTCTATTCAAATTTAAATATTTAAATGTCGCTTTTATTAAATCATATTTTCCATCATAAACTAAATCTTCAACTTTTGTATTTATATTCAAATCGTGCGAATGAACAGATAAATCTTTATTATTTGAAATCTGCCAAGTGGCATAAGCATATTTATTTATTGCTGCGGTCAAAACTCTGCCGCCGTGCTCATAAGAGTAAGGAGGGACATCAGTACCGCCACCAAAAAAACCAATTCTTAACGGAACTCTGCTTCTAATTATCATCTTACACCCCAGCAATTGGACGTTTGAGCAAAGTCATATAAAGGTTTTCAAGTTTCTTCGTTAATTCTGCCCAAACAAGAGTTTCTGCATACTTTTTACCTTCATTTCCCATAGTTTCTCTAAGCTTTTTATCTCCCAAAAGTTTCTTCAAATAATCGTGCAACTCATTTAGCTCTGTAAATACATAACCGCGATTTCCTACAACAGACGGCATTCCGCCGGCATTATATGCAATTACGGGCTTACTTTGCGCCATTGCTTCAACTAAGGATATTCCAAAAGCTTCGTATTCTGACGGCATTACTAAAACATCGCAGGCTGCAAGCGCATCAAGCTTCTCTTGTTCAGAAACTTCTCCGACAAATAATATTTTATCTTCAACTTTCAAATCTTTTGCGAATTTTTCTAACTCTTTGCGGTGTCCGTGATCTGGACCAACAAAAACGAACTTAGTATCCTCAAATTTGTTTGCTATCCATATTATTTTGTCAAGTCCTTTACTTTTGTGCAGTCTGCCAATAGATAAAACTACATACTTCTCTTTTATTTTATGTTCTTTTCTGAATTTTGTTTTGCTTCTTTTGTCTAAATAAAAATTATGCAATCCTGGCGGAATAATATAAATTTTATTCTCGTTTATGCCAAATCTATTTTGCAGCCAATTCTTTTCTGCTTCAGTTTGCACAACTAAAGCATCTGCAGATTTCAAAATTGCTGGACCAATGGTATAATCAACTAATTTTGTCATAGAGCTCAAGAGTTTTCCTCTTACGTCGGCGGGATATTCCGGCCAGTGCGTTGATAGAACAGCTTTCTTGCCGCTCATTTTTGCGAATAAAATAGCTAAATTGTGGAACTGTCTGTAAGAATGCGCGTGAACTAAATCATACTCTTCTGTTAAAATTTTTGGAATAATATTAGGAAATACGGGCGTAAAATTACTAAGTCTAAACCAAGTCGGCATCCTAATAACGTTTATTCCATCAACAACTGCTTCTTTCTCTGAAATCTTTCCAGTTCTGTCTGAATCTGAAGTTAGCACATCTAAACTATGTCCTAATTTCAATAATTCTAAACCTTCATAATAAAGATGATTTTCCATTCCTCCTTTTACTGGATGGAAAAAACTTGTGACTTTTGCAATTCTCATTTCTGAATCGCCCCCAAATACAGCGGTTCAAGATATTTCCAAACTATATCTTCATTGACAAACTGCTTTGCTCTTTCATAGCTCGCTTCTCTAAATTTTTTCAGTGTATTTTTATTTTCAATTAACTGCAATAAATAATTCTTCAGAGATTCAAGATCGTCATATTTGTAAACAAAACCAGTTTCGTTGTGCACTACCGCTGTATTTCCCCCTAGTATCTCTGACGAAATAGCAGCGCATTTGCGAGCCATTCCTTCAAGTGTTACAATACCAAACGCTTCCGTTCCTGGAGCGCTCGTAAATACCAAAACTTTGGACGCATCAAGAGCTTTCAACTTATCTTCTTCAGAAACTTCTCCAGTAAAGATAATGTGTTTTTCTACACCTAAGTCTTTTGCCAATTTTTCAAGTTCTTGTTTGTAACCCCTATCAGAACCAATTATCATATACAAAACGTTTTTGTGCTTCTTCACAATTTCAGGCAGAACTTTCAACGTTTGCTCCTGCCCTTTATACTTTACTAATCTTCCTAAATGCACAATAACAAATTTATTTTTCAAATTATATTTTTTAACAAAATCTTTATTGTCAACTTTCTGGAATCTATCTTTAGGAATTCCATCAGGGCAGTATTTTATTTTCTCTAGCTTGGGAAAATAATTAAGCATCCACGTAGTTTTCTGTGTTCCGTTGCAGTCTATTACGCCGTCGTACAAACTATTAATTAACGGCTTCTCAACTGCTCTGTAAATTTCTCTGAAAAATTTCACGGGAGCGCTATAATTCTCATTTGCGAGAAAAGGTCCGTGAGGAAAGTTAACTATGCCTAATTTTGGTTTTAATATCTTCAAAAGCAAAACTGCTAAGTCCTGCTGAATAAATCCGAGAGAATGAACGTGCAAAACATCCAAATCTGTTTTTAGCAAATCACTTATTAGTTTTTTATTCCAAACTAAATAATATTTATAACGAAATAAAGTTTTGTAGCGGTGAATATGCAAGCCGTTATAGTTTTCATATTTGTCTTTTAGAATTTCGCTGCCTCTTCTGTCAGAAGTAAAAATATGAATTTCGTGCTTCTTAGCCAGCTCAGAACTCCAAGACAAGCATTGATTTTCAGTTCCATCTTTAAACGGATGGAAATAAGTAATCAGCACTCCAATTTTCATATAAACAAGCGAGAAAATAAGCTTATAAGAGGTACGAATTTATTCTGAAAATAGTTTTTTAACTCTGTTCCAGATATTCGTGCGCATCTAAAGCGGCTTTGCAGCCCTCTCCTGCCGCTGTTACTGCCTGCATATACTTGTAATCGTGCACATCGCCGGCCACAAACACACCCAGAGTGCTTGTTTTAGTTGATATTCCTGGCTCTTTCAGAGCTACGTAATTATGGCTGTCTAACTTAACTTGTCCTTTCAAAAAATCTGTATTTGGTTTGTGTCCGATTGCAACAAATAAACCGTCTATCTTTAATTCAGATTCTTTTTTTGTCTTGCTGTTAGATACTTTCACTCCCGTGACTTTGTCCTTTCCAAGGACTTCTTTAACTTCAGAGTCCCAAATAAAGTTTATTTTTTTATTTGCTTTTGCTCTGTCCTGCAAAACTGCCTGCGCCTTCAGTTCGCTTCTCCTATGGATTACTGTAACCTGTGATGCTAACTTAGACATATAGAGCGCCTCTCTCATAGCTGTATCTCCGCCGCCAACTATTGCAACAGGTTTGTTCTTAAAGAAATAGCCGTCGCAAACCGCGCAGCTTGTTACACCTTTGCCAATTAATTTCTGTTCGCTTTCTAAGCCGAGCCATTTAGCACTTGCGCCCGTAGCAATTATTACCGCTTTGGCAGAATATTTTTTATTATCAGCCAAAACATATTTTACATTTCCTTTCAAATCTGTTTTAATTACATCTTCGTTAATTATTTCTACTCCTAGATTTAGCGCCTGCTCGCGGAATAATTTCATCAATTCTGGACCCTGCACACCTTTTGGAAAACCCGGATAATCCTCTACATCTGTTGTTAGCATTAACTGACCGCCAGCCTTCTCGCCCGCTAAAAGTAGTGTTGACATATCTGCTCTAATTCCATAAATAGCTGCGGTATAGCCTGCCGGTCCTCCGCCGATAATAATCAAATCGTAGTTAGTCTTAGCAGCTGGCATAACAAAATCTAAATAGTATAGTTTATAAAAGTTTTATTTCTTTTACGGCAAATGAAGCCTAAACTTTCCATAATAATAACTGCTTTCAAAGAGCCTAATGTTGACAAAGCTATTGATGCAATTGTAAAACAAAATATACCTTATGAATATGAATTAATTGTTGCAGCACCAGATGATGCTACCAAACATGTTGTTGAGCGGTTCAATAAAAATTACAAGCAAGTGAGATTTTTTAAAGATCCCGGCAGAGGCAAAAGTTTCGCTCTGAATTTAGTTATGCAAAAACTTTTTGGCGATATTATAATTATGACAGACGGCGACGTGTGTCTGGGTGAAAATTCTATCAAAGAACTTGTCAGGCCATTTGAAAATCCAAAAATTGGAGTTGCAACGGGCAGGGTTGTTTCTATAAACGAGAGAGATAATATGCTCGGCTATTGGTCGCATATGCTTTGCGATGCTGGAGCACATTCTATCCGGCAAGAACTGCACGACAAAGCTGAGTTTATAGAATGCTCTGCTTACCTTATGGCATTGAGAGCAAATATAATTGGAGAGTTTCCTCTTGATGTTGCAGAAGATGCGTATATTCCTTATTTGTTTCATAAGAAAGGCTACAGAATAGCATATGCACCAAATGCTCACGTATTAGTAAAATGGCCTACTAATTTCAAAGACTGGGTTAAACAAAAAGTCAGAACTGCGAAAGCTCACGAAACTCTTGACAAATATGCTCCAGATTTTCCGAGAGTTAAAAGTTTCAAAAACGAATTGCTGCAGGGATGGCACAGAGCTCTGAGTTATCCGCAGACCACAAAAGAACTTGCGTGGACATTTCCATTATTTGTAGCGAGATTATATGTCTGGGCAAATGTTATTGCAGATACAAAACTAAAAAACAAACATTATCAGGATGCGTGGGATAGAGTTAGCAGCGCTCGTTAAATAAATTATTTTTTCTTTATCAAACTTAAAATATATTGCGGCTCTGCTTTACCGCGCAGTTTGCCCATCGCTATTCCTATGAGCTGTCCTTCTGGAACACCTTTATGTTCAGATTTAATTTTTTTAATCTCTGTCAGAACTTGTGATTTTGTTAATTTCTCAAACTTCTTTGCAACTGTTTCAATCTTTTCTCCTTTTGAAAGCTCTGCAAATATATCAAGAATTGCTTCTTTTGCTATTTTATCTTTGTTTAATAATTCAAATACATTCTCATATTCCTGATCAGAAATATCATAACACACATTTGTTTTTTTCTGAATATAATTTTCAGCCGACGCAATTATATCTGCAATTATTGTCGGTTTTACTTTTTTGTATGATTTTACAAGATGTTCAAACAAATCTGCATCTCCTCCGTATGCCATTTGTTCTGATAAACTGTTAGACAAACCCATTTTCTCAAATCTTTTTTCTTTTGCTTCAAGAAGCTCTGGGATCTCAAGCTGTTCAACTAGTTTCATATCTATTTCCACCAAAGGCAAATCTGTTTCCGGATACATTCGTGCTGCACCGGGCATTGGACGGAGATACTTTGATGACAAATCTGGTTTGACATTTCTGACGTGAGACTCTTCTTTCAGATTAGATAATTGTCTTTGTGCTTCTATCTCTAAAATTTTTGGAATGCTTCGCAAATCCTGTACGCCTTTTAGCTCAACTCTATCGTGTCCTTTTACAGAAATATTCAAATCCTGTCTTATTGTTCCTAAGCCACGCATTACTTTTCCTGTTGAGCGTAAAATATCTCCTATTTTTTCGGCGGCTTCCTTCGCCTGTTCTTCTGTCTTTATGTCAGGTTCAGTCGTAATTTCTACCAAAGGTATTCCTAATCTATCTAATCTAAAAGTAACTGACTCTGGATTTTCGTCTACTCTTCTTGCAGAATCCTCTTCAAGAATTACAGATCTAATTTTTACTTTTCCCAAACTTGTGTCTATATAGCCGTCTTGTCCGACTAAAACAGTTCTCTGAAAACCAGATGTATTTGAGCCGTCAACAACAGTCTTACGCATAACTTGTATTATATTTGGATGGCTGCAATGTAACATTTTTGAGATTAACAAAGTTATGTCAAGCGCTTCTGGGTTTAATTTGGATGGAGGCTCTTCATCCATTTCTACAAGACAAGTTGTATTGTTGTAGCCTTCATAAACGTAAAATAAACCTTTAGTCTTTTCGTACAGCGCCGCTACATCTACCTCTCCTGATTCGCCCGCAATTGGTCTTAATTCTCTTTTGACTTTGAAATCAGGATCATCTTTTCTAATCAGCGACTGACATTTGCAAAATAATTTATGCGTCTTTAGCTGCTGATGAATTTCCAAACCGATTTTCAATCCTTTTTCCATAATTACAACCCGAAATACAACAAAGCTTCATAAATACTACTAACTTCAATAACATTTTCCACTGCGTCTTTTACCTTTCCTGTCTCCTTTTCCTCACAAACTTTGTCAGCTCCTTCTCCAACGCAGAACTTTTCTTTAACTGGATCATTTGACTGATTTGGCGGAACTAAAAATACAGTGTATCCATTACTAGCCACGACTTTCGCTTTCGCACCTACGCCACCGACTTTAGTTATACTTCCATTGCTAGATATGGCGCCGGTTATGGTTACTCCGCGCGGTATTGTTTTGTTTTTTATTGCGGCTATAGTTAAAATTGTCATTCCAGCACCTGCCGATTCGCCGCCGATTATAGTTAATTGATTGGTGTTACTATAGTATGTCAAATCAAGTTTGCTCAAGTCCGCGCCTGATGCTCTTCCCGCAGCCTCCCGTGCTTTCTTTACTGAACTTTGTGTATCTTCAACGAAAACTAAATTATCCAAGTCAACTAAAGTTTTTCCTGTTCCTAATTTTGCTTCAACTCCTAAAGGAAACATCGCACCGTCTCCATCTGTCGTGACTGCGGGAAAAAACATTTCAGCGGCTCTAGATGTATCTTGTGCTAGTACTTGTATTTCAACAGTTTTTTCAACAACTTGATCAGGAAGAAAATTTAATCCGATTAAAACGCCTAGAGCTACGCCTAAAACTAAGACTAAAAAATACTTTGATACCTCTGCGGCCATTAGCTGAAACTAATAGTTTTGGTTATTTTAATTGTTTCCTTTACTAAATCATTGGATCCTAGACTATCTTCTAGTTTTGATATCTCATCTATGTTTGTGCTCAACTCTGGATGTTTTGGAACCATGTAAGAACAGCAATCATCGTAGGGCTGGATAGAAATCTCGTAAGTTCCAATTTTCTGCGCCAAATCAATTATTTCCTGCTTGTCAAAACCAGCAAGAGGCCTCAATATCAGCATATCAATTGCAGCACTGACAGCTTTCATATTTTGCAAAGTCTGTGAAGCTACCTGACCTATACATTCACCAGTTGCAATTGCTTTGTAATTTCTATTAGTTTTTGCTATTGTTTCTGCCATCTTGAACATCAACCTTCTGTAAACTATTAGTCTGTCTTTTGCGGGAATTCTTGGAATAACTTTCATCTGCGCACTTTGAAAAGGTATCCAATATAATTTAGTTTGCGATTGGTATTTACTCAAAACTTTTGCGAGTTTAGTTATCTTTGATTCGCCGAATTCTGAATTTGATGTCTGTGGTGCAAAATGTACAAAGTCAACTTTGCATCCGCGTTTCATTAACATATAAGCTGCAACAGGAGAATCGATTCCACCAGATAACAGCATCAGAACTTTCCCTGATGTGCCGACCGGCAGACCGCCAGCACCTCTAATTTTTTCGTAGTAAACAAAAGTTCCCTTTTCTGTTACATCAATATAAAAAATTCTATCTGGTGTTTTGTAATCTACTTTTAATCCTAATTCTTCCAGATGCATTCCAACTTCTCTGTTTATATCTGGAGACTGCAAAGGAAAATCTTTGTAACTGCGCTTTGCACTCACCTTAACTTTGCCTTTGAAAGCCTTAGATAATTGTGCAGCAACTTGTTTTATTTTCTCGATATCATTTTCAGTTTTTACTGCAAATGCAAAATTCGATATGCCGAAAACGTTTGTCAATTTAGATTTGATTTCTTCTAAATTTGAATTCTCATTCAAATGAATTACTTGTCTTCCGTAAAATGTTTCCAATTCAACATCAAGAACAGATTTTATGTTCGCCACTAACTGCGTTATGAATTTGCCTTTGTTATCTCCTTTTATTGAGAGTTCTGCATAGTGTATAACTACTGAATTAAACATAAACTGCTTTCTGAATTTGGATTTATAAGGTTCACTAATGCCGCATATCAAACTCATCTGCTTCTAACAGTTCAATTGGCTGTCTGCCTTGAAAACCTTCATCAACGCTGTGCCAATACATTATATCTCTCTCCCCGAGTTTCCAGCACAGGCAAATCTCTTTGCCTTTGTACACCGACAAAAAATCAATCAAACCAGACTCTATATCTTTTACAATTATTCCGTTCGCCATCATATCAACGAGCTCTTTGTAGAATCTAAAAAATAATTTATGCTTACGTCTGCTCTTAACTAAATATTCCTGAAGAGTATAATAATTATCTTCGTAAACAGAATTAACTGAATTCAACAAACTCAAAGCATCTCGCAATTTTCCTAAACGCTCGAGTGTCTCTTCTACCTCTGGCAGTAACGCTCTCGCCTCCCTAAGCGTCAGTAACTTCTTGGCCATTTATTAGTTTGTAATATTACAACTTATATTTAAGACTTGCTTTCTTACAACAAACGAATTAATATAAAAATCCACGTGGTTCAATTTTGTGACTTATTTCTCCGGCAATATTTCTCAGCATTAAATCTTCTGCTTCTGTATGATTTTTGGAATGCGCTAATACCCATCCAAGTTTTACAAGTGCAGTTTCACTTAGCATATCTTCCAAGAATACAGCTCCGGCTTCTTTAAGCAGTCTTGCATTGGAATAAACAAACGGGTCCACTCTGCCGTAAATTGCCTGTGATGTAAACCCAATGAAAACTTTTTTCTTTGTCGCTTCCTTTATCGCCGGCAGCCAAGATTTATTTTTGTCAATCGGATTTGTTGCAACTTGTCCGAGTCCGGCGGCTTCAATGATAATTCCTTTGTAACCTTTTTTTACAAAATACTTTAGCAGGTCTGGATCAGCTCCGGGATAAAATTTTAGAAGTGCGACTTTGCTTTCAAAGTCTACATCTGCAATTACTTTGCCAGTACTTCTCTTTTTGTAATCTTTATTTAAAACTTCAAATGTTCCATCTTTCCACATTCTGCCAATTGGCATTTCATTTACTGGACGGAATGCGTCTCGTCTTGAAGAATGTAGTTTTCTTACTTTTGTTCCTCTATTTACCAAACAAAAATTATCTTCTGTTGTTCCGTGCATTACAACTGCGACTTCTGCTACATTTGATTTTGCGAAATGTGCGCCACAAATTAAATTTAGAGCGCCGTCAAAACTTCCTCTATCTGAACTTCTCTGCCCACCTACAACTGCAACTGGTTTGCTCAAATTCGTCAGCATAAAACTTAACGCAGCTGCTGTGTAGTGTAACGTATCTGTTCCGTGAGTAACAATTACACCCTCGTTGCCTTTGTTTAATTCTGATGCAACTTCTTTTGCAAGTTTTTGCCATTCTTTAGGTCCCATATCTTCTGAAAAAACTGCGAATGGCTGTGCAACATTTGTAACATAAACTATTTTTGTAAGCTCTGGAATTTTTGCTAGCAATTCTTCCGGCTTAGTAATTGGAGAAACAGCTCCTGTTTTGTAATCAATACTTGACGAGATAGTACCGCCTGTTGAAACAATTGAAATCTTTGGCATATTTTTATCCTGTTTTGCGTTTACTTTTACTGATTTTTTTAATTCTTGTTTGCCAATAACTTTGATGCTCATACCTTTTCCAAGTTTTACACCCAAACTATAGCCATTATCAAGTCTTAACATCAAAACTTTAGAAGTTGAGTCCTTTGAAACTACGCCGATATAAGTTTTAGCAACAGGATTTTTTTGTGCGACTTGTACTCGATCGCCAGTAGAATATATAGCCATATCCATTAGAACCTTAGATAGTATATAATTCTATTTACAACTACATATTAACGCTATTTCACGACTCGGTGAGAAAATATTTATTTGCAATATGTCGTTCCATAAGAAAGTAGTGTAAATCTTATAGTTTTGTTACTTTTCTTCCAGAACAAAAAAGCGCACTGCTGCAATTGTGTCCCTTTATTTCTACTGCAACTTACAAAAGTGATGTATCTGCTTCTTATGGAAAAACCACACAATGGCGACTAAGTTTTAACCTGTTTACTCCAGTATATAATTGTATATATAATATATCTGTTCTCTAAATGGAACACCTTTACAAAAGGGGAGACGCTGGGACGAGGTTTAACCAAAGCCTGGCAAAACGGCCATGGAATTCATAGTAAGTGACGCATTAAAAGCATCTGCTAGTTCAGTTGCTGAAGAATATAACATTGGCAATGCAAATATAAAAGTAATAGGATGTGGCGGTGGCGGAATTAATTCTGTTGACTGGCTATACAAAAAAGGCATTCAAGGTGCAGAAGTTATTGCAATAAACACCGACAAACTTCACTTGGATCACCGAGAAGCCGACAAGAAAATTCTTATCGGAAAAGAGACCACAAGAGGATTGGGTGCTGGTGGTATGCCAAACAAGGGTTTGGAAGCTGCAAAAGAATCCATCCACGAAATTAAGGAAACTCTAAAGGGAGCTGACATGGTTTTCGTCTGCGCAGGAATGGGCGGAGGAACAGGAACTGGTTCAGCACCATTGGTATCACAAATTGCCAAAGAAAATGGTTCAATCGTTATTGGTGTAGTAACTATGCCTTTCAACATTGAAAAAGCTAGAATTGACAAAGCTGAATTCGGCTTAAAACAAATGAGGCAGTTTACAGACACTGTAATCGTAATTGACAACAACAAGTTATCAACAATTGCAGGCAACCTGCCAATACAGCAGGCATTTGCAGTTGCAAATGAATTAATTGCAACAATGATAAAGGGTATTGTTGAAATCATAGCTGTTCCAAGCTTGATTAACCTTGACTATGCAGACGTCAGAACAATAATGAGTTCAGGCGGATTGTCTGTCATTGGAATCGGCGAAAGCGACAGCGAAGGTAAAGTAGAAGAAGCTGTGCACAGAGCACTATCAAATCCTTTACTTGAAGTAAAGTATGATGGCGCACACGGTGCATTAATCCATATAACTGGCGGACCAGACTTAACACTGGAACAAGCAGAGAAAGTCGGCGAGCTAATAACTGGCGGTTTGGATGACGACGCAATGGTCATCTGGGGCGCAAGAATAGATCCAAAGTTCCAGGGTAAACTTCGAGTTATGACAATAGTAACTGGAGTACAAAGCCCATTCGTACTTGGAAAACACGACTCAGCAAAGCCAAGCCACGAATCTGTTGCATTCAACAGAGAACTTGGAATTGACCTATTGTAAGACGGAATTAGAGCTGCTATGCAGCTCTATCATACTCCCAAAAGCACCTCCAAAGTTGTCTTCGGGTTTTTGCGGTTAGTGGTGAGGGTATCACCCTACCGCACTATATTTTTGTTTGTCGAAAACTATTTCTTTGATTTCAAAAACTTCGTTAAAATTTGTTCAACAACTCTCGCACTCTTGTCATCAATGCTATAAGTCACATTTATGACTGGTTTGTTAACTTTGAGTAAATCTTTCAACGGACTTGGAGATGCATTCAATACGACATCACACTTAGATTTGTTAATCGTACTTCGCAGTTCATCTATTTGTTTTTTACTATAACCGAGCGCAGGAAGCTCTCTATCTATATGCGAAAACTTCTTGAATGTCTGCTTTAATGACCCCTCAGCATATTTTTTCGCATCTATAATTTTAATTCCGTATTTTTTTGCTGCAATTGTACCAGCGCCAAAACTCATTCCGCCGTGAGTTAATGTCGGACCGTCTCCAATTACTAATGCGTTTTTGCCTCTTAATTCTTCGTTTGTTTCTAATGCAACAAGAGACTGCACTTTCAAAACTTTTGTATGAGGTTTGTATTTCTTTATGTTTTTTTCAATTTCTTTAATTTTAGTTTCTGGAGCGGTGTTAACTTTGTTTATCACCAAAATATTAGCCATCAAAAAATTAGCCTCGCCTGGATACGATTCTATCTCTTGTCCTGCTCTAAATGGATCGGTTACAACAAACAGCAAATCTGGATGATAAAACGGGAAATCATTATTCCCGCCGTCCCACAAAATTACATCTGCCTTCTTCTCAACAGCTTCCAAAATAGCTTTGTAATCCACTCCCGCATAAATCACAAATCCGCGTTTGACATAATTATGGTATTCCTCTTGCTCTTCAATAGTTGAGTTGTATTTTTTGAAATCTTTGACGCTTGCAAACCTTTGAACTAAATTTTTTTTGAGATTGCCGTAAGGCATTGGATGTCTAATTGCAACTGCATCGTAGTTTTTCTTTTTCAGTATTTCCATAATTTTTAGCGATAAGGAAGACTTTCCAACCCCAGTTCTTACACCGCACACAGCTATTACTGGCTTTTTAGAGTGCAGCATAGTTTCTTTAGGCCCGAGGAGTGTAAAACTCGCTCCCATTGACAATACAAGAGAAGCTTTTTGCATAACTTCTTCGTGGCTCAAATCCGAATAGCTCAGAAAGACTTCGTCCACGTTGTATTTCTTAATTAAGTGGGTTAATTTCTCTTCCGGATAAAATGGAATTGCTCCTGAATAAGATCTTCCAGCAAGGCTTTTTGGAAAGTTTCTCTCTTCAATTCCGGGAATTTGTGACTGCGTGAATGCAACAACTTTGTAGTTTTTATCGCTCTTGAAAAACGTTAGAAAGTTGTGATAATCTCTTCCTGCGGCGCCCATAATGATAACACGTTTCATACATTAACAAAAATGTTCTGAAATATATGTTTTTTCCTAACATAACTTTTATATACAACCCATTTGTAACTTATTCAATTAAGGAGGCTAAATGGCAAAACTAAAAGTAAATGCTTTGACAAAAAGTACTATTGGCACTGCTGCGATATTAGCCGTTGCAGTTCTTGCAGTTTCACTTTTCGCAAATGTTGGAACTGGCGCATACATAAGTAAAGTCCAGCTTTGCAAGGATTCTGATGGCGGTTTAAACACAAATATTGCAGGAACCTGCTCAGGAACTGGCGGAACATTTACAGACAAGTGCAGTTCAACTGACACAGAAGTTATAGAATACTCTTGTTTGAATACGCGCGAATGTACTGTAAAAGCACTTGAATGCGGATCCGGAAAGACTTGTGTCAACGGCGCATGCGTATAAGATTTTAATTTATTTCTTTTGTTGATTTTTATTGTTCCAAATGCAAGACTAAAAAATTCTAATAAACTTATTTCTTCTTTGTTTTTTGCTTAGCTCTGATGGGCTTGCTAACAACTTTCTTTACTCGCCTTTTGCCGATTTGCTTGCCAAGTTCTTTGGCCGCCTCTTCAAGCTTAGAAAACAATGGAAACAAAATAGAAGTCTTGCGAACTTTTTTGTCCCACTCATCAAAGAATGTTATATTACCAAGATCTAATTTGCTCACCATAGGTTCAACTCTTTTTGCATAACCTAACAGAACAATTCCGTGTATTTCAACTTCTTCGGGAATTTTCAAAGCATTTCTTACTGCTTTTTCTTTATCAATTGAACACCAGCACGAGCCCACTCCGAAAGTAGTTGCAGCCAAAAGCATAGTTTGCATAGCTGCTGCTGTATTTTGCAAGGCATATTTTTTACCGTTCTCTTCGCCAAAATCACTTTCCAATTTAGAAGAATCTGAACAAACTATAACTATGACTGGAGAAAATTTCACGAATTCCTGTTCGTAAGAAGCGTTTGCTAAAAGCTCTTTATCGCCTGAATCTTTTACAACAATGAAAGACCAGTTGTAATAACCGCCCGCAGCTGGTGCGTGATTTGTTGCATCAAGAATTTCAAATAACACTTTATCTGGAACAGCTTTGCTGGAAAAATTCCTCACGCTTCTGCGCATCTTTATCGCGCTTATTGTGTCCATGTAAAGCTTTTATAATTATGATATAAAAACTTAATGTATGCAATATCGAACTCTGGCAGAGACCTATGAAGAACTAAATGCAACAATGAGCAAGCTTGCTAAAGCTGAGATTGTTGCAAAACTTTTGAAAAAAACTCCTTCTGACGAAATAGAAAAAGTAACTCTACTCTTATCGGGAAGAATATTTCCAGAATGGAGCGACCAAAAAATCGGTGTTGCGGAGAAATTAGTTATCAAAGCAATTGCAAAAGCAACCGGCTCTAGCGTTGATAATATTGTTAAAGAATTTAAGAAAACTGGCGATTTAGGTTTTACTGCAGAAAATTTAATTGAGAAAAAGAAACAGCTGACACTTGACCAGCTTGACTTAACAGTAAAATTAGTTTTTGAAAATCTAACTAATTTGGCACAGCAGGAAGGCTCAGGAAGTCAAGAGAAGAAACTTGATTTGATTTCAGAATTATTAAGTGCCGCCGAGCCGTTGGAGGCAAGATACGTAATAAGAACAATATTAGAACAATTAAGAGTAGGCGTTGCAAAAGGAATCATAAGAGATGCAATTGCACAGGCATTTGAAGTTGACAAAAAAATAGTAGAAAGTGCGTGGCAAAGCACGCCTAATTATGGCCTAATTGCAAAAACTGCTAAAACTGACGGCGAAAAAGGACTGAAAAAAATAGGCGTAGTAATAGGTGAACCTTTCCAAGTAGCGCTGGCAGAAAAAGTGCCAGACTTAAAAGATGCATTTGAAAAGTTTAGTAATTTACTTTTGGAATACAAATACGACGGAATGCGAATTTTAATTCACAAAAAGGGCGATAAAGTTTGGCTCTTCACTAGGAATTTAGAAGATATTACAAAACAATTTCCAGATATAGTTGAATTAGTAAGAAAGAATATCAAAGCTGATAAATGTATAATTGACGGCGAAGCTGTTGGCTTGACAGAAAAAGGAAAGCCAATTCCATTCCAAAAGCTCTCTACGAGAATAAAACGAAAATATGATATTGAAAAACAGAGTGCAGAAATACCTGTACAGGTAAATTTGTTTGATGTTATTTATGCTGATGGAAAATTTACAACAGAATTGCCACTGCACGAAAGGAAAAAAATTCTTGCTAAACTTGTAACAAGTCATAAGGGAAAATTCCAGATTGCTAAAGGTTTAATCCCAAAAGATTTGGCGGAGGCACAAAAATTCTATGACGAAGCCTTGAAAATGGGGCACGAAGGTTTGATTGCAAAAAATCTTGATGCAGTTTACGTGCCTGGCAGAAAAGTTGCTGGCGGTTGGCTAAAAATAAAGCCAACAATGGAAAATTTAGACTTAGTAATAATTGGCGGAGTTTGGGGAACAGGAAAAAGAGCAGGCACATTTGGCTCTTTGATTCTTGGCTTGAGAAATAAACATTTGTTTCAAGCCTGCGGAAAGCTTGGAACAGGTCTAAAAGAGAAAGAAGGTTCTGGAGTTACACTACAACACCTTGCTAAAATTCTGAAGCCTTTAGTAATAGAAGAAAACAATAACGAAATAAAGTTTAAACCAGAAATTTTAATTGAAGTTGCATACGAAGAGATACAAAAAAGTCCGCAGTATGAATCTGGATTTGCTTTGCGATTCCCGAGATTTATCAGATTACGCGAAGACAAAAGTGCAAAAGATGCGGATGATATAAATAGAATAAATGTTTTGTATAAGCAGCAAAAAGGCAAGCGATAATTGTTGATAAAAGAAATATTTATATATCTCGTAATTCAGCGTATAGTATGGCCAAACAGTTATCTTCGAGCAGTTTTCAAACAGCTGCAATAATAGCAATTGCTCTAATAGGATTGTCATTGGTAACAAGTGCAACTGGATTCGGAATAGGATTAGGAACCGGTAAAAATCCTACTGCGGAATCTGATACAACGGGATGTTATACTTCAGATAGTGGAAGTAATATTTACGTAAGCGGCGTCTGCACAGACTTTGATGGATCGTTCAAGGAAACTTGCGCATTACCAAATTCTGTTGAAGAAAGCCGATGTGACGTAAGTTCATGTAAGACGGAAATTATAGACTGCCCATCTGGTTACACTTGTCAAAACGGCGCTTGCGTATAAGCGCTTTTTATTTTATTTGTTAATAACAATATTTATATAGTAAAACCTTGGGAGTTATCTATTACTAAGGAGGAGATAATGGCTAAAAATTTACTTGAAAACAAAACAACACAACTTGCAGTAGTTATTGCTGTAGGTTTGTTAGCGTTATCTTTCGTTGGAACACAAACAGGTTTTGCACCTTATGCCCCTGCTACAAATTGCGTAGATGATGATGGCGGAGATATTTCAACATTAGGCATATGTACAGATTCAGATGAAGTATCTGGAGATTTTTGCGTAAGCAATACCGAACTCGTTGAACACCAATGCTACTATAATACTTGCGTACAAACAACTCAATCGTGTGCATTAGGTAATGTTTGTGTAAACGGCAGATGCGTAAACCCTAACGCTTTAGCGTAACCGAGCGAAACAAATTTCGCTGGGATTTTTTGCCCTTATGGGCGTTTATTTTCTTCAAATATAGTTATACGAAATACATTTATATAACAATAATAGCTAAGATAAAATAATAGGAGGTAATATGGCTAAGCAAAAATTTAACATTACAAATATCGCACTAATCGTTGGCGTAGCTATTGTTGCACTATCGTTGATTGTAAGTACCACTGGATTCGGCACAAGTTCATACACTGGAAGTCCAGGAACACCTACATCGCAAGCCGCATCCTGTACTGACTCTGATGGAAACAGCGCTACAACTAAAGGTATATGTACCGATGGAGTAGGCAGGCACACAGACTACTGTAACACCGGAGCAAACGTAGTAGAATACTCTTGCACATACAACGAATGTCAACCAAGTGACCCAATACAATGTACATCTGGCGCTTGTATAGACGGACGCTGTGTAGCAGCTTAATTTCTTTATTTTATATTATTTTTATTTAATTATGGCCTATTAGACTTCTATATCTTAACTAATTTATCTTTATTTACAAGCCCCATAGTCTGCATATTCTCAAAGAACTCTGGAGTAACTAACATACAAGCCGGCTTTTTACCAGTTATATTAACTATACCAGCCACCATATCTTCTATTTCGCTTTGCTTGATATGACTCGATACAACAAATATCTTGCCTTCTTTATCATCTGTCTTGTAAATCTTATACGCTGCAGCCGGATACATTTCCGACACAGCTTTCCTGATTTGCGATGCTGGATCGTCTATCTTTCCGAAAACTAAGCCGTAAACATCCTGAAAAACTGCCGAATCGCGTTTTACCTTGTAAATAGTAAATTTCTCAACCTGATCTTTCTCTACCAGTCCTAAACCCATAAGTTTCTGAACTATTCTAAATGTAGTAGACAGACTTACACTAGTATCTCTAGAAATATCCCGGAGGTAGAAGGTCCCATCCTTGAGGAGGAGTTTTTTGAGAACTTCAATTGTTTTCTTGTCAAATAAATTGGCCAAGAGTTGTGCTCTATTTTCCATGGGGATCGACTACTAATCTCCAGGACAACATAATAAATGTTCCGCTTCTATAAATATGTTTCTAAAATTGAAACACATTTCTAATTTGGTACTATGTTCCTGAAAATATGTTTCATATATTAAAACAGCTTCAAACGGGCTTATTTCTGATACTTTTCTCTTGTCGGCCGTTTTACAAATCTGTCGCCGTTCCAAGTAGCAACTGTAAAGGTGTTCCATCTCCATAGGAAACCATGGGGTTATTTTACCATATTGAAAATCAATTGATTTTCAAGCTTGACTAATCAAAAGATTATTCGCACATAGAATTATACTAGCCATCCTATACTTCCTAATGTCTAGTTACCAATTAAATAATCATTAAATACGTCTTGATAACTCTCTGACCAGTTAGAACAGTGCGTAACATATATTAAGTGGTAACGATTTGAAATGAAAGCCACTGGTTATTGTACTTAAGGAGTGACTATGATAGTAAACGAAGAATTTTTAGGTAAAATCCGGAGAGATTTTGCTCTTAATTTATACGAAGTCAAACTTTGGACGGCTTTGTTGTCTAGAGGTATATCATCTGCCGGCGAACTTTCAGATATGGCTGATGTTCCACGCTCAAGAACTTATGATGTTTTAGAAAGTCTTGAAAGAAAAGGCTTCATTGTTGTCAAACCAGAGAAACCAATTAGATATATGGCTATTGCGCCAGATGAGGTTCTTTTACGCGTGAGCAAAAGATTGGCCGAAGAAGCTGAAGTGCGCGCTAACAGACTAAACAATTTAGGCAGTTCAGATGTACTAGCCGAACTAACGTTGTTATACAAACAGGGAGTTGAACCAATGCAGCCAACAGATTTTTCTGGAACTTTGAAAGGCAGACACAATTTGCACGACCATATATCTATGCTGGCCAAGACTGCGGAAAAGTCAATTAACATAGTAACAACCGAAGACGGCATAATTAGGAAAGCTAAGTTTCTGAAACCAGTATTTGAAAAAGCTAAAGACAGAGGTGTAAAGATAAAAATAATGGCTCCAATTAACGATTTAACCAAAGAATCCTTGGATAAACTGAAAGACGTTGCTGAAATAAAAGATATCAAAGGCATGGACTCACGATTTATGATTGTAGATGCAAAGCAATTGATGTTTATGCTGATGGATGAC
>Ga0208958_1000934_pt1 | contig 31839 bp, 38 predicted proteins | sample RifOxyB1_FD_184032 | JGI IMG/M metagenome (GOLD analysis project Ga0208958, IMG submission 184032) | Soil microbial communities from Rifle, Colorado - Rifle Oxygen_injection B1 (SPAdes) | ecosystem: Environmental > Terrestrial > Deep subsurface > Rock core/Sediment | place: Rifle, Colorado...
CAGAGAGCAAGAGCTGCAGAGACTAACCATAAATGATGCGCTGCTTAGGAAATTGTGGATTGAGAAATGGGACGGAAAACTGCCTACTTATGTGGGCGGAGGTGATAATTCAACCTTGTTGCAATTGCCCTGACTTTGATGCGAAGGAAGTATAATCTGGCTAACAATGACTGACCAAGTAGAAGAAGTTAAAAGCAAAGTGGATATCGTGCAGACGGTTTCTGAGTACGTGAAGCTGACTAAGGCTGGCAGAAACTTTAAAGGATTGTGCCCGTTTCATGGAGAAAAAACACCGTCGTTTATGGTTAACCCGGAGCTGCAGATATTTAAGTGTTTTGGGTGTGGGGTCGGAGGAGACGTGTTTGAATTTGTGCAGAAAATGGAAGGGGCAGAGTTTGGTGAAGTACTAAGAATGATGGCAAAGAAAGTGGGGGTGGAACTGACAAGTTATGTGCCGACGAAAGCTGAGGATGAGCGAGAGATGTTATATCGAATTAATCAGCTGACAGCTGATTACTATCATTATTTATTAACCAAACACGAAGTGGGGAAAGAAGCTTTAGAATATGTGCTGGGACGGGGAATAACCCTGGACTCGGTAGAAAAATTTAAGTTGGGGTTTGCGCCTGAAGGATGGGATTTTTTGATTAAATTTTTAACGGGTAAAAAGAATTTTCAGATGGCCGATTTGGAAAGAGGGGGACTGGTGATTGCCAGTCCTAAGGGCGGGTATGACAGGTTTCGAAACAGAGTAATTTTTCCTTTAACAAATCATCGGGGACAAGTGGTGGGGTTTGCCGGCAGAGTCATGCCGGGAAGCGATGAAAAGAGCGGAGGCAAGTATGTAAATACGTCCGAAACAGAGATTTATCACAAGGGAGATCTCTTATACGGATTGGATATAAATAAAATGGAGATTAAGTCGGCCGGATGGGTGGTGGTGGTTGAGGGGGAAATTGACGCAATAGCCAGTTACCAGGCAGGGGTGAGAAATGTAGTGGCAATTAAAGGATCGGCTTTAACACAAAGACAGGTGGATTTACTAAAGAGGTACACAGATACGCTAATTTTGGCTTTGGATGCTGATTTGGCCGGGGACATGGCTGCCCGAAGGGGGATTGAGATGGCGGAAAAGGGGGGAATGATTATTAAAGTAGTGGAGACCGGGTCGGTGCGGGTCAACCCCAAGAAATATAAAGACCCGGGAGAGTGGGCAATTGATGACGCTAAGGGTTGGGTTAAGGCGGTGGAGGAGGCTGTGCCAATTTATGATTTTTATATTACATCGGCGGTGGAGCGATACGGTCTGGAAGCGGTGGGGAAAGCCAAGATCGGGAAAGAACTATTGCCGATTTGGGCAAAAATCGAAGACGAAATTACCAAAGGACATTACATAAAAAGATTAGCAGAGGTGTTGGGTGTAGGAGAAGGTGATGTGAGAAGACAAATGGAGAAAACATTAAATTCGAAGGCTGATGGAGCCGGTAAACAAGAGGCCCAGAAACCGAGTGATCAGGTGAAAACAAGGAGGGAGATACTTGAAGAGGATCTAATAAGACTGGCTTTGGTGGGGGAGCGAAGCGAAGAATTGACCAAAGAACCCATTAAGGGTTGGATTCAGTCTGAGTTTTGGAAGAAAGTGATCGATGAGCTGGCAAAAGGATTGAGTGTGAAAGAGCTTCCGGCTGAACTGCGAGAGCGAACGGCCGGACTTTTAATGTCCGAATGGGAGTTTTCCGAGGGTGAGTGGGTAAAGGTACTAAGAGAGATGGAAATGGAACATATCAAGGCTAAGAAAGCAGGCTTAGAGTCTGAAAAAGACCTGCCGGAGATAGCCGAGCTGGCTAAAAGATATAACGATTTGACTAAAGGCAGGTAGTTAGGGTAATATTCGGACAGTCGTTTGACCATGACGTGTCGGTAGTTTGTGAGTACTTCCGACTTGACACAGGTCCTTTTTGTTTGGATTTATTAAAAATATGTCTAGTACAGCAAAACTTGCCGAAGCGGCAGAAAAATTACTGGCCAAGGGTAAACACCAGGGGTTTTTGTCGTTGGATGAAATTCTGGAAGCGTATCCGGACGCTGAGGACAAACTTGAGGAGCTGGATGAGCTGTTTTTGAAACTACTTAAAGTAGGGGTGGACGTATTTGAGACGGTGACTGAAGAAGAGATTGAGGAAGATGAACAAGCCGTAGCCGAACTGGAAAAAGAGATTGAGGCGCTGACAAAGATTTCAGGAGCGGCAGTAACCACAGACCCGGTGAGGATGTATTTACGGGAGATCGGAAAGATTCCGCTTTTGAAACCTGAAGAAGAAATTTCGCTGGCTCAGAAAATTGAGAAAGGGGACAGAAAAGCCAAGAAGAAACTGACTGAGAGTAATTTGAGACTGGTAGTGTCCATTGCCAAAAAGTATGTGATGAGGGGATTGTCTCTTCTGGACCTTATCCAAGAGGGAAACCAGGGACTAATCAGGGCGGTAGAAAAATATGATTGGCGCAAGGGGTACAAGTTCTCTACCTATGCTACCTGGTGGATTCGACAGGCGATTACCCGGGCAATTGCGGATCAGGCCAGAACCATCAGAATTCCGGTACACATGGTGGAAACCATTAACAAATTGATCAGGACCCAAAGACAGTTGATGCAGAAATTGGGCCGGGAACCGACAGCTGAAGAAATTGCCGAAACGATGGGGGAGATGACCGCTCACAGAGTCCGGGAAATATTAAAGATTGCCCAGGACACGACTTCATTGGAAACGCCGGTGGGTGATGAAGAGGATTCGATGCTGGGAGATTTCATTGCCGACACCTCTCAACCGTCACCAATTGAGGCGGCTTCCAGAGAGCTTTTGAAAGAAAATATTGAAGAAGTGCTGTCGACTTTAACCGACAGGGAGGCGAAGGTGCTGCGAATGAGATTCGGGCTGGACGGGAAGAACTCGATGACACTAGAAGAGGTAGGTAAAGAGTTTGGAGTAACCAGAGAAAGAATCCGGCAGATTGAGGCTAAAGCCTTAAGAAAGCTAAAGCATCCCTCAAGACGCAAAAAATTGCAGGACTATTTGGATTAAAATGTGGGAGTGAGACAGTTTTTTCTGGGTTTGGGTTTAATAGTTCTTTTAACAGGAGTGTTTTTTTGGCCGGTGATTGGGCAAGGGAAAGTTGCTTTGCCCGGGGATGTTTTGGTGGGAATGTATTTCCCCTGGCTGTCTTCAAAGTGGGGTCATGAAGTGGGCGTGCCGGTAAAAAATCCCATGTTGTCAGATCCGATTTCACAGAATTTTGTATGGAAAAGCCTGGTTGCGGCAGCATACAAAAGAGGTGAGTTACCGCTTTGGAATTCGTACTCGTATGCCGGATATCCGCTGATGGCCAATTTCCACAGCGGGGCGTTTAATCCGTTTAACTGGTTTATGGTGTGGTGGGGAAATGTAAACGGGTGGAATTTACTGATTATGGCAGGACAACTGGCAGCGGCGATGGCCATGTATGTATTTTTATTTAAACAGAAAATGTCAATGTGGGCGGCGGTAGCCGGGGCTGTAACTTATGCATATTGCGGATTTGCGGTGGTGTGGATGGAATTGGCTTCCGGTGTACAGGCGATGGTGTGGGTGCCGGTTTTACTTTTAGCTAGTGAACTAGCGATGGAAAATAATAAATGGTGGAGGTGGCTAGTGCCTGCTAGTGCGGCACTGTTGGTATTTTCAGGACAGTATCAGGTGATGATTTACGGTTTGATTGTGGTGACAGCTTACGTAATGTTTTTGGGGTGGAGAAATAAAAATTGGGGGAGAGTGATTGAATATGGAGTGTTTTTGATACCCGGACTGATGATGGGAATGGTACAGATATTGCCAACTTTGGAACTGTCAAATCTGTCGGTGCGGTTTTTTGAGGAATATATTGTGGGACAAAGATGGGGGCTACTGCCTATTGGGCAATTGGTAACTTTGGTGGCGCCTGACTTTTTCGGGAACCCGGCGACCGGCAACCATTGGGGGTTTTGGCAATATTTCGATACAGTAGCTTACGCCGGAGTGGTGGCGACTATAGCAATGCTGGCTGCAGGCTGGTATTTAAGAAAAATCGGTAAAATTGGTTTTTTCTGGTGGGTGGCGATAATAAGTTTAGTAATCGGAACAGATACTTTTTTTGGAGAACTAATTTATAAGTACAAAGTGCCGGTTTTGGCCACCGGGGCTGCGGGAAGAGTATTTTGGTTGTGGGGACTGGGGTCTTCGGTGATGGTGGGGTGGTTTGTGGATAAACTAAAAGAGATTGACTGGAGGAATGGCTTGAGAATAATTGGATATCCGACGGTGGGATTTTTAATGATGGTGGGCCTGGTGCTGGGATTGGGGAAATGGATGGGACCAGATGTGCAGCCGGTAACCACGGTTAAAACTAATTTGATGGTGTCAGTAAGAAACAGTGTTTTGCCGTTGGGTTTTTTGGGAGTAGTGGGAGTGGCGATTGTTTTGAGAAAGTATAAAGCGGCAAAAATACTGTTGTGCGGGTTGGTGGTGGCGGATTTGTTTAGATTCGGATGGAAGTTTACGCCGTTTGTGGACCGGGGACTGGTTTTTCCGGTTGATGAAACGATTCAGTTTTTGGTGGAAAAAAACCAGAAAGAGGTATTTAGGGTGGAGAGGGAAAGAGGGGAAATTCTTCCTCCTAACACCTGGGCTTATTACGGATTGTCCAGCACTTCCGGATACGATCCGTTGGCGGTTTATGGTTACTCTAAAGTATTTTCTGAAACCATAAACGGCGGAGGCGCACAGGCAACCAGATACACTGAGCTTGAGAGGTATGATTCGGAGGCGTTAGGCTTTTGGAATGTTAAATACTTATTGGCGGTAAAAAGGGATGAAAAAGGGAGAATTCCAGGTGAGATATTGAGTTATAAAATTGACCCCAAAAGTTGGAAGAAAGTTTTCGAAACACAGAATGTGGCGGTATTGGAAAATCAAAACGTCCAACCGAGAGTCAGAAGCAGAGACGGGGAAACGGTGATCGAGACAATTCAATCAGGACAGGTGGTGGTCAATTACAAAAATACTAAAGAGGTAGAACTAGCTGAATCTTATTATCCCGGATGGATGGGGTGTGAAGAGGAAACGTGCCAGGCGGCTATCAAAAGTGAGGCAGGGACAATGAGGTTTTCAACCTTGGGGGATGCAGGGAGATTGGAAATGGAGTATAAGCCAAAAAGCGTAGAAACTGGCCTGGCTTTGGGACTATTGGGGTTGGGGATTTGGGTGATTGGAGTAACCGTTAGGATGAGATTTGTGCCAGGAAAGAGCGTGGCTGACAATCGTAAGTAAATCGGACCAGCGGGGCTGCCAGCCCAATCTTTTTTGGAGTTTGGTGGAATCGGCTACTAGTTCATCAGGATCTCCCTGTCTTCTGGGGCCATAAGTTACCGAAAAGTCGATGCCGGAGGCTTCTTTGATGGTGTTTACTACTTCCAGATTGGAATGGCCGGTGCCGGTGCCGACATTAAAGACATCCGTGCTGTGACCATTTTTCAAAGCATCAAGAGCCAGTAGGTGAGCCGAGCAGAGATCTTCAATGTGGATGTAGTCTCTGATACAGGTGCCGTCTTTAGTACTGTAGTCATTGCCGTTAATGGTAGCCTGGGAATTACTGAGGGCGGCACTGATAACCAAAGGAATAAGGTGGCCTTCGGGGTGGTGGTCCTCACCGAATTTGCCGTCAGAACTGGCTCCGCAAGCGTTGAAGTACCGAAGAGCGATGGATTTGAGGTTAAACTGGCGGTCAAAATAGGCCAGGGTCTGTTCAAATCCGAGTTTAGACAACCCATACGGATTAATGGGGGATTTGGGGTGGGTTTCGGGAATGGGTACATCCTGGGGAGTGCCGTAAACAGCTGCAGTAGAAGAGAAAATGATATTTTTTACGGAGTGGTTAACCATGGTCTGGAGAAGTTTAAGAGGTGAGATGAGATTGTTTTGAAAGTATTTTTCCGGTTCGGATACGGACTCGGGGACGGAAATATAGCTGGCAAAATGAATGACTGATTCGATGGGGTTTCTGGAAAAGACATCTTCAAGAAGTTTGACGTCGCCCACATTTCCGACCACAAGTTTGGCTTCAGGGGGCAGGGCTTCGGGATGACCATACTCTAAGGAGTCGACCACAATTACGTTTTGACCGGTGGAGGCTAACATTCTAACCATGTGTGAGCCAATGTATCCTGCTCCACCTGTGACGAGGATTGCCATAGTGTGGAACCATACTAACAGAGAAAGGGAAATGCAGGCAAGAGGTTGCAAAACGTTTTATACCCGAATAAAATACGAAGTATGACAAAGAAAAGAACCTACAGCGACAGAAAACAATACATGATTAATGCTGTAGCCAAGCGAAGACGGAAGGTAAGGGAGTTGGCAATTGAAAGCAAGGGGGGAAAGTGTGAAATTTGCGGATATAACAAATGTATTGGGGCACTAGAGTTACATCATGCATTCGGAAGTAAGAGTTTTAGTATAAGCGAAAAGGGGTACACCAGATCATGGGAGAAGGTTCGGTCGGAAATTGAAAAGTGCGTACTACTCTGTGCTAATTGCCACAGAGAAGTGGCGTCTGGGTTAATAACCTTGAAACAGAAGTGAAATTCGGGAATTTCAGGTTATAATTAGTGGGCACTTTTGAAAATTTATTCCCCTGTAGCTCAATGGTAGAGCAGGTCGCTGTCGGGTTTGGCAGCCTTTCGTCGTAAGTCGGATTGCAAACCAGGCTAATTCGGGGGACTCCAGAAGTTTGTAAGGTTTCTGGATTATCCCGAGCTAAATGATGTGCTAATCGGCGCGTCTAAATGTGTAGAGACTATATACCTGGCTCCCGGTTGACGGGATGATGAGATAGTCCAAGCCTTTTGGTAACAGAAGGGTTCTTGTAACGACAAGGTTCGGGGTTCGAATCCCTGCGGGGGAGCAAGATACTTTTTATACGAACCTGATAACTCTTTCTAAGTTCAGAAAGGATCGGAGTTTCGGCGAATTTTACGATTTTCTTATCCTTAATATATATCCCTTCATAGAATATCCGCAGGTAGTGGCGTTTAAGAAAATCAGGCGCTTGCGTATAGGTTTTGTAGATATTACGGCTAAGGGAAAGGATTTCCTCAATCAGCTTCACATCTAGTCCGCGCTGGCTTTCAACATCCACTATTTTATTTTCTAAAAAGCTAATTTCCTCAATAATTTTGGTATGCTGTCTTGCATAACTCTCTTTATCTAATGTTCCATCTACCAATAGGTCTTCCAAACTGTCCCGTTTCTGTGTGAGAGCCTTTTTCTGATTAGTTAATCCCTGTACCGTGCTGGAAATCCTCTCACGGCTACCGCTTAGCTGTTTTTTAGCTTCTTCTTTTACAAGTTCTATAAACTCCTCGCTGAATTCATAGCGTTTCAATGACTCCGCTACTTGGTGCTCTGTCTTCTCCGTATCTACATAAGAGCCTTTACAACCGCTTGGATTAGTACATCGGTAATAGCTAATCTTGGTTCTATGCTGGGAGCGGATAACTTTGTGCCATTCGGCTGTTAAGCGGTGCTGGTGAATGTTACATATAACAAAACCCCGTAGCAAGAAGGTGTGTTTACGGACGCGGATTAGGAATTGCCGATGTTGAGCGGCGATATACTGGCATTGGTCAAAAAGCTGTTTAGTTACAAGCGGTTTGTGATTGCCCTGCTTCTCCAAACTGTTCCATCTCATCCATCCGTAATAAAACGTATTAGTAAGTATCTGCTGTAGGGTGCTGTCGCAAATAGGCTTTCCTTTTCTTGCAGGAAGACCCAGTCCATACATTTTTTTAGCCAATTGGAGAAGGGAGTAATTTCCTGTAGCGTAAAGCTCAAAAAGCCTTGTAATTAATGGTCCTGCGACTGGGTCTATTTCTATTTTTTTATCAGGTTTTTCTTTCGTTCCGCGGTCAACATTTAGGTATCCTAACGGAGCCCAGCTTGGGTAATCTCCCTGCTCCCATTTACGCTGTAGGCTTAGTTTGACCTTTCTCCCCGTTAACCTACTCTGGAAAGCATTAATACCCGCAAGCATTGTATCAATTAATCTTCCTTCAGGAGAGTCGTCAATCATTGGCTGATTAATAGCTATATACTTTGTACCAAATTTTTCGAGTTCCTTTCGGATATAGAAATGGTCCCATTCGTTACGTGCTATTCTGTCGGTGTCAATGGTGAGTGCAATAGCTATATCACCCCGACTGCAGCGCTCGAGCATTTCGGCTAGAGCATCTCTACCAACAGTTCTGGTACCGCTTTTTCCGCCATCCACGTATGTACTATCAATTTCTACTCCATTTGCTTTGGCCCATTCGGAACACTTGGCCAGTTGGACATCTATGGATTTTCCGCCAACTTGACTGGGGTCTGAAACTCTTGCGTAAATTACAGACTTTTTCATATATTTATGTTTTTGTTTTCACTATTAATTTTCGGATTACATCTAAGACAAATAAGGGAATGTGAATATCCAGTTTTTTGATCACCTTTTTTGAAAAGTAACCCAACCCCTCCACATTTGGGGCATTTAACGCACTTCATACTCGCACAATTTTGATCAATAGTGATGGTAATTTTTTGAGCGCGTGTCATTCAGCCTCACCTCCTTCTGCTTCAGAATTAAATTTTTGTAGTTGTTCACCTATGCCTTTTGTACCCTTAGTTGGCTCGAAGCAGACATAATCGGTTTGGAGAATTTTGGTTACCCGCCTGATCTTATTGCACACATAAAAATACAGCTCTGATCCGGCAGGGACGGATTGTTTTATTTGCTCGGCTAGTTCTGTTGTAAACTCTTTGAAAGCCTTGCCTTGGGTGCCTGGAAAGTCCTTCCCTTCCTCGGGGGTCACTATTTCATCAAGCGGGAGAATTCCCCTAGGGACAGAGATTATGTAGGTTCTGTCATGACGCAACTCAGAGAATTTCAGAGCCTTACGGAACCAAGTGGATCTGGCAAATAAATCTCTGGCTGCCATAGGTACCTCAAACCTCGTAATTGTGGTTGAGAGAAAACCTACTTGTAACGGTTTGTTAGTATTTTGCATTTTTATTTTTCTGATAATATGTAATTAGATAAGGGCTAAAGGCCACCTAAAAAGCGGCACCCTTAGCGCTAATAGAGGCTTCTAGATTTTCTAGGTCGGAGGCCTCTATTTATTTTCAAAGCCCGGCGCGTATATTGCACCTTAGCTTAATAGTCATATCCTTCATATACTTTTGCCTTATCTAATTCGCTATTAGTATTAGCTATATCTATTACATCCGGATCTATATCTATATCTTTATCTTTACTTACATAATTACTATTAGTACTAGATATATAGCTATTAGAGGGGGAGGAAAGGTTTCTTCTTACAGGATTCCTATAGCTATAGCCGTTCTTTTGAAGCTCAAGTCGTTGCTTTTTTTCAAGTATTTCGAGATGTTTGTCAATTATGTGTTGAATTTCTTCAATGTCATCTGGAATTTTTATTGTTTCGGCTTTCGACTCCACATAGTCTATTAGCATCTCCACCTCGATATAACTTCCGAAGGTCAATTTAGCCAATTTTTGGATTATCTTAGTTTGATACTGCCAATAGTGGGATACGCAGACGAGATTGGTGTCAAATACCTCTTTGTATTCCAAGAGTCCTAGTTCCCTAAGCTTTTTCATCACTTTGGATAGAGTTGACCTATCAACTCCTAAATCCCGGGCCAGGGCTTCAAAATCTTTATTTATGCATCCGAACACCTCCGGCTTTCTGGTATCAAAGCTGGCTAATCCTAGTAGGGTTATAAACCACCCGAAAGATGAAGATGTGAGCTTTCCACTATGCATTAAGAGCCACAGGTAGTGGGGATGTTTGGAGTAACCCCTGAAGCTTAATTGTTGTATTACTTTCGACATCTTACATCTACCTTTCTTTCTAATTTCGTCCCGGCAGATAATCGCCGAAAACTAACGCTTTTGCTTGTTCGATATTGTTGGAAAAGGCTAGGGGTGAGAAAGTAAATTGCTTTCCAAACTGGTAACCCTCTATTAGCCCAGAGAGATCGGGGGTATTGCTAAATAGGAAATGGACTTTATTTCCCGAGCGGTTAACACCCTGGAAAGAATCTGGGTTTATAGTTCGAAGAAAGGCAGAGAGTTTTAGATCGGATATAGAAGCAAACCCGTTATTGGAGATATTAATCTTATTTGCGTTTTCCATTTTTAATCTCCTTCTGTTGCTTATGCTTTATCAGCATTAAGCAGATAGCAACCCATTCCCGGGCTGCTTCCTCAAGTTGTTTATTAGTTGTCTTTGTATCAATCGCCATGTAGCAAAAAGATACAATTTCGTGAAGTTGTTCGCGATGAATCCTAGAAGAAAATCCGTTTCATTGACTTTCCAGTGCCTTTTTATACTTCGGAAGAAGATGCTGCATAGAGTTTATGTCATCTAGTCCGCAATATGGACATTTTTTCTGTTCCGCTTTTGTTTCATGGTCTTGACCTTTTGGACATTCCAATCTGAGTTCTTTGTCTATCTCCTCATAACTTTTTAATTTAGCATTAGCGTTACCCGCTATCTGTTCTCCGTACATTTCCCAATACCAAAGGCGGGTTCTATCGAGGGTACCTAAGCTATCAAAGTCTTTGTATGCCGGCCCTGGCTCGTATCGGTACTTTTCTATAGCGCGTTCTAATTTGCCTTTATCACTCCTATACTCTATCTGGTCTTGCATTATTTGCTTAAATTCTTTTAGTTCCGATGTTACCTCGGCTGGTGTTGAGTGGGGTGTGACAATAATTGCGTATTCAATGTCATCCGGATATTCTGAATTATCAATTGCCTTAAAATAAGTGCTTCGGAAGGCTCCCTCTGGAATTTCGGTAAAGGCTAAAGCGTATTTAATAACCTTATCAAAGTTGGGAGTGCGGTTAAAGCATCTTCTAACCGTTTCGATATCTGCACAGAAGTTGTCCCATCTATCGTAGTTCTTTTCCGGTCCACAGATATGTTCCATCAACTCGCTATCTTGATCTGGTTGGAAAAGTTTAGTTAGGTTCCATTTCTCCCTAAGCCTTTTGATTGTTTTTACAAACTCCGGTTTATCTACTAAAAGCGCAATACTGGTTCGGTGCTTCAAACTTGTAGCACCTATTTTGAACATCTCAATTTCCATCTACCTCGTATTATATTCTGAGAAAGGAGGTCTGCAAGCTTTGTGCCTGTAATTCCGTTGAAATCAGTGAAGTTTTCGCTGGCGAAAGATTAGTTTGGGTTTTCTTTGCACTCCGCCATTATTCGCTTAAACTTTCTAATTTCCATTTCCGGATCTATTGCCGGAACGGGATTAATCCTCCTGCCGAATTCTTCTGACATATGATTGGCGTGTACCGCGTACCACTTGAGAAAGTCCAACTCCTCCGTTTTTATTTGTTCCCCACGCAAGATCCTGAAGCTATACCCGCTGACCAGATGGGCGATAAAGGTTATGAAGTAGACCTCTAAATACTGCTTGGCCCGGGTAATTTGGTCTGCGAAAGTATCATCTCTTTGTATTAGGGTATATACCCAAGCCCGGTTCGCTTTAGCTTCACGACAGGCTTTTCTGAGTGAAAATCCAGCGTTTAGATACGGTTCTAATTTGCGGAAAAGCAAATCTTTGGCGGAAATAGATATTTGCGGTCTGCCCATTGGGTTGCTCATACCCTAATTGTATAGGATTTATGCACCACAAAAATCTCTACATAGAGATTTTGAGGCTAGATACCTTTAAGCAAGTCCGAAACGCTCATCCCCAACGCTCTAGCAATTTTCCAAAAAACAAAGAGGGTTGGCGCATATTTGGCTCTTTCTAAATGGCTAATGTAAGCGGGATTAAGATGTGCCTTATACGCCAATTCTTCTTGACTCATGTTGTGCCTGTCCCGAACTTTCTGAATGTGGTCAGCTACTTTTTTGGTAAAGCGAATTTTTTCTGGTGTGTTTGGCTTTGACATAATTATGCAAAGAGTAATATGTATACATAGTTTTGGATATTAAGTAGACATTGGATTTTAGCTTTAATACGGGCTATAATCGGGTCAGATGAAAAAGGCCTTCAAATACGGATCAATCGGACTATTTGCGATTTACCTTGTGGCGGTTATTATTTCGATGTTTATATCTCCTCCCAAAAAAGATTCTGAAAGTAAGCAACCTGAGCAATCGGCTAAAGCCGAACAGATCACAGAAGAATACAAAATTGGTCTGGCTAAGAAATTTTGTGATGAAAGAAGCAATGGGGAAGCCTATTTTGATTTGAAAACTATGGCTGAGGCAATAACGGAAGAAGGTAAAGAAGATCAATTAATTAGCAATACAAGCCGCAAGCCCGTGGCGAATGATTGTCGGACGGTGTCAGACTTTTGCCTTAAGCTTTGGGGTAAGGACGACTGCGAGAAAATCGCTGAGATGAAGATTTGGATTGGGATGAGCGAAACCCAGTTAAACCTAGCTTGGGGTAACCCGAACGATAAAAACAATACTACAAATCAGTTCGGGGCAAGCTCGCAATGGGTTTATGGCGATCCGATCTATGGAGCGAGTTATGTGTATCTCGATGGGAAAGATAAAGATTCTATGAAAGTTACTAGCTGGCAGGACTAATACTATGTACGATTTTGGCTTTCTAATTGGCGCAATAATTTTATTCGTAGTGGTTTATGGCGGTTATTTCCTCCCGACGATTATTGCTTACAAAAAGGATAAGAAAAACTTTTCCGCCATACTCGCCCTAAATTTTCTATTGGGCTGGACGGTATTAGGATGGATCGGCGCTTTAATCTGGTCTTTGACTTCTGACAACTGAAATTTTCGGCCATACAACCCTCTAGGATTGCTTAGGACATGTTTTAGCCTTGAAAATGATGAGATATAGCTGGCGGGTAAAATCTTCGGCCTTAGTTTATAGGCTCCGGATTTCTTTTGATTTTGCCAAATACTTCTCCCGTACGGCTTTACCTTTTGGGGATTCCATATATCTTTTCCTGGCCGCCTTACCTTTCGAGGATCGTGCATATCTTTTTTGAGCTATTGTCCATGACATTAATTATCACCGCCTTTCAGTATGGGTATATCTTCGACGGTTGGCTAGAAAATATCACCTATACTATCGGTACTTAGCGGAATATAATGTGGCTACTGCCCTGAATTGAGATTGATATGGTAGACACTTCTAATAAGCAGGGCTCAACTTGGAAGAAATGGGATTTGCATATTCACACCCCAGCTTCATTTAATTGGCAAGGTGACGATGATTATCAAAAGGTAATAGCAAAAATTAATAGTTGTGATGCAGAAGGGTTTGTAGTTAGTGATTACTGGACATTTGAAGGATATAAGGAGCTGGTCAAAACTAACGAACTATTGGAGGCTAACAAGCGATTAAATAAGTCTGTTTTACCTGGGATAGAATTGAGGTTTGATTTTCTGACGGATGGGAATGATCCACAAAGGGTGAATTTTCAGGTAGTCATAAACAATGAAGGAAATATAGATGAAATTTTTGCACGCTTGGACCAGTTTTATGGCAGGCTTAAGTTGTGTAATACTGATAAAATAATAAGTCGAAACAGCTTTGTCGAGTTAGCAAAAGATTATTCTGATGATGTTTTAAAGGAGCTGGTGGGAAAAACTAGAGGCGAAAGTAAGGAAAAGGACTATTTCCTAGCAGGTCGTAAACGCTGCTATGTTTCATACGACTGCATTTTTGAGATTTTGAAAGATAAAGAACTAAGCAAGCACATTTTGATAATTGTTCCATGGGATAAATATGGAGGTATTAACAAGATTGACCCGATACTAAGAGATGATGTTAAAAAGAAACTCACAAAACTTGCTTCGTTTGTTGAGTCTTCAAATCAGGAAACTAAAAAATTATTTCTACTAGACAAGGCTTTTTTATCTGATAAATCTTGGGCAACTAGTTGGCAGCAATTCTTAGACGACAAGCAAAAACCGTGCGTATGCGGTAGCGACTCACACTCTGTTAGTACATATGGCAACAGTTTGTGCTGGATAAAATCCGATCTCACGTTTGAGGGATTAAAACAGGTAATCTATGAACCCGAAGATAGGGTTAAAATTCAAGCGAACAATCCTTATTTAGACAGGAAGAAGGTAATGCTCTCAAATATAGTATTGGAAGGGAGTACAAATTTTGTTATGCCAGATGTTAGTATTCCCTTGAATCGTGATTTGGTAACTTTAATTGGGGGTCGTGGAAGTGGAAAGAGCGCGTTGCTGGAGTCTGTAGCCTTTTTGAACGAAGAACACGAAAAAGAGGATCAGAATGGCAAAAAGAAGATAATAGAATACTTCCGCAATAACCTTGATGGCAAAGAGCCGCCTCCTGGGTTTACGATTAAGTTACAGTTAACAGATAAGGACGGTGCGGTTGAGGAATTTTCAAAGCCACTCAGTAGCGAGGCGAATGAAGGGTTACCATTTCTTTACATAGGGCAAGAACAACTAGGGTCTTTAGCTACCAATGATAAAGTTCTGACGGAAAAAATATGTAGCCTCTTAAATATCAATGTTGCGGAGCTAGATACCTCCTACTTAAAAGAAAAGGCGAGGCAAATTATAAGTCAGATTGATATTTTAAGCTCTGAAACACGTGACTTAGTTAGTAAATACCCAGATTTTGAAGGAGTCGATTTTGATAAATGGATCGGGATTTATATCAAACAAAAAGAGGAACAAAAAGGTAAGCTTTCGTCCTCGATCACAAAATCTTTGTTGGAAAAGATTAGCAAATCAATCGAGCGGGGGTTAAAACTTAAGACATATAAAAACGAAATAACTGAGTTATCTGATAGCCTGGAACGAGTTTCAGTTAACGAGCAAATTGAAACCATAAATAAGAAAGAAAAAGAATTATATGGAAAAAGTGCAGAAATTCTTCCTCTGATTACTTTCAGCCTTCAAAAAACGGCAATTAGGAAAAAATTAGACAAGGTCGAAAAAGAGATGTCTGAACTTAGAAACTACATTACTCAGCTGAAAACCAAGCTTTCCTCTATGGGATTAAAGGAAGATATAAGTGTTTTGCTGCAGTCAACTGAAAACATCCAAAATGAAATTAATAATGCCGTAGAGAATAAAAATTTATATAAGAAAAAGATGGTTTTAGCTAAAAATCTTATTGCAAAAAGAGATTTGTTGTATAGGGAGATACTTTATAAATTGAAAGCAATAAGGGACATAATTAATAGCGAATTTGCTAATTTCGTTAAATCCAGATCTGGATCTACCGAGGAGGAAAAAAAGTTGTTTGATGATGTAATAAAAGGAATAGGAATTGAAGGCGACATTGTTTTATATGAAGCCGGTTTCTGCAAATACCTACTTGATAACTGTGTTGATAAAAGGGGTATTAAATCTAACGAGGAAGTAAAAGCGCTAGTTTCTGGTAGGGATAATGCGGGAAAAGCTAAAGACATAACTCTTGATACATTACAAAAATGGATTGAGGTGAATCTTGAATCCTTCTTAAATTCAGAGGCACTTAATACAAGTGGGGCAAGTAATTTGGTAGATTATCTTTTTACCGAATGGGATAGATTTCTTAGTGTCAGAGCTATTGTTAAATTATATGGTGTGCCAACCGAAAAATTGTCAGTTGGACAGAGAGGAACCTTGCTTCTCAAAATCTATTTAGCAACTGCCAGTGTTAAGCAGATATTTATTGTAGACCAGCCTGAAGATAATCTAGATAATGCTTTTATTATGCACGAACTAGTACCGCTTATAAGACAAGTTAAGAAATCAAGGCAGATAATTTTGTCGACGCATAATGCAAACCTGGTTGTTAATGCAGATTCGGAACAAGTAATAGTTGCCAAACTTGATAAGGGACAGGGATACATAAGTGGTTCCATCGAAAACCCAGAAATAAATACAAGTATTAAGGAAGTTCTGGAGGGTGGAGAAACAGCTTTCCGCAACAGAGAAAGTAAGTACGGGATGGGTTCTTTACACCCATAAGTTAAGGATCCTCAGTAATTTTCGGCCTTGGAAGCTTCTAGGATTGAGTTAAAAGCTGGAAACCCTGCGTAGATATATCTTTGGCTATGTTTCTAAAATCTTCGGCCTTAAATTTTGGCTGGCGGGTTGGATGTTTGTGGAGGGTTATTTTTGGGGTAGAATACGACTATATGGAGATTAATACTTTAGAACACTACCTCCAATTCGGACTTTTTACAAATCCTGGTCTGTACTTGGAAAAGCTTAAAAAAGATCTACCGAGCGACATTAAAGAAATTGGGCTTCTCCTAAGGAAACAAATAATTCACAGGGTAACTTTGAAGAATGGTAACACTGGTTCAAATAAGGATTTAAGGTACGGGGATATGACTAAAGTTTCTTGGTGGAGGCAACCTGAAGATGATATCTTGCCCACCGCAGCGGCAATGTTAGCCGAACTATATAGGAGAAATCCAATGGGGTTCGTGGCATACAGAAAGGAAGAAGATAGGTTAATTCTGACATGTAGATTTGTGGCAATACTCATGGCCTCAATACTTAAATCAAAAGGTGTTCCCGCTAGAGTAAGATCTGGATTTGCTCCGTATTTCGATATACCAGCTTTTGGTGATAAGAGTGTCGATCATTGGATTAACCAGTATTGGGATGAGGGACGATCAAGATGGGTAACAATCGATGTTGATGGTAGCCTTGAGGGATATTACAAGTTTGATCCTTATGACATTCCCGACGGGGTGTTCGACTTTTCTTCTGATGCTTGGCTAGCAATAAGAAATGGAAAAGTTGACGGGAAACACTTCTGGAATGCAGGGGGCTACGATGGTTTAGTGGTCGTAGCTTGGGAGCTCTTTTATGATTTTCATTGTTTGATGAATAATGAAATTATTTATCTTCACACACCAGAAATGACCAAACTTGCGAACTTTGAGCAAATAACCAAAGTGCAACTCGGAGAAATAGATAATTTGGCAAGACTCATGCAAAATCCCGACAAGAACTTCGAAGGATTGAAGAAATTATGGGAAACAAAAAAAGAGTTTAGATTGTTGAAGGGAGCGCTAATATAATCATGAACATATGATAGAAAAAAAGGAGTTATTTGATTTTGTAGATAGAGCAGGTAAGGCTACTTATGCTGGAGGAGGAAGCAGAGAAATCAATCCAGAAAGACCTGATTTTATCGAATTAGTATATGACAAAGAATTGCCTTGGTACTATCGGGACAGCTACACGGGTCATTCCCGATCTGGTGGCCAGGAAGTAGTACGAGTTAATGACAAGCCGGTTTGGTGGTCTGGGTATGGCGGGGGTATGGTTGAAGGGAAAGAAAGTATGTCAGGCCAAACTTTTGATTTTCTAAAAAAAGCATTATCTCAAGATGAAGAAGGATTTGAATCCTTAAGGGGTCCACATGAGTTTACGGACGGAAAATGGAAATATACTTACACACAGGAGGGAGATATTACCGATTTTTATGGCTACGAAGAAATTTCTTATAAAGGAGAAAAATGTTTTGGCATAGAGCCGTAGGCGGCATATTAAATCATGAATAGACTATGAAAAAAGTAATAGTAGCCTCGACCAATCCAGTTAAGATAAAAACTACGGAAATCGGGTTTGCAAAAATGTTTCCAAATGAAACTTTCAAGATGGAAGGAGTATCGGCGAAATCTGGGGTGTCGGATCAACCAATGAGCGACGAAGAAACTTTGTTGGGAGCAACTAATAGAGCAAATAATGTATCTATGGTTGCACCTGAAGCAGATTATTGGGTTGGCATAGAGGGAGGATTAAGTGAAATAAATGGAGAGATGGAAGCTTTTGCGTGGATAGTAATTAAATCCAAGGATGGATTAATTGGTAAAGGTAAAACAGGTTCATTTTTCTTGCCTCGAAAGATGGTGGAGCTGGTTAAGACGGGTAAGGAATTGGGCGAAGCAGACGATATTGTTTTCAACAAAGTCAATTCGAAGCAAGCTAATGGGACAGTCGGCAACTTAACTAACGATGTGATAACTAGAACCACTTATTATGAGCCAGCGGTGATTCTTGCCCTGATACCATTTAATAATCCGGAATTATACTAACAACTGTAAATTTACGGCCTTACAAATGCGTCTACCCTTCTAGGCAAGTTGGCAGCTTGAGATAGGTACAAAGAGCTATCTTGTAAAAATCTTCGGCCTTAGAAATTGTTAAGCGGGTTGGGTATTTATAACATATCTTCTCGAAGGTAGAATACAGCTATGCTAGAAAGACCGGAGGAGCGGATTAATGCTATTACTGCAGAACTTTCGGAATGTCCGGTGGCCCAAGAGTTTTTTGAAAGGGTCAAGGAAGGGCTATTAGCAAGAGATGAAAATCCATATACACACTTTTGCGTTTACTTTGCAGCTTATGACCCAGATAGTAAGCAGGTTTTTATCGGGCATCACAAAAAATCAGGTTTGTGGCTATTTAATGGTGGCCACATAGATAAAGCAGAAACCCCTGATGAGTCGCTTGAGAGAGAAATTGGTGAGGAATGGGGCGTAGAAGTAGATTTACAAAGCATTGGTGAACCAAAATTACTAACGGTTACTCCGATTAATAATCCTGCAAAGCAAAAATGTACCAAGCACTTTGATATTTGGTACTTTGTTCCAGTTTCCAAAGCTGGTTTCGCTCCCGATAATGAAAAATTAGGTACGGAGTTTTACACAACCGGCTGGAAAGATATTGAGGAAGCAAGAGGACTTATTACAGACTCCAATACTCTAAAAGCTATGTCGGAGTTCGAAAAACTATTTATTAAGTCTTAATATACAGTTAGAATATAATGGCGAAAGTATGCAAAATATGAAGACTGAAAGAGAACTAAAAACAGTTGGGTTTTATGATAAATCAGCCGAGGCTTGGACTTCGATGCATGGAGGAAATGAGGGTAATTCATATTGGCAAGATGAGATGGCTAGATTTCATGAGCTGTTGCCTACAGGAAAGGTACTAGAGATAGGTTCTGGGGCAGGGAAAGATGCAGCGGCGCTTATAGCGCTTGGTTACGATTATGTTGGGACAGATGCTTCTAAGGGTTTAATAGAGGTTGCTCAAAAGCGTAACCCCGGCGCTAAATTTGTAAATGTTGCTGTTGAGGATTTAAATTTTGGGGAAGAAAAGTTTGATGGGTTTTGGACAGCAGCTACTTTGCTACATATACCGAAGGATGAGATTGACGAAGCGTTAGGTAGTATTAAGTCGCAACTTAAACCCGGTTTGGCAGGCTTTATTTCTATGAAAGCAGGCGCTGGTGAAAGAGAGGATAAAGAAACTAGCCGATGGTTTGCTTACTATTCCCAAGAGGAGTTTCGTGAGATTTTGGAGAGAAATGGTTTTGTGGTTGCAGAGGAAAATACACGCAAAGGCGAGAAAGACTGGTGGATCTGCTATTGGGTAAAAAGTTGAGCTGGAGACAATTTCTTGGTTGGATTTGTAGCTAGTTGCAGAACCTTAATTTCTTTCCACCTCGTCCTAATTAACTCCACTTGTACCATATCTTGTAAAGCCAAAAAGACCTTGTCCAGACTCAGGCGTATATCTTCAGGGCTGGGGAGCCAAGTTCGAAATCTGTAGAACTGAGATGGCACAATGCTATGATTTAGAATCTTTTGAGGTAAAATTTGGGGGTGAGAATTGAGAAGATTGTTGTGGCGACAAGAAATGAGTCGAAAAAGAAAAGATTTGGTAGATTATTGGCTGGATTGGCTGATCAAGTGATTGGTTTGGAGGAGGCGGGGGTAACTGGTAAACCGGAAGAGACGGGAGAAACGGCAGAAGAGAACGCAGAGATTAAAGCTGCTTTCTATGCTGCAGCTACAGGATTGCCGGTACTGGCTGAGGATGAATCGCTTTGGGTAGATTTTTTGCCAGCTGATAAACAACCGGGAGTGCACGTGAGAAGAGTGGACAGGAAGGATGAGGTAAGTGATGAAGAGCTGTTGGCCTACTGGGAGGCACTAGTGGCAGCAGTTCTTAAAAATAAGAGGACCGGTCACTGGCATGTAGCTTATTGTTTGGGGACACCTGATGGGAGGGTACATACGGGAGCTTTGGATCATCCAATAATGTTTTTTTCGCCGTCGTCAGAAGTTAAGTTACCACATTGGCCAATGAGCAGTTTGCAGGGTCCAGTGATGTTTGGGAAACCTGACAGTGAGTTAACCGAAGAGGAGAGAAAACAGAAAGACCAACGTGCGGATAGGCTTATTGAAGAGAAGCTTCTGGAATTGTTTAGATAGGGGGGTTGGTTCTAAAATCGTAGAACTGGGCGAGCATTTTCTACGGATTTCTTCGGATTTGTTTAATAGGATGGTTGGGTGTTTACTTCGTATTAACTTCGGATGTAGAATACCATTGTGGATGACGTAGAGATCGAGATAAAAATCAAGCCGAAAAAACCAGAAGTTCTTGTGGCTTGGCTAAAAAAGAATACCAAACTCATTAGGTCTTCGCATCAAATTGATTATTATTTCAATCCACCACATAAGGATTTTCTTTTTGAGGATAGACTTGGGAAGAAAAGGGCTGATGATTATTTACGAATAAGAATAGACGAGAAGGAGGGGGGAGTAACCTACAAACACTACCACAGGGAATTGGAGGCAGAAGGTCGGGCTTACTTGGATGAAGTGGAAACTAGCTTAGGGAAACCAGATAAGCTGTTGAAAATTTTTGAATTATTGGGATTTAAGGTCAGCGCCGTTATTGATAAGACCAGAAATAGTTACAGCTACGGAGAATTTCAGTTTGATTGTGATGAGGTAAAAGACCTGGGGACTTTTGTGGAAATTGAACTTAAGAGCAAAGTAGTTAGCCCAGATGACGGGTTTAAGAAAATATATAAATTACTGAAAGATGTGGGAGTTAAAGAGTGGGAAGAAGCAAGGGGTGGCTATGTGGAAATGTGGTGGAATAAGTAGTAGCTTCTCTGGTTAGTGTCTTAATTTCCTTCCCTCTTGTCCTAATTAATTCCACTTGCACCTTATCTTCTAAAGCAAAAAGACCTTGTTTAGGTTCAGGCGCATATCTTCAGGGCTAGGGAGCGGGATTTAATGGTTTTTGAAGTTTGATATACTGCGACTATGGGGGAATTATTGGAATTACTTGTACACCACTTTTTTGACATAATTCGTGACTTGGGAGCAGGAAAAGATTTGAAACCGCACTTACTTGGACATTCTCTTCACAAAATAGCGGCGAAAATCAGAGAAGACCCACAGGTAAAAATAAAAATTGTAATGGGGTGTGATTCGACTTGTGAGGGATGTTCGAAAATGTTCGAGGGACGTTGTGTGGATTCTATATCCCACCGAGCTGATTTTACTTCAAAGGAAAGATTTAATGATTTTATTGATAAAAAAATATTAAAAGCATGCGGTTTGAAAACTGGTGAAATTGCGACACCTATTAAGTTGTTGAAAAAATCCAAATTTTATATCGGTCATATTTTTCAAATCTATGAGGGGAATGATATTAAGCATACTCAGAAGAGGAGAGCGGATGTTGTTAGGGGGGGTGAACTGTATAGTCAGAAATTTGGGTTTGGGAACGATGCAGTATAGTGCGGTATCTCGATTTTGAGATTTTAGAACTTTTTGAGGTAAAATTTAGGAGATGAAGACATTGTTTTTGTCATCGGCGGGGGTGCGTTTTCCGATTATAAAAAGGGAATTGCTGAAGGTATTGCCTAAGGCACCATCTCAACTTAGTCTGAGTTTTGTTAATACTGCGGCAAATGTTGTGGAAGATGACACTTTTTCAAAGGAGGACGAAAAAGAATTAAGAAATATGGGGTTTAGTGTGCAAGTTGTGGATATTGCTGGCAAGAATGAGGGAGAATTGCGTGAAATACTAGGAAATCAGGATGTGATTTATGTTGAGGGGGGAAACGGGTTTTATCTTCTTAAGCAGGTAAAGGAAAGTGGTTTTGAGAAAGTGATAAAAGAACTTATTGATAGGGGAGTTGTCTACGTTGGGGTTAGTTCCGGTACCTATATAGCTTGCCCCACGATTGAAATGCATGAATGGAAGAGGGTTGTGGACAATCGATATGGGTTGGAAAGCCTCGAAGCGATGGGGCTGGTGCCTTTTTTGATTAGCGTTCATTACAATCGAGAAAAATATCGGGAACTAATTAAGAGGGGGATTTCGAAAACGACCCTGCCAGTGAGAGTTTTGACTGATGATCAGGCGCTATTAGTTAAAGATGGTAGGGTGACGTTGGTTGGTGATGGCGAAGAAGTTGTAGTTGAATAAGGCCTGACTAAATCAGCCAGCATTAGATTGGTTTGGTTCTACATCTGTAGAACTCAGTGAGCACTAGTCCTATAGTTTGACATGCAAACACTATTGCGATAAAATGAACTTGTGGCAAGTAGTGAAAAACAAGTAAGCGCAGAGTTGCTCGCAGCAGCGTCGGGGGTACTTGCGGATGTATATGAAGTCGATGAATTAGGTTTTTTGATGGCAGTGGAGAGTGGGACAGATTTTACACAAAGACAATCCTTATCGCAGTTTTTTGAAGTTGGGCGGAGTTTTCCAGCATTAGCTCTTAAGATAAGTGAACTATATTCGGCTCTATTAAAATCTAAACAAGCCAGAGCAACGCTTGCAACAGTCGAGCCAACCAAATTAGAACTACCGGTAGAAATGGGCTTCATGGCTCATCTGGACGATAATCCCTACACAAAATTTTTATTGGAAGATGTGTTGGCAGCCCGATTACCAAATCCTACTACTCCATCTTCTGCGTCCATTGGAAATGAGATAGTTGCGATGCGAAAAGAACTATATTCCACTGGAACTAGTAGAATAACAACCACGTTGATAATGGAGAGAATTCTAGAAGGTAAGCTAAGTTTGGGTAGAAACGAATAACCTAAGCTTTCAAGAGTATCGTAGTCTGTTCTAAAACTAATCCAGGAAACTCAAATATATCAGACCAGTCTGCCTTTCGGTAATCGTTCCACCTGGCGAGCTGAGTTCTTTTGAGGGATCTCGACAGGATAGATTCCGAATTTTTGGTAGAATAAGGCAACTGTTTAAGCGAATGGTATGAATAAAAAATATAAGATTGTTTTTTTGATTTTGCTTTTTGCTTCTTTAATTGTATTTGTATTTTACTTTTTATCGACCAGTAAGATTAAACCAGTTGTTTTGTGTAAAAAGGCGGGAGAGTCGATATGTATTAATCCAGGCATATGTCCCGGAAACAAAGAGATTTGTTGCGGAGGTTTGTATGCCGTGATAGGTCCAAAGTCATACGCCGTTTGTGAGATTCCTAGTGAATTAAACATGAACAAACCACGAGTCCCCAGTTTGGAGCGTTAGTCCTGTTCTAAATCAGTAGAACGCAGCCAGCACTTCTACGGATTTCTTCGATTTTCTTCGGATTTATTTGACTGATATACTTTTAACATGAATATTGATTTGAAAGAGGTGGATATTAAAGATAAGAATCTGCTTGGAGATTTGATTAAGGAATATCAGAAAGAGATTTTGAATAAAGTAGATATCGAGCCGTACAAATATCTGGATTCTTACTGGGAAAAATCAGACAGACATCCATTTTTTGTAATGTTGGACCTTGGGATTATCGGGTTTGTACTAATTAATAATTACAGTGTAATTGAAAAAATGGCTAACAGTATATCTGAACTTTATATAAAGAAAGAATTTAGGAATAAAGGAATAGGGAAGAACGTGGCCAAAAAGGTTTTTAAGCTGTATCCCGGAAAATGGGAGATTAGAGAACTCCGTGTAAATGTTTCAGCAAGGAAATTTTGGAAGGCTGTAATTGGTGAATATATGAAAAATAAATTTACAGAGTATGATTTAACTAGTGACAAATGGGATGGATTTGTTCAGACTTTTGATAACTCGAACATAAACTCTTAATTTCATTCCACCTATTCCTAATTAACTCCACCGATATACAATGGATTTAGTGTACAAAAAGTGCTGGTTTTGGTTGATGGTAGTTGTGGTGTTGGTACTTTTATATGTTGTTCTTGGTGTACTTGGAATAATTCCCACTTATCAGTGTGGGTCAACTATGGGGCTTAATGGTCCTGTGAATTGGTGTGGCTGGTATCGTGGCACTGTGGTTGGTTAGAATATGGGTAGTCGATAGTTCTAAACTCATCCACTTGAGCGAGCCAAGTTCTAAATATGTAGAACTGAGGAGGTACAATGCTACGAATTAGAACTTTTTGAGGTAAAATTTGGGAGTGACGGTCCAGCAAATCTTGAACAGCTTGAAAGAAGAATTTCCAGGGAAAGCGATAATTCCTAACTCTGAAGATAATCCCACAGAAATTTTATGTGAGATAGACCCATCGAAATTGCACCCTAATTACAGTGCAGCGATAGCGTATGTAAAAAAGTCAGAGCCACACCGACACATTAAGTCGGTAGAGACATATGAGGTAGAAGAGGGAGAACTGGATTTGTATCTGGATGGAGTGAAGAAGGTACTTAAGAAAGGACAAACATACACCATAAGTCCGGGAGTGATTCATTGGGGGGAAGGGGATTGGGTAAGAATTAGGGCGACTTCGACGCCAGGCTGGACAATGGGGGATCATGTTTTAGTTCAAAAAGCGACTTCGGCAGGAGGAGTGATTATTAGAGGGGGAAAAATTTTGGTAGTAAAGTTTGTCAATAATGACGGAGTGACGTTTCCAAAAGGACATATTGAGGAAGGGGAGACATATGAAGAAGCCGCCCTACGAGAGGTACAAGAAGAAACAGGACTCAAGAACTTGAGGGCGATGGAGAAGTTGGGAGTGGTGATTAGACCAGCAACTGAGACGGATGGAAGGATAGTAATAAAAGACATTCATTTGTTTAGAATGGAAATTGTTGGTGAAGATAAAGGAAAAGCAGAGGAGGAGATTGAATGGCTGCCAATTGATGAAGCGACGATCAGGCTGCTTCCTCAAGAGTCAGAGTTTTTGAAAAAAGTTCTAAATCCGTAGAACCGGGCGAGCCAGTTAATACTAAATATGCCCAAAGTTATGTTAATATAAATTGGGAGGAAAATGTTTTGTGGAAGAAACTAAAAAATGTCCGAAGTGTAGCGGCGGAATGACAAAAGGATTGTTTGTTCCACCCGTTGGTGCTGTAGGAATGGAATGGACAGATAAACTGGAATATAGTAAGTGGAAATTTGAGAAAATGAATAAAACTAAAACTTTTCAATATGCCTGCAAAAGCTGTGGTTTCATTGAATCTTATCTTGTTAAGTAAGGAAAACTTTGTTGGTTGAAATTTTCTATGCTCTTGGTCCTTGGGGAGTATAGCAAGGATACGACACACCCAGGGTGGAGCGTTGAGAGGGTGATTGTGATGGTACAATAATTTGGTGAATTTGAGAATCGCGTCATGGAACATTGCGGGGGGCCGTCAAATGAGATCTTACGGGCAATTTGATTATTTGCCGGAGGATATTTCTTACTTTGCTGATCAGCTAAAACAGCAATCTTTGGACATTGTTTGTTTGCAAGAGTCCCACTCAAACAGTGTGAGAAGCCTGAGTCAATTAATGGCGAAGTACATGAATTACGAATTTGTGTTCGACGTTCCCCATAACAAGTCACACATAGATGCAGATTATGATTTGACGTTATCGATAATAAGCAGAATGCCTTTTTCAGAACAGATGATATTGGATTTGCCAAATCCGAATTTTGTTAAAAACTTTTACGACGGAAGGCAGTATCACAGCTTTGACGAAAAAATCCAATGCGTCAATGTCGGTGGTATTTATGTTGCCAACTCAATGTTTTTGCCGGTGGGAATTTTTGGTGAGGAGTATGATTCGTCGAAAAACATTGGTTATAAGACCAAAATAGAGGCGGTATTGCTGAAGTTGCCCAAACCTCTCATTTTTTGTGCGGACATGAACTTTGATAATCCGGAACTTATTTATGCTGAGTTTTTTAGAATATTTCAGGTTAAGAATGCTCTGGGACAGGAGATAACCCGGCCTGTTACAGCTGAAAGAGGATCCAGGCCGGATAAAATATTGTTTACTCCGAAGTTTGATTTAATAAACCAAAAAGTGATCAAAGCCAACACCGACCACTGGTTGTGTGTAGCGCAGCTAGAAGTGAAGGGGTGATGGTTTTTGAATTTGGTAGAATTAGTTGATCAGAGGTATATGTTGAAATATATTGCGGTTTCTATTACCCCCCCCTCGGGGTTTATAGTAGATTTGGTTTATGGATTTGTAACGGCAGGTTTGTATTTGCTTTTATATAAGAGTTTCCAGGTAAAACAGGATTAGTAGAAATATTAATGACGGAAATAGTTTTTGGACTGACGATAAAAACCTAATGGTTGTGCAAGATCGTTATCAGGAATTAGATTCGCTACGAGGAATTGTGGCTTTGACGGTATTGGCCTACCATTATTTCCTGGTTTTAATTGTTTTTAATTCAGACACGTTCGGGTCTTCTAATTGGGTTAATTTACTAAAGTACACACCTCTACATGTTTTTTGGGCAGGATACGAAGCGGTGCTGTTTTTCTTTGTTCTGAGCGGATTTGTATTATCATTGAAATTCTACTCTCGCAAGAAAGTTTCTTATCGGTCGTTTTTGATTAAAAGATGGTTTAGGATTTATGTCCCTTATTACGGGATTTTAATTCTGGCTTTGACGCTTTTCGCTTTAGTTTCGCGCCTGGGAATACCAGGCCTTAGTGGCTGGTTTAACAGTATTTGGGTCAGGCCAGTAACCTTCGGATCGTTACTTAATCACCTGGTGTTAATCAGACCTTTCGGCTACGGGCAATATATCCCGGTATTGTGGTCATTGGCGGTAGAGGTGAGAATATCAATAATATTTCCGCTCCTGATGTTATTTATTAAAAAGTATGACTGGAAACTTAATCTGCTCTTAGGGATTGGTTTAGCGGCTTTTTATTATGAAATCATGGCTTTTGTGTATCTGTTTATCTTGGGAGCGCTTCTGGCTAAGCACAGAAAAACAATTTGCAGTCGATTTGGCAAGCTTTCAGGGATGTTAAAGATAATGTTGTTGGTAATTTCCGGGCTTCTATATACGGTGAGGTATTGGGCATTTATAGACGAGGGGATAGGGGATCAGCATTCGTTAATGAGCGACGTTTTAATTAGTTCAGGAATTGCACTGTTAATAATTCTTGCTTTTTCGACAAGAATGTCAGGATTTTTAAAAATAAAGCCGTTCGTTTTTCTGGGTAAAATTTCCTATAGCATCTATCTTAGTCACGCAGTTATTCTGATAACTTTAATATATGCATTTTATTCTTACCTACCTATATACATTATCTGGTTGATAAGCTTGTTTGTGACAATAATCGCATCATTTGTGAGTTATAAGTGTTTGGAACAACCGGCCATCAGGGTCGGAAGGAGATTTGCAGAGAAGCAGGAAGCTTTGGGAAAGGGAAAGAGGCAGTTAGGGTAATAGTGATTGATTTACACGATGTCAAAAGAGATTATATTGGTCAAGTAAGACGTGATGTCGTTGAGATTGTTTATAAAAGGTAGTCAAGGTGTTCTGCCGGCAGTTAATTTTAAAATTGTGTTCCATCTCATTCTTCTTAATTACGTATGTACGGAGTTTTCTAAGCCAATGACAATTTCTCCAGATGAAATCGTATAAGTTCAGGCGGTGTTGTTATAAGAATTTATTGATACCACCTAATGGTTAGTATTACTGAATCTTCAAGAGATTCGGTTTTGTGGTTGATGTCGGGAGCCCAATAAATGAAATCTCCTTCACTTTTAATTAAGTATTCATCAAACGAGGAGTCTGCTTTCAAAAATGAATATTTAAATTTTCCTTTAATCAATATAGCTATGGACTTACATGATTTATCTTCGACAGTTTTTTCTTTCAGCGGAAAAACGTCTCCCTTTTTTTGCGAGCTCCATTTGATTTCAAAATGGCTGGTATCACTGGTGTTAAATTCCTTTTCATTGATAAACGTGCCAAGGAACCATTCTTTGTAATTTACATTTATGTTTTGTATTCTGCCTGTTTTAATCATGAGACTATTTTATCAAAAATGACACGCAGGTTGTTTTGTTTCCAAAATGTCGATGAGGATTAAATCGGGAGTCGGTGATTAGTTAGCCGGAGAATAAAATTTGGATGGTCGACGACAGAAAATCCAGTCAGCCTTTCGGTAATCGTCCTATCTGGCGTGCACCACATTTTTAGTCTGTACTTTTCTGTACTTGAGCTGGAGGTCCGAACCTAGATATGTAACACTGTGGCAATGAAAATCTGCAAAAACGGACACGCTTTTGATAAAAGCAGTTCATGTCCGGTTTGCCCAATCTGTTCCAGTGTAGAAATGGGTGAAAAATATGGAGAGGAATTTCCCAGAATAGGAGCGCCTGCATTTCGTGCGATTGACAGTATTGGCATTACACGGCTTACTCAACTTATTAAACACAGTGAACAAGAATTATTTGTTCTGCATGGACTTGGCCCCAAAGCAATAAAGTTGTTAAGGGAAAGACTTACCGAAAAAGGTTATCATTTGCTAATAAATAAGTACTAATCCCGCTTAACTCCCGGAACATTTTATACTGACTTATTCGATTTTTATTTGGATACAAACAGGAGTAGAATGCGGCTATGAAATGTCCTATTTGCGGAAAGGAAATGAAGGTTGTGGGTACGGATATCAGTAATAACTTCAATACAGGCCAACAATATAATCGGACCGGATACCATTGCAACAGCTGTGACACTTGGGGAAATTTGGAAATTCCAATGAAGGTTAGAAAACAAAAATCTACATCATGGTATGAGTATTGAAGGCGCTGCGGAGAGAAAACATAGACTTCCGGTAAGTGTGTCTGCGGCTGTGTTTATAGAGGATGAACAAGGCAGATTACTCTTGTTACAGCAAGATTCGGAGGCGAAAGGAAATAAATGGGGACCTCCAGCGGGAGGAATGAAACCGCATGAGGATCCTGCGCAGACTGCTCGGAGGGAGACAAAAGAAGAAATAGGTGTGGAGGTTGAATTAACGGGTCTGATTGGAATTTATACAGCAGATAGGGGTGATGTTAGATCCAGTTTGGCGTTTGTATTTAGAGGTCGGGTTGTTTCTGGAAAAATTATTCTGGCAGAGGGTGAGATAAAAGACTGGGGTTACTTTGACCGGGAGGGGATTGAGAAAATTATTTCCCAAGGTCTTTTATATAAGCCAGAATATAACCTCGTCGGGATTGAAGATTGGAGAAGGGGGAACAACTTCGAGTTGGCGGTGATGAAAGGCCTTATCCTGAGAGATTAATCTGAAGCATGCACATTTTTGCGAATGCAAATACTTTGGCTTACCAGATTGGCGATGAGTTGATTGCGAGCCCTTGTGCTTTGTGGGAAGCCAGATAGTGAGTTGATCACTGAATGAGAAGTTCGAAAGATCACAATTGGACAAAACAGGTATTGAGGTGCACTATTGTTAATAAAGTAGATCCACGGCCATTAAATAGGACAACATAACCTGTAGAATGATATAATCAGCAGGATGTGCAGGTTTTATGGAGAATTGGGGTTTTGTCCGTTAGATGTCCAAAGCGTTAGGAAGGCGGGAGTGTGGTGCGGAAACCTGGTCCAGCAGGGTGAATGCGGTAACAATGCTGCCTAAACAGTGAATAAATATTTCATGCACAGAAAAGCTCACAGTGGTTCAAGCCAACATGGTCATGAGGCGGCGTTAGTATTTGGGGCAGGATCACTGTCTACCGTGGGAAATCCAGAGAGAATAGTTGAGAAGCGAGAGGGTCTGAAGAAGAGAAAATCCGAGTAAATAGAAACAGGAATGTTTGCTTTTTATCTAAGCTTGTGCGGTTGAGCAAGTGGTTTACTCCCAAGTACAACAAGTTTGAAGGCTGATACAGTAGTCTATGTACAGAGGTTTTCCTGGGAGCGGGGTCAATAGTTGATTAAGGAGTCTGAAGCACAAGTTGGTGGATTTTTGGGGTAATATAAAAGCATGACTAGCGTTAGTAGAAATAAAAGAGAGTTGTCGTTGGAACAAACTGAGGAATTGCTCAAGACGCTGAAAACCCGTTTTGAGAAGAACGTAAGCCGCCACAAGGGAATTGAGTGGGGCAGGGCACAAGACAAACTCAAAGTAAATGCTGAAAAACTGCGGTCCCTTTACGAAATGGAAAGAACCGGTGGTGAACCAGACGTTGTTGGGTTTGACAAAAAGACGGGCGAATACATTTTTTATGATTGCTGTTCGGAAACACCATTGGGCCGTAGAAATGTTTGTTACGACAATGCGGGACGGGAGGCAAGGAAATCGTTTAAACCAAAAGATACCGCCATTGATATGGCAGCTGCTATGGGCGTTGAGCTATTAACGGAGGAACAATATAGAGAGTTGCAGGAACTGGGAAATTTCGATACGAAAACGTCGAGTTGGCTTAAAACACCCAAAGATGTCAGAGATTTGGGTGGGGCTCTATTTGCTGACCGCCGGTATGGCAAAGTCTTTGTGTATCACAACGGTGCGCCCTCATACTATGGATCTAGGGGGTTTCGCTGTTGGTTAAGGGTCTAGGTGATGAGTCACCGGAGGACAGATATACAACTTTGGGGTAGAATCGAGAAAATGCTTAATGTGATTAGGGCAAGGGTGGTTGAGTTTGAAAAAATATTAGATCAATTCCCAGACGTGATTTATGCGGGAGATCCTGTGTTAAGGCAAGTTGCCAGTCCAGTAACAACGGAAGAGGGGATTGCGTTGGGAAAACGGTTGGGTGAGATATTGATGCGATATAGGAAGGCGGTTGGATATGGGAGGGGTTTTGCTGCTCCGCAAATAGGCTTGTCGAAAGCGGTATTTGTGACCTTTGTGGACAACGAATTGCACACTTTTATTAATCCCAAAATAATTAAGAAAGCAGGCGAGGTTAATTATTACCGGGAATTTTGTTTAAGTTCCGGAATATTTGCGGCAGACGTAGGACGACCTGAATGGATACAAATGGAGTGGACTGACGAACGACTACAAAAGCGGTTAGAAAAGATCAGTGGGTTTTTGGCAAGACTTTATCAGCATGAGGAAGCTCATCTGAGAGGAATGATTAACTTAGATCAAGCTGAGCCGGGAGGAATTGAATTTTTATCTTTTGACCCACTTAATGAGCAGCTAAGACAGACAAGGAAATAGATCTCTGATCGAACAACAGTAGAATAAGCGAGTGCGAGGGTTGGTTTATAAAAATGGCCTAAAAAGTATGTTGGCTTTTTGGTAAAATTAAGTAGCGGTGGAAAGGTGGTTATTTTTGTTTGGGACTGGGTGAGGTGTGCACTTTCAAGACTTAAATAAAATGAGAAATCCCTGGAAAACAATTCAGAAGAGAGTTTTGTACGAGAATAAGTATGGATACAAATTCCGTGACGATATTATTTTGACACCAAAGGGAACAGAAAGCCGGTACATGGTTCTCGAAGGTAGGGGACACGTAGTGATGGTGCCACTAACCCCAGAGAGAAACATTCTGATGACTAGGCAATGGCGTTATCCCATTGAAGAAGAAAGTGTTGAGTTACCATCCGGCACCATCCAGTTGCCTACGGAGAGTCCTTTGGCAACGGCAAAAAAAGAGATGCTAGAAGAGGTTCATGCTACAAGTGAAGAATGGATTGAACTGGGAAAGTATTGGCCATTAAATGGGATTGTGAAGAATATGGGATATCTGTATTTGGCCTTAA
>Ga0208958_1000935_pt1 | contig 31824 bp, 36 predicted proteins | sample RifOxyB1_FD_184032 | JGI IMG/M metagenome (GOLD analysis project Ga0208958, IMG submission 184032) | Soil microbial communities from Rifle, Colorado - Rifle Oxygen_injection B1 (SPAdes) | ecosystem: Environmental > Terrestrial > Deep subsurface > Rock core/Sediment | place: Rifle, Colorado...
GCATTGTTCACCGGCGTATTCGCAAGCAAAGGGTTTGGTTGCTATCGGTGGTAATGATTCAACCGTGTATCTCTTCAAGGCGAAAAATGGGGAATTGCTGTGGAGTTATAAAACGGGCGGCGAGATCAAGGCATCTTTGGTCTTTGATGAAAAGAGAAATCTGCTTCTTTTCGGGTCGTTTGATGGCAATTTGTATGGTCTTGATTTGAAATCCGGACAGCCGAGAATTACGTACAAAATGCAAGCCGGTATGTATTCAACTCCACTAGTCTATGGCGATAAAGTTATTTTTACCTCACTCGACAAATTCATATATTGTCTTAATCTTGATACTCAAAAACTGGTTTGGACATTTAATGCCGGCGCGCGAATATTTTCCACGCCGATTATTATTGAAGGACGGCTTTATGTTGGAGCAAATGACGGGCGTCTTTATGAAATTGATCCGCAAAATGGCCAATCAACGGGCTTTTTTCAAGTGGCGGAAAGAATTACAAACAAGCCAGCTTATAATCCAGTGACCAAAAAGTTTTTTCTTCCCACTTACGCTAACGAGATTTATTGTCTCGAGGCTAAACTACCCGTTCTTTAACAGGATACGCCCGAAATTTTATCTTCTTTAATTACATTTTGATGAGCTCATTCAGCTTACAGCATAATGTTTTGCCGCGAATTCATATTGGTCTATGAATATTTTTTTGATGGGAATAATGGAATTCAATTCGTAAAAAACAAGCATCGCTTCGCGATATTCTTTTTCATCCACACTTCGATATGAAAGCGGAGAAGCCCCGTGCGCTATAAGAAGCGCATTTGTCATCAGGCGTGCCGTGCGCTTGTTGCCATCCTCAAATGGTTGAATATAACCGAGGCCGCATAAAGCCACGAGCGCTTTTGCGTAAGGAGTCTCCATTCTCGCAATGGCCACTGCTAACGCGTCTACCGCCTCCGTGATTTGATAAATATTATCAAGCGGCTGATATTTGGAACCAACCACGCCAACCGGCTTTTGGCGAAGTCCAGTGCCGACGCTTAGATCTTTTACCAAAATTTTATGTAGCTCTTCCAGATTAGTGCGTGTAAGTTCACGGAATTTGCTTGGATTTTCACGCACAAAAGTAAACGCATTTTTATGATTTAGGATCATCGCGGCTTCATTTTTACTGTGCCCAGGTGCTTCTTTGTTTTCCAGAATCAGCTTTTCTGTATCAAGAAGAGTATATGTATTGCCTTCAATTTTGGACGATTTCCACGACAATTCTATGATCAGCCGTTCCAACTCTTTCTTTTTTATAGCCGGAGGCAAATCTGATGTTCTCGCGCGATATTCGTCAGTCGCTTTTTCAAGCAAGGTGAGCTCGTCTTTTGCGAAAATTGCCAGCGGCATTGCTGGAAACAGTTCAAAATTGAAACGCTCGAGTCCATAGCGCTTATCTGGTTCTTCCGAACAATAACTGCCAGCGTCTACATTGGAAAATATCCTGCCCAGCGGGCTTATTTTGTACATGCTTGATCGTCCCTTGCCAGAAGCGATTAAAAGCTCGAATGAAGCCATTTTCGCCAGCTCTCTTTTTACTGTCACCAGCGACAAATCTTCGCCTGACTCAATAATCAATTTATGGGTTTCTGAAGAGCTCAAGGCTTTATTCTTCAAGAAAATAAGCAATATTTGCTGCTGTTTTGGGCTTATTTTGATCATAATCGTATCATTTGTACCTATTAATCATATCAAAATGATACGATTGGGCAATGCAGTGTATAGTGTAATGTAGAAATTTATATAATTTTATGAAATCGGTGCGCGGAGAATAAGGATTAATTTTTTTGTAAATTAGCTAATTCTACCCAAAACCTTACCAACCTCGGTGGAACTGAAAAAATACTAATTTCATTAAGTGGTTTCTTCGGCATCTGTTTTCTTGCTAGTGTAACAACTTCCGCTAAAGTGCGGCCGGAAGCAATAATTTTGCCATTCACAATAGCCACCTGCTTGCCACCATATTTTTTAACGTCAATTGTAGGCACTTTTATATGTTTCATAAGCCTATATTAGCATACTTGGTAAAATAAAAAAGGTCTGTATTCTGCTCCGAAAAAGTTTTTTCTTCCCACTTATGCCAACGAGATTTATTGTCTGACAAAGAACAAATGAAGATTAATTTTTTTGTAAATTAGCTAATTCTACTTAAAACCTTGCCGACCTCATTGGCTTCTTTGCTTTTGGAGTCCAAAAAACCGCTTCTTTTGCCGCGTTCCTCAAAAACTATAGAAAATTTTTCAAATATTCCAGCGCGACCCAAAACTCGTGGCGTATTTGGGTTATCTAAAAATACAAAGGGCAAATTCATCGCGTTGTTCCCCAAGCGAATATCGAAAGTGTTGGTGGAACTGAAAAAATACTAATTTCATTAAGTGGTTTCTTCGGCATCTGTTTTCTTGCTAGTGTAACAACTTCCGCTAAAGTATGGCCGGAAGCAATAATTTTGCCATTCACAATAGCCACCTGCTTGCCACCATATTTTTTAACGTCAATTATAGGTACCTTTACATGTTTCATAAGCTTATATTAGCATACGTGGTAAAATAGAAAAAGGTCTGCATTCTACTCCGAAAAGTTTTTTCTTCCCACTTATGCCAATGAGATATTTTGTCTGACAAAGAAATAAGATTTGTATATGTTTCTCTTTTTCTAATATACTCGATTTTACTGTTCTCTTTAATTAGGTCTCACGTGTGTTATCAATAAATGATTTTTGTTTACCTGAACTTGTTGCGCCAATTGATTCGGATAATTCAATTGTAAGTTCAGAATTCTCTCCCAAGTATTTTTTTGTGGAATCAACGATATATATTTTTTCACTTTCCGTCAATATATTTAGAGGAACAATTCTTAGAGTAAAATGCAAACGGGAATTCTTGATAAATTGGAATTGGAGGATTTTATTAGAAAGTTCAGTGACGGGTTTGCTTAATTGGAAAAAATGACCCATTTTTCCGTTAGGTAATTCAAAAGAATAATTGTCTCTTCCCTCGAATATAATTCTTGGAAGAGTGCGACCGCAAATACATTGCTTATTTAACCACCTGCCTTTGTCACCGATTTTATATCTAAGTAATGGCATAATTTCATTATCGAAAGAAGTTATGGTTATGTCACCCACCTTATCTTGTGACGTAGGATTATTGTTTTCATCTAGAATTTCTACGAATACAAATTCGGAATTTATATGAATTCCTTCGTGAATTTCACACTCATTTCCAATGGATAAAACTTCTCGACTTGCGTAATAGTCAAATACTGGCGCGTTAAAAATTTTTTCTAAGTATTTTCGTGTCTCGTCGTGTAATTGTTCGGCATGAGATATAATGGCCTTAAAGTCAATTTCAGGACCGGTCCTTTCAATTTGTTGGGCTATAACCAAAAGAATTGAAGGAATTGCATGGAGTATTATTTTTCGCTCACGGCATTTTTTAAAAAAAAGATTTCTATTTCTCAAAAAATCTTCTTGATCTTTGCAAAAGAATTTTTCTCCCTCATTTTCTAACCCAGGAAATTCTCGATTGATGACTCTAAGCAGGGTAATCGATTTATTTAAACCAGCCGTCTTTATCATTCTTCTATATAAAGCCCTTCTTCGAGTCAACATGTTGGGGTCAACTAATATTGAAAGTGGTATTCCGGCTGTTCCGGAAGTATATTGCTTGAGCCCCAGCGATCTTAATTTTTTATTGAAAATAGATCCTGATTCTATTCCCTGGCGCACATTAGTTCTTGTAAGCGGAATAAGTTCATTAAAATTCTCAGGTGAAAATATATTTTTTAGCCTCTCTGCATAGAAGGGTACATTATTTTTTGAGATCTTAATTAGTTTTTGTATTCTTCTCTTTTGAATTTCTTTAAATAAGTTCGGATCTGCAAATTGTGTATATTCCAAAATATCATCATATAAATCGATTGAAGCACGATTGAACACAGATCCATCTAAAATATTAAAAAATCGCGGGTGATTTCTACATATAATTTGTTCATACAAATATTTAATCATGCTCCAATATTAATAATTCTTTAGTCTTTAATCAACTTAAAACACTCTGGGAGATATATAACCTCCCAGAGTGTCGGTCCGTATGAGACTAATGGGATAGCGGACTACTTTATCCCAAGTTCGCGTTTTGCTTCAAGTTGGATCGAATCGTCTAGTAAATCCTCCGGGTTGGCTGTCTTTTCGATCTTTAGCGCCGTCTTCAAACTGGCAACCAGTTCGATGAAACCGGGCTTAGAAACATCGCCATTTTTACTGAAAATGTTGGCTATGGAGTCATACGTTGCTGCGGCCATCTCATGCCTAGTCTTGGTCCAATCTTCAATGACCTTAATTGTTCCGGCGCGATCATTTCTGATTGATAGATTGGCCCTTATCATCGCTTTTATCATTTTTTTTACCTCATTGCGCTTCTCATTTATTTTTTTTGATGTCGTGCTGAGACCAGTGAAAGGCATGTCAAACACTTCATGGGCGCGGGCTAAAATATTCATGCCCATTTCTTTTCCTTTGAAATCGGCCGGCGGGGAGAGAATTGCTCCATCAATCAGGCCTTTCTGTAGGCTAATGAATCTTGCCTCTTCGGAACCCAGGAAAATAATTTCCACGTCTTTTTCCGGGTCAATGCCGTAGTGTCTAAGTATCTTTTTGGCTGACTCATAAGCGCCGACACCCGGACTACTGACTCCGATTTTTCCTCCTTTTAATTCCTCGACCCTTTTGAATTCCTTGTTAGCCAGCAACAGGTGAGTTGAGCTGTTTAGAAAAACAGCAACGACTTTCAACGGCATCCCTCTTAAGCCGGCGCCTACAACGCTACTAATTAGCATCGTATAATCCAGATTCCCATTCATCAGGGCGCTTATATTGACGTCTCTTCTTGCCCTTATGATGTCGACGCCTAGGCTTTCATCTCGAAAGAAATTCCTTTGTCGTCCCATCTCAGCTGTAAGAAAGGCCGTATCGAACGTCGCGACAGAAAGAGTTACTTTATCCGAAGCTTCGACATTGCTGTTCAAAACAATAAAGATGAGCAAGGCAAAAACTGATAATCTGTTCATTTTCCCCTCCTTTATTGGCATTATTGACGCAGTCTATTGAACATTTCTTAACTAAGACTAATACTACAATACTAAAAGTCAATACCGTGTATATTTCTTGCTCGCATAAACTATATATTTTGAAAATTTGCAATTATACAAAATAAAACTTATCTTTAACACTATGGATGATAAATTTGCTAGAATTATTTCACCAGAGAAATTCATTCCCCGTGACCTATCATTGGATTCACTCATTGGGAATGAAAAATTTATTGACACAATAAATGCCCATGTGGTTGCGCTTCGTTCTAGTCAATATTTATCTTTGGAGGAAATAAAACAGATTCAATTTAAACGTTTTTATGCTCTTGTCTCATACCTGCTGTCAGTTTCTCAATATTGGAGGGATTATTTTGTCGTATTGGGACGAGTTGAATCTGAGACTCCACTTATAAAAAATTTTTCAAAACTTTCTCTGTTTAACAGAGATATTTTAAATAAAGATCAACAACATTTTTCATTAGTGAATCACAGCGACGATAAAACATTTTTTAGAAGAACAAGCGGGAGCACCTCCTTGCCAATTAGAATAGGTGTTAATAAATATGAAGCAACAGTAGCCTACTTTAGTTATTTATTAAGGCAAGATGTTTTTAAAAACATTGATATTAGCACACTTCTATCGCGAAAATTTATTATCGGCCTCGGGTCAAGTGGGTTGAGACACTGGATGGGAGATCTTATCCACATGTTTCCTATCTCTATGAAAGAAATTGAAGATCGAGATTACAGAAAGAAAGTATATGATGCTGTAAAAAATATGGAGCCTGTGATTTTGGGTGGATTTGCATCACTAGTTTCGAGATTCTGCACTCTTATGTTTAATGATGGAAATTATGATCCCTCGTCCTTTCTGGCTATAAAGCTGGGGAGCGAACCATTGATTGATGAAGAAAGAAAAAATTTAAGAAAATTATTAAACATACCAATTATTAACGAGCTAAATTGTGGCGAGGCGGGAACTATAGGTTTTGAGTGTGCCAGTAATTTAAATCGCTTCCATCTTAATGCGGAAAGAATAATACTAGAAATTGTAGATGAAAAAGGACATTGTCTCTCTGACGGCAATGAGGGTCGGATGATTGTAACTGCTCTTGATAGAAAAGTTACACCCATCATAAGATATGATCTTGGTGATATTGGTAAAATTATCAGTGAAAAATGCTCGTGCGGAGTTACTCTTCCTTTGTTCGAATTTTGTGGTAGAAGGGGAGATGAGATTTTACTCCCAAATCATACAAAGATCAGAGTAGTTCAAATATATGGCGGATTGATGAAGGCCGGGTTAGCCAGATTAGCAAAGCAATTCCAGATAATACAGAATCGTGTTGATAATTTACAATTGTTAATTGTGCCCAAGAAAAGAATTAGTGATGCGGATGAAATAAAGATTAGGTTGGCGATTACTGGATTATTCAACGAGGAAAAGATGAATATTGAAATTCGATATACAGATATGATTACCGAAGGGTATGATAACAAGTCGCCCCTGTTTATACCACTATCTAAATTCCGATGAAAATAATGATCGGTATTAAATAAAAAGGGGATAGATACACTACATTTATTTTTTTAACACATAGATGTAGATGGGAAAATCATTGGATGGATAATCAGAAGCAGATGCGCTTGCGTACAACGAAAAGAAACGTAATATATTTTTTTCGAGTTCGTCCTTAGTTTGAGTGATGAATGGTAGATTTACCTCAGCTCTCTTGGAGAGCATTTTAAGCATAGATTTTATAAAACTCAATCGTTTGTTATTCGTAGTTTTATATTGTAATAATTCATGAACTATTGCATGAACAGATGTGATTTGACTTTCTTTATCTCTGAGTCGATTTCTCAATCGATAAAGCAACTCCAAACGCTGCCTGGCGGTGTTTTCGAAGTTTTTAGCAGATAATTTTTCTTCGATTATTTGTTGCGGATCTTTGTCGCTCGAATTGGTATTACACAAACACATCTTGACAATAAACACACCCTTGTTTTTTAGGAGCGATGCGAGTTTTTTTGCAAATAGTTGTTGCTTATACGGTTCTATCTGCGTGAATACCATGTCTCCCACAATGTAATCGAAGGATTCTGGTTCTAGCGGCATCTCTAGCCAGTCTGACTTGAGCCAAATTTCGTTGTCGATGTCTACATTAATGTTTAATTTATCTAGTGTGCGTAGACTACTTTCAATGGTTGTAAAAGAAAAATCGGCCACTACGTAGTTTCGGAAACCAGCTTCATTCAATAGATTACGCAGTAAAGGGGTCGAACCCAATAGGAGTACTTTTTTATTCCCCCCCCCGTCTATTAGATATTTTTTATAAATATTTAGGTCATCCTCTGATGGATTTACTACTGCTGTGTTCAGATTTCGCGCATAACCATTATTATCCCAAAATAATTTAGATTGTTCATTGTGAGAAAGTTTATTTGCTAGGATTTCTGTGATAAGCCAGCGAATATACAGAAGGTCCTTGTTTGAAAATCCCTTCAAAATTGAGTACATTAAACGCATAATAGATAGTATATACTAATACCCTAATATGATTAATATTCACGTAAATGAATGAAGAAGAAAAAGAGATTTTGACAGGAAATTCGCGCGATCAGTTACCCAAAACGGTTAATCTAAAGAATTTGTTGGGTAACAAGATTTTCATCAAATGGTTTTTGCCAAGAGTGAAACTCACAAAAGAAATTCAGCGTTGGCCTCAAGAAAAAATTGATGAGATTGTAGAAATAAGATTAAGAAATTTGCTCAATCATTTAGACAACCACTCCACCTTTTGGCGTACATATTTTAGTAAGTATGTTTTGAATCTCAAATCTACAAATATTTTTTCCGAACTTCTTAAACTGCCAGTCGTAGATAAAACAAAATTAATCGAATGGGATGATAATGTGGTCGTCAAAGATAATAACTCGCCCACCACCGATTATTATACAAGTGGGACCACCGGTGTTCCGTTAAGGGTGAGAATCGATGAATGTGAGAGTATCAGAAATGAGTTGGTTTATATGTTTGAACCTGATGTATTTAAGATACAACACGTTGGTGCACTTTTACGCCGGAAATTTATCCTTTTACTTGGGAGAAGAGTGCCGAGACAGTATGATCCTTATTCGGAATTTTTTCCTCTTGATGCTTTTTCTTCTATAGGTGACAAAAATACAAGACAAAGAATATATAATACAATTGTTGAAAATTCTTACATTTATCTCTTTGCTCATTCTTCGATAATTCTCGAATTAATGAAATACGTGAGAGAAGACGGTACGAAGCTTCCTGTTATTGCCAACCTTTCAGGCGAAGCAGTCTCATTCGAAGAAGAAAGGTTTATATATGAGACAACAGGAGTGCCCATAACTTTTGCCTACAACTGCAAAGAATCTGGGAAAATTGGAGCCAAATGTCCCATCAACATTGGTGCAAATCTTTACCATATTTATCGTGAACGAGTTTTGGTGGAAATTGTTGATGATGATGGCAAGCAACTTGAGAATGATATGGAGGGCAACATTGTTTTAACTGTATTAGATAGAACGGCGATGCCTATTATACGGTATTCAAGTGGAGATAAGGGCAAGATATTATCGAAACTGTGTTCATGCGGAAGACTTTCCCCACTTCTAGAATTACAGGGAAGACAAAATGACGTTATTTTGCTACCCAATGGCAACACTTTCGGTGTTCTTTTATTCCGAACCCTTTTTGTAAAAGAAATTGGATTAAAGAACATAATAAAATATCAAATTATACAAAAAAAGAAAGATTATCTGGAGATTAATATTATGCTACGAAGAAATATTGGTTTCGAAAAAATAAAACTTACTGAAACAGTTATGGAAAATGTATTAAGTAATCAATTAAAGATTAATATTCAAGAAATGAACAATATAAAGACTTACAATAGCGGGAAAAATAAAGTTTTTGTTTCGCTTGAAGAGTTTGAAAAATTGGGAATAGGGGATTATGCGATATAAAAGAGGGCCTTCTTTCTACCGTGAAAGAAGGCCCAGTCTATGTTTGTTGTGGGAGCTGGGAGAGAAAGCGCTACAGGTTCAGGTTCGTTTTCTTAGGACGATTCCCTGATTGATGAGGTTCCTCTCTGGGGTCTTTCGAATATTGTACACGGTCGTTGTTCCCTTATAGACTGTAACTTTAATAATGTCGCCGTTTATCTCACCAACCATTTGACCCCAACCGACCTGCCCGAGTTCGTCGTTACGGCTTTCTTGCCAGCCGACGATTTTGTTGTTATCAACCACCTTGAATTCAAATGTTTGCTCCCAGTTCATACCTTTCCCATTCCACACCCCGTTTAGCCAGCTGTAAGCCGGATCGCCCGGAAGGTGGTTTGTTGTTGCACAGCTGACCCACGCTAGCCCTGCCAACATTAAAACCCCTATCAATAAGTTAAGCTTTTTCATCGCATCCTCCTTTTTTGACCGATTTTTACCATGCTCAATTCTAACTGAACCCTATCATATAAGCTCCATAAAATCAAGGTGTGGTTATACACACACATTCTTTTATGTTCCTGTGAAATTATATTGCCAAGTGTTATTATTGTGGCATGGATCAGGAATCTCAAAGAACAAAATATCCGAAAGTCTTATTGTTGTTTTTGTTAATTGTACTCGTTGGAGCTGTTGGGTATTATTTTTATACTTCTTATTATAATCCTCCAGTCAACCATTTAATTGATGGAGTTCCTTATTACGGCGTATATAATCTATATCCAGATTTCACAAGTTCTGCGACATCGATTGCGACAATCTTGCGTTATTATAATGATGAAAGAGTGTCATTTAGTGAACTCAAAAACAACTTCCCTGATTCGCGACACGATACAGATGATCTATCCCATTTTCGGAATTCATTGTCTTTTTTTGAAACCCAAGGATATAACACTTTCAGCTTGGGTCTTGCATCAAAAAAAGGCAAAGAAATTAATGAGATTAAGAAATATATAAATAAAGATATTCCAGTAATTGTAATTCAACAAAAGCGTCTCGATACAAAAAATGATGATATAGAGAGATTTGGTTGGAGAGTGGTAATCGGTGTTTTTGACGACAAAAAAGAAATAATTGTGCACGATGCAAGTTTGGGGAATAATTATGTATTTTCGTACGCTGATTTTGAAAAATTGTTTATTCCGGGCGCCAGAAGAATGTTGGCAGTTTGGCCGAAAGATGAATTGGCGCAGAGTTTATCAAAACCTGGAAATGATCAGCCGTATCCAGAGAAGTCGCTTGTGGCGGAAGGGTTCTACGATATCATTGGGGCCGCAGGACGTGCTAGAGCAGCTGCGGCTGCCGCGGATGCTCTGTGTTCAAGTATTGATTATGATGATGATCCTACCCCCGAACAAGTCAGTGAATTTATCAGGTTTCATAAAGAGTCTATTAAACACAGAGATGAGGTGATTAATAATCCTGTTTTTAAAGATATGTTGTCTATTTTTCAATTCAGAAATAAATTTTGGAAAGCACGATCACTCGTACGCATAGGTGAAATATCAAAAGCCAGGGAGATCTTATTAAATGAGCTCATTCCTGCCAACAAAAATCTTAACGAGACAACTGAAGGATTTGAATTAGAAGTTGATTTATCTGAAGCCACGGAGTCAAGTCGGTATTCAAAAGTTATTGATGGTCAAATGCCTGCTATTTATGAGGTATTAATGGTCTCGTATCGCTATGAAGGTAAATACAAAGAAGCTATTGATGCATACATGCCATATTTCTTACTTGACCCTAACGATGAAGATGCATTAAAAAATCTTGCTCTATTGCGCGATGAGTTGCGCGATCCTTCTCTAAGAAAGATTCCAAAAGGTGTTAAATGCATGGGTGGGAGAAGCGTGATAAAATAGAGGTCAAGAAATATGAATAAATCAAATCGCCCAATATCTCAAAAATTAGTTAAGGTTTTTAGATTGTTCAAATACGTGATTTTGGGCACTGTTTTTATCGCATTTGCTTTTTTGCGCGGGGTTTCTGGGTGGAATTCCGATAAACCGCTGGATGCTAGGAAGTTATCCAAAGATGACCTGAATAAATTATTTTCTCAGATTCCTAAAGTAAATGCTGATGTTGCTGGTGATGATGATGGTGATGATGGTGATGATGGTGATGATGGTGGTGATGGTGGTGATGGTGATTAGTGGATGTTAATCAAGCGGATGAAATTGGGAGAGTGCCAAATACCTAGAAAAGATTTTTCCGCATGGATTTCAATCTTCGCATTTTGGGGTTTGCGTAAATGATGGTAATAGTAACTACCCACCCTTCTCTTCCATGCCTTAATTGCTCGTATGTTGTACTGGTTTGTGATATCATGAATATATGTCAAAAGAATTTGAATATAAAATTGAATACGAAGCAGATAAAGAAACGGGCGAAATTACAGCTACAATTCCTGAGTTGAATCATATCTCATCTTTTGGGAATTCTTTTCCTGAGGCTGAATCAAATGTAAGGGAGGCCGCGCTGGGCTATCTGGAGGTGCTTAGAAGGGAAAACAAGGAAATACCTGAGCCATCCTTTCATACGGAAGGAACATATCTCAAAATTCTTGTTCCAAATAACCCATAATAAATATGGGCAAACTTGCCAGACTTCCGGCCAAAAGAGTAATTCAGAAGCTGAAGAATGCCGGATTTGTCGAGACCCATCAAAGGGGAAGTCATTTGTTTTTAAAAAGTGAAGATGGAACTAAGGTTGTGACAGTTCCGGTTCATGGATCTAAAGAAATTCCCATTGGAACACTTTACAATATTATAGTCAGACAAGCGGGTTTGTCTGCGGAAGAATTTAATAATTTATAAAATTATAATATTATGAGCAAGGACGAACGAATAAAACAAATTGCTGAAAAAGCAGCTCCGGTGTTTGAGAAATATGGCGTAGAATATGCCGGCCTGTTTGGCTCATACGCGAGAGGAAATGAAACAGAAGAGAGCGACATTGATATATTGGTAAGGCGCGGCAGCAAGTCGTTGTCACTTTTTGATTTTATTGGCATGAAGGATGAAATCTCAAATATATTAAACAAAAAAGTTGACTTAATTTCAGAGAAAGCAGTCATCCCTTATTTCAGGGATCATATTTTAAACGACCTAAGGGCTATATATGGAGAAAGATAAACTTGCGCATCTAAAGCTTATGCTAGATGCTTCTCGGAACATTAAGGATTTTATTTCTATAGCAGGATTGGTAATGAAATTTTCTGATTTTGAAAACGACCGCAAAACCCAAAGCTCCGTAATTATGCAATTACAAGTGATTGGAGAGCTGGTTAAAAAAATTCCGGAAGATATAAAATCCAGTATAAATTTACCATGGAAAAAGATGGCTGGAATGAGAGACATGGTGGCCCACGATTACTTTAGTCTTGATCTTGAGGCCGTGTGGAATACTGTAACCAAGGACATTCCTGAACTTGCAAAAGACATTAATAAATACCTTATGAATGCCTAGAAAAAATTTTCACGCCCGGATTTTAGTCTCCGTATTTTTTTAGTTTTTTAGACCTTGATATTTGTCGTTTAGTTGTTTAATATAACAGCATGTCCAGCATAACAATTCAAAAAGTAAAAATAGAGAAAGAAAAAGGCGTGGTTGTTCTGCCGATTCTAGAGTATAAAAAATTGCTTCAGCAGAGTATCCCTACGCATTATTTATATGGCAAAGATGCCAAGAAACTTGACCGTTTGGTGGCAGAAGGACTTAAAGAGTACAAGGCGGGAAAGACAATAAAAGCCAAATCATTGAGAGAAGCTCTGAAAATTTATGGAAGGCAAGGTCATTGAATATAGTCAAAAATTTTTAAAAGCGCTTTCGCGAATGCCAAAAAATATTGCGGAGTACGCACAGGAAAAAGAAAGAATTTTTCACGCTAATCCATTTGATCCGCGTTTGGATACGCACAAGCTTCATGGAAAAGACAAGGATGTATGGTCTTTTTCAATAACACACTCCTACCGAATTAAATTTATATTCCTGGCCAAGGGCGGGGTTTTGTTTTTAGAAATCGGTACACACGATATTTATAAATAAAAAATGACTAAAATAAAATCGCAAAATATACCTGGATTAGTACGGATTTTTGTGCTATGATTAAGTTATGCATGAAGATCACAGACTTGAATTATTGCGGAATTTTATCAAAAAACGCCCCTATTTAATTTGGTATGTAAAAGATTTGACTCGACTGTCGGAGGAAGCAATTGTGGAAGCAATATTAAACTACGGCGATTTCAACGACGCAAAGAAGCTTTTTTCCATATTAGGTCAAAAACGAACCGCTGAAATTTTTCGAAAGCAAATAAGACGAAGGAGAACCAATTATGATCCTAAAATCTTAAATTATTTCAATTTGTATTTCCAAAAATATGTCGGCCGGCGCCAACATGCATAAAGAAGTTTTAACAAAAGAGCAAATAAAGTTACTGCCCTTGGTTAATTCGTTTTCTAAAGATTTTGGATTGGTTGGTGGCACAGCCATTGCGCTTCATATCGGGCACAGGTTTTCTATTGATTTTGATCTTTTCACTAAAGACGAATTTGAAAATTTGAATATTAGAAAAAAGATTTTAAAATTTAAAAAAATAGAGCGAGTTTTAAAAGACGAAATCGGACAGTATACGATTATTGTTGATGGAGTAAATCTGACGTTTTTTCAATATCCCTTTAAAATAAAGTTTTCTAAAAAATTTCACGATACACCAAACTTGCCGGATCTTTTAACGCTGGCGGCCATGAAAGCTTACGCACTCGGTCGCAGAGCCAAATGGAAAGATTATGTGGACCTTTATTTTGTTATGAAAGATTATCACAGCATGACAACTATTGTAAAAAAAACAAAACAAATTTTTGCCCATGAATTTAACGAAAAAATATTCCGCGCCCAACTGGCTTACTTTAAAGATATAGATTATTCGGAAAGCGTAATTTATTTAAAAGGTTTCGAAACGAAAAACGCTGTTATTCAAAAAGCGTTGATAAGGCACAGCTTAAGTTAATTCGAGGCTATGAATAAAACGCAAAAGAAACATGTCTATATTTCAATCTTCGCATTTTTGTTGTTTGGATTTCTGTTTTTTCAAGAACCAAAAATCAAAGACGCGGCGGAGGCAATGCGGCTTGGGAATTATTATTTCAACGGAGCCGGCGGGTATGATTTGGAAAAATCAGAGGGAGCTTTTAAAAAAGCGGTTGCGATAGATAATGAAATTTTGTGGGGGCATTATCAACTGGCCCGCGTCTATTTTGTAAAAGGCGAGAAGGATAAGGCGCTTGAAGAAATAAATAAGGAGCTTGAGGCGAATCCCGAAAATCTGCGCTCGCTTTATGTTCGGGGATTGATCTATGGAGCAATGGGGCGTCTGCAGGAAGCGGAAAGTGATTTCAAGAATTTTACAATGTGGGCGCCGAAGGAATGGGCGGGATACAACGACCTAGCGTGGATTTTAGCAAAAGAAGGGAAATATGCGGAAGCCGAAAAAGCCGCGCAAAAAGGTATAAAAGAAGCGCTAGATGGAAATAAAAATCCTTGGCTTTGGAACAGTTTGGGAGTTGCCCAATTGAATTTAAAAAAATACAGTGAGGCCAAAAAATCATTTGAAGCAGTAAAAAAACTGGCTCAAAATCTCACTTTGCAAGAATGGCAACGGGCTTACCCCGGCAATAATCCGGTTGAATCGGAACGAGGTTTCTCGGATTTTAAGCGGGCGATTGAGGAAAATTTGAAAAGGGGTTCTGTGGATAGTGAGATATAACTAAATCTTTTAGACGTAGTATTATAAATACATGAGAAAAGTCTCTCCAACGCATATTTGGGGTCCGGTTCTTATTCTTGGTGCTGTCGCGGCTTTGGGAATTTTATTTTTTCCTCTCGGAAAATCGGGCGAAGCGGCTTTGAATTCCAAATTTATTGAAAAAGTCGGCGAAGGGTTTATCGCGCCCGCTTGCGGCTCTTCTACGTCTGGCACGACTTGCAACGGCTCAACTCCTAGCGTTACATTTAACTGGACAAATGATAATCCTGATTTTGCCGAAGGAAATAGCACTGTAATTTATGTGAATGGCAGTGTTGTCGGAAGCGGGCTTGATCCTTCAAGCGGTAGCTATATTTGGGGAGGCGCAGTATCAAATACTAATTATAATTATGAAATACACTATCACTCAGCCGACTTTGGGATCGACCACTTCGACTTGTCGAATTCGGGTTCTTTCACCACTCCAAATTGCGCTCCTACCACCGGTACCATCCAAGGATACAAAGTGTTAATGCCCGGGAATAATCAAACAGCCGTGCCTCCGGCTAATGAGACCGTAACGCTTTCTAACTCTGCCAATACTCTTTATAAGGCTTCCACTGATTTTTCTTCTACACAGGGTCAAAGACATTGGTACTATCTTGAATCAAATGGCAATCAGATGGTTTATGATTTATTGGATGATCCATTAACAGGCTATGATACGTCTAATAGTTGGCGTGGGTTAGAAGTATTCTCTCCCCCACGTGTGAACTGGAACCGGCTATGGGCTTCTAAAGGACATCCTGAAAGAAATATGGATGCTGTGCGAAGATGGGTTGCTCCTAGCCCCGGCACGATACATATCACCGGAAATGCGAGCGACGGCTTTCCTACAGGGGACGGTGTTATTATATTCATTAAAAAAAATAACGCAATTTTATGGCAAGGCATTGTTGAGAATGGAAATACGGCAGGAATTAGTTATGACATCAACACGCCAGTTTCTTCTAATGACAATATCGATTTTGTAATTAATAAACGCGGAGACAATATTGGCGATGTCACAAATTTTGACCCAAGTATTGACTTTGTTTCGGACGCAAGTACAAACTCGAACCCCTATGTCTTTAATTCGGTTTCATCGGGAAATCATAATGTTTCCGTGAGTGTGCCGGCCGGATGGAGCGTTGGATATACGCTTTGTTATAATGACACTACTTGCCATAACAATGCCCCGACACTGGGTAATTCCGTGTCTGTAAGTGTGCCAGCTGGAGGCTTCGCCGATTTGTGGTGGCATTTTACTTCTTCCGCGCCGCTCTTCGACTATTCTCTCTCCAATTCCGGCGCATCTGAAGTGATCAAGACAAGTGGTGACGCTTTCACCACAAACACCATTACCAAGACATTAACTTCTGGTACGACAGAATCGGTTACTCTGTCTCTCTCCGGTGTGCCGGGTGGTGTTTCGTATACTATAACCCATAATCCTGGCGATCCTGCCAATCCTTGCAACCCGGCGGACTGTCAATCTGTAATCAATTTCACAGTTACCCCAAGTACTCCCGTAGGCACCCACCCAATAACCGTTACCGGTTCTCCGCTTGACAGGGAAACAAAATTCAACTTGGTTGTCTCGGGCAATCCCATGACAGTTACTTGTTCGGCTTCACCAACAACAGCATTTTTAGGAGAGACTATCACATGGACTGCGGTGGTGGTTTCTGGGGGCGTCTCGCCATTTACTTACTCATGGAGCGGTACCAATTTCCCGACCACCCCTCCTCCCGACACCGATCTCTTTAGTACCAGTTATAGTACCATTGGTCAGAAGACTGCTAATGTTATAGTAACCGATTCAAGCTCCCCGACTCCTCAACAGGCATCTTGTTCAGTGCCAATTCCAATTGTTCGTATTAACTTTGACCCTGATTTGGAGGAATTTTAGTTATCATTTCACTTTTCTTGTCATAGTTCAATGTTATTCACTATGACCCTGAGTTTATCGAATGGGTTATAGCGTGATAAAATATAGTTAATGCATATTGACGGCAACAAACTTGAAAGTTTTATGATTGACTCCGGCCTGGTCTCGAAGTCGGAAATTGAACTGGCCAAAAGTGAGACTAAGAAAAAGCATACCAGTATCGGGGAAACACTCGTTAACAAAGGAATTTTAACCGAAAATGATTTGCGCAAAGCGCAAGCTTACATTCTCGGGATTCCTTTCGTTGACCTAAAGGACCAAAAACTCGACTTTTCTACACTCTCTCTTATACCCGAACCGATTGCCAGAAATCACAACATTGTTGCTTTCAGAAAAATTAATGACAGTCTGGAAGTGGCCATGCTTGATACCGAAAATTTGACAGCCATCGATTTCGTCAAGAAAAAGGTCGGGCTCAAAATCCTGCCTCGTCTGACGGATGATGAGTCCATGAAGTGGGCGCTGCTTTCTTATCAGAAAACGCTTAAAGCCGAGTTTGGTGACATTATCCAGAAAGAGGCCAATTCACTCAGGGCAATTAATGAGAAGGCGGGCGGCGAAGATATCACCGAAAATGAGCTTAAGAAATTATCGGAGAATATCCCGGTGGTCCGTATCGTTGACACTCTCTTGAAACACGCCATTATTCAAGACGCTTCCGACATTCACATTGAACCGGAAGAAGATAAAGTGCTTGTACGCTATCGCATAGACGGCATTTTGCGCGACGCTATGGTTCTGCCGAAAAATACCGCTTCCGGTATTACCGCCCGCATCAAAGTGCTCTCCAGTCTCAGGCTTGATGAGAAGCGGATTCCTCAAGACGGCCGTTTTAAAATTGATGCCGGAGGCGAGAAAGTTTCTTTCAGAGTTTCCACTCTACCCGTTTATTATGGCGAGAAGACGGTGATGCGACTTCTGCGCGAGTCTGTTTCCGGATTCACTTTGGAAAGTCTTGGATTTCATGGACGCGGTCTTGATGATTTGCATAAAGCCCTGAAAGTCACTACCGGTATGATTCTGGCGACTGGCCCGACCGGTTCCGGCAAGACCACCACCCTCTATACCATGCTTGATATTGTCAATATTCCGGGTGTTAACATTTCAACCATTGAAGATCCGGTTGAGTATCAGATGGCGCGGATTAATCAAACGCAAGTGCGTCCGGAGATTGGTCTTACTTTCGCCAATGGTCTGCGTACTCTGGTGCGTCAAGACCCCGATATTATCATGGTGGGAGAAATTCGCGACAACGAAACCGCGGCGCTTGCTATCAACGCGTCCCTGACCGGCCACTTGGTGTTCTCCACTCTCCACACGAATTCTGCCGCGGGAGCCATCCCAAGACTTCTGGATATGAAGGCGGAACCATTCTTGCTCGTTTCCACTCTTAATGTTGTAATTGCTCAACGTTTGGTTAGGAGACTTTCAGCATCAAAGACCAAATATTTTCTAAGTAAGGCGGCGCTCGCTTCACTCGGTAACGTCGTCTCACTTGAGAGAATGCTCGCGCTTCTTAGGGAAGAGAAAATTATCGGCAAGAAAGATGATTTTGACAAAATTCCGTTTTGGAAACCGAACCCGGGAAAAAATTCTGAAGACGGGTACTCAAGCCGTATAGGCATACATGAAGTGCTTAGAGTAACGCCGACCATAAAAACTCTTATTATGAAAGGAGCCACGGCTGGAGAGATAGAAGAGCAGGCAAAATCGGAAGGGATGATGACGATGATCGAAGACGGCATCTTTAAGGCGGCGCAAGGCATCACGACCATAGAAGAAGTTTTAAGAGTGGTTTCGGAGTAGTTCGACAGACTCACTATAAATAATATGGCTCTCTATAAATACAAAGCCAAAGATAAAGAAGGTAATATATATGAACGTACCATTGAGGTTAAGAATCGTTTAGATATATATAACGTTATTCGTGAGGAGGGCGGCAGAGTGGTTTCTATCCGAGAAGTCGGAAATCAATCGATATTGCTTTTTTGGGACAGCATTTTTAGTAACATCAGCACGCACCAAAAAATCACTTTTGCTAAAAATCTTGGTCTGATGATGAGGGCCGGTCTGCCTCTTACCCGCGCCCTCTCCGTCATGAGTAAACAGTCAAAGAGCAAACCGTTCAAAAAATTACTCTCCGAACTTGAAGCGGATGTGAGTCATGGTAAAACACTGTCGGAGTCGTTAAAAAGATGGCCGAAAGCATTCTCGCGCCTCTTTGTATCTATGGTTAAGGCCGGTGAAGAATCCGGCAATGTTTCCGGTTCGCTTGATATCGTCTCTACTCAAATGGAGAAGTTGTATCTTCTAGCCAAGAAGGTGCGCGGCGCGCTCATTTATCCGGCGATTATTATCTCAGTTATGATCGTGATTGCAGTCCTACTCCTTATCTTTATGGTTCCAACCTTGACCGCTACTTTCGAAGGTCTTGGGGTAGAACTGCCCCTGGCGACTCGCATTCTTATTTATCTGAGCAACTTTCTTGTTGAACATACTCTCGCGGTCTTGACCGGGGCAGTACTTTTTGTAATTTCCTTCGTTCTCTTTTTCCAGACGAGAATCGGTCGAAATCTTGCGGATACAGTTTCTGTGCATGTTCCGGTAATCGGTGAAATGGTTAAGGAATTTGAATCCGCTCGCTCGACCCGTACTCTTTCCTCGCTTCTCTCCAGCGGTGTGGAAATTGTAGTGGCGCTTGATGTTACCATCGATGTTTTGCAGAATCATCTCTACAAAGACGTCTTGACACAAGTACGGATGGCTATTGAGAAGGGGGAGCCGATGTCGGCCGTTTTTATCAGGCATGAACATCTTTATCCTCTTTTTGTCGGCGAAATGGTGGCTGTTGGTGAAGAAACCGGTAAAATCTCGGAAATGCTTATGGGTGTGGCGAGTTACTACGAGGAAGAAGTTGACCAGAAAACTAAAGACCTCTCAACCATCATTGAGCCGGTGTTGATGATTATCATTGGTATTGGGGTTGGCGTATTTGCCATCTCGATGCTGGCGCCCACGTATTCTCTGGTAGATTACATATGATAAGAAATTTTCAATTTTTAGGTTCGACAGGCTCACTATCCCGAGGAAATCGAGGGACAATTTTCCCAGCTTTCGCCAAAGGCTACGGCGGGCGAAGCGATTTTCAAAAAGGCTCGCCCCGAGCGATTCATTCTGAGCTTTGCCGAAGGAAGTCGAGAGGATTTACGCTGATAGAAGTAATTATCGCCATAGCCGTCTTTTCGCTGTTCGCGGCCGGCGCTTATCAAGGTTATCTTTCGCTCCAGGCGGCCATCTTGTCTGCCCGTTACAAAGCTCTGGCGGCCGACTTGGCCAACGCGAGATTTGAGATTATCAAAAACCTTCCATATTCAAACGTGGGTATAGAAGGCGGTAATCCACCGGGCGTGGTTTCTGCCGAAGAGTCTGCCATTAGTGACAACGTAACCTTCACGATTACCACCACGATAATTAATATTGACGACCCTTTTGATGGGCTGGCTGGAAGCGGAGATGCATTTCCCGGCGATTATAAACTTGTAGAAGTGAAAATAGCCTGCATGACTTGCAAGAATTTTACTCCCATCGCGATTACCGGATGGGTAGCTCCTAAGAATCTGGAAAGCACTTAAAATATCGATGGAAAATAAAGGATTTAGCCTGATTGAATTAGTTGTGGCGGTTGCCGTGTCAGTCGTGGTCGTTTTTCTGGTTACCGCTTTTGCCAGAAATCTTTTTGTATTGAATTTGTCGGCTCAATCCAGAATGACGGCAATTCTAGAAAGTAGAAAAGTGCTCGGTACCATGGTCGCCGAGCTGCGTTCAACCGCTCCTTCCGCTCTCGGCTCCTATCCTATAGAATCCGTCGCGACATCATCCGTTGTTTTCTTTGTCGACGTAAATTCTGACGAAGCCAGCGATCGGCTCCGTTACTTTTTTGACCCCGTTTCCCGCTCCGTGAAAAGAGGAGTAGTGTTGGCTTCGGGCTCTCCGCCTTCTTACGCTCTCGGCTCCGAAACATTCTCAACTCTTATCACGGGCGTTTCAAATGACGAATTTCTGCCGCTTTTTGAGTACTATGACGGTGAATATGACGGATCTTCAACGCCTCTTCCTTGGCCGGTTAATATTCCAGATATCCGGTTGGTCAAGATCAATATCAGGATTGAGAGAGACCCGAACCGGACTCCGACTGAATTCATGGTGATTAGCTCGCAAGCGACCCTAAGAAACTTAAAGGACAACATATGAGAAAATCTTTCTCTAAAAAAGAAAACGGTTATCTTTTAGTTCAGGTTCTGGTTTTCGGCGCTATCGCCGTTGTGGTTATCGGAGGACTGATCTCGTTTGCCGCCGCCAATATCAAACTCGGTCAGCGTGTGGTGCTCTCCGAGAGAGCTTTTCAAATGGCGGAAGCCGGACTTGAGTACTACCGCTGGCACCTGGCTCACGCCCCGGCCGATTATACAGATGGCACCGGAGAGCTCGGGCCTTATGTCAAGAATTTCTACAACAAAGACGGTCTGTTAATCGGGACTTTTTCGTTGGACATTGAACCGCCTCCCCTAGGCTCGACTCTCGTGGAGATAATTTCCACGGGCATCCCCGCGGCTGATCCGAGTGTCAGGCGCACGATCGTCTCCAGGCTCGCTATCCCTTCCTTCGCCAATTTCGCCGTGGCGGCGGATTCTTTCATACGCTTCGGTTCCGGGACGGAGATCTTCGGCCCGGTTCATTCAAACGACGGTATCCGTTTTGATGGACTGGCGCACAATCTCGTTACGAGTATGCTCACAACCTTTGACGATCCGGGACATTCCGGGGCCAATGAATTTGCCGTTCACACGCACGTCAATATCCCGCCAGCGACAGGTATCAATGACAGCTTCCGTGCGCTTGAGGCGCCGCCCAATCCCGTCATGTCGCGCCCGGACGTTTTTGTCGCCGGACGTTCGTTCCCGGCGCCGGAAGTACAGTTTGCCAGTATTACCACCGATATCACTCAAATGCAGGCGGATGCCGAGGCCGAAGGATTTTATAGAGCGACATCCACGACCGGGTACGGATACAGAATAGTTTTGAAGACGAACGACACTTTTGACTTGTATGTGGTCAACTCCATCAGCAGTTTGCCGAGCGGTTGCAGTGTAAGCGCCGGCTCGCTCTCCGTCGGAAGCTCCGCGCTTCTCGGCAATTACGCCTATCCTAGCAACGGCCTCATGTTCTTCAACGACCATTTATGGGTGGAAGGGCAGATAGATGGCGCGAGGTTGACCATTATTGCCGCCAACATTCCCGATACTCCGACAAGCGCGAGGAAGTCTATTAACATAAATAGCGATGTGCTCTATAGCAACTATGATGGCGCGGATGTTATTGCTCTCATCGCGCAGAACAACGTCAACGCGGGATTTTACAGCGCTAATGATTTGCGGATAGACGCGGCGCTTATTGCTCAAAACGGCCGGGTTGGTAGATATTCATACTCCAGCAGCAACTGCGGTTCAAATCGTTTCAAGAATTCCATTACTCTTTATGGCACCATTATCACGGCCCAACAATATGGTTTCAGGTATGTCGGTACTACATTTGACTGCGGTAGCGCAGGATCAATGAGCAATGGTTATTGCTCAAGAAACATCATTTACGACGCCTTCCTGCTCTACACTCCGCCGCCCTTTTTCCCCAAAACCGAGGATTTCCATGAAGTTATTTCTTGGAAAGAAATAGAGTAGAATAGAGTTCATGACCAAGCCTATTCTGGTGGCAAATTGGAAGAATCATCCCGGTTCGCTTGCGGAGGCAAGAACCCTTCTTGGGCAGTTTGTCAGAAGCACTAAACTCTACAAAAAATTTTCTTTTTTTATCGCTCCGCCGTTGGCTTACTTTGAATTGTTTTCCAAACGTTCGGGTGGTTTTTTTCATCTAGCCTCGCAGGATGTTTTTTCTCAAGTCAGCGGGACTTATACGGGACAAATCACTCCGGATATCTTGAAAAGTTTCGGAACAAAACTCGCTATCATCGGCCATAGCGAGCGGCGAGCCATGGGAGAAACGAATGAAATAGTTTCGCAGAAAATCAAAGTGGCTCTCCGTTCGAGTATTATTTCTCTCGTCTGCGTCGGCGAGATATCCCGGGATCAAGATGGAGAGCATTTTGAATTTTTGTGTGATGAACTCAAGTCTTCGCTAGCTTCTGTGAATCGGAAAGCCGACGTTTCTAATATAATGATTGCTTACGAACCTGTTTGGGCCATAGGTGGACGCGCTCAAGACGCTATGACGCCCGCGGATCTCTCACAGTCGGTGATATTTATCAAAAAGGTTCTGACCGATATGTTTGGTCGTGTGGTCGCCGAACGTATCCCTATTTTATATGGTGGCTCTGTTGAGCCGGCTAATGCCGGCGCGCTTTTTGGAGAAACGGGTATTAAAGGATTTTTGGTTGGACACGCTTCTTTGAATGCTAAAAGTTTTGAGACCATAGCTAGGTCTCTTATTTGATCATTAGTCAGCTTCTACCGAAATGAAATCCATTCTTGAATCAGGAAATCTGAAGGGCAAGCGAGTTTTGGTCCGGGTGGATTGGAATGTGCCGATAGAAAACGGCAAAGTGGTTGATGATTTTCGTATTAAAAAATCTTTACCGACTCTCGAATATTTGGAAAACGCGGGCGCGAAAGTAAGCGTTGCCACCCATTTAGAGTCGAGGGACGCATCAATTGATTCTCTTAAGACATACGTACCGAAAGGTATGAAACTTCTCGCGAATCTACGCGATAATCCCGGTGAAAAAAGTAATTCGGAAAAGTTTGCCAGAGAGTTGGCTTCCAAGGTAGATATTTATGTGAACGAGGCCTTTTCTGCGTCACATCGCGAGCATACTTCTATCGTGAGTGTTCCCAAGTTTTTGCCGAGTTTCATTGGTTTACAATTTGCTCGCGAAATCAAAGAACTTTCTCGCGCTTTTTATCCCAAAAGACCCTTCCTCTTTATCCTAGGCGGAGCCAAATTTGAGACTAAGTTGCCGCTTTTAGAAAAGTTTGTACATATTGCTGATGAGATTTTTGTCGGTGGAGCTTTAGCAAATAATTTTCTAAAAATGCAGGGCGTAGATGTCGGAGATTCTCTGGTGGATGATGAGGAATTCGGACTATCTAAATTGTTGGAGACGAAAAAGATTCTTTTACCGGAAGATACTATTGTGGTTAATAATAAAATTATGGATGCGGGACCTATTACAATGGAGAATTTAAAATCAAAGATAGTGGCGGCAAAATTAGTCTTATGGAATGGTCCTTTGGGTTTCTACGAGCTTGGTTATAAGGTAGCCACTCTGCAATTAGCGAAAATGATTTCCGAATTCGGACACGAGTCTATTGTCGGAGGAGGGGATACTATTGCTGCTATAAATGAGTTAAATCTTTTTGATAAATTCTCTTTTGTTTCCACTGGTGGTGGCGCCATGCTCGACTTCTTAGCCACAGGCACTCTGCCCGGAATTGAAGCCCTAAATCATCAACGGTAGTGACAAACAAACATATACGTTATAATTATGCTATAGCATTAATGTAGCGTATGGGAAAACTTGAAGATAAAAGTAGAGAAAAATCCAAGCGTAAAAATTTGCAATACGCTATTTTGCAAACAGTAGCGGCCGTAGGGGTCTTGAGTATAGGTCTCGTAGCTCCTAATGTAATAAAAGCGCTTAGCAAGCTAGGTATTATTCCAAATAATAGACAGAGAGAATATATAACTTCTTCAGCAAGCAAATTGGTTAAGCGAGGACTCCTTTTTTATAATGGCAAAAAATATTGTTTGACTCCTGATGGAGAAAAACTTTTACGCCGTTGGAAATTTGCCGATTTTAAATTAGAAAAACCTAAGAAATGGGATAAGAAATGGAGAGTAATAATCTTTGACATCCCAGAGAAGAAAAAGAATACTAGAAACTATATTACAACGCTCTTTCGACAAGCTGGATTCCTCCGTCTTCAGGATAGTGTTTGGGTATATCCCTATAATTGTGAGGATGTTATAACATTACTTAAGACTGATTTCGGCGTCGGTAAGTATTTACTGTATTTAATTGTTGATGAACTAGAAAATGACAAACATCTGCGAGAAGATTTCGATCTAATCTAATTTTCTTTACTATTTACCTAATACGTTAATATAATGCTATAGCATGAAAGTAACGTATAAAAGTAAAAACAGATTAAAATTGCAAACAATCAGAGAATTAAATTAAAAATCAGACATAGATCGAAACCAACACTCAAGAAAAAACCCGTCAGAGGCGGGCAAGAAATCGGTGCTAATTTTTGGAAATAAAAAAACGCAGCCCAGGACGAGCTGCGTTAGTATGGAAAGGAAATTCGAAAGACTTCGCTAGCGATTGACCACGGCTCGGAGATCGTTCATGAAAGTGGCTTGGAGTTTGCCCATCTCATATCCGCGTTCGCGGCCAGGCCCAAGACGGTCGCACACCTTATCATACTCTTGGTCTAATTTCTTCAGAAGTTCTTTTATTTCCTCAATTTTATCCATGGTACACCTCCATCTGATAGGGTAACACTGATAAGATTATATGTCAAGCATCATCTTGACCCCGCAAAAAAGAGCGGGACAAGCTCCAAAAATTAGCACCGATTACCAAATCTTGAGCACTTAGACGTCGGACGTCTAAGTGAGTAACAAAATGCAGATACCCTTGTAGTCCACGCCCTAAACGATCAGTACGATAGCTTTTCGGATTTTTTCAGCATTCTTTTCAAAATCAATTTTGGCTCCAGCTGTTTTGGAATTTGGAAAAACCCAAATGTGCGCGTGTTCTACTTCGTCACCGATTATTTTTGAAAGTATGAAGTCTGTTCCAAACGCTTTTTGTTGCGCTTTAGCGATTTTTTTGACCACCTCAAAGTATTTCCCGGCATTGGGCACATCCCAAACCCATCGATAATGTTTTTTTGTAATGACTTGAGTATGACCGGGAGATTGCGGGTTAATATCCAGAAAGGCCAGAAAATTTTCATCCTCGTACACTTTATATGAAGGGATTTCTGCTTTAACTATTTTACAAAAGATACAATTGGGATCATCCATTTTATTTTAGTAAGTCTTTTCTGTCACAAGCCGATCAAATTGATCAAGGAGAGAAATAGTTTCATATTTGTTAGCCCACATTTCCCATCCCTGGCCGAGAAATATTCGCCACGTGTCATTAGAAAAGTCTGGATCGTTGGCGTGATTGGCGATACAGGAACCGTAATTGAAATGATTTTTTACAAATGCGACGCAAGAACTTGAAAGTAATTTATTGTCCACGCAATTGTGACAAATGTCTCCATCTTTATCCAAAGTATTGAATTTGGGCGTATGACAGGAGCCCATTCTCTCGATGACTTGTCGACATTCCGTATCAAGATTGCTCACCCCCGGTTCTTCTGCCGGTCTGGGGCAATTACGGGTAAGTGGCGGAGTGAAAGTGTATTCAGACAAGTCTCCTAAATAACCCGAACAAATATTTTCTCTGAAACTTACGATCTTGTATGGTAATTGGGGGCTGATTGAGCCGGTGGTGAGAATGGCGGTTGCCCCTGGTTTAAGTATTATATCTTGTAATTTGCTGGAATCATTAGGCGAGATGAAAGGCGCTGCCCGGCCGATAATGGCGATATCCGCAGGAAAATATCGAAGGGCGCCGCCCAAATCATACGCGCGCCTATCTTTACCGTTTTTTAGTTTCCAGCCGGTAATATCTACAGATTCCCTTCCTCTGTTATATATGGTGATGTATTCTTCATACGGCTGATAAGCGTATGACGCACTGCCGGAACTTAAGGAGATAATTTTCTCGTAAGATGATTTTGGCGCGATAATGGTTCCTTTCTCGGAGGTGGTATTTGGAAGATCAGAAGTGCGGGGCGAGCCAGTTGGAGAGCTCGGTGTACCTTTCAGTGTGACCAACATAATAACAATCAGAATGGCTAGAATCGCGATACCTTCGGCGGTACCATTACCTGCTTTGAGCGATTTGTTCATAAATCTATCTTAATACGCATGTTAGAATAGTCCAATGCAATATTTTCCGGAACTGTTTGAAGCCATGCTCAAAGAGCGCGGTGTGACTCCTGAAGAACAAGAAGGCTTTCTCAATCCAGATTACGAGAAACTCCACGATCCGCTGGAACTGCCCGATATGGAGAAAGCCCGCGATAGGGTGATAAGAGCGATCAGGGACAATGAACATATTGTTGTTTTTTCCGATTACGATTGCGATGGTTTGCCGGGGGCAGTGGTGTTGTCTGATTTCTTTGCGCGAATAGGATATGAAAACGTTTCCTTCTATATTCCTCACAGGCATGACGAGGGCTTTGGTCTTAATCGGGACGCTATAGAAGAAATCGCCACGCGCGGCGCCAAACTTATTATCACTATCGATTGTGGTATTGCTGATACGGAAGAAGTGGCGCTTGCTAATGAGAATGGTATAGATGTCATTATTACTGACCACCACAAACCGAATCCGGTTTTGCCAGACGCCTATGCCATCGTCAATCAGAACAGAGACGATTCGGGTTACCCCTTCAAAGGACTCTGCGGCGCGGCGGTTGCGTTTAAGTTGGTACAAGCTGTTGTAGCTCGCGAAACTTTCGGCGTCAAAGACGGCATGGAGAAGTGGTCTCTTGATATGGTGGCTGTTGCCACTCTTTCGGATATGGTGCCGCTTCTCGGTGAGAATAGAATTCTAGCCCGTTTCGGACTTTCGGTCTTGCGCAAGTCTTCCCGACCGGGACTATCCGCTCTTTTCAAAAAAATGAATCTTGATCAACATACTGTTTCGGAAGATGACGTTACCTTTATGATCACCCCGCGAATTAATGCCGCTTCACGTATGGGTGTGCCGGAAGACGCTTTTAAACTTTTAAGAACGAAAGATTATAATGAAGCGGAAAGACTGGCTCTCCATTTGGAGCAGATAAACAACGAACGCAAGGGGGTAGTCGCGAGTGTCGTCAAAGAAGCTAAATCTCGGCTTACGGGTCGTTCCGAAATTGTCGATGTTATCGTAATTGGCAATCCGGAATGGCGGCCGGCCCTTCTTGGTCTGGTTGCCAATTCGCTTGTTGAAGAATATCAAAGACCGGCTTTTGTCTGGGGTAGGAGCGGGGACGGGACCCTTAAGGGTTCTTGTCGTTCCTATAACGGTTATGATCTTTTCGCTCTAATGAGTGCTATAAATGGTGCCTTTATAGAATTTGGCGGACATACTGGAGCTGGTGGATTCTCTGTTACTCTTGAAAGTCTCACTACTCTCGAAGAAAGATTATCTAAAGCCCTTCAGCACTTGGAGGCTAAGCCTCCAAGTGCTGAAGTTTCTTTACTCGATATAAATTTGACCGATATCGGAGAGAATCTTTGGGATCTGGTTTCCAGTTTCGCGCCATTCGGTATGGGGAACAGGAAACCAATTTTTAAAATTCCCAAAGCGGAAATAAAATCAATAAAAAAGTTTGGTAAAGAAGGTAATCATCTGGAAGTCACTTTCAACGGCGGAGACAAAGAAGTAAAGGCCATTTCTTTTTTCTCTAGTCCGGATTCTTATTCTCTTCCTCTTACTCCCGGTACCCATGTCTCTCTACTTGCTAATCTGGAAAAATCCTATTTCAGAAATTATCCGGAGTTGCGTTTAAGAATTGTTGATATTATAAAAACATGATTACTATCTACACAGATGGAGCCTCGCGGGGGAATCCCGGACCGGGAGGGTGGGGAGGGGTTATCGTAAACGAAGATTGGGTTATCGAAATGGGCGGGTCAGATCCTCATACCACAAACAATAAAATGGAATTGACTGCATGCATTCGCTCGCTTGAATTTACAATTTTCAATTCTCAATTTTCAAATAAACCCATTCAGATTTATACCGACTCCGAATACGTGATGAAAGGTATTACAGAGTGGATACATAGATGGCAAAGAAAGGGTTGGAAAACTGCAAATAGAAAACCAGTATTGAATCAAGATTTGTGGCAGAAACTCATTGAGCTAACGGAAGGTAAAAATATTGAATGGAAATATGTGGCGGGGCATGCCGGAATACCTCTAAACGAACGGGCAGATGAGATAGCCACTTCTTTTGCTGATAATTTAAATCCATCCCTTTATGATGGGCCGAGAGATAAATACAAATAGTGTTTTCGTTTTTATTTTCGGTTTCATCTCGGGTATCCTTGTTTCATCATTTCTTTTCATTCCCCCAATCTTAGGTGTTCTCATTATTTTTCTGGGTTTAGTAATCTTTCTGGTTGAGAAAGTTTGGAAACAGAAGGTAATTAAAGAAGTGTTATTTCTTTCTCTTGCCGTTTTGTCATTCGGTCTTGGTATTTTGCGTTACTCTATAAAAGATTTTCATGAGTCACTCACCCCAAGTTCTATTGGTGTGGTAATAAACGAACCGGAACAGAGAGAAAACACCACCCGTTTCATTTTGTTGGCAGACAATGGGGAAAAAGTTTTGGTGAATACGGATTTATATAGCCCTGTTCAGTATGGAGATAAGGTAGAGGTGGGCGGCAAACTCCAAGAGCCCGGGATTATAGACAATGAAGATGGTGGCCGATCTTTTGATTACGCCAGTTATCTTTCTAAAGATGATATTTATTACACTTTGAATTTTGCGAAGGTCGAAATATTTTCCAGCGGCCATGGCAATATCATTAAGCGCGCTCTTTTTAAAATTAAACGAAGTTTTGTGCAGCAGATTAAGGAAATTTTGACAGAACCGTACGCCGGTCTTCTTTCCGGTCTCATTGTTTCCGGCAAAGAGGCGATGCCGAAAGATATGCTTGAAGAATTTCGCCGGGCGGGTGTGATACACATCGTGGTGCTTTCCGGCTTTAACCTTACGGTCATTGCCGCATTTATGAAAATAATATTCAGAAGTGTCAGATTTTCTGTTGTTGGTATTATCTTGTTTGTCATTATGACGGGAGCGCAGGCCACGGTGGTGCGCGCGGCGATTATGGTGCTTACCGTCATTCTTGCGAAGAGATTGGGAAGAAATTTCTCAGCGCCACGAGCACTTCTTGTCGCCGCCTTCCTGATGCTTCTTCATAATCCAAAAATTTTGGTATTCGACCCGTCATTCCAACTTTCTTTTCTCGCCACGTGCGGGCTTATCTTTGTTACTCCGATAGTCGAGAAATATTTAAGCCGAGTGCCGGAGAAATGGGGATTACGTACGACGACCGCTACCACCCTAGCTACCCAGATGACAGTTTTGCCCCTCCTGATTTATTCTATAGGAGATTTTTCTTTAGTCTCTCTTCCCGCCAATATTCTAATCTTGTTCGTCATACCTGCTACTATGCTGGTCGGCTTTATCGCCGCAGTTATCGCGTACGTGAGTACTATTTTGGCGTTACCGTTTACTTATATGGCGTATCTTTTACTGGCTTGGATTCTTGGTGTTTCGCATTATCTAGGTAATCTCTCTTTTGCTTCTATTGCTCTCCCGCCCGTGTCTTGGTGGTTAGTTGTTTTAGTTTACTTCGCGATAATTATTTTTGTACGGCGTTCGCAAAATTTTGTTCCACGTTCCGCCAATTGAGATTTTCGAAAAAGGCCTCGACGTATTTCTTTTTTTCTCCGGGAGTATAGTCAATAAAATACGCATGTTCCCACATATCGAGAACGAGAATGGGCGAGAGTCCCACAAGATGTCCCAAGTGATGTTCGTCCACCCAAGTGTTTAAAAGTTGTTTTGACGCCTCATCATGATACACAATAGCCCAACCCACCCCGCGCGTGAGCGCCATAGTTTTGAATTTCTCAAGGTCGAAGCCAGCTTTGGCGAGCCCACCTTCGCTTGAAAATGGTTGCGGTCCATCCTCGAAATGCGCGAAATAAATTTCATGGTTCCTCATACCATTAAATTCAAATGAGAAGCAACGATTATAATCTTTCGCCTGGAGTAACTCGTTGACATTCTTTACATAACCCGCATAGAGCTTCAGGTGTTCTTCAATTGTTTTCTCGCTTATACCCTTAAGTTTCGGAATATTAAATTTCCTTTCTTCAAATATTTTAGTCATAAAAACATTATACTATAAAGTATGGATTTTATAAGAAAAAACCTCCGGGAGATAGTGGTTGGTATTCTCATTCTCTCAAATATTTTTGTCTGGCTTGCGATTTACCAAAGACGACCGGGGAACATTCTGACCGTTTATTTTCTGGACATCGGCCAAGGTGACGCAATCTTTGTAGACTCACCTCGACATGGCAGAGCGCTTGTTGATGGCGGAGCAAACAGAAAAGTGCTAAGTGAACTCGGGAAAATTTTACCCTTCGCCGATAAGCGCATAGATATAATAGTGGAAACTCACCCGGACAAAGATCATATTGGCGGTCTGCCGGAAGTGGTAAGTCGTTATGAAGTTGGAATGTTTCTCGAACCGGGAGTGGAATCAGAGAACGTTATTGATGATGAACTGAGAAAGAGAGTAGAAGAGAATAATATTCCGAGACTTTTGGCGAAGAGGGGAATGGTTATTAATTTCGGCGATGGGGCGAAACTTCAGATACTTTTTCCTCTTCGCGGGCAAGATGTCTCTAATTGGGAAACAAATAGTGCTTCGATAGTGGCGAGATTTGTCTATGGAGATAAATCTTTCTTACTGACTGGTGATTCGCCTATAAAAATAGAAAATGTTCTACTTAATTTAGACCAAAATCTTCTGGATTCCGATGTTTTGAAAGCCGGTCATCATGGTTCGCGCACGTCTACTTCTCTTTCTTATGCGCAAACAGTTTCTCCTGAATATGCCGTTATCTCCGCCAGTAAAGATAATACTTATGGTCATCCCCACAAAGAAGTTCTCGATATTTTAGAAAATGTTGGTGCTAAGATTGTCAGT
>Ga0208958_1000936_pt1 | contig 31821 bp, 15 predicted proteins | sample RifOxyB1_FD_184032 | JGI IMG/M metagenome (GOLD analysis project Ga0208958, IMG submission 184032) | Soil microbial communities from Rifle, Colorado - Rifle Oxygen_injection B1 (SPAdes) | ecosystem: Environmental > Terrestrial > Deep subsurface > Rock core/Sediment | place: Rifle, Colorado...
TTTTTTGATCCATGTCGTCGGTGTATTGAACCGGATTAACCAGACGTCGTACTGCATGATCTGTTTCGTGGGCAACTGTGCGTATAACCTCAAACAATGACCTTGTTTCCAAATTGGTATTGATAAATATGGGATGAAACGGAGCATCCTGAGAAGCAACTGCGAACGCATTAATGTTTTTATTATCCAGATTTGCTGTAACAATTGGAACTTCAACCTGTCTTCCGTCCTTCTCAATAATAATGTTTGTAATCGGAATGTCGCGGAGCAGGAGCTTCAGGTTTTCAAAGAATGGCATCTTCAAATTGTTGGAAAAGATGCTATATAATTGTGCGTCGGCCACCGGATCAAGTTTTTTCTGCTCCACCCGAATGACACGCACTGTTTTTCCATACACGCTTTGCAGATATTCCTCAAAATTTGCCGGCTTTCCGTCAACGGTGAAAAATATCTTGGATTCCTGATCAAGAAGACGATTAATGAAAACTTGCTGTTGCTCGGGATCTAAATGCTTCTCGTCAATCGCTCTATAATAGACGTCAATCGGATTCTTCAGGCCCGCGTTATTAGACATCGCATGCGCTAAGAAAAGCATATCTAGCCGCATGCTGTTGCTCCAGATTTTGATCTGTTCTATATCATACGTCCCATCCGGTTGTTTGGATGCAATTCCTGCGGCCACCAAATCATCAAAATATGATGCAACGAAGTTGTTGTCCAACGAAATATCCCGAGCTACTTTTGTTAATGCTTCTGCTGTTAACACTGTCTCTTGAGGTGAAACTGCTGATTTCTGAGAGGTTGGCGTAGATGAGAGTTTATTAATTTCCGTTTGTATTGCGGCATCAATTTGAGTTTGTTCTTCCAGTGTCGGGCTTCTGCCAGCCATGAGCGTCTTATATTTCTCTGATTGTCTGACAAGCGCGACAAAATCTTCAAGCCGTTCCGGCTTGGTAATATCATTCCCGGCTTGTGCATCCCATATATCCTTTATAATTGACGGAAGTTGGTTGACATCTATTGTGCCCTGCTTTACCTCTGTCCTGTTTAATTCATTTTGTACAACATTAAACCGATCTTCTACTGCTTTTATTCCGGTGCCCACCGTCCGGCGCACGGTCTCTCCTGCATTCGTCAGCCAGACTTGTACATCTTCTATTCGTGTTGACGGTGATACCTCCAGTGCGTCAATTTGGCTTTGCAGTTCCTTCAAGTCTTTTATGTATACGTCCAAAGCTGCTTTGTCCTCCTGGGTAAGTGATTGGGAGGAGTCGGCAATCCATGTCTGCGCCGTTGATATGGCTGTTGAAATCACACGGAGAGCATCTTCTTTTTCTGCCTGTGTTGGCTTACTTTGTGCCTCTGCCGACTCAATAGCTGCATTCAGCCCGTCAAAAACCACTGTATTGGCAAAATAATGGTCGAGGTATGTCTTTGCCTGACGAATAATTCCGCCTGCCTCTGATGGCTTATCCGGTACACTATTCTGCGATTGTTCAACCAGATTCATAACCGTTTTCACGGTTATATTGCAGTCCGTACAGGATTTCTTCCCCACAACCGGTGGTTTTACCCCATTCCCTTCCTTCGGCGCATTAGTATTGCGATACCGCTTAATACTCTCTTGATTAATTGTCAAACCTTGCCGTGCATAAAACCGTTGCAGCTCATCCCATGTCATCGCGCGATCTGCCTGTGTTGCATCTACAAACACATTCCGTTCAGGATAATAATTAATGGCGTGCCGACCTCTAGGGCTAAAATTCAGTACCCATACTTCAGACTGAATTCCCAGGAGTCGGCTTACTGTATCCACAAAAAATGCTTTTTCACGACAAACCCCTCCACCAAGAGCAAATTCTCCCAAATATGCGTCTTGACCATACGCATCATAAATGGCTTTTTGTGTAATTTTGTCATAAACGAAATTTTTACTATCATTTACCCATTGTGCAATGGCGTCGAGCCGGCTCAACTTCATGCCCGAAGCGCTCCGCATACGGGCAATATCTGAGATAACGTTGTCCAGTGCAGTTCGTAAGTTAGCATCGTTCTGTACATCGATGGCGAGCTTCTGATTTCCGGAAGAGATATACTCATTCCGGTACAGATTAACGGGAGGTAAATTTTCAGGAGTACTTCTGAAACCGATTTTTACCACAATCGTACGTCCTCTGGCCTGTTCAAATTCGTCTATTCTCTTCTGATGTTCCGAGAGTAAACCCTTGATATCCAGTCGTCCTCTTAAAATCGTATTTCCTTTCCCGAGCTCCGCCTGGGTCACCCCAGCGTCTTCCAGGATCGCGTTTAATTGTTCATCAATAATGCTGTTGGCATCATCAATAGACCCTGCTTCAAATATTGACCCCGCAATGTGTAATCGCAGCTGTGTCAGCGCTGTTTTTGAAAATCGATCTGTCAATAAAATATCATTCACTTGTCGTGCTGATACGAGGGCAACAGCAATAAGTTTCTGAAGGTCATAATACGGACCGTCAAGTGAAGCTCCGGTAAACAAAAACCACGTATTTCTGGAGCCTAATGAAATATAATCGCCATTTTGCAGTGTTTTTGAGGTGTTTGTGCCTACAGAGATCGGCCTGTTGTTGCGGAAAATTCTTGTTCCGTATTTTGATCCCTTATCGGCCACCGTAAACACAGACCCATTCCATGCAATTATCGCATGTAAACGTGATACGGAATCATCTTCAGCATCGTAAATGACGACAGAATTATTCGAACTTCTCCCTATCGTTATAGGAGTAGTCTTTGACACAATGGTGCTGACCGGAGTGAATAACTTCCGCAATGGTGACGTAGGCTGTTGTTTCTCTTTCGATTGCTCTACTCGTTGCTTTACGTATTGTCGGGCGGCTACCAACTCCTTTGTTACCCGAAGATCACGATAATCCTTATATCGTACGATGGTTCCGCGAACCATGTTGGTCCCCGAGGCTTTTGCAGCTGCAACCCGATGGGTACCGTCCAAGGCGATATATACACCTTCACCAAGATCCAACACTGTAATGGGGTGGTCTTCAGAATTACCTGTATCGGTTTTACTATAATCAAATGTCTCATCCCGCATCGCGGCGACCATTGCAAGCCATCTATTACCCTCCATCTTTCCGAAATATCGTGGATCCTCACTACCCGCCCGATTGATTTCACCCCACGAAGCTAGATTATATGAATCCAAAATTTGGCTCACAGGCACTTCCGCGTTTGACTCTTTCGTAAACATATCTGGATATGTCCCGTATGAAACTGACAAATCATATAAAGGGAACTTCGTATCGTTATTTAAATAATCTTTAATAGCAGGCAACAAAGATGGATTAATAGGACCGGAAAGTGATTTTAACCAGGCTTCTGCTGCCGCTTGGCGCCCGGCTTCTTCCGCGGCTAATTTCGCGTCCGCCTCTTTCTGTCTGGCTATGTCTGTCTCCGCTTGTGTTCTTGCAGCTGCATAGAGCTCATCAGCCTTTTTGCTTATCAAATCAGCAAGAACGTCCTGTATGTTTTGATTTCCCGCGGGGACTAAGTTTGTTAATGTTGCTGCAATCTCATATGTTGCTTCACCTTCGTCTACACTGTCCACACCGTTTTTCACCATCGCATCATAGGTTTCTTTCGCCGCTTTTTTATATGTCTGTTTTTGAATGATATCTATAGTCGATTTCAATTCTAAATGTACTCGGTTTGCTATGTTCTGTGCGTCCTTGGTGGTATCAGGAAGCCGGATGCCTGTAGCCCCGGCAAACGGAGTAAGTGCTTCATCCAGCTTGGTTTGAATCTCCTTGACCATCGTAGCGCTTACCCCGAGGAACATCCGGTCGCTCTTCCGGAAAAACCGCTCATAGGTCGCCAAATCATTTTCTATTGAATTTTTTGCTTGCGTATATGCATCAGTAACCGCTTTTTGAGTTACTTTTGGCGCGGCAGGAACCGGCGCGGGAGGTTTGGGTGCGGGGGCAACAGGAGCGGGGGCTGTTGTCCCTGGCTTTGCTTGATTCTTAAGCAGGTTTACTAAAGCAACATATTCTTGTGAAATTGCATCCGGTGTTTTATTTGTCGCATCGATAGAAACAAAATATACTGTACCGCCACCTCTATAATGTACTTCCTCTTCTGCTCCGTATGCTAAAAGTATTTGTTTATTCTCTTCCGAAAGTGTCCGCCCGTTGAATCCCAACACTGTGCTTGGCCATGATTTACCGGAGGCACCGGAAGTTACTGTGTCAATATTTTTGCTGCGCAATCGCTTGCCCGCTTCGACTAGGGGCGTTTCAAATATTTTCTCAACCGGACCAAGTTTAAGTGAACTATTTTTTGCTTCTGCAAGCTCGTCTTGAATTTCCTGTTCAGATAAACCTGTAAATTCCGGTGCAGTCCGAAGATATTGTTCATACGTTTGTATTCTGGAATCAACTTCCGTCTGAGTATTAATCAAATTTTCTTGATCTTCAACAGGCGCTATAGTGCTCCATGCAACAGGGATGAATTTTTTACCCGCGCCAGGATATGGATTGGCGACAAATCCTTTAGGCATAAGTTCTTTCTCTGTCGGCATGCGGCGGGTGAAGAGCTGCCAGCCATTTCTCACACCCTCCGGGGCTCTAAAAATCCGTGCAACATCATGCCAAATAAATGGAATGCTTGCGGGAGGAAATATTATCATAGGCGCAAGCCGTGTACCGAGCCACATGCCCAGATTCCGACGGGGTGTGGCATTCCACGCTGTTTGCAATATCCCTTTGGTCGCCCAATCTTTTGATGTTTCTAGTGTTTGCACCTGACCTTCTGTCAATGGAATTCCGGATGGAACAGCCGCGCTTACGGGATGTTTGCTCACATACATCTGCCATCCGCCGTGCGTCAGAACTATTCTCCCAACATCATAAAGATACAATGGTGAGAATACCGAATTTACAAACTGTCGAAGGATCCAACCGCGAGTATTATCCCGCGGTGTGGAGTTCATGAATGCGCCAACCTTCGTATCCGTCCGCCAGTACCATTTCTTCATGTTCACTTTCATCGCATCATCATCGATTTTTGCAAACGGATTATGCGTTTTGAAAAATCCTCCGATCGTTGTCCCCGTCGGCTTTGATCGCACCGAGCTCCACCACGCGGCAATATTCGTCCTGATCGACGTGAAGAATTTCTGAACACTTTCGGTATTCAGTTTAACCCATGCGCCGCCAGGGTCTTTTGTCGCTGTTCCCCTCCAGGCATCAATATATGGCTTAGCAAGCGATGCAACCAGTTCTTTCGGAGGAGTTTTGATCACTTCCCGCTGCGCTTGAGGAAGCGACGCAAAATAATCAAACACCGCTTGTTCTGCAGCCGTGCGGGCTACTTCGACCTGTACATCAGTTTTTCCTGCATCTGCTATAGCCGTCTGATATGCGATAATACTGTCCAATGTTTTTGCGTCCAATGTGATTCCTGCGGGCAAATTTTTCAGGATATCTTTTTGCACCGATTCCGCAATCGTCTTCTCCCGGGCTTCCAACTCCTGTATGGTTCTCTCCACTTCGGCGATGTCCGCGTTGTATGCCTCTATAGCGGCTGCCTTTGCTTTGGCTATAGCCAGCTCAAGCCCTGAATAATCAGTAAGGCCAGGAATTGCTGCATCAACGATTTTTCGGGTAAGATCATTGACATTGGCAGACGATGGCTTCAGCTCTGCGGCCTTAGCCTTAAGCGCGCTGTCGTCAGCAAGTCCCCATTTCGGAACGGCCGTCGTATCTGCCGGAGTATTGACGATGGGATCCGGAGTTCCCGGAGTTCGGGCAGTAAGTTGCGCTTTGAGTGCAGTAAGCGCACTGTTTGCAACGGTCAAATTTGTTCGAAGGGCAACCAATCCCACGACGTGATCGGCGGGCGTTGCGTCCGAAAGGGTTGCTTTTGCTATTGCCGCATCACGTGCAGCGGGGGTTGACAGATCCGGAGCAGTTGTTGCCTTCCCCGCTTCTCCCGGCTTATTCAGCTCAGCAACAGAAGCTTCTGCCTGTTCTTTCACAAATGTGGTGTCCGCATTTGATTTGGAGTTCCAGGCGGCTTTCGGGATTGTTGCCGGATCATTGGTCTCTGCCCAAGAGATGACCGTTTGCACAGGCCCGTGTGGATCTGCATTGGTTGGACGGTCAGACGGCCCCGCCTTATACAGCGCAATGAAATCATCGTGAGTCGGATACGGAGTATTCAGTCCGAGAGATATTTTAAGTGTAGAATAGTCACTGTTGGATAATTTATACTTAGTCCTGAGCGCATCCATCTGGATCGTCAACATTTCATACGATTGTTTGCCCCGGGTATATACTTCCTCAGCAATCTGATCACCTGTCAGGGGCTTCGTTTGGACTTCCATGGTGCGGGCCCGCTCAGCCCTCTCAGCGGAACTGATGATATCATTAAATTCACTGCGTATTTGATCCGCATTTCCGGGATTTTTTACAATAATCGCATCGCGCAGAGACGTCAGGGCATTGGTTTGGCTGGTCGAAATATCGCGCATGGCCTGCTCATATCGGAGTGACGACAGGCTGTTATCCAAGATTTCTGCATACCGGGTGACAACCTCTTCCGGTGTAAGTGTGGACCAGCTTGGATCATCTGATTTAACCCACAGCGCGTATTCGGATGCACGGTCTATATCTGCCTGAGACCAGCCCTTACTTAAGAGGTCGCTGGCGCGGGCAGGTACGCGGTTCCGCTTCCAGGACTGGGTAATATCCTCCATCGTCTGATGGTCGCTTGCCATAATGACCCAGCTGATATTTTTGTTGTTGTTTGAATAATCACTGACCGGAAAATCTACGGCCCGTGTACGGCCTTCGTAGATAATTGCGATATTTTCCGGCCCCATGTCTGCCCTTCCCTTGTTATATTCCGTCAGGAGAAATTGTGCCTCATCACCCCATGCTTTTTGCGAGTCAGGCCGCGACATTTCCGTGATTGTGAAAGTGCCGTCCGGGTTTCTGTTCACCTGTTCGATAAAATATTCAGTCCTCTCTGCCCCACCCGGATCCGTCTGATATTTCGTACGAACCACAATCCGTACACCTTCATTTGCTTCAATGAACTTTTTTGTTGCCACGTCTATGTCGTCCCCAACATTAGCGTTCACAAACCCTTTCGTTTTCCCTTTGCTTGCTGCAAGCCACTCAGTATCTGTTGATCCTTGTTCAATAAGATCAGAAACCTTTCCGGCAGCTGTATAATACTTGGGGGGTGGCGGCCGCTCTGATCTCCCGGTTGCTGCAGCCCCGAGGGCGACCGATGCCGTATCGGGTGTGGCATCATATCCCTTGAATTTCCCGGCAGCGATTTTCTGCTTAAATATCTCTTTATTGCTCATCTGATCCGAATCAGGCGTTACGGTCATGTCGCCGGTCGGCAACAGATCCAATCCTTTCGTATCTTTTCCTGTCCCTTTCCACATGGCGTATCCCTCTTCCTGTAGTGCAATCCGGCGCTGTACATCCGAATAGGTCTCTCCGGTCGTTCCTCCTGCGGTACGAATCACCATTTCCCCATAGCCGGATCCGACAATCGCCTCAAATCCAAAATTATTGGTAGGCACTTTGGAAAGAGTCTCCCACCGGGCCTGCAGATCGCTGGTCCGGTACGCCAGGTCGTTGATTGCAAGCGTATCTTCCGGTTTGGTGAAGCTTTGATCCTGGATAAGTGCCTCAAATTCCTGCCGAAATACGTCACTGTCCGGTGTTTTGGAAAGTCGGTCACGCAAACTTTCCAGCCTGGACTTCACTTCCGGGCTGGGAGTGGTTTTTTTAAGCGTTTGGTCGATAAGCTCAGTGTAGCTTTTGCCGATTACAGCCATATCCTTAGGGTAAGGCTTTGTTGTTTTATACACTCCGTCCGTGTAACTAAAAAACAGTGAATCTGCAGATTCACCGCTATTGAGCTTGGCGATGACCTGATCCCGGAATGTTGATAGCTCCGGAGAGTCGCGTACTTCTGCGCTTGCAGAGAGTAAATGGCTGGCGTCAGTCAGACCGTTGAGATGTTTTCCGGTAGTAAGGCTGCTGATTTTTTCATTGCTCCCTTTTGATACGGAAAAGAATCCGTCTGATACAGCTCCCACCTCATCAACAATGAGCGTGGATTTATTGGCGTATTTGCCCTGCACCAAATCATACATGAGGACTGATTGCACATCCGTACCGTTTTTCCCCTGTATATTCCCCCATGCATTATCTGCCGACTGGGTAATAATTTTTATCCCGCCTTTGGAAGGATCTGCCGCCACGCCATTTGCGCGTTGACGTACGACTGCCGGATCAGCAATCTCTGCCGCATTCCGATCAAACGCCTTGGTCGGATCTATAATGAGAAATCCCTTTTTACTGTCAAAAAAGTAAACATCAATCTTTTCTCCTTTATAAAATTCGATGTCTTTAATAACGTCGTTGACGTAGGAGCTTGCATCCGCGCTGGTCGGCAGCGACACCACGCTCATCCTGTTTATTGCCGCCTCCAGAGGACCGATGACCGTTGATTTCCCGCCGCCTGCCTGAAGCTGCAAAATTGGCTCTTCCCGAAGAACAAGTGAAATCTGTTGTTCGTTGATATGAAATCCTTTCGTGACTTCAAATCGGTCGAGCATAGCATTAAACTCTTGTATCTGCTTCACTTTCGTGGGGCTTGCTCCGTCGGGGACTTTCACCCGATATGCTTTCGCTGCCGGATTTTTGATTGCTGCAACGCGATTATTGTATTCAGCTTCCGAAATTGTTCCGGCATCTTTTTGTTTCGTAAGAGCGTCTATAGATTTTTGTTGATTTTCTTGAAACTTCATATTTTCTTCTACGGTCCTTTTTGCCTGACTATCTTCCGCAAACGGACGTTTTTCTGCCCACTCTGCCTCTTTTGCATCTAGCCTATCCAAAAGCACTTTGCCGTCTGGGTCAGCCATCATGGCGTCCTTACTGCCCTTGTATTTGCTTGACCGAACTTTATCTACCTCCGAACGAAGACTAGCTACGTCAGTTTCAACCACAGTATCCGGGCGTTCCTTAGCAATAGTGAGAAGCTCACTGTATGGCCCAAATGCCGGCGCTATCTTAATTCCGATTCCGCGCGCGAATCTTCCCAAGAGTGTCGGGCTCTCTTCCGTTCCTAACAATCTCTCTCTGAGAGATTCCGGGGGTTTACTCTTTTTAGCCAATTCTTTGGCTTTCTTTTCCGCCTCCTGGGCTTTCTGTTTTTCAATGGCCGCCACGTTTTTGTCTACCTTCGCCCCTGCACGTGAAAGGAGAGTATCTGCGGATGCAAATCTGTTGAAAATACTTCTTGTGGATACAAGCGCCGTCTGCAGCTTGCTCACTTCTATTTGTTTTGCCTCATATGCCGTCTGCTTTGCCTCCCAGGATGTTATGATATCCCGCTCCGACCGAGAAGTTTTCTCTATATTCCTTAATTCGCTCAGCCGCTTCCTGGCAAACTCAAGCCTGTCGCTGACAGGCAACGTATTGAGATCTGTGCCGGCCGTGCTGTTGAGTTTCGCAAGGGTCTCTTCAAGGGTCGCCACCTCCGCTTCCTGCTTTTTAATCGTTTCTACAAAATCATCGAATTTACGGGCTTTCAGAAGTTCATCTTTTGCAAGCTGCAGTTCAAGGTCGGCATCAGCCGCCTCTTTCATTGCAATGGCGAGTTTGTCCGCGATAGATTTGGCTGTTGGGGTCAGTTGGCTTTCCGCAATTTTTTGTTTACGCAGGCTAATTTCTTCCATGAGCGCTTTGTATTCTATTTCCTGTGCGCGGATCGCATCGGGAGTGGCGCCTGTCATATCTTTCTTTGCAAGAGCCTCAAAATCCGCAATGTTTTTTTCCAGTTTCGCAATTTCCTCCGACTGACTGCGTGCGGTTATCTTTTCAATCAGCGTCGGCTTTTTTAGAGAACCCTGCTCGGCTGCATAGTCAACACCGGCATTAATCATGTTCTGTCGGGCCGTATCAATTTTTATGGGGTCGTTTGAGGCAAGTGCTGCATCAAGCGCTTTCTTAGCTGTGTCCACTCCCCGTTCTCCAAGCGTCCAGGTTGTACTGTCGCCTTTGGGTATCGGCACATTCGCAACGGCTGCCTCCAGATACCCGATCTCCATGTAGCTTTTGGTCAGCTCGCTGGTATATTGCGTCCGCACTTCAGGGGTTACAGTCAAAGAGCTTTTATCTGGCAACGTAATTGTTTTACCATCGGGATTGGTTCGAAGAAGAGTTGCAACCGAATCCAAATCTGCCAGCCGCTCCTGCGGCCCCTTCCCGATATCTTTCGGATCCAAAGCTCCACCGCTGGGAGTAAATGACATTGCTGCAAAGGTGAGTGCATACTGACAATTCTGATCGATGCCGCGTGTTGTTGCCCAGGAGGCTCCGCAAGCAGACACCGCCTGCAACGAGTTTATTGTCTTGTCTGCAGTGGAATAGACGCGTGACTGTGACGCTTGTTGCATGAGGTTTACAGGCGACACCATCCGCATAAAGCCCATGGCAGCCATGGCGGTATTGGTTACACAATCAACGGTTTTCCCTTCACTACATGACTGCACTGCAGGTATGCCAAAGGCAACGGTCGTTCCTCCGCCGATTATTATGTTTGCGGTACGGCTTTGCAGCGCACTTGCAAAATTTCCGGAAGCGCCGATGGAATAACTATTTTTAGCTGATTCAATTCCTGCTGGTCCTGCTGCGGCGGCATCATCAAGGCTTGTCCCGAACGTTGTTACAATTTTGCCGGCGGCGGGGACATTTTTTGCGGCAGCAGCCTGATAGATGGACATTGTTTGTCCGGTAATGGCTTGCAAAGAAGACCCAATCGCAAATACCGTCATAGCAGTTGCCTGGGCGCAGGAGAGCCCTTGCTCACGGGATTTTATGTCAAAACAGACTTCTGCAGATTGCGCCAGGCTGTCTCCTGCCATTTTAGTCGACAGTGCGGTACTGGCTACCGCAACGCCTCCGCGAAGGGTCAGTCCTGCCCGCGCCAGATTTGCCACCCCGCTGACGCCTGTTACCGTCATCACGGTTTCACCCACAAGTTGTGCCGTCTGCATCACCGCGCCGGTCGTCACCTCATATCCTGCGCTCACCTTCTCACCGAATGTGTCTGCATTTTTCCAGTCCTCCTGGCCTTCTACCATGCGGATCCGTCCCCGAAGAAGTGACCCTGATGTGTGCTGATTGGCCCAAAGTGCTACTTGTGTGAGAGGGTCATCCAAATACTCTTTCATCCCGCTGTAATCCACCTGACCGGTAAACACATGGGAAACATTCGATTGTGCATTAGTTCTGCCGGAAGACGACAGTGTATAATCAATATCCTCTTTAGCTGCTAAATAATCCTGAAATTGATTAAACTGACATGCATCAACGGATGTGACACCATTCTGTTTGCACGCTTCATACGCTTTAGAGGTTGTATATGACTCTGTTGCAGCCTTCAGGTCCATTTCAGAAAGTGTTTGTTTATAGGTTTCAAACAATAAGTTTTGCGTCTCGCTGGCAAGCTCGTCAGAAAGGCTTTTTTCCGGACATGAGCGGTCATTACGGTGTGCCAGATCCGTACAGTCTATGAGTTTCGATTTCGGATATTTCTTTTCAAGCGCAGCCAAATCTTGTTCCAATTCATCAATATCTATATTTCCGGATCTGGCTGCATCTTCCAATAATTTCGGGTCGTCGACAAACAGTTGTTGAACGCTTAGCATATGCTGATTGCTTGAGGTATGCTGCTTGAACCATAATCCCGGATCCTCAAAAAAACCTACAGGAGTAAGCTCTTTAGTAAGTTCCCGCGCTTTCTCCGTCTGATAATTCTGATAGTCCTCGATCGTCGCGTCCTTGTGGGTTTTACGATATGCAAGGTAGTTTTCCGCCGATTCTTCGGACAAATTCTCTTTTGCATACGTTTCAATGTTTTTTTCATACTGCGCAAGATAATACGCTTCCTGTTCTTTGGTTCTGAATGTTTGCGTGACGATATACAGCGGATCTTTTTCCGTTCCTTTGTTTTCCGTGACATACGTAAGCGTAAGCCCGGTCACCGGATCCACCTGCGTATACGTTTTTCCAGCCTCAGCAATCCTGGATACACCGGTTGCAGGATTATAAATCACTGTACCGTCCACACACTTCCCTGCGCTGCAAATACCGGACGCGCACTGTGTAAACGTAGAATGTCCACGGAGAATGGTTTCCACTGTATCATTACTGGAACAGCGTGTACCCTTTTGCCCGGACATAACAATGTTCGAGCTTGCTCCGATTATGCCGCAGGAGCTCGGACATGCCAGGGCATAGGTATCGGTAATTGCGGTCACCGAAGCCAGTTGTCCTCCGGTGTTGACCACGCACTTTCCTTCTGCGTTACACGCCGCTTGGCCGGGATATACTTTTGCAGACGTCCTGCCGTCCTGCTTTACAAACATGACGTCACTGATGACATCCGGCGGGAGCGCGCTCTCCAGTGTACTTACGGCTGACGCGTAGCTCCCGCACCGGGCCTTTATATCTGCTTCTGTTGCGTCTTCACCCAAAAACGCTGCGCAGTTATCCGTAATTGTTTTGGCATCTCCGGATCGTAAAATCCCGACAATTTGGTCATACATTTTTTGCTCGGGTGTTTTTTCTGCAGGTCCGCCAAGTGGAGCTTGTGATAAAGGCGAGGCTTTCTTTTCAACCAAATATTTATTGTATTCTACTGTATCAATCTCAGACTCTTTTGTCTCAATGTCCGGTGGCAATCCTGCGTCTTTGTATGCAAGATTTGCTTTACGGTTAAGATCACTGCACGCGTCGGTCGAACGCTGGGTGGCCAAACACCCCTTGTATGCATCCAGCGCTTCGAAATATTTATTCTCAAGCTTTTTCTTTTCCTCCGGCGAGAGTGACCCTGCATTGGGATTTGAAAGCGCCGCGGCAAACGACGCTTTTGCCGTTGCGCTATTTCTCGTAATTGATACGGGGGCGTTGGTAATATCGTCAAAGGTATACCCTTTATCCGTCACATCCACATAATTTCCCGTGCTATCACACTGAAATACACGGTTATAATTACCTATGACCAAATCCCCTGTTTGGATAGGCCGGTATTGCCCGGTTTTTTTGTCGGTAATGTTGGCCCCCTGACAAATGACTACAGATCCGGTTGTGGTAGTTGTAGTGGGTTGTGAAGTAGTTTGACTGGGTACTGATGTAGTCGAAGTAGTCCCGCTTGTCGCAACACACACCTCTGAACAATTTGTTTTGGATGGGAAACATCCGCAGGGACATGGAACAAGGTCCATTGTTGGACATGAACCATTCGGTCGTAAAGGCATGGCTGGTGTCACGTTCGCGATCGGCTTACTGGTTGACGCAGTCGTCGGTGCTACCCTGCTGCACATCTCAGCGCAGGAACTCGTATTCGCAGCTACAAATTGTTGATCCGTGAAACATCCGCACGAGCAGGAAATATAATTTTTCCCCGCTTCAACAGGACAACTGCCTGATGCTGTTTTTGCTTTGACTGGAATAGGTGTCACATTTTGCTTCGGCGGTTGGGTAGGCGCAATCGCCCGACTACACATCACCGCACACGAATCAGTACCTGCTGCTAAAAATTGCTGATCAGTGAAGCACCCGCACGAGCAGGAAAAATAATTTTTGCCTGTTGGGCATGCACCGGATGACGTTTTTCCTGTTACCGTAATGTCTTTGGTCGGCGCAGCCGTAGGAGCCGCGGCTTTGGTTGGCGCAGGAGATACACCGCATCGGGGTCCACATGTGGGGCCGCAGCAGCCCGGTTCCAGATGCCCGTTCCCCCGTTCGTTGTCGTAGACGAGTTTCCTCGTACAGTCATAAAACGCACATGAGCCTTTCGTTGTTGCGCCACCCTGCCCCGTTTGCTGCTGACCATTTGATGTCCCGCATTTTTCATCACAGACCTTTTTCCCTTTGTCCTTGCGGCATGCGGTATAACAGGAGTCCAGTACCGGTGTTGGTTTGGTAGAAGGCTTTGCTGAAGAAGGAGCTTTTGCTCCGCCGCACTGTTCGGTGCAAACCTTTGTCCCTTTATTTTTGCGGCACTCGTCAAAACACGTCTGGTTGACGGCAGCGAGGCTCCGGATTTCTCCCGTATTTTGCTGCCGGTTAAAGAATATAACAGTAACGATTACCGCGGAAACTACTGCAAAAATAAGCACTGGCAGAAGTTGGATAGCTCCGCGCTGTTGTTTATGTGATACAAAATATATACTAATGATACATACAATAGCAGAAATTAGTGGAAGAAAATAAATACTGTTATGTCCCGCTTGAATAAATGTAAATATATTGGGCACGCGAATGTATGTGGGCGCGTTCCCCAAACCATAAAACGCACCCTACCCGTCATACGTGGTTATTAATATAATAATGACGCGCGCGTGAGGCCTAAGTCAAGGACGAACTTGCCTCTTGACAACCGTGTGAAATATCCCTCAGACTAGATGCATATGGCGAAAAAACATGTACGCCGGGTGCATCATCGTGTTGAGCGCCGTGTGCACACGAGACCAGGTGAAAATTATCTGGTTGTCGTGCGCGGCTGGATGCTTGTGGTTGCGTTTGCAATCATGTTGGGGATTGGCGCGGTAGTCGGCCAGTTTATCAACACCCAGATGAATGCCGCGACCCCGTCGGTTGCCGGCGTCCAAATTGAGGCAGAATAAAAGCTTAGCCTGCGAAGTGTCTGTGTAGTCGCAACGGCTAGGCTTTTTTTGTGGAATAGTGGACCTGGGGGGAGTCGAACCCCCGATCTCCGCAATGCGAATGCGGCGCATTACCAACTGTGCTACAGGCCCGTATGGAATTATGTGTGGACCCGAGGGGAATCGAACCCCTAATCTCCTCGATGCCATCGAGGCGCGATAACCGTTACGCTACGAGCCCAAAAGGTGTTCTTCATTATATCAAACTTTTACTTGAAAAATTGTCCGGGGTTTACAGGGACACTGTTCACGCGGGTTTCAAAATGCAGATGTGTACCGGTAGAGCGTCCTGTTGATCCCATCTTCGCAATTACCTGCCCGCGACTTACACGGTCGCCCACTTTTACATACGATTCCGTCAAATGCCCATAGAGTGTGGACAATCCGCCACCGTGATCGACAATGACATGATTCCCATAGCCATAACGGCTATATTCCGCAAGAACGACAATTCCGCTGTCTGCAGCCATAATGCCTGGTGCTGCAGGGTTGGCGATATCAAATGCCATATGGTACCAAATCGGATATTGGGATATAAATCCGTTTGTCGGCCACACTAGCCTGCCGGTCCCCATGGGTGCGCTGACAAATGACGGCGGCACAAACGCGATAGCCCGTGCCTGCGGCTGGACGCCGTCAGGGACAATAAGCGTCTGACCTACGCTCAGGGCAAACGTGTCCAAATCCGCAAAATCATTAAACGGGAAGTTGACAATTTTTTGTGAGTCAGTTTTATATTTCTTTGCTATACTTTGTACTGTTTCTCCCTCTGTCACCTTATGCACGATTCCTGTTACCGGAGGGATCTTTAATGTATCACTAACACTCAAATCATCACCTTTCAGATTGTTTAGCCATCTAATCGTATCAATAGATACACCAAATTTCTCCGCAACGCTCCCCAGCGTATCCCCTTTTTCGACGGTATAGAGAATCACCTGATCGCGGGGTTTTTGCGATACCTGAGTCTGGATGCCGTATTCTTCAAAATCTAAACTGGTGGCAACGGCGGACGAGGGGGTAAAATCCGTGAGATTTGGAACTCCGCTGTAACTGCTGGCGATAACCGGTGCCGATATGACCCCGGCCAGAAGAAGTATCCCCAAGGATACCGTGAGAAACGGCCGCTGGTACGTCCCGCGCCTGGCCATGAGGATATCGACGATGATATCTTTTTGTGCTTCAAATACCACGCCCCACCGCCGGAGCTTACGCTCCAGGTAGTTGTACCACCCTTCACGCCAGAGGGTTATGTCTTCCCATAGATTTCGTAGGTATTTTTTCATGTGGAACGAGTGTACCACAAATCAGTCCTGCTTATCCTTGTGAGAGCGATTCGAGGAATTCGGCGTTATTTTTCGTTTTCCCAAGGCGCTCGATGAGCATGAGGGTGCGCTCTTCGTCGCCTAGGAGGGAAAGCATATGCCGCAGGGTTACGACTTTTTTCATTGCTTCTTCCCCTAAGAGTAATTCATCATGCCGTGTGCCGGATTTTCCCACATCAATGGCAGGGAAAATCCGCCGCTCCTGGAGCGCGCGTGACAGGTGAAGTTCCATGTTGCCGGTCCCTTTAAATTCTTCGTAAATGAGGTCATCCATCCGGCTCCCGGTCTCTACAAGTGCCGTCCCGATGACAGTAAGTGATCCTGCTGTCTTTCCTTCAGCGCCTTCCACGCAGCGCGCTGCTCCCAGGAATCTTTTTGCGGGATACAGCGCTGCCGGGTCAAATCCGCCCGAAAGCGTACGGCCCGAGGGATTGACGACGAGATTATACGCGCGTGCAAGCCGGGTTATGGAGTCCAGTAGAATGACCACGTCTTTTCCCATTTCAACCAGCCGTTTAGCCCGGTCCAGGGCAACTTCAGCAATTCTGGTCTGCTCGGCGGGTGATTCATCAAAGTTACTGGCGAGTACTTCCCCCTTAATGCTCCGGGTCAGATCCGTTACCTCTTCCGGCCGCTCACCTATGAGAGCTGCCATAAGATGCACATCCGGATAGTTTGCAGAAATTCCGGCTGCCAGTTCTTTCAAGATCGTGGTTTTACCGGCTTTCGGCGGAGAAACAACCAGACCCCGTTGGCCAAACCCGATCGGTGCCACAAGATCCAGGATGCGGGTTGAAAGCGGCAGCTGACCGGTTTCAAGCCGCAACAGTTTATTTGGGTACAGCGGTGTCAGATCATCAAATTTCGGCCGGTTCTCCATTTCCTCGGCCAGCTTTTCATTTACCTTTTCTACTTTCAGAAGTCCGTAGTAGCGTTCGTTGTCCTTCGGCGGGCGCGCCTGGCCCTCCACCATGTCGCCGTTCCGTAGCAGAAACCGGCGGATCTGTGACTGAGATATGTACACATCGCGCTCACTCGGAGTAAACTTGGGGCGCAAAAATCCGTGTCCTTCCGGCATGATGTCCAATATTCCGTGAACGGTTTCCGTGGGTACATCTATATCCGGTGTAAACGGAACTCCCGGTGCTTGTCCTGATCCGCTCGCCGGCGGACGGGTCCATTCACGGTGATATCCGCCGCCGCTGGAAAAGTTGCGGTTTGTGCCGGATGACCTGCTGCCCTGATATCCGTTGCTTGCTTCATTGTAGCGGGGGCCGCCCATGGGTCTGCGATACCCTGTGTGACCGGATCCACCGGATTGATACCCACTGCGGGGTCTGTCGTAACCCCTGCGCTCCGGCCGATCATATCGCATCGGAGCAGGCGCAGGTACTACCTCTTCTTTCTTTTCTTCCGGTTTTTCAGCGGGCTTTGGTGTATCCGCAAGTTCATCGTCCTTTGCGGGTCCCCCGACGAGATCATCGATTGAGAGGGTGGGCGCCACAGGAACCACCTCTTCTTCTGCGGGTTGTTTTACCTTTTTCGTTTTTGTGGATGCGCGAAACGCCATACCTAAATAGAGAATGATAGAAAATAGAAATTAGTTGTTGGAAACAATCATGAATCAATTTACGTCGTCAATACGAGGAAATCGTCAATCTAGGTACGTATTTAACCACGTTTCCCCTGTGTTGTCAACCCCGATTTATCGGGGTCAAGGCGCTTCATTGATTCGATATATCACCGTTTTGCCGTGGGTAAATACCGCGGTTCCGAGCGCAGAAAATTTCGCCTCCTGCAAAGCAGTATACTTCTCCCGCTCAAGCTCGCCTACGATGACATACTTCACCCCGTAGCTTTCCAGGATTGATCGGGTCAGACCCACATCTTCGGATTCATACATCTGCCGCACTTCTTCCCGCCGGGGTGCAACAACATCATACGTTCCGCGCCACAGCCATTCGTGTACCGGCCACCCGATAATGGTCGGCAGTCCGGTGAACGCACTTATCCGGGCATAATCGGTATAACTATCCCCGTCCGCCTCGACGATGACCGGTAACGTATATTTTTGCTGCTGATTTAGCCATCTGATTCCCTCCCAATCATCCGGATACTGATTTTTCAGCCATACCAGTCCGTCCAGGCCGTCGTACACCCGTAGTGAGTTGAAGTATGACCGGACGCTGAAGATCGGATAGATAGAAACAAGAAACAGCTGCGGGATGAGGAATAGCAAAAAGATTTTATTGCGGGACAACGTCACGATTGCATATCCGGCAACGATCGAAAACATGATAAATGCCTGGTATCCCAGCTTAAACATCGTGTTTGAGCGGAAATGCATGGGGTAAATGTCTTTAAAATAGAAAAACTCCGGGAAAATGATAAGAGCAAGAGAAAAAAAGAAAAATACCGCAAGAAGCATGTGTTTTTTCTTGGAAGCTAATAGCCATACCCCGCAATAGACAAAAAATCCCCATAGGAGCCACATCATCCAGAGAGGACTGTGCTGACATTTTTCCACGCCTTCAAACAGGATGGGTCCGATCTGCGTATCGGAGACAAGAGCCGGCGGACAATTGACGGCAACACCGTTGACGAACGATTTAAAGTGCATCAGAAACGGAATACTGGTCAGGGCTGCCGCTGCGACAACAACCCCGATTCGTTTTGCAAATTTTTCCCAATGACCCCGGGCTCCCTTCGTTCCCTGATAAACAAAGAGGGCAACGATGAACAGCCCCAGATATATCGGCCCGTCCAGTGCGTTGGTTGCAAAAAGTACCCCACACAAAAAACCGTAGAACAGCAACCTTCCCCAAGTGCCCTTAGCGCCCTTGGTTCCCCACTGTTGTATCAGCAACGCTATCGCCAGCAGCACAAATGGTATGGAGAGCACGTGTCCGTGGACATCCGATACCACGAATGAATAACTGGGGAACTCATGAATCGTGTACGGGATAAACCGCGTTGCGTTGGCGTACCAATAAATATTGATTCCTTCTCCCAGCTTTTGCCATACATCTTTTAGCGGCCATAACAGATGCCAAAATGGTTTCACGTCTTCTCCGGTGTATCCTTGGGTAAATGCATAGAGCGTTTGCATATTCCCGGCGAGGGTTGCAAGAAATGCAGTAAGCAGTCCTCCCCCGAGTTCCCTAATGGCCCCTACGCCGCGCAACAGTTGCTTGCCTATCGAAAAGCTCATGGTGAAACAAAACGCAAAAATGGTTGCGAGCATCAGGTTAAATGTGACGGATAGATCTATGCCCGACAGCCGGGTGAGAACCGCCATGACCGTGTGGCCGAAGTAGTAATAGTTAATACTACTTCCGGCAAACCACATATCCGGAGCCGGGAAAAACTGTGTGTTTAATATGGACCGTGTGAAGCCATAATCCATGAATTTCTCCAGCCCATGAATACTCGGTTCATGCGCTTTCACCCACGACCAAAAAAGAAGACACAGGAAAAAGAATAGTTCTTCAATAAGTATTGGTTTCCATGTAGGCGATGCAGGTTTCTTAGGCGACTGGGCAAACATGCCGATCAAAAACACCACTGCCATCGCCCCCCAAATAGCCCCGCTTGTAAACGGCACGACATGGAGTACCCCGCCCAGATATACCAGATAGGTCACAGCTGCCATCCCGACGGCCTTGGCAAACAGATATCCGTGATCGTGCCAACCGTCAAACAGGCGGCGGGTCAGCGGGTACGCCACCGCCCCGACAAGGAAAAGCGTTCCCCACCACTGCACAACCAACCAAAAATCCGAAAGCATGCACTGATTATACGACAAATCATAAAAATTAATGTACAATCTTTTTTATGAACATTGCAGTTGTCGGTGGCGGGTTTACCGGTCTTACGGCGGCCTACGAGCTTTCCCGCAAATGCCACAAAGTTACCGTATTTGAAAAGGAATCGACGCTTGGCGGGCTGGCATATGGGTTTAAACAACCGGAATGGGACTGGCATCTGGAGGGCTCCTACCACCACTGGTTTACGAGTGACCGCGCGATATTGGCGCTCGTAAGTGAACTAGGCCTCAACAAGAAGCTGATTATCAAGCGACCGGTCACTGCGAATTTGTACAACGGGGAGCCCTATCAGCTCGATTCTCCTATACATTTATTAGTATTTCCCGGACTCTCAATGATCGATAAGTTCCGTACTGCGGCGCTTCTTGGATATTTGAAACTCACGTTTTTTTGGAAACCGTTGGAAAATATCACCGCTGAACAACTTTTAACCTCAATAGGCGGGAAAAATGCTTACAAAGTGCTCTGGGAGCCGCTTCTATCCGGCAAATTCGGAACATTGGCGCCCACGGTTTCTGCCGCATGGTTCTGGGCCCGGATCAAAAAGCGCACGCCCCGCCTTATGTACATGGAAGGCGGATTTCATACGATCGTTACGGCGCTGGAAAAAGCTATTAAAAAACAGGGAGGCAAAGTTCTTCTTCACAATTCATCATTCACAATGCGCAATTCAACATTCGATAAAGTTTTACTTACGGTGCCGTCGCCAATTGCCAAAAAATTGCTACCCGGGCTACCCGCGCCCTCCGTCCCCCATCTCTGGGCACAAACACTTATTCTGGAGACCAGCGAGCCGATCATCGACAAAACATACTGGCTCAATATCACCGACCGCGCGTTTCCGTTTCTGGCTGCAGTTGCCCATACCAATTTTATGGACAATCGGCATTACGGCGGCCATCACCTGACCTACTTCGGCAATTACCTGCCGGGAGACCATAAATATTTGTCTATGAATAAAGAAGAACTATTGAAAAAATTTCTGCCGTTTATTAAGCGCTTAAACCATAATGCATCATTCACCATTCATAATTCATTTTTATTCACCGCCCCATACGCCCAGCCGGTGCACCAGCTCCGCTACTCAAAAAAAATTCCTACCATCGCCACCCCTATCCCCGGCGTCTATCTGGCAAATATGGACTATGTCGTGCCGTGGGACCGCGGGACGAATTACGCAGTAGAACTGGGATTACAGGCTGCCAAGATACTTACTACCGAAAAATGAAAAAGAATGTAACACTTGCATTGTTGGCAATGATACTTCTCCTTGGTGGTGCAATGCGCTTTTACGGCGTCAACTGGGATTCGTTTTCTGCATTCCATCCGGATGAACGCAATATCAGCTGGGCGGTCACACGCATTCATTTTTTTGACCGGCTGAATCCGAAATTTTTCGCCTACGGCGGCTTGCCCATTTACCTCTATCGCGCGCTCGGTGAGGCAGTAGTACGATGTACCGGTGACCCTGAGTGGCTTATGGGATGGGGGCACATTGCTGTCCTCGGCCGGTATGTGTCTGCAACGCTCTCCACGATAAGCATTGTTCTCATCTTTCTTGTCGGTCGTTCGCTTTGCTCTCCCGCGGTCGGCCTTATCTCTGCGTTCCTCCTGGCCTTCTCCCCCTGGGCTATCCGTGAAGCCCACTTTGACACGACCGAAACCATGCTGGTCTTTTTTATCTTACTTTTATTATATCTTTCGAATAAACACATACTTCATAATTCAAAATTCAAAATTCTTTTGCTTGGTGTTACCTGGGGCCTTGCCATTGCCGCCAAAACCACTTCTCTTCTTTTCGGCGTTATTCCCGTGCTCGCCATCTGGTTCCCTAAACCGCTTAAAAATATTCGTAAAAAACTTTTATATACTGTGTTACTCGGCGGTATCTCCTCCTGTATATTTTTCCTCTTCTCGCCCTATACAATCCTCGACATTGCCCATTACCGTGAATCCATGGTGTATGAGACGGGCGTGGCCTTGGGCCGCTTCTCCGTGCCCTACACACTGCAATTTCTGCACACTACTCCCTACCTGTATCAGATCCGGACGATGCTCTGGCTGGCCGGACCGATAACTATCATCGGACTCATCGGACTTATCGTTATGGTTATTCAGATGATTCGTCGTTTTCATTCAAAATTCACTATTCACTATTCATTATTCATTATTTTCCCATGTATTTATTTCGGCTGGTCCGGCTCCTGGTATGCCAAATTTGCTCGGTACAACGTCCCGTTCCTCCCCTTTGTCACCATCGCCGCCGCCTGGCTTTGCACTATGATTATTAAACGTTTTCGTCTGACCGGCCTTGCTTTCACTGCTTTCTTGCTTATCTCTACATTCGCGTGGGGCCTTGCCAATTTCTCCGTCTTCATCCGCCCGCAAACCCGTATGGAGGCAAGCGAGTGGATCTATGCCAATATCCCCGGCGGCGCACAGCTTTACACCGAACACTGGAATGACGGGTTGCCGATAGACCTTCCGTCACCAAAAAATTTTAACCGCGAAACTCTCAATGTGTACGACGAGGACAACACAAATAAACAACTGTACTATGCGGACAAACTGGCCCTCGGCGATTACATTATTTTATCAACCCGCAGGATCTGGGGCACCATGCCCAATCTGACAGAAAAATACCCACTCACCAGTCTGTTTTACCGGAAATTATTGAATGGTGAACTGGGATATACGGAGGTGGCCACATTCGCCTCCTATCCGCAGCTGTTGGAATGGGTCGTCAATGACGACAGCGCAGAAGAATCCGTACAGGTCTTTGACCATCCCACCGTCCGGATTTTCCAAAACACTGCGAGGCTCACCAGGAGTGAATATTTCGATCTGTTAACTCCCTAAAAAAACCGCGCATTGTTCTGCTCTCTAAGGGAGATTGACAGCCTGCCCAACTATCAATCCCCCATTACAAAACATAACTTTGCGCGGATTTTCAAAAAAACTTTTATTGCTCAAAAACTCACCTTTAGCACGACTCGTCGAGATTGTATATCGATAATTATATCTTGTCAATCTTTTCTGGGAGAAACATAATATAAACAATATATTTATGTGTTGGGAGTATGTTGTGAACGACGAAGTACTTGGCCGAGGCCTACAATCCACGGGGTTTCCGAATTCGTTCCTTGTTGAAAAAACTCTGCAATCTTCAACGCTCCTTCCGGTCCCACAAACGGAAGAAGAGATGTGGTGATAAACGCTGTACCGGTAGCCAAAACAACTCCCCGCTCAAATGGTGTAGGCGGTTCGCCCATGTTTCTTTCATGCAATTCTTCAAAACGATTCTGCATATCAGTAACAAATTGGATATAGCTTGATACAACGCGATACTATATTACTAAAACACTGAAGTCAATAGGGGGGATAACACAAAGAAACGAACATAAAATAAACCCGACCAAACGAGCTAAACGTAAAAAACTAGCTTCAATTTTTTATTTGACAGCAAGACAGACCACTGATATTGTGGTCAGATAGATATTGTTCTTTTGCCCAAAAAACAATATCGACAATAAAAGGCATTATTACTCGTAGCATTCCCAAACCCAATCGCTAGCGGTAATGATGCTTTTTTTTGGTTTATGCCTACAGCGTAAACACTGGAATACTAATCCCCTTCTCCTTCAGCTTCTGAAACTGTTCCTTCACGTCCGCCTCAAACCGCTCGCGATCGCGCGCTACCGGGCTTTTACGCTCCGCCTCGCGCCCCACAAACATTCCCAAACCCAATCGCCGTAGAATTGTTCTTGCCTTCATGTATCCATTCAATCATTTCGAAAAGTTCCTGTCAAGACCCATAGGTATTTTACATTGGTAATAAACAAAGTCTTATAGTTATTTATGTGATAAATAGATTATATTACGGCGCCGGAAAAAATCTAATAAATAATTGTGGATAACTTTAGGATAACTCTTTACAAGAAGTGAGATTTCAAATTTCGTTTTGAGGTGGGAACCCGGCGTAGAATAAACCGATCCCTCATTTTTCGCGCGCAATCATCTGAGTCCGCGAAGGCGTGAGCACGAAAAATGACGGGTGAGGCAAAATTATTTAATTCTCGCAAAAAATAGCTGCCCTGCCGGAGTTTGATGAATTTTGGTCACGATAACCGGTATATCAGCCCCTACCCGCCCGCGTGCCCCGTCCACTACGACCATGGTGCCGTCTCCTAAATACCCCACGCCCTGCTCGCGTTCTTTACCCTCATGGGTAATCTTTACCGTAAACTCCTCACCGGGCATGAGCGACACCTTGAGAGCCTGGGCAATATCATTAATATTTAACACTTTCACGCTTTGAGCGCGGGCAACATGCGCCAGATTAAAGTCCACCGTCAGAAGCCTGGGATGCTGATTTTCGCACTTTTGTGCAAGCGCCACGAGCTTATGATCCACTTCTTTGACCTCCGGCAAATCTATATCAATAAATTTGACGGAAAGGAGCGTATTTACCTTCTGCCCTTTCAGTTTATTGACAATCTCCAGCCCCCGTCTGCCTTTTGCGCGCCGGAGCGAGTCATTGCTGTCTGCGATGTGCTGAAGCTCACCTAAAATAAACCGGGGAATCACGAGTGTTCCGGTCACAAATCCACTATTGACGATTGCAAGTATCCTGCCGTCAATGAGGACGCTGGTGTCCACAAGAATCGGATACTGTCCGAGCGCTTCGGGTTTATCTGCGGCAACCGGCTTTTCCTCGTGGCGGAAAGGCCGTGTCGTAAAGCGGCCAAGACTTGTCAGGTTCTTGACGATTTCGGCAGCCAAAGCACGTGTGAAAGCAGCCGGAGGCTTGCTGATGGTCACGACCGGAGTCACTCCCTTTTTTTGTTTCATCTGGGGGAATTGTATCACAAAAAGAACTTAGGTTTACTTCATTAATCCGATATATACCTCTTCAAGGCGGTGAAGAACCGTGGGTTTATCGTGTGATTGGCTGATAACACGGCTTTGTGCGCCAAATTTCTTCCGCAGCGCACTATCTACCGCCAGCAGATTGAACTTTTGTGCCACCGCGGCAACATCGTCCGGAGGCACGAGAAAACCATTTTCGCCGTCATGTACGAGCTCTGGCAATGCACCGGCGCGCGCCGCAATAACCGGCAAGCCGCACGCCATTGCCTCAAGCGTCACAATGCTTTGGCTTTCAACCGGTGAGGTGATCACAAAACAGTCAAGAGACCGGTAGAGCTGTATAATCTGCTCCTTCACCAATTTTCCGATAAATGTAACTCGCTCCGATACCCCAAGCTCCCGGGCCAAGGCAACAAGTGCCGGCTGATCTTTCCCAAAGCCCGCTATCACCAAATGGACATTATCCTCCGCGCGGGTCATGGCGCGCACGGTGATATCCAAATGCTTATCTTTATCTATCCGCCCCAGATACCCGAAGAGCACTTTACCCCGGGGAAGCGCAAACTGGCGTGTCATCGCGGCATCAGGCGGCGCACTCGTATATTTAGTAAGATCAATGCCGTTTGAGATGGCATGTGTTGGGGTGCGGATGCCCACACTTTTCATATATGTCACCATGGTTTGGGTCGGCGTCATCACCGCGTCATAGTGGTTATATACCGATCTGGCGATCATTTTTGCGATCCATAACCCAAATGGGTACAGGGGGCCGAAAAATGTCGCAAATTGTTCCGGCATCGTGTGAAGCGCGCCGACGGTCGGAATATGCATGTGTTTGGCAACCAGCAGCGCAGTCATACCAAGGGACCCGGGCTCCTGAATGTGTACGACATCGGGCCGGTGCGCGTGCATCTGGTTCCAGATGACGGGAAAGCCGAAGGGAAATACGGTCATGGATTTACCGGCAAAAACAGGATCATGGACAGACGGTGTGGTTCTCACGCTCAGATTAGCAACATGTTCTACCGATCCGGAGATAGCAGGCGCGGGAGCAACAACCGTAACGGTATGCCCGCGCGAAGCCATATATTTAGCGATAGAGTGGGTAGAGCTGGCGACGCCGGAAACCGTCGGCAGATATGTTTCCGTTACAATCAGGATTTGCATTACTACTATAGTAGCAGAAATTTCCCGGCCTGGAGGAGATTGCGGACAGTTTTGGGAGAAATAATAGTCGTAAACCCGAGTCTCCGGGCCTCCTTAGTTCTTCGCTCGTCAGAGCCGATGGAGCGTACTTCTCCCAAAAGTCCCACCTCACCGAATACTGCGGTTTTCGGATCAAGCGCCTTGTTTTTGAAAGAACTCAGGATGGCAAGCGCTATCGCCAAATCCGCAGAAGGTTCGCTTACCCGCATTCCCCCGGATACGTTGACGAAAATATCGAATCCACCCAGCGGCACGTTTAACCGCTTTGATAAAATAGCAATAACCAGCTGCAGCCGGTTGTAATCGATGCCGTTGCCGATCCTTCTGGGCATGGCAAGCTGGCTGGCAACCGTAAGCGCCTGGATTTCCACGAGCATCGGCCGCGTTCCTTCCATCACTACCGTCACAATACTGCCGGGGACATTTTTTACCCGGTCCTGAAGGAATAAGGCGGAGGGATTGGATATCTCCCTGAGTCCTTTATCGTCCATTTCAAAAATTCCCACTTCCTCAACCGCCCCGAACCGGTTTTTAAGCGTCCGCAGGATTCTGGCATTTGCAAACCGTTCTCCCTCAAGATACAGCACGGTGTCGACCATATGTTCAAGGACTTTCGGTCCCGCAATCGTCCCCTCGCGGGTTACGTGTCCGATGATCATTATGGGGATGCCTTTGGTTTTAGCAGCAGCGATAAGCACTTCCGCACAGTGCCGTATTTGCCCCACAGACCCCGCCATACCGTCCAGATCGGAGGACATGAGCGTCTGAATGGAGTCAATTATTACGAGTTTTTTCTCACTTACGTTGCTTACGATGGATTCAACTGAAATTTCAGAAAGGATAGATACGTTCTCTCCGCCGATCCCCAGCCTCTTTGCCCGCAGCTTAATCTGCTCGGCAGATTCCTCGCCAGATACGTAAAGGCCGCCGACGGCGGCTAGGACATGGAGGGTGAGCGTTGATTTGCCGATACCCGGATCCCCGGCAAGAAGGGTTACCGAGCCCGGGACGACGCCGCCGCCCATTACGCGGTCAAATTCCGCAAAACCGCTTTTCAGTCTATTTTTTTCAATATGTCGAACTTCGGATAATTTTTGTGGTTTAACTGCTCCTGTGCGCTGACGCATTGACGCATTGACGCTTTGCCTTGCATCCTCTTTGACGGTCTCTACGAGTGTATTCCATACTCCGCAATTAGGGCATTTCCCATACCAACTGAGAGACTCAAAGGCGCATTGTTGGCAAATAAAGGACGTTCGCAATTTCATAAAATATCTCCTTCGAACGGCATTATCCCGTGTAATCACGGGACTTACGAAGTACGGAGTTTCATTGGGGCTATTCTAACACGACTTGCGAAAATCCGTTACCGGTATCCGATCGGTTTCTCGGTGAGGGCCATGGAGAGGCTGATTTTACGTTGATCTGGCTTGATGTCTTCGATAATACACTGAATCTCCTGACCGTTCTTCGGTTCCTCACCCGGAGTAACTTTACTGATATGGATAAGCCCCTCAACTCCCGGTGAAAGTGTTACAAATATACCGTACGGAGAGACACGGGACACTTTGCCTTTCACCGCGCTGTCTTTCTCAAACATGTCAAGCACGTGTTCCCATGGGTCAGGCAAAAGCTGTTTGAGAGAGAGCGTCAGTTTGCCGGTGGCCACATCGATACCGATCACTTTTACCTTGATTGCGTCATCGGTTTTGAGATATTGATTCACATCCTCCACCTTTTCCCAGGCAATTTCCGAAATGTGGATGAGGCCCTCTACTTCGTGCTCAACCCCGTCTTTCGTGACTTTAATTTTGGCAAATGCGCCAAAAGGGACAACGCCGGTTATCGTCGCCTGTACGTCGTCCCCGACGGTGAGCGCGGACAGGATTTCCTTTTGCTTAATAAGGTTCTCGCCGTCGGTAACTGCCCGCTGGGAAAATACCAGCCTGTTGGTCTCGCGGTCCACTTCGACAATCTTAGTTTGAATACGCCGGTTGGTAATCTTGTCCATTTGCTTGACAAGCGACTGATCCAGCTGTGATTGAGGGATATAGCCGCGAAGACCGCCGTAATCCACGAGAATTCCCCCGCGGACCGGCTCTTTGAGGATAACTTCCACCATCTCTCCGCTTTCTTTTTTGTCGGAGAGCGTCTTCCAACGTTTTTCAAATATGCTACGCCGCAGCGACAGTACGGATTGTCCGCGGTCATTTTCCGCAACGATCACCTGTGCCACCACCGTATCCCCCGCCTTCAGGGATTGGAGCATGTCACGGTAGGTCTCCAGTTCCCGGTCGATGACGACTCCTTCGGTTTTGCCGCCGATATCGATTGTTATCTCACGCGGAGACACACGGGTGATTTTTCCCTCAACGACGTCGCCTTTTTTCACACCTTTGAGCGTATAGGAAGTTTGCGCCAGGAGCTCCTCCATTGTCTGGGGAGATGTTTTAGGAGATTTCTGCTTTTTGACAACCATTCATATACCTTCTTTCGATTGGAATAAAGGTATTATACAGGATTTTGGAGCCCGCTACAATACTATTCGTGTGCCTCGGCTTCCATTGCCTCTGCTTTGGTTTTGTGGATCGTCCCGTCCGGATGGTGTGCCGGAGCGTAGATCGTATAGAGCTTCAGCGGCGCGGTTGCCGATGTATTGATGATATTATGTTGCTGGCCCGCCGGTACGATTGCTACATCTCCGTCTTTCACCAAATGCTCTTCGCCGCCAATGACCACTTTCCCCTCCCCCTCCTCAAACCGGAAAAATTGGTCGTTGTCGGAGTGCGTTTCCATCCCTATCTCTTCGCTGGGCAAAAGCGCCATCAGGACGAGCTGGTGATGCAGCCCGGTGTAGAGCACGCGGCGAAAATATGTATTCGCGCGGGTTAATTCTTCAATGTGATCCATGTATCCAATCATAATTTGCCTCCTTACTTTCATCATAGCATGTTTTTTGTTTGTACTATACTAACAAGTGTGATACGGACACTGCTGATATATCTTTTCGGAGGAGTATTTGGTTTGGGTTCATTCTTAGGATCCACCGCTTCCCCACCCCAGCCACAGTGGACACTGGTAGCAACGGGAGACATCATTCCCGCCCGTTCAGTCAACTATCAGATGACGGTGCGGAACGATTTTTTGTGGCCTATCCGTGATATCGCGCCGCTTTTAAAAAGCGCCGATATTACTCTTATAAATCTCGAATCGCCGCTTGTCAAAAACTGTCCGCTTACCAATACCGGTATGGTGTTTTGCGGGGATAAACGCTTTGTTCAGGCATTAACCTTTGCAGGTGTTGATGTTGTCAATCTTGCCAATAACCACACGGTAAACTACGGATGGGAAGGACTAAAAGAAACGGAAGATGTGCTTCGGGAAATTGCTATCCAAACCACCGGCGTCACAACCCAAGGACCATGCGCAAACCAATCATATTTCTGCAGTAAAAAAACCATGAAAACCATAAGGGGTATAAACATTGGGTTTGTAGGATATACAATCGTCGGGAAAACCGTTGATGAAGAGGCGCTTGCCGCTGATATTGCCGCGCTTGGTACCCAAACGGACGTCCTCGTGGTTTCTTTCCACTGGGGCGAGGAATATTCCCGATTCCCCGTGGGCGCACCGGATGATCCGAGGATAATTGGGCGGCTGGCGGTCGATAGCGGCGCAGATGTGGTTATCGGCAACCACCCGCATTGGATCCAGGGAATGGAATATTACCGGGGGGTACCAATATTTTATGCACTGGGAAATACCATATTTGATCAGGAATGGAGCAAAGAAACAAAGGAAGGAATTATTACAGAAATCCGGTTCAATGGCGCAACTATTGAAAATATTATCATTCATCCCCTCCGCATCTCCGACTATGGCCACGCCCAGCTTCTGGACGGGAAAGATGAAGAAGACGTTTTGAGTATTTTTCAATCCGCCAGCAACCAACTTGCGGGAACACCGCTGGAAAACTAAAACCGCTCCATAATCGCCAATTATTACCGGGACACACGACGCTTAGGAATAATTATGTCTCGTTGACGGGCTAATGCGATAGTTTTATTTACAATAACAGGATTTAATTGCCGTGTCGGATTTATTATATTAAAATATTTCACTACATTTGGTAATATCTGTTGAATAAGCACCTCTAATGTTGGAACGGTTTCAAAATAAACTGCTGCTATCCCAATATTTTTCGAATTGATTCGATCGGAGTGAACATTCCAATCGACAAGAATCCCCAAAGCGGAATTTTCATACCAACACGCTTGTGGATTACCTACAAATCGTTCTAGTACTTTAAATCCGGGTAATTTTTGGGCAATCGTCTCGAATTCTTCCCTTCTTGGTCCGGATGGTAAATGAAGCATATCCCGAACTCTAGATGGAACGGGGTATGCCGCATTTGCCATGGCGGAGTACGTAAATGGTAGTAAATTATATTTATCATCCCATTCTACATGCCGCTCTATATCAAACTGAAGCGTGTTACTACGCTCCACTTCACCCGGCTTAAACCAATGTACATTTTCCCGATAGCTAGCCAAATTTTCGATCCAGCCATGCCCGCCTCGATAGCCGGGATATTGTGCTTCAACGTAATCCATGAATATACCGTTCTCTCCCATAGTACGTATATTGTATAGTAAATGTTCATGTCTCACACCACGCCTATTTTCACCCATCAAAAAAACCGCTCCACTGTCCCCCAGCCTTGACCTATCTTCCCGGTTCCTCGCGGAACAGGTATTGTCAGCGCTGACGCGTTTCACTTCCGAGTTCGGAATGGGATCGGGTGGTGCCACGTCGCTCAAAAGACTGGAAGACACTAGAGCGGTTCATCTTTTTAGTAGTTACATCATAAGGGGAAACCGTTGGGTTGTCCTCACTTATAATTCAATTTGTTGGAGTAAAGAAAAAGGTTGTCCTTTGTTCTCCACAACATCGATCGATTAGTACGAGTAAGCTAAACACGTTGCCGTGCGTACACTCCTCGCCTATATACGTTGTCATCTACAACGGATCTATAACGATTCTTCATCTTGGGGTGGGCTTGGTGCTTGAGATGCTTTCAGCACTTATCCCTTCCAGATCTAGCTACCCAACGCTGCCGGTTGTCCGACAATTGGCACACCAGGGATCTGTCCCTCTCGGTCCTCTCGTACTAGAGAGAGCTCCCCTCAAGAATCTAACGCTTGCACAGGATAGAGACCGAACTGTCTCACGCAAATACTTCAATTATTACTAATTGTTTGGACTATATCTTCTTCCCGCTTCATCATAATTAGATGATTGCGGGAGTCGACGTGTTATCCCGACGTAGCGTCAGGATCTGCTTCTCGCGAAGCAAGTCTCTACGGGATTCCCACCCTGCGGCGGGACTTACCCTCGGTGTTACCCATATGTAATCGGTTATTACATCTTGGGTTTCTCCGATTTTAGTCGATTCTTTCTATACTTTTCCTCACGGGTGATAGAAAGCGGAAGTACTCTGACTTCCCTTCTTATATCCGTCATCACTGACGGAGAACGCAATGAGAATTACGTTCTGAACCCAGCTCGCGTACCCTTTTAACCGGCGAACAGCCGGACCCTTGGGAGCTTCTCCACCCCCAGGATAGGATGAGCCGACATCGCAATTCTGTAAAAACAGTTTTGCCCTCACCGTTTCTGATGAGATTTGACTATATCTTCATCCCGACGTGACGTCGGGAGCCAGCGTATGATAGTTTTTGAAAAAATTAAACTATCTCAGTCCGATTTGATCGGACATCAGTCGATACGGGGCTATAACAGAAGTTTATATTTCATTGTCGGAATAACGTAAAAA
>Ga0208958_1000937_pt1 | contig 31815 bp, 29 predicted proteins | sample RifOxyB1_FD_184032 | JGI IMG/M metagenome (GOLD analysis project Ga0208958, IMG submission 184032) | Soil microbial communities from Rifle, Colorado - Rifle Oxygen_injection B1 (SPAdes) | ecosystem: Environmental > Terrestrial > Deep subsurface > Rock core/Sediment | place: Rifle, Colorado...
ATTACATGTTCCAGGCCGTCCTCTTTCTTAATATAAAGCCCATCGGGATAGCTCTGGTGGTCTGCGGGATACTTTAAAAGAGTTCCTTCGGAGACAATTTCTTCTCCTTTTTCAAACGTAGGCACCGGACCTGGAGTTTTGCTACTATTTAACGGAAAACCTCTTTGTTCGTCAGTTTGGTCGGTAGTACTTGTACTATTATCTTTCTTTGACGAGATACCCAAGTAAACCCAAGTAAACTCCGGCTCCCGACAAAAACAGGGCAAGCACTATTAAAATTACTATTAAAACGGCATTCAGCGTCAAACCTTTTTGAAGACCCATTGTTCATCCAGTGTAGTAAAAATTACTCGTCTTTTCAATCATCCGTCAACAGAAGCAAGAAAGAGTACCGTAATTCTTTGCATAAATAGAATTTCTCGATATAATTACGCTATGTCAACCAAGCGAACATATAGGCCAAGCAAAACCAGAAGAAGGAGAGTATACGGTTTTAGGGCCAAAATGAAATCTGCCGGAGGGAGAAAGCTGTTAAAAAGAAGAATGCTAAAAGGCAGAAGGAACCTTACCCCATGATTGCCCGCAAATATATTCTTAACGGCAAGGAAAACTTTGAGAAAGTAGAAAAAGAAGGAAAAATTTTACAATTCCCCTCTTTTGGCCTTGCTTATCTTGCCAGGGAAGACGACAAGGATTCGAAGTTTGGCTTTATAGTTTCAACCAAGGTTTCGAAAGATTCAGTCCAAAGAAACAGGATAAGGCGTGCAATAAATGAGGCGGTAAGGTATCAAATGACAGACATTAAAAAGGGCTTCGACATTGTATTTCTGGCCAAACAACTGGCCCTAAGAAAACCCACAGACCAACTTATGAACGAAACGAGAAGTGCCTTAAAAGAAGCGGGCATAGCTACTAGGTAAATGCAAAAAATAGCAATTTTAATTATCGACTTTTATAGATTATTTATTTCAAACCTTTTTAGGCCTATCCTTGGGGAAGGCTGTCGGTTTAATCCGACCTGCAGTCAGTATGCTAAAGAGGCCATAGAGAAAAAAGGTGTTATACAAGGCAGTCGACTGGCTCTTGAAAGAATAGCCAAGTGCCACTAAGTTAATTAGCATGAATATTTTCAATGTCATTTTAATTCAACCCTTAACAAACGGCTTAATGCTTTTTTATAAAGTTTTGGGCGGGAATATGGGACTGGCAATAATTGGCTTCAGTCTTTTTTTGAGATTTCTCCTTAATCCCCTGACAAAGCCTTATATGGAGTCTATGAAGAAGATGAAAGAATTTGAACCGCAACTAGCTAAACTTAAGGCCAAGCACGCGGGCGACAACAAAAAATTACTCGAGGCGCAAAGTGAATTTTATAAACAAAAAAACATAAATCCCGGCGCAGGATGTCTTCCCTACTTACTTCAAATAGTAGTTTTAATTGCCCTTTTTAATGTTTTTAGCCGGGTACTTTCCGCAAATGTCAGCGGAGTTGATAAGTTTAATGAGCTTCTTTATTTGCCCCTGAAGTTATCGGGCGGCGAGAGCATAAATACACAGTTTTTATATATGGACATCACAAAACCCGACGTTTTTAGGTTACCGTTTATCCCCTTCCCTCTTCCGGGTCCAATTCTTATCTTTGCTGCTTTGGCACAATTTATTTCCGCCAAAATGATGGCGCCTGTCATAAAAGTAGAGGAAAAAATTGCCAAGAAGACCAAAGGGGCGGCCGATGATTTTCAGGTTGCCATGCAGCAGTCTATGACTTATACCTTTCCCCTATTCACCATAATTTTCGGTTTAAGCTTTCCTTCGGGACTTGCTCTTTATTGGCTGCTTTTTTCCGTTTGGCAAGTGGCTTCTCAATATCAAACCTCGGGCTGGGGTAGCCTCTCCCCTTTTATTTCAAAGCTTGGTTTGTTAAAATCACGCAGATAATATGACTAAAGACAAACTGGAGACAGTAAAAGACCTGACAAATAAACTTTTAGAATTGATGGGAAGTAAGGCCAAAGCAGAAGTATCTTTTGATAAAGAAAACGAGGCCTTTATGGTTGAAATAAAAACCGAAGAAGAGGTTGGTCTTTTGATAGGAAGACACGGGGAAACACTTAAAGCAATAGAGACGGCAATTGCTATGATGTTAAAGCAAAAAACCGGTGAGTGGGCAAGAGTTGTTGTAAACGTAGGAGATTGGCGCCAGAAACAAGAAGAGTATTTAAATAATTTGGCCGACCAAGCTGCCCAGCGCGCGAAGGAAACCAAAGAACCGCAGCCAATCTATAACTTAAGTGCGGCCCAGCGAAGAATTATTCATATGGCTCTTTCTAAAAATCAGGATGTTACTACCGAATCCGTTGGCGAGGGTGAAGAACGCTATTTGGTTGTCAAACCGAAGAAAATAGCTAGTAACTAGTAGCTGGTATCTGGTAGCTAGGGGATATGAACTCCAAAAACAAACTTCTTAAATTTATATTTCAACTCCTAATTTTCTTAATGCCTACCCAGCTTGCCCTACATTTTTGGCCCTCCTGGGCGCACGTTTTTGGAATTAGAGTTGACTATCTGGCCCCCACCCTCTATTTAACAGACTTACTTTTAATAGTATTAATAATTACTTGGATTAATCCTCTAATTAGAAACCTTTACGCTTTACGCCTTAAGCCTTACGCTATAATTTTGGGATTTTCGATTTTAGTATTTGCTGTTTTAAATAGTGCTTTTGCGCCAGTACCTGCGGTATCGATACTTAAGTGGCTGAAGGTGGGGGAGTTCGCTTTTTTTGTCTACTTTGTCAAAAGTTTCAAAAAATTAGAGACCAATAAGTTAGTTCGGCCTATTTCTTTTTCTTTAATACTTTTTGGCATTATTGGAATTGTTCAGTTTTTGAAAGGGGCCTCTTTGGGGGGAGTGTTTTATTTTTTGGGTGAGAGAACCTTCAGTTTGGGAACTCCGTCAATAAGCACAATGGCTATTTTTGGTCGGGAGTATCTTATGCCTTATTCGACTTTTCCACACCCGAACTCATTAGCGGGTTATTTCTTGGTTTCAACAATTTTTCTTCTTGGCTCGGTGAAAAAATCCGATTATAAGTTAGTCTTGATTTCCTTATTTGTCGCTGTGGTTACTTTAATTCTTACTTTTTCGCTGGGGGTGGCGGTTGCACTTGTTTGCTGTTTGATTTTGTTTTTTGTACGCAGAAATTTAGCAATTGGTATTTTTTTCACTGTTTTTTTATTAAGCCTTATTTCACCGATTTTCATCCATAACCCTTCCGGATTATATAGTGAAAGTTATTTCCGAAGGGCTGTCCTTATCGAATCGGCGGGCAAGATGATTAGCAACTCACCCCTTTTGGGAGTCGGACTCAATAACTTTTTAGTTAAACTTCCCGAAAAGGGGGATTACCCAAGCGTTACCTGGTGGTTGCAACCAGTGCATAACATTTTTCTTCTCGTTTTTGCTGAAACTGGTATAGTCGGTCTTTTGTTTTTTTTCTATTTAATATTTAGAGCATTCAACAAATCATTGGAAACTGGAAATCCCTCGACTTTGCTCGGGATGGTGAGCCTGTCGAACCATTGGAAACTGGAAATTGCACTCCTGGCTATTCTGATAACAGGAGTGGTTGACCATTACTGGCTGACATTGCAGCAGAACCAACTGTTATTTGCTTTGGTTTTGGGTCTTTCCTTAAGGAAACAAAAAAGTTAATGTAGTCAGAGGTCAAGTATGAAACTTACTATTTATTGTGACGGCGGAGCAAGAGGAAACCCCGGACCAGCAGCTTCGGCATTTGCCGTTGAGAAAGACGGGAAGGTTATTTATAAAAATGCTAAATATTTAGGCAGTGCCACAAACAATATTGCAGAATATAATGCAGTTACTCTTGCTCTTGGTTGGCTATCGAAATCATCGAGTATCGAGTCGCGAGTATCCAGTATCGAACTTATACTCGACTCCGAGTTGGTGGCCAAACAATTATCCGGTTTATATAAAGTGAAAAATCAAAACTTAAAAAAATTATTCGATACGGCAAAAGACTTAGAAGAAAAAATAAAAATAAAAATTTCTTACTCGGTGGTCCCCAGAACAAAAAATAAACTGGCAGACTTTTTAGTAAATGAAACTTTGGACAGCAATTTGTGAAAATTTCACGTCCCGACTGATTTTTTTAAAATCCTCTCACTTGAAAAGAAACGCTTTTCCCGTTTTATCACATTTTTTGCAAAACAATAAATTGAAATGCTGCGTTAATTAAACTAGGATAGGTAAGTATGGAGGGTGACCGACCGACAGTTATACTTTTGGGAGAGGTAAACATTTTAACACTAAGTCTTGTTGAAAATTTATTGTCAAATTTTTGTCGGGTTAAGATTTTTGCCCAAGAAAAAGAAAAGTGGGAAAGTTCACTAGCCCATATCTCACAGCAAAATTATCTTTCGACGCAATCTTTTGAAGATTTGAATAAAGAAACGTCAGCCGATTACATTATCGTTGATAACCTTCTTTTAAACCTTGATCTGGGGGAAATTAAAAAAGCACAGGAATTTTCCCTTAAGACTTCGGCGAAAACTATTTTCCTTCTTCCCTATTCGACCAATTCTGATAATGACAGAATGCGATTAAGTACCCTAAGAGAGTTTCTTACCAACCAAGCTTTCGGTTTTGGAATCATCTATGTGGGCGACGTATTTGGTCCTCGTATGACCCTGAATGAAGGGCCGATAGGCTCTTTTTTGAAAGATTTATTGGCAAGTAAGCCCATAAGGCTATCAAAAGATGATTTTCTGTTATATCCGACACCCGCTTCGGCTTTGTCTAAAGAAATTGTTCGCGGTCTATTTTCTTTTGGACCATACGGTGCGGAGACCTCTTTTCTTTCAGCCGCAGTTTCCGTCTCCGATTTTATCAGGATTCTTAGTAGATTTTATCCAAAATTAAATTATTCGAATTCTTCTGGCTTTTCCGAAAGAAGAAACATAGATCTTCCCAACAAAACCATCTTAAAGGTGAACTTAGAAAGAAACCTAAAAGATACTTTCGACTGGTTTTTCCAAAATAAAACGGCGACCGACATAGTTACCGTAAAAGAGAGACCACAATTCAAAGAAATAAAAGTACGCGAGGAAAAGACCTTTAATTTTCCCCGACGCAGACTGGCTTTAGTTCTATCAACCATTATTTTGGTGCTAGTTTTTCCTTATTTTTTATTAACGGCAGGGGGAGTGCTCTTTGGAGTTTCCTTGAACCAACTGCAAAAGGCAAACTTATCTATCTCACAAAAGTTACTTCTGGCAACTTCAGTATCTTCTTCCATATCTGGCGTGGCTTTTGAAACTTTTTCTAAAATACCCCTTTTGGATGATTTTTTCTCATCCGGAGTTTATTTATCGGGATTGATTAATAGGGGAGCTGCTTCGGGACTTAGAGTAATTGACTTAGGAGCCAAATCAAAAGATCTTCTTTCGAAAATGCTTGGAGATGAGGTCTATGACCCGTCTGTAATTTCACAATCAATGGCCCTGGATTTGGATGCACTTTTTCGGGATACAAGCTTTCTTCAAGGGGAAGCGAATAATATAAAGCCACCCCTTGCGGGATTATTTAAAGGTTTTTTAACTGAAGTAAAACTAAACGAGGCTAGGGATAAAATTCTTCAAGCAAAAACACTAATTGGGAGCTTACCAACTGTTTTAGGCAAAGATGGACCCAAAACTTATCTTGTTCTGTTTCAAAATAATATGGAGTTACGACCTACTGGTGGGTTTATTGGTTCATACGCCCTGGCGACATTTGATGCAGGAAGACTTATTGATATTGCTGTTTCAGATGTTTATTCAGCCGACGGCCAACTTAAGGGGCACGTTGAGCCTCCGGCTCCTATCAGGGACTATTTGGGAGAGGCCGGTTGGTATTTGCGGGATTCTAACTGGGACCCTGATTTTCCGACATCGGCCCAAAGAGCAGAGTGGTTTTTGGAGAAAGAGATAGACAAGAGAGTGGATGGGGTTATTGCAGTGGACATTAATTTGGTTAAGGGGCTTTTGGAAATTTTCGGCCCGATTCATTTACCGGATTTTGATCAGACAATCGATTCCAAGAATGTTTATGAGAAAGTCCAATACGAAGTTGAATCAGACTTTTTTCCCGGATCCCGAAAAAAATCTAATTTTTTAACATCTTTAACTCGGGAACTTATGGCCAGAATTTCTCAAGCTTCCTCGGAGGAGCATGTTCCGATTGCGAAGGCGATTTTACAGAATCTAGAAGAAAGACATATCCAAATTTTTATCCACGACACTTCGTTCCAAAAAGCAATTTCCAATCTAGGCTTTGACGGTTCGGTCGCAATACCCACCTGTGCGGGAAATTGCCTGGCGGATTTTGTGGGGGTGATTGATGCCAATTTAGGAGTAAACAAAGCTAATTATTTTCTGACCCGAAACCAAAGCTTTAATGTCACTTTTTCGGGTGGGATAGTCAGGCGGGATTTTGCCATTACTTTTGAAAATAAGGCAAATCCGCAATTGGGTTTAAAGGCAAGATACAAAGGTTATATCAGGGTGGCAATTCCAATTGGTACGAATATGGATAAAATAAAGGTCGACGGCGAATCTTTCGGCTTTGACGTTGAGGATATTCATGGAAGACGCGAAGTCGGGAAGAAAATTGAAATTGCGCCCGGTACAAAGAAGGTCTTAAGTTTTACCTGGGAGAGTCCAATGACCTTTGGTTTTGACAAGCAGGGGGAGTACAGGCTTTATATCAGAAAGCAGGCGGGAACAGACGGTGACGGTTTAAACCTGCGGCTTAATTTGCCTTCGGGCAAAAAGTTTAGCCTAGTTCCGAAATTTTCCTTGACCCAAGAGGGGACTTACCTTTATAATACACAGATTGCCAAGGACCAATTCATTGAAGTTACTTGGTAAAAAAATATGGACACGCAATCTTTAACTGCAGAGCCCAGAAAAATCATGGGGCGCAAAGTCAAAATTTTAAGAAAAGAAGGCAACTTGCCGGTAAATGTCTATGGTAAGAAAATTAAGTCAACTGCCTTTTCGGTTAAACTTTCTGATTTTCTTGACGTTTATAAAAAGGTAGGAGAAACAAGCCTTGTTAATTTAGTCGTGTCCGGCGCCAAGGGCAAAAAACCTGAAAGAGCGGTTCTGGTTTCAAATGTTCAAATAGACCCGGTATCCGATAAACCGATACATGTTGACTTTAGACAGGTTGATCTTAAAGAAAAAGTAACCGCAGATGTGCCCGTTGAACTAGTAGGGGAGTCTCCAGCAGAAAAAACGAGTGTGGGAACAGTTGTTCAATATATAGATAAAATTAGTGTTGAGGCGCTTCCCAAAGAACTGCCTGACAAATTTATCATTGATATTTCAAAGCTTGCCGAAGTTGACCAATCGGTATTAATAAAGGACTTAAAAGTTGACCCGGGCGTCAAGATTTTAGTTGACGCAAGTTCAATTGTTATTAAAGTTGAGCCTCCGCAAAAAGAAGAGGTCGTTGCTCCAACACCAACCGAAGCTGCTCCTACTGAAGGGGTAGTCGCACCGGAAGGTGGGGAACAACCACCGGCAGAAGCCGGAGGAGAAACACCCGCTCCCCAAGCGCCTAAGGAAGAAAAACCGACGAGTTAGGGTTTATCTCACGGGCCGACTTTAGTGCGTTTTCCTTTGCCTGACTATTTCCTTCTTCGTCGTAGATTCTCGCGAGTTCAAGCCAACCGTCAAAATATTTTGGATTTTCCTTTAAAAAATTCTCCCAAAAGATTTTTTCCTGTTCGTTTTCCGAAGGGGTATTAACTTCAGCAGTGGTTCCCAATATTTGCTCTTGGTTAAGATATGATTCCAAGTTAAACCCCGCGATTAGTAAGATGATAACTGCCGCACAACAGGAGCAAAGATACAAAAAACCCCTTTTTAGATGTGACTTTTTCTTTTTGTGGTGTACGGGCATTGCAAATGTGACTTTATTTTGTTTAAACTAAACGATAGTTCTATAATCTAATTATGGAAGAAAATAATCCAGTTCCGCAAGCGCCAATAAGTCAGGACCCACAGAGCATGGAGACTCAAGGTCCCATGGTTCCTTCCGAACCCGTTCAAACCCCAACGGCACCACCAGAACCAGCCCCAATGCCGCAGGCAAATATTCCTCCGACCGGCCCCAAATCAAATACCATTCTTTGGATTGCCGTTATTTTATTAGTTCTATCCGCTCTTGGTGCGGGGGCTTACTATCTAGTCTCAAGCGGATTGTTAACCCCAAGACCCACTTCTTCGCCATCTCCGTCTCCTACCGAATCAGCCACTCCAGCTCCAACAGCCGACTCAACCGCCAACTGGAAAACATACAAAAGCACTTTTTGGAATATTGAATTAAAGTATCCTTCGGAAATGAAATTTGCAAACACAATGGTTTTAGAACAAGAAGTGTTGAGATTTGAAGATGATAATGGCTATATGCAAATCGAAAATGCTTGTGCCACCGAAATCCAAGGGAACCAGGAAGACACTCTTTCTCTCCTAGGCTCAGTTTTTCCCAGATATAGATTATCAAAATCAGGCGAGTTTAATCTGTTGTCGCTTCACACCAATGAGTTAAAAGCAACCGACAAAAGGTGTATGTATATAATTTTTGGTCTAAAACCAGACAACGGGAAGAATGAAAAGCTTCTATTTGATCAAATCCTCTCCACCTTCAAATTTTTGGAGGCAACCCCAAGTTCTACGCCTTCGGCCACGCCGTAGTTATAAGAAGTTCTTTGTGGCCCATTAAACTCCAGGTTTTTTCGGAAACAAAGGGCATAAAAGGGTGGAGGAGTTTAAGAATTCCGTCTAAGACTACACATAAAACTTGGAAGTTTGGAGTTTTAGAGTTTTTGAATCTTTCGATGTAAACGTCGGCAAACTTGTGCCAGACAAAGTCATAAATTTCTTCCGCAGCTTCATTTAAACGATATTTGTCTAAAGCTCTAGTTACTTTTTTAGTCGTCGTTTTAAGTTCAGCTTTTATCCATTTATCGTCGGGGTTGATGGCTAATGGTTGATGGCTAATGGTTGATGGCAAGATATCGTTTTGTAAGACAAAACGGGCCACGTTCCAAATTTTATTGGCAAAGTTTCTTTGGCCTTTGACGTTTTCCTCTGAAAGGGAGTTATCATTTTCAACAAGGGCACCCCAAATAAGTGCCGTTCTTAGGGCATCAGCGCCATACTTGTCAACCATTTCAATCGGATCAATTATGTTTCCCTTTGACTTGCTTATCTTTACGCCATATTTATCTCTTACTAACCCATGAAGCAAGACATTTTCAAAGGGAACATTCTTTGTTTCGTAAAGACCAAGCATAATCATTCGGATAACCCAGAAGGGAAGAATGTCATATGCGGGATCAATAACCGAAGTCGGATAGAAATACTCAAAGTCTTCTGGTTTAGATGTTTGTAAGGTAGCAAATGGCCATTGTGCCGAGGAAAACCAAGTATCAAAAGTGTCGGTATCTTGAGTTAGTTTGGTATGTTTGCAAGTTGCACATTCGACGGGCCGAGTGCCGTCGGTGACGGTCCAGCTAAGGCATTTTTCGCATCTGAAAGCCGGGATTCTTATGCCCCAGACAATTTGACGGCTTATGTTCCAATCGCGCAGATTTTTTAACCAATGTTTGGCGATTTTTTCAAACTTTTTAGCAGTGAACTTAACTTTGCCATTTCGTATAGCCGCTAAGGCGGTTTTAGCCAGCGGCTCGATTTTAATGAACCATTGTTTCGAAATCGTGGGTTCAATTAAACCCTTGTCGCGGTAGCAGACACCGACAACGTGCTTGATTTTTTCAATCTTTTTTATTGCACCCGCTTTTTCTAAATCGGCTACAACTTCCTCACGGGCGGCAAGTGCTTTCATGCCTGTATATTTTTCCGGAGTATTTGTCATTTTGCCGTTTTCATCTATAACCGAAACAACCGGAAGCTTGTGTTTCTGGCCGATTTCAAAATCCACCGCGTCATGCCCGGGTGTAATTTTTAATGCACCGCTCCCGAAAGATTTATCAACCAGAACATCTGCGATTATGGGTATTTCGCGGTTAATAAGTGGAATTCTTGCCGTCTTTTCGACCAAATCTTTATATCGTTTATCTTCGGGATTAACCGCAACAGCTACGTCGGCGAAAATAGTTTCAGGCCGGGTAGTGGCAATTGTAATTCTCCCATAGTCTAGATAGTAAAGATTGTCTTCTCTTTCGAGAGAATCTACCTCCAGTTGAGAGTAGGCGGTGCCACAGCGGGGGCAATAGTTGACAATTCTTTCTCCGCGGTAAACCAAACCGTCCTTGTAGAGATTTTTAAAAGTTTTGTAAACAACTTTTAAAATTTCGGGGTCAAGGGTAAATTTATTTCTGGTCCAATCACAGGATGCGCCCAAAATCCGGAGCTGATTCTCCATTGTGGATTTGTTTTTTTGGACGTAATCCCAAATCATTTTATAAAGGGTGTCTCGATCGTAATCGAATCTGCTTTTTCCCTCTTTTGCTAAGCGTTTCTCAAAAACATATTGAGTTTCAATCCCTGCATGGTCAGCCCCCGGGAGCCAAAGTGTGGGTTCTCCCTTCATTCGGTGATAGCGTATCAAAATATCTTGGGTCGCAACTTCTCTAGCATGCCCTATATGAAGAGGGTTGTTGGCATTTGGGGGAGGCATAATGATAGTAAAGGGTTGTGGGCGGTGGGTAGTGGGAATTTTGGGAGTAAAGGCGCCAGATTTTTCCCAAAGATTATATATTTCTTTTTCGAATTTCGTATGGTCGTAGGTCTTGTCCATATTGAAGCCAATTATAACAGTCCCAATTTACAATTTCTAATTTTCAATTTTTATTAGAAATTGAGAACTGTAAATTAAAAATTAATCTGTAATGGTAAGTTCGGGGTTGGCATTGATTTTTTGCCAAAGAACCGGTTTAAAATTAAAGTGGGCACAGGAGGCAATATAGGTTGCATTGTCCGTGCAGAGTTTTGCCTCTGGTACGTGGAAAATAACCTGTAGTTTTTTTGATCTAATTTCGTCTGCAAATTTTTCTCGAAGCCGTCTATTTGCCGCAACCCCTCCCGCTAAAAGAAAAGATTTGGGTTTGTACTTTTGGATGCCCCGAATTGTTTTAGTAACCAATACGTCAGTGATGGCTTCTTGAATTTCGGCGGCGAGTCTGGAAGTTTTCAAACTTCCAATTTCGTTATCTAGCTTCCAGTTTCTATTTTCTAACTTCTGGGTTTCCCTAAAAACTGCTGTTTTGAGTCCCGAAAAGCTCCAATCAAAATTATCTTCATTAATTAATGGTCTCGGAAACAAATTTAATTTTAAATTTTTAATTTTAAATTTTAAATTCATCGCGGCCCCCGCGATACTGGGTCCTCCGGGGTAGGGAAGTCCCAAGAGCCTGGCGCACTTGTCAAAAGCTTCACCGGCCGCATCATCGCGAGTTCCGCCAAGCCACTTTAATTTACCATGGTCTTTCATTAAAACCAGATCAGTGTGTCCACCAGAGACTACCAGAGCTAGGGCTGGAAATTTCGGTATTCCAGTATTCCGGTTGGCCAGTTGGCCAGTTAACCAGTTAGCATATAAGTGGGCAACTAAGTGGTTAATTGGAACAATAGGTTTTTTCCATAAATAAGCCAGGGTTTTCGCGGTTTCGACCCCAACCAGAAGGGAGCCAACCAGACCCGGGCCGACCGTAACCGCAATTGCGTCAATATCATTCTTTGCCCATTTGATAATTTTGTCATTGGTAAATTTATTGGAAATTTGAGCAGCACTTGCCAGCGACTCGTTAATTACTGGCAGAATGCTGCTCACTTGCTGACGTGCAGCTGTCTCCGGAATTATACCGCCGGTTTTTGCGTGCATTTCGGCCGACGTGGCAACCACATTTGACAGTATTTTTGTTCCGTCTTTAACCAAGGCGGCTGCCGTTTCATCACAGCTGGTTTCGATACCCAGAATTACCATTTTATAACAGTTTCAAGGATACCACGAATTTTAATTCGTGGAGGAATTGAACCTGATATACCATCCTCCCTCAAGGGAAACCGCATGCTTTAGCATGCGGAGGATGTTATTGAACAGGCGCGGTTCCTCTTAGATAAACCGCTTGCCAAGGACGGTAGTTTGAGCTGAAAGTTTTTTGATAAACAATTTGTCCGTCTTTTTCTACCTTGTAACTAAAAACTACTTTAGCCCCCCAGGCTTTGTAGTCCACTTGTTTTACTTGTCCAGCGGGCAGGGTGGGATCATCTTGGTATAAGTCAGGAGGTGGCGCAACTGAATCGGTAACAGACGGCTTAGTGGTTGAAGCCACTCTTCCGTCGGCCGTTCCATAAAGCTCAAAAACCAAAGTTGCGGTTTTTGTATTAACTTGGGTTTGAATTAAAATGTGGCCGGGTGTGTCGTTTTTGATTTTCAAATCGGTTGTGGGGGAGTAGACCGTGGCGTCAAGTCCCGGAGGAGAATCCTGTTCGTAGTAGCCCACACGGTATGCGTGTGCCCTTCTTTCAATTATCGGCAGACCCGCGTTTAAGGCAGACCTAAATAACGTTGTTGAGACTTGGCAGACTCCACCGCCATCGCCTAGAATGGTTCTGCCGTCCTTTATAATGTAGGCTTCTTTATAGCCGGTAAATTTTGAAACGTCTCCAAGCGCGTCATTAAAAGATAAAGTATCGCCCGGTTTAACCAATATTCCGTTTAATCTCCCGGCTGCAAGATTAACATTATAGATACGGGAGGGAATTGAGCCTCGAAAGCGGGAAACTCCGCGGCCAATCAGCTCTTTTATGCCAAGGTCGTTGACATCCCCGGTTTGGATTTCAGATGAAGTTTTTTCTACCGGAACCTCAATTGCAATTTCCTTAACGTTTTCTTTTTCGAGTTTTTCCAAAGAGATAAGAATTTTTGCCATAAAATCTTCTTCGTTGGTTTTAACTCCTTCTTTAGCGGGAGCAAACTCTTTGACTTTTCCGTCTTGAAAAACGAAAGTGGGATTTTGGGGACTCCTATTTACCAGATTTTTAATATAGGAAATTAAATTGGTAATTTTTTCCTGGCTGTAGCCCCCCTTGGGGTCAAGCAGTAAATTCAGATCGTCTCCTTTTTGGGGAAATGATTGAAATTCGAAATTAATGACCAAATTTCTACCCAGAAGATTTTCAGCTCTTTCGGCGAAAATTTTTGCTTCTTCATCGGTTATGGTCGGGTCGATAGAAATGAGGGGTATTTTTATTGTTGCGGCCGAGGCGCTTGAAAATAATTCTCCAACCAGTTTTTTCAGGGTCGTCATATCAATTGTGTCTCCTTTTTTCCCTTTGTTGACCACGGCTTTGCCGTCGACAATTTTGACCGAGGGTGGGGTGGGTTCAGTTTCAACACTACCTGCAACTGCCGACAGGGTTTCAGATAATTTTTTCTCATCAAGACTTAAGTTAAGCCCAAATTCTCGTTTATTAAGAACTGCCAAGATTCTACTTTTAAAATCGGCAGTTATATTACCCGTTCTATCCAGTTCGTAAGCAGAACTGGCCGATTTTTCGAAATCATAGACTAAGTTGATTTCTTTTGGGGTGATTTCAAAGTTTTGGTCCTGAAAAGAAAGCACTACTTTCTGAACCTTTATTCTTTCCTGGAGAAGTTTTACGGCCTTATTTTTGTTAAGTGTGCCAATGGATATTCCGGCGATGAATGTATTTGGGTAAATACGGTCGGAATAATAGAGATTATAAAAAGTGAATGCAATTAAAAAAGGTAGCAGAAAAGAAGCAAAAGCCAAAGGTATTTTTTTGAGGAGTTTGCCTTTCACCATAAGTTTTGCATATGATAACATTAAATCAAATGCCGGATAATAATCTAGGACAAATTCCCGTGACCCCGCAAGTTGCTCCGCCCACCGGGACTGTGCCGCCGCCAGCACAACCTGTTACAAGTACTGTGGTTCAAGCTCCGACGGGAAGTGGCGGAAATTTTCTAAAGATAGCTTTAATAATAGTCGGAATTGCCCTTTTGGCTTTGGGAATTTTTATTGGAGCACGCACCCTTCTTTCAAGGTTTGGGACAGGTGGGCAGGTAACTCTTACATGGTGGGGACTTTGGGAAGATGCGTCGGTTGTTTCACCGCTTATAGCCGAATACGAGGCCAGCCACCCAAAAGTGAAAATTAACTATGTTATGCAGTCGCATCAGGATTATCGCGAGAGACTTACAAACTCTCTTGCAAAAGGTGAAGGGCCGGATATTTTTAGATTCCATAACTCTTGGGTACCAATGTTTAGAAAAGAACTTGACTATTTACCGCCGTCGGTTATGAGTCCCTCCGAATATTCCCAGACTTTTTATCCTGTAGTAACCTCTGACCTGACAAGTGGGACCGGCATGGTTGGTATCCCGCTTGAATACGATGGATTAGTTCTTTATATAAACCAAGAGATTTTTGACCAGAATGCCAAAAGCCCTCCTACCACTTGGGACGATCTTAGGCAAACTGCAATTTCATTGACTAAAAAGGACGAACAAGGCACAATTACCCAAGCGGGAGTTGCCTTAGGCAGAGTCGAAAATGTTGACCATTGGCAAGAGATTTTGGGACTAATGATGCTTCAAAATGGAGTTAGTCTAGAAAATCCGACCGGTAAGTTGGCCGAGGATGCCCTGACTTTCTTTAGCGTTTTTTCTTCAGTTGACGGAGTTTGGGATGCGACACTTCCGCCCTCAACTGCCGCTTTTGCCGCGGGGAAACTTGCCATGTATTTTGGCCCGAGTTGGCGCACTTTTGAAATAAAAATCCAAAATCCGAATCTAAAATTTAAAACCTTCCCAGTTCCGCAGCTTCCCAAAACTACTCCCAACGAACCCGACATTTCCTATGCTTCTTATTGGGTTGAGGGAGTCTGGGCCAGGAGTAAAAACAAGGCAGCAGCTTGGGATTTCTTGAAGTTTATGAGCCAGAAGGATTCTTTGGAGAAGCTTTACCAAAATGAAGCCAAAGTAAGGCAATTTGGCGAGCCGTACCCAAGGGCCGACATGGCAAGTTTGCTTTCGACAGACCCCATACTGGGGGCCTTAATGAACCAGGCGCCTGATGCTCAAAGCTGGTATTTACAAAGCCGGACTTTTGACGGACCCACAGGAATAAATTCGCAAATAAGTAAATATTTCGAAGATGCGGTCAATGCTGTAAATTCCGGGACTCCCGCCGACAAAGCCCTTGAAACAGTAGTCTCCGGAGTTAGTCAAGTTTTATCTCAATATGGAACTTCAGCTAAATAGCTTAAAGCTAAAAGCTAAAAGCTTAAGGTCAGATGAAATCGCTTCTTTAATTTACCACGATATTTTCGATTACCCATTAACACAAGGTGAGCTTATTAAATGGAAGGCGGGCCATAGAGTAATTAACCACCAAACATCAACCATTAGCCATCGAGATGGACTCTATTTTCTGAAGGGACGGGAAGGAATTGTCTACAAAAGGGTTTTAAGGGAAAGAATTTCGAAAAGAAAGCTCTTGATTGCAAAATTGGCAGTTAAGATTCTTCGATTTATTCCTGCTATTAAGATGATTGGAATTACTGGTGCACTGGCTATGCAGAATGCGGATGAGAATTCGGATATCGACCTTGTGATAATAACTAAAAGAGGAACCCTTTGGACTACGAGGTTACTTAGTTATTTAGTTACTTGGTTACTTGGTATTAAAACAAGGAAACCGAAAGATAATGACCAAAAAGACAAGCTTTGTTTAAACATATGGTTGGATGAATCCGCTTTAATTTGGACCAAAAAGGATAGAAATATTTACACAGCTCACGAGATTGCCCAAATTATCCCTCTTGTTAATAGAGATAAAATTTACGAGAAGTTTCTTTATAAAAATAAGTGGATTACCGAGTTTTGGCCAAACTCAGTCAAAATCTCAAATCACAAATCTCAAATCACAAACAAATTTGAAATTTCGAATTTAAAAATTCTAAATTATTTGATTTTTGGTACTTGGAGTTTGATGCTTTCGGCGATAGAGCCATTAGCCTATAAATTACAATATCTCTATATGAAACCCAAGATGACACGGGAGGTTGTCACAAAAACCCGTGCCATTTTCCACCCTAACGATTGGGGGAAAATTGTAATTAATAGGTTTCAAATAAGAACCCCTTGACATTTCCTTGAATTTTTTATTACAATAGCACTCGCTGTTAGTAGTTGCTAATCCCTCGACAGTGAGCGAAGTCGAACTGCTCGGGACAAGCAGTCTTGCCCTTCTAGGTTATTTATAAAAATGGATAAGAGAAAAATAAAAAAGTCTGCTCCTAAGAAATTAGGCCTTACTCCAACGGCCGGATATCTTCTGATTGAGCCGGCTGCCAGCCAATCAAAAACAGACTCCGGAATTTATTTGCCGGATAGCGCAACTGGCGAAAAACCCCAAAAAGGAAAAGTGTTGGCAGTTGGGGATGATGAGGTTACAGAAAGCGGTGCAAAGAAAAAGGCTCCGGCAAAAGTAGGGGATGGCGTTATTTACAAAAAATGGGGAGGAAACGAAGTTAAAATTGGAAATATTGAATATCTTTTTGTAAAATTCGAAGATGTTTTAGCCGTTGAAGGCTAAGAACCATGGCAAAGCAATTAAAATTCAGCGATGATGCAAGGGTCGCCCTGCTTAAGGGTATAGATATTGTTGCTAAGGCGGTTGTTACAACCCTTGGACCAAAGGGTAGAAACATTGCTCTTGATAAAAAATGGGGAGCCCCAAGTATAGTTCACGACGGAGTTTCTGTTGCCAAAGAAATTGACTTAGCTGATCCTTTTGAAAATATGGGGGCGCAGCTTGTAAAAGAAGCTGCAAGTAAAACCAACGACGTTGCCGGTGACGGAACTACAACTTCAACCCTTTTGGCTCAAACAATGACCCAACTTGGAATGAAGAATATAACCGCAGGTGCAAATCCAATGGTGGTTAAGAAAGGGATGGAAAAAGCAACTTCCGTTGTTGTTGATGAGCTTAAGAAAATTTCAAAGCCAATAAAGAATAGAGAAGAAATTACCCAAGTTGCTACAGTTTCTGCGGGGGATGTTGAAATTGGAGCAAAAATCGCAGAAGCACTCGATAAGGTTGGCCGCGACGGAGTTGTTACGGTTGAAGAGGGAAAAGGACTAACGATTGATATTGAATACAAAGAAGGAATGGAATTTGACAGAGGTTATGTTTCAGCCTACTTTGTAACAATTCCCGAGAAAATGGAAGCGGAAATAGAGAATGCCTACCTTCTGATTACCGACAAAAAGATTAGTTCGATTCAGGAGCTTCTTCCATTTTTGGAGAAATTCGTCAAAGTTTCCAAAAATTTAGTCATTATTGCCGATGAAATTGAGGGCGAAGCACTTGCAACTTTAGTTGTAAATAAACTTCGGGGAACATTCAACGTCTTGGCAGTTAAAGCTCCCGGATTCGGAGACAACAGAAAAGCTCTTCTTGAGGACATTGCAATTCTAACAGGCGGAAATGTAATTTCCGAAGATACCGGCAAAACTTTTGAATCAATAGAAGTTTCTGATTTGGGACAGGCTGACAAAATTTGGGCCGACAAAGATAACGCAAGAATAATTGGCGGAAAAGGAACAAAGAGTGCAATAAATGCACGCATAGCACTTCTAAAGAAACAAATTACCGAAACCGACTCTGAATTTGACCGAGAGAAATTGGAAGAGAGATTGGCAAAACTTTCCGGCGGGGTTGCCCAGATTAATGTCGGCGCTGCAACAGAAATTGAACTTAATGAGAAAAAAGAAAGAGTCAAAGATGCGGTCGGGGCAACAAAAGCGGCAATTGAAGAGGGAATTTTGCCGGGCGGAGCAGTTGCATATCTTAAAGCCAGAAAAGCCCTCAAATCTCTAAAGGCCGACAGCAAAGATGAGCAAATTGGAATTGATATCGTCTATGAAGCCTTAGAGCAGCCAGTCAGATGGCTTGCCAAAAATGCAGGGGAAGACGATGGATATATTCTTAGAAAAATAGAGGAGGCAAAAGATGCTGATTACGGTTTTAATGCTCTAACCGGAGAATTTGGTTCAATGACCGCTTTCGGAATTTTGGACCCTCTGAAGGTTGCCCGTTCGGCGCTTCAAAACGCAGCCTCTGTGGCCATGATGGTTTTAACTACAGAAGGCTTAGTGACAGATATTCCCGAACCCAAAAATCCTTCAACAGGTTCAGGACCGGCGATGCCCGGCGGCGGAATGGACTATTAAGAGTAATTTCTAATTACTAATTTCTAATTTTTAATTTCTCCTGTAAAATCTTCCTCATGTGGGAAAGGGCGGAGAGGTTTCTCCTAAAGGATAAATATATTAGTCCTTTGATTAAAAAATGGGGGCACTGCACAATAAAACCCAGCAAAAAGAAAGATTATTTTATCAATTTAGTTGATGCGATTTGTTCCCAGCAACTTTCCGGAAAAGCTGCTTCAACTATTTTTAATCGGGTTAGGATAGGGTTGGGGAACGAGGTCTCCCCTATAAGCATCTTAAAAACCAAAGATGAAAAACTTAGAAGTTGTGGACTTTCTTGGGCAAAAATAAAATACACCAAAGACCTGTCACAAAAAGTAAAAAGCGGGGGAGTCAAAATTAGAAAATTAGACAAACTTCCCGACGAGGAAGTAATAAAAGAATTAGTTGGTGTTAAGGGAATTGGTAGATGGACTTCTGAAATGTTTTTAATGTTCTCATTGGCCCGCCCCGACGTTTTTCCGGTCGATGATTTAGGGATAAGGAATGGTATGAAAAAGTTACTCAAAAAAGAATTAAAAGCCGATAAATTAGCCAAGTTTTCTCTGCGATGGAAACCCTTCAGAACTGTTGCCTCTTGGTATATCTGGCGAAGTTTGGAGAATAATTAAAAATTGAAAATTTAAAATTAAAAATTCAGTTTTACCTTGGTAAAACTGTGAGGGGATTAATCGGTATTCCGTGGTCGTGAACTTCAAGATGCAAATGGTCTCCTGATGCACGACCGGTTGCCCCCATTGTTCCAATAATAGTATCTTTGGTAACTTCTTGGCCTTCTTTTACGTAAATTTCGGCTAAGTGGGCATACAAAGATTCAACCTTGTTTCCATGGTCAATTAAAACCGCATTTCCATATGCGTATTTTGAAAATTGTAAGGCCTCAACTATACCTCCCTTGATAGGTTTAATAGGATCTCCGGTTAGTCCGTCGAAATCAATTCCGGGATGGAAGAATCTATATCCTTGAGTAATCTTTACTTTTTCAACCGGGTATTGAATCCCATGTTCGGTATTGAGTTCAACTTTTTGTTCAACAACCGCATAATCAGCTTCATCGCCGGAATATGAAGCATAAGTAGGGACAAAGGAGCTTGCAAGAACCATTAAGGCCAAATTGGTTCCCAAAATTTTCTTTATGTTCTTGTGTTCAAAAATGTGCCTAAAGAAACGGGAGAATTTGTTTCCGCTTCTGGTATTTTTGATTTCTTCGAAGCTGGGCAAAAGAGGTTCTTCAAATGCATCTTTTCGCCTTTTTACCAAATGTAAATTAAGACGATACTTTAGAAGATCTATAGATAGTTTTGTCATATTGGGCAGAAAACAAAACCACGTTCATCTAAACTGAACGTGGCAAGCATTAAAAAATCTCGCTTTTGGCGAGATGTAAAAGAAGTATAGCTTGTGAAAGCCTAAAAAGCAAGCCCGAAGGGCGTAGACCCCGCAAAATTGCTCTTCGAGCCGTGAACGAATAGTTCCAAAAAGGCGAGAAGTAAAATGTGTGGGGGTCAAGTTTTGTGAGTTACCCGTTTGTTATTAAGGTTGTGTTTTAGATAGTAGTAAAGCGGGGGGATTATAAAAAATATGCCTCCTGCCAATGTTGCCCAAAAAAGAGTTTGTTGCTGGGGAATTGAGTCGAAAAATAGAAAGGTAGCGACAGTCCAAGGTATCGGTACTAAGGCGCTAATTATGTAATAAGTTGAAAATTTAATTGATGTTAAGCCGGAAGCATAAGATACAAAATCGCTGATCCAGCCTTGAAAAAAACGTATAATAATAAGAGCTTTTGGTCCTTCATGGACTGCAATGTGGTCAATTTTTACCATCCCTTCTTTGCCGACCAGCTTAATTACAATGTCCCTTCCCAATTTTCGAGCTATCCAAAAGTTGGTTGCACTACTAATTAGGGCAACTATGTAGGTATAAATGATTGTCCACTTGCCGAAAACAGCAAAGCCAATAAACATGATTGGTGTTCCCTGAAGAGGGGCGACAATATGGGTTAGAAGGTGAAGAAGGATGTAGACAAGTGGTCCCCAAAAGCCCGCCTGAATAATTATCCCCCGAATTTTTTCTAGTCCTATTCGGTTTTGGATGTAAATTAGGCCGGCGGAGATTAAAGTAATTAATAAAAAGAGGAAAATTGCCTTTTTGATAATTTCTTTTTTGGCCATGAGGATATTATAGCTTTATTCTGAGACAGGTGAGGGAGGCGAGAATATTCTCCTTGGGAACTTAGATTTCTTAGAAAAGTATAATAAATTTTATACTTTCTCTCCAGATAAGGGGTATTCACAAGATTTTTGTACATAAAATGTAGGATTCTTAAACTTTCTTTACCTCTGTATCTTAAGTAATGCGAATTATCTTTCGAGAAAATATTCTTCGTTTTAATGAAAAGGAGATCTTTTAGCTTCAATGATAAAGACTCCAAGAACTTTCGGCTTCCTGAAATGAAAATAGTTTGAATTTCCGCTGTCTTTCTTCCTTTTGGTATTCCAGTCGTAACGCAACCGTCTCCGTCAAAATACCCCCTTAAAAAGTGACCAAAATATTGTTCTGGAATTTCAGGAAGACTGATTGTCAGTGATTTTCTTGGGGTAAGACCTAGATTTACTAAGTCACTAAACATTGTTTTGTTACCAATACGAAGGGTAAAAGTTTTTGAACAAAGATAAGATTCTCCATGACTAAAAGTTACAATTCTCGGCTTTCGGATATATAATTTGTGACTAGAAGAGAGAGATTTTTTGATCTTTTCAAGTAAAGATTTATCCTTGCTGGTAATAGCCAAGTAACATGTTCTTGAAGATTTTCTTACGTCCTCAATCGCGCCGTCTGCAAAGATTAAGCCTAAAACATAAGACATTTGTGGCGACCAATATTTGAAGAAGTTTTCATTTATTTGCTTGCGGTTATGTCCTCCACGAGGGTCTCTGTGCATTACCCATCATTGTAAACCGAAGAAAGTACGAAAGTCAATGGAGATATCTGAGACGCCGGTGGGATTCGAACCCACGAATAAGAGTTTTGCAGACTCTCGACTTGATCCACTTGTCTACGGCGTCGTACCTATATTTTATCTCATTTAGCCTTAGGAAACAAAGCCGTTGTCAAAAGCTGCGTTTTTTTGTTACACTAGGCACTTACATGAGAAAGCTGTCGATAGTTTTGGCAATTACCGGAGGTATTATTCTTCTTGTTGGAGTTTCTCTATTTTTACTCGGATTTTTCAAGCCTAAACTGGCCGGCATATCAATTACCACCACACCGGCTGCAACAGTTTTTATTGATAATGTCCAAGTAGGAAGGACGCCATACGAGGGGACAAGTCAGCCCGGCGAAGTAACTGTTAAGCTGGTGCCTGAATCGGCAGATATTCCGCTTTCTCCTTATGAAACCAAAGTGGTTCTAAGTTCCGGAATAAAGACGGTAATCAAAAGAGAATTTGCCGAAACAGAGGAGAAATCCTCAGGCGAGATTATTTCTTTTGAGAAAGTGGGCGGGTCAGAGGCCTCTTTGGCAGTAATTTCGATTCCGGATTCCGCCCAAGTTGCGGTTGACGGAGTCAGCCGCGGTTTTGCACCGGTTAAAGTATCTTCAATAAATCCCACGGAGCATCAGGTTGTAGTTTCCAGGCCCGGATATGGCCCAAGAAGCATTTCAATAAAGGCGCTGGCGGGATTTAAGCTTACGCTTTTTGTTAAGTTGGCTCCAGATGGCGCCAATCCATCTCCGACCCCCGCGCCCATAGAAATAGAAGAAAAAGCGACTTTTATCCAAATTTTATCAACCCCGACAGGATTCTTGAGAGTAAGAAGTGAGCCGGGAAGCGGTGGAGTCGAACTTGCGCAAGTAAAGCCGAGTGAAGAGTTTCCATTTATAGAAGATGATAAAGCCACTGGTTGGTTTAAGATAGAATATCAGAAGGGAAAACAGGGTTGGGTTTCAAATCAGTATTCAAAAAAGGTGGAGAAAACAACATCTGCAGCCACACCTTCCCCAAGTCCTAGTCCGACCCCCAAACCTGCTCCTTAAATTGCCGAAATGCCGCTATATAGGATTAAATAAACAAGCCCGGACCAGAGTAGGGCGGCAATAATTAGCCCGTTATCTGTCAGAAGAACTTTTTCCGGAGCCTCGCTTCTGTCTTCAAAGATAAGCGCTTCATATCGCATAATCCCAAAAATCACCACGGGAATAGTTATCATCAGAAGTTTGTTGATTGTTGTTGCGCGCGAAAGTTCCGCCAAAAATAGCCAAACCGGTAGAACCGCCTTGGGAGATTCGAAAAATGTATATAGTGCCCAACTCATCCAAGCTGCATTTCCAAACATGGTTACATATGAATTCAGGAGCTCGCGTTGATAGCGTGAGAGACTTTTCCTGGTTATGCCTTGAGTTTCTGAGATTATATTAAGTTCAGCACGCCTTTTGCCCGAAGCAAGAAAAAGAGCAACAGATATTACACAAAGAAGAAACCAAACCGAAAGGTGGGCATCGATGACAAAGGCGCCCGAATAAACTCGGATTATAAAACCCGTGGCGATAATAAGAATATCAACAACCGCCAAATTCTTAAGTCCAAAACTATAGGCTAATTGGAGTAGGAGATAGGAGGATAAAAGCAAAAAGAAAAGATAATTTAAGTTAAGGGCCAGATATAAAGCAGTTAAAGAAAAAATAACTGCAATAACCACTGCGACAGATACCGGAAGTTTGCCGGACGCAATTGGCCTATTTTTTTTAATCGGGTGAAGGCGGTCGAATTTTGCATCCAGAATATCGTTTATTATATAGGTCGCCGAAGCTGCAAAATTAAAGGCCACAAATGCCCAAAACACTTTGGCAAAAAGTACTGTATTTCCAAAATCGCCGGTTAAAAAAAGTGCAGCAAAGATTGCGAGGTTTTTTACCCAATGGACGGGGCGGATTACTTTTACGACAGAAGTCGCAAGGAGCGAAAAATTTATTTTTTGCGGATTGTTGATTTCGGCCGGTAAGTTAGCCATAAAATTGCACCACCCAAGATAAGTGCGACTGAGACCATTGTATAGAACTTAAGTGGCCTATTCAAATAAACCGCCAGAATTCCCAAGAAAGCGGTGATAAGCCAATAAAAAGCTGCAACGTTCCCTTTGCTCCAACCAAGGGCGAGAAGTCTGTGGTGCAGGTGGCCAGTATCTCCCCAGACAGGAGATTTCCCGCTTAATATCCGTCGCACAATGGTGTATCCGGTATCAACCATAGGAACACCCAGAACTACCATCAAAGCTCCAACTTTGCTGGTTGAAAGAATAGCTAAAATTGCCAAAAGATACCCCGCAAGTGTTGAGCCAGAATATCCCGGCATTATTTTTTGAGGAAACATGTTCCAGGGCAAAAAACCCAAGTTAGCCCCCGCAGTTATTGCAGCAAGTATTATTACCGGCCATTGGGTAATGTCGGCTGAAAATCTTAAAGAAAGCGCTGCTATTGTTATGGCTGCAATCGCCGCAACTCCGGGAAGCTGTCCGTCCACCCCCTTGGCACCCATATTAAGCATATTCATCATAAAAACGATCCAAAAAAGCGCAAATAAATCTGATAATACCCAGATGCTTCTAGCGTGCCCCAAAAAATTAATGCTTATTTGAGGCTGGGACAAATCAATTGTTCCAAAAAATGGCAGAGTGATAAATGAAATTCCGATTCCGGCAATAATTGGTACGCCTGCAACCACAACTCCCCCAAATAGTCTTAAATAAGGATTTAAGTTATATTTGTCGTCCAAAATTCCAATGAGGACAACAAGGGCTGCTCCTAAAATAATACCAACGAGATGTTTGTCTAATGGTAAAAAAAAGATTGAAGATACCAAAACCGCAATAAATATTGCCAATCCCCCTCCCCGAGGGGTCGGATAGGTATGGATAACTTTGGGATGTGTCTTTTTTCGCGGATCGTCAATTATGCCTATTTTTTCTGCCAGCTTAATTACCAAGGGTGTTGCGAAGTAAGCAACAATAAAAGATAAAATTGCCGGGGTAAGAACTAATTTCAGTGTATCAACCATATGATTTTAAGCGTTGTGACGGCTGCAAAAAAGGCGGCAACTAAAGAAGAAGCAATCAGCGTTTTTTTCAAGAATTCATCTGTGAGAAACATTGCAGCAAGGACATTTAGGCCGCAGATTGCCAAAGCGAAAGTTCCGGGAATAACAAGACCCAAGGTCGGTGCAAGTTGTTCTTCACTTTCGGGAAGTCCATAAAAAATCGGAACTTGGGGGGGGAGTAAGCCGTTTACCAAAATCACAACCGCAATTGTGAGAACACTTACCGCTGAAGCTGCTACAACATAATTTTTGTAAGGAATTTGCGGCATATGGCCCCATTTTACTCTAGAGGCTTCTTAGATGCCAGATTTCGGCACCGTCAATTTTCTTAATAAGAAGATAATTTCTGGAAAGGAGAAGATTAAGTTCCATAAATTCTTCTGTGTTGGGTAAGATAACTATCATCTTGGGTTTATCCTTGGTTAATGCCAAGGCCGTCTCGGATTTTGAGGAGAAGTCATTAATGTGATATTCGGCTGTGTATTTAATAGGGGGAAACCTTCTGGCTAAGGCATAGATTGGGGGCGAGTCTCCCCAAACAAATATTTTATCGTCCTTCTTGGTTGATTTTGTAATGAAGTCTGAAATTTCATAATTTCTATTTACGGCCCCGTTAAATCTTGAGAAATACTCTTCTTTTCCGATTCTACCAGTTGCGAAGGAGACAAATCTTAGGTAATAGCTTGCGGTTGGGTAGTAATAAAATTTATAGTATGCCGGAACTAAAAATGCGACGGTTAGCGGTATTATTGCAAGTACCTGTTCAAGGTTCTGACTGGTAAACAAAATCGCAAAAAGCATAGAAATCGGGCCGAGAGATTGTAGTAGATAGTGCGGATACGGTCTTTCTGACAGAGTTACTCCAAAAAGTGAGAACAAAAGCCAAAGCACGATGAAAATGAAACTAGCGGATAATTTTTTGCGTTTTAAATACAAAATTAAGGAACCTGCAAAAACAACCAAGGCTCGTATAAGAAGCGGAGCATTTCTAACAAAGAACGGTTTTTGGATATCCTGCGGCCTAAAACTGGATAAGTAGCCGATATTTTGCAAAAAGGCAGCTGTCAGGTATTGTCCAAGAGCTCCGTGTGTCCAGAACCAAAGAAACGAAAGGCCAATTGGGACAAGAAAACCGAGGGTTAAATAAAGAGTATTTTTTAAGACGTACGCAAGTTTTTCTTTTTTAAATTCTGATTGGATGAGCCAAAAGACGACAATTGCCCCAACGTCAAATGCTGCCGGTATTTTAAAAAGAGAGGCTATGGAAAAAAGAACCCCGGAAAAGAATATATTTTTGAAATTCAGATTTTTGGATAGAAGAATAAAAAAAGCTAAAATTGTCGGGCCAATCATAAACATTTCAGCATTTGCAATGTTTCCCTCCAAAAGCGGCAAAGTGGAGGCAAGTGCGAAAATCGCGGTGGCAATTTTATGCAGCTTGTCTTTATTGGGGAATAAACTGGTTACCAATTTCCAAAAAAGGATAATTGTAGCCAGATTCCAAAAAGCAAGAGTTGCCTTGAACCAAAATAGATTTCCCCCCAAAGCTGCTGTTAAATAGAGAAGGGGAGGTTTATTGTCGTGCACAGCCTTATATAGTGGTATTCCCTGCCGAACCGCTTCACCCATAGTCAGATAAATCATCTCATCTCCATAGGAATATGGTTCAAAAAAAGAAGGAATTCGTAAGATTAAAACTGCCAAAAGAAGAAAACAGAGCCAATTGGGTGTGTGAATCTTAGCCAGTATTTGCTTCATATTATTTATTTAGCCAGATAAATTTTAAATCCCCAAATTGATGGACCTCGCCTTTAGTATATCCGGGGACGTTAACCTCATCAACGGGCCCACTGGTTATGACACCCACGCGGTTTGTTTTTTTGGAGTCTATTTTGGCCGGAACGGACGAGATTGTATCGTTTTTGGTCATAAGCGCCGTGCCGACAAAGAATGGTAGGTTGACTCCTTTGGGAATATAAAGTGGCGAGCCAATTCCATAATATTTGGATTCCCAAAGATGGTGGCTGGTTGAATTCCAATTAATGAGATAGTCGTCTCCTTTTTTGGTTTCCTTGACGTAAATTGCCAAATCCCTAAATGGCCGTTTGAAAGGATGAGTGAAATAAAAGGCATCGGCGGAGATAAAAACAGCAAAAACCACAAAAAGAAATATTTTGGTAATAATCGTTCTTTGGGAAGCTGCCAGAAGCATTGCGGCAGGAATGGTATAAAGAAGATATCTGTCAGAAAAAATTGACTGGAATTTTTGGGAAAGTATCCAGACGGTCAGAATTGGAACAAGAAACCACATCAGGATGAATATAGATTTCCCTAATTTTTTCCTCCAATCTCTAACCAAAAGAAGAACAAGGCTAAAATTAAGATACTTAAGCAGTAAAAGGCCAAAATCTTTTAAGGTGGGTTTTCCCAGCCAAAAACCAGAGCCGACCATTTTTGTCTGATTATAAAGAGGAATCAGCCAGGGAGAGTATAAAATTCCAATTGCGATAAAACTTTTAAAAATAGAAACAGCTGTTTTTCTGTTTCCCCCCAAGAATTCCTTGAGAAACCAAAGTCCCTGAACAAAAACCGCGAAGAAGGCAAAATGGTGAGAATAAAGCGCCAAAGCTGTGGCAAGAACATAAAAAACCCACTTTTTAGTGATGAAAAAATACATTGAGGCGGCAATGGTTGCCGCAAGGAGAGAATACATCCGGCCTTCAAAAGCATAGGCAAAAAAGAACGGATTTAAAGCCGTCAAAAGAGCCGCCAAAACTCCGGTTTTTTTGTCCCAAAGTGACTCCCCTATTTTGTAAACAAAAAAGACAGAGATTAAAAAAAGAATAAAAACCAGACTTCTTATTGAAATTTCACTGGTTCCAAAGAAAATGAACCAGAAGTGCTCAAGGAGGTTAAAAAAAGGCGGATGGGTATCGCGGCTGGCAATTGATATTATCTCGGGGATGGATTTCATCGAGAGGATAGCGGAAAACGCCTCATCGCCCCACAAGCTGACAGTAAACTGATTCATGGCAGTATAGTTTTAGTGTAGCAAAAATTTTGATGAGGTTATACCTTCTCCGTCACTCTGTACTCAATATATTTGCCCAGCATAAGGCGGGTGTGGGCGTCCAATCCCGGAAGGGCTGAAAAGAAAAAGCCCGCAATTGGCATTAAGACAAATTCAAAAGGAATTAGAAGCGCTCTCCAGAGAGGAAAACTCTCGGGCCTTTTTGGTTTATAGATATTGTCAAAAATGATTATTACTATCAAGAATATTAGGGCCAGAGTTAAAACAAAGGACGAAAGCTTTGGGACGGTATAACCCAAAGCGGTTCTTCCGAAGGCCGGGTTAAGAAGAACCGGCAAGGAAAGACCGATGGTTATTATGAACCAGTTTACCGGCCACAAAAAGTGCGCCTGCAGAACATGGATTAATCTTACTGTCTTATCCCAAAAGGGAACGCCGGAAGTTAGAAAGTAGTTTTTAATAATCCACGGGTCGTCCGATACGCCCCAGGCCCAGCGCTTGATCTGTTCGTACTGATTTTTCAATGTTCCCAAGAAAGTGGCGGCAAGCGCCGCGTCTGCATATAAGGGAAGATAGATAGGTTCAACTTCCACGCCCCCGCCCTTTTTATAATAGGCCTTGAAAAAGATTCCCCAATCTTCGGGGATTTTGTCGGGTTCCCAATATCCGACTTCATCCAGTAATTTAAAAGAAAGTGAATAATTTTGTGCGTTAATTAACCTATCGCGCCGCGGAAGTTGAGAAAGACTCCAGATAGACATAAAAGTATTTTGCACCCTGGTTATTGCCGGAAGTTCCCAAATATTATTGTAAAAAAGAACGGCCGGTTGCCAGAACATTTTGTGTCTTTGGGGATTATCTAGAAATTTAAAAGTCAAAGAGGAAAAATGTTTGGGGTGGAATGTATGATCGGAGTCGCAGCTTGTGACGGTTAAGTAGTTGATATCCATTTTTCTTTCATCAACTAACTCTCCCTTAACCCATTTTGCCGCAAAACGTTGATTAGAATGCTTACCAATTGTTTCTTCGGGGGTAAGCTCATGAACCGTGATGAAGAAGTTCCCAAATATACCTTTGAATTTTTCGGTCAAAGCGGCAACTTTTGTAAGCCTGTCTTCTTCCGGTTCTCTTTTTTCCATTGCCAAAACGACGCTTATTTGACTGGTGGGCAAATCCTGTTTTGCCAGAGAGTTAAGGGTTCTTTCGAGGATATAAAGCGGTTCTTTATAAGTGGGAACAATAACTACGTGGTGAACTTTTTTCCAATCAGGAAAACTCTTTAAATCCGCAAGCCAGTTGTATTGCATAGAGGCTTGTATCTTAAAGTGAGCGATTGTCGCGGTTATTGCTATAAGGAAAGATTGATAAAACCAATAGATATTGAAAAAGAGAATAAAGTAGGCAACAACATTTGGGAAAACAAGGATTCCCCAATAAGGAAAAAGAATTAAGTTCCAAGAGACAAAGCCCGGCAGGATTTCCAACAACCGCAATATTATCCTTTCGTTCTTTTCTATAAAACTTTTCATAAAATGGGCTTGCTTCGCCGTAGCTTTTAGCGGAGGCGAGGGAACAAGGGCGCCTTAACCTTTATTTTAGGCCCTGCAAATTGTTTTTCAATCGCATCAGCCGTTTCCGGCAAGAAAGGTTTCAGGTTGTGGGCGATTAATCGTACATTTTGGACCAAATCCTTTAAAACTTCCTTAAGTTTTTTGTCTTTTAATTTCCAGGGTTTTTCTTTATCTATCAGATTATCTGTTTTACCAACTACTTCCCAAAGAAATTTTAAGGCGTTATCAAACCGATATTCTTTCAAATTTTTTTCTGTTTCCTCATAAAATAGTAATGGATTTTTCAAAAATCCAAAACCCGAAGTTTCACATAACTTTGCAACCCTTGAAACTAAATTCCCCAGACCGTTTGCAAGATCGGCATTGTAAACTTCCTTCAATCTATCTTCAGAAAAATCGCCATCTGTAAATGGATTAAATTTTGCAAGTAAGTAATAGCGGAGAGAATCCACTCCATATTTTTTGGTTAATTCGACTGGATCAATGACATTTCCTATGGTTTTGGACATCTTCTGTCCGTTAACAGTGAAGTAGCCATGAATGAAAAGAGACTTCGGTAAGGGCAATTTTGCTGAAAGTAAAAACGCCGGCCAGTAAACCGCATGAAATCTGATTATTCCTTTGCCAATAACATGCAAGTCAGTTGGCCACCATTTTTTATACTCTTTCTCATCCCAACCAAAGCCAATCCCGGACTGATAAATATTGAGAGCGTCAAACCAGACATAAATTCTCTGATTTGAATCGTTCGGAACCGGAACGCCCCAGTTTTTAGCTCGTTCATTGGTTCTGGAAATACTAATATCCTGAAGCGGGTCTTTTAAAAAAGACAGAACTTCATTTTTTCTCTCCTGGGGAACAATTTTTAGTTCGTCGGATTTAATTAACTTGATTAGCTGGTTTTGGTATTTTGATAACTTAAAAAAATAATTTTCTTCGGAGACCTTATCTAATTTCTTGCCAGGATGTTCACGGCATTCGCCGTTTTCATCTAGTTCATCAGGAGAATAGAACTGTTCACAGCCGACACAATAGAGTCCTTCGTATTTTTTCTTATAAATATCTCCGTTTTTGTTACAGAGTTCCCAAAGCTTTTGGCTTGAGGGGAAATGATGAGTTTTGTCACTTCCTTTTTGCCAAACATCAAATTGACAATTCAGTTTTTTTGTAAGATTGAGGAAAAGCTCGTTGTTTTTATCCACAAATTCTTGAATAGGAACTCCTGCAGCTTCGGCCGCCTGAACGTTTTTGACCGCATTCTCATCTCCCCCGGAAAGAGTTAAAACATCCTCGCCCAAAAGCTTATGATACCTTGCAATCGCATCTCCTTGCACGAATTCTAGTGCATGCCCCACATGTGGACGCGAATTTACGTATGGGATTGCACAAGTTATATAAAATTTTCCAGTCATATACGAATTGTACCACTTCGTAGCCTTGAAACTACATTTTGTTTGGCGGCCTTTAAGTCCATCTTTCTCTTTTTATGTTTCATATATGGAAATATCAGTTCATGAAGAATTAAAAGAGATTTTGCATCATTAATCGTTATTCTCCAAAAGTCTTTATTTTGACCCAGTTTTTTCTTTCTTTCTAACACAAAAATTGTTTTCATTCTGTGATTCTTAAGCCAGACTGATATTTGTTTGAGGATATTTTTGTCATAAGAGCCCAATCTAAATTTTGCTCTTTTATTGTATATACCAAAGCTTCCTTCGGCATCTATATAACCTGCCGTGAATGCTCGCATGGTCTTGTCGTTGGCCCTGATCCATTTTTCAATATTGTCATTTTTGGGCAATAAAAAAGAAAAAGAGGGGTGAAGAATTGTAGAGATGTTTATAACCCCGATCAAGTTTGGTTTACTAACCCAAACTTTCGAATATTTTTTAAAAAGATTTTTAATTAAAACCACCTGCTCATTTTTAGTTGTGTTAGAGCCAACTGTAATCATTTTGGTTTTTTTACTTGATTGTCTGACTCCAAGATCGCCGAGGCGGAATCCTGTCATATAAGCTTTTTCCTCGAGGGTTCCTTTGAATGGAATCTTTATACCAGTATTTGTTTCCCAACTATCGCGCGTTGGAATGTTAAATTTTCTCATTCTTTTTAAAACCCCAGAAGCCGTCAAGTTATGCCGAATTCCAATTTCTTTTAAAGATAAACGCTTGTTTGAGTATTCATTTAGCAATATCTCCTCGTCGATCGGTGGCTTGCTAACTGGTCTGCCCTTAAAATTGTACTTCCTCATTTTGTTAGAAATTGTTTTTACACTGCAATTTAATAGTTTTGCAATCTTATATGTTGATAATTTTTTTGTGAAATAAAGTTCTTTAAGCTCATTTTTAGCTAAGTTGATTTTTTTTACAGGGTGCTTAATCGATATGTGATATTTGTGAAGTTTTTTACTAAGAGTTGCAGGATGACAATGTAGGATCGGGGCCATTTTGTAAACACTTAGATTTTTGTGAATATATAGTTCCTGGAGTAAATCTCTTGTTATATCTTTTCTTTTTGCAGTCACAATTAATTGTCCAACGAAGGCTAAACAAAGTCAAGTTATGTTCTGGCGTTGACATAAGGAATAGCAGCAGTTATGTAGAATTTCTTGTTCATGAGTGTAGTATAACCCGAAGCTAGCTATTTAACTATTCTTCTAATCTTCTCCGCCCAAACATTGGCCCATTCTTCAGCCTCAATTTTTTTAAGAGCAAGGACAAAGCCTGATTTTTCCATTAATTTCTCAATTGTTGCAATTGTTGCCGAAGAAACTTTTAAATTTT
>Ga0208958_1000939_pt1 | contig 31770 bp, 31 predicted proteins | sample RifOxyB1_FD_184032 | JGI IMG/M metagenome (GOLD analysis project Ga0208958, IMG submission 184032) | Soil microbial communities from Rifle, Colorado - Rifle Oxygen_injection B1 (SPAdes) | ecosystem: Environmental > Terrestrial > Deep subsurface > Rock core/Sediment | place: Rifle, Colorado...
AAAAATGGATAAAATTTATCCATTCGTTAAAAACAAAAAATGAATTCAAAATTAAGCAAAAATCAATTACTTTTGTTCCATCTTGTTAAGATATCCTTTAAGGTGGGGCAAATCCACAGCATCTCCTGTTCGTATGCCATATTCTTCGCTTAAACCAGCATTTATCTCAAGAATATATTTTCCTTCGTGCCTATAGTTCGGACATTCTTTTGTCTTGCACGGAGGGACATTTTCTTCAATATAGACTATCTTTTTATCCTTATTTATCCAGATAATATCCAAAGGAAAGTTCATATTCTTCATCCAGAAAGAATAAATCCCCCCTTCTTCATAAGGGAAAAGCATTGCTTTGCCCTTTTCTAATTTCTCTCTAAACATTAGTCCTCTTGCCTTTTCTTCTTGGGTTTTAGCTACTTCTAATTCGAAACACTTTTCGTTTATGCAAACTTCTTTTTTTTCTTTTATCATGCCAAATAGAAAAATTATTGAAGATAAAAGAAGGGATACCAACAAATACCTTATCATTAAAGGTTTAATAAAATCATTGATACAAGGGCCAGAAATATACCCACGCCTTGCAATGCAGTTACCTTTTCGTGAAAAATCAATACACCTATAATAATCGTGGCTGCCGTAGCCAATAAAAGCCAAAGCGTACCCATTGTTGCTAGATGATTCTTGTGCAACAAGGCTGGGAGCCACGTTATAGATCCAAAGGCATAAGCGACAATAACTATGATTGTCATTTGGATGGAAGGGCTATTCCCCCACAGTTTTGACAAAAATTCTCCGCAAACAAAGAATAAAGCAGATATTAACAGCCAACCGATAGCTGGCACAAATAGAAGAATATTCATTTGTATTTGTTTAAAAAATTACTAATTCTTTCTAATTCCCCTTCTTTTATATTTATATGTGTCGGGAGATTCAGGGTTATTTTAGATAACCTCTCTGCATTGGGGCAGGATCCTGAAACATACTGCATTTTTTCAAGTGAAGTGTCTTCAGGAGCTATGGGGCTTGTATACCAGTCGCCTATAAGGATATTATGCTTGTTCCAGGCCTCATAAATAATTTCGTGGGCTTTTTTATGCTTTACAGCATACCTTAGAAAAACAGGTTTTGCAGAAGAAGATATTTCAGGAAGCACAAAAGAACTTTCTTTTAGAAAGTCTTCATAATAATCTGCTATTTTCTTTCTGTGATTATTAAACTTGTCCAGCTTCTCAAGCTGGTTAAGAGCCAGCTTTGCCAATACATTGGGAAGCTTTTTAGGAAAATACGAAGGCCTTTCCCCTCTTTTTTCTTTCCAATGAACAGCTTTTGAAAGTATATGCAATGCTTGGGAGAAAACAAGGAATGCTTTTCCCAAATCAACAAAATTATATACTGGAAGAATTAAGTATGAAAGAAGAACAGGATGCAGAAGCTGTTGAAATATCCATCCTAATCCCGGAAAGGAAACGTTCTCTTTTCTTATTCTTTCAGCCAGATTATCGTCATTCGTAACAGCCATGCCTCCGTACACAGAAGATATAACTTTGTCTCTTGAGAAACTGAAAAAAGACGCTTTTCCAAAAGTTCCGGTTTTCTTTCCTTTGTATTCTGAACCTAAAGAATGGGCGCAGTCTTCTATGATAATAAGATTGTTAGCTTCTGCTATTTCCAAAAGTTCATCCATTTCTGCAGGATTTCCAAAAGTATGCTGAATTATCAAAACCTTAGACTTGGGGGTTATCTTTCTTTTTAGGTCCTCTGTATCCATGTTAAAATCATCACTGCAGTCCACGTAGACGGGCTTGAGCTTTAGCCATATAACAGGGTTTACAGAAGCATTGCAAGTAAAGGCCTGCGAGAGGATTTCGTCTCCCTCTCTAAGGCCCAGATTTTTAAGTATAGCCATCAACGCGGATCTTCCGCTATTGAATGAGATGGCATGCTTTGCCTTAAGATACTCTCTAAACCTATTTTCAAGGAGCAGAACATCCTTCCCCCCCTTCCAAATCCAAGGCTTTAGCATAGTTCTCAAAGCCAGCTTCACATCGTCTTTTTCTACATTCGGGCTTAAGGATATTGAAATTGGCCTAAAGGGTATTGACATTTTATTTTAATTAGTATATAATTAAGATAGCAAAATTGATCCTGGTCCGGCAGAGTCTCGCTTCCTCTCACTCCCTCACTGCCACCAGGATCTTCAGGAGCGGTTTCTCACATGGAAGCCGCTTCTTTTATTATATCTCTCGGAACTCTTCCTTCAAACAATATGACATCCTCCGGGCTCTTAAAGTCTTTGAGCATCTCCATTATCTCCTCCGGGCTTTCAGAATAAACGGCTTTGGTGCCCAGGAAGCAATCCTTTGAGGTTGCAACGCAAACATCGCACACTTCATTTATTTTTTCTGCTATTTCCTTATGAACCCTTTCAGAGGATTCCCCCAGCTCTATAAGGCAGGGCATCACGACAGCTCTTTTCCCCTTAAAAAGCTTGAGATGATCAATATTGGCTATGGCTCCTTCGGGGTTTGAAGAATAAGAGTTGTCTATGATATAAGGAGATCTCTTGATTATCTTATCCTTATTGCTAATCTTCGCTCTTGATATCTCCTCCATAGACATTCCCAGGTCTTTGGCCGCGGCAATAGCCAAAAGCAAGTTTATAATCTGCTGTTTTCCTATTACGCCTGCTCTGAAAAAAGCAGAGTCTCCGTCCTTTGAAAAAGCCTTGAAGGCAACGACTTCTTTTTCAACCAATATATCCTCCGCCCAAACATCCAGCCTTTCTTCCAAGGAAACTTTTATCGCGCCTAGATCCTTATTTCTTTCTTTTATGTATTTATTTGAGTAATTCAAAACAGACTTTGAAGATTCCGATACAATTTCAAACTTTCCTGAAATTATGTTTTCAAGGGAGCCGAAAGTAGCCATATGCTGTTCATTGATTCCGGTAAGTATTCCTATATCAGGCCTTATCATCCTTGAAACCTCTTCTATTTTTCCTTTTTCATAAGCTCCTATTTCCGCTATGAACACCTGGTGCGAAGAATCAAGATTCTCCAGAATTGCATTGGCAATTCCTATCTCCGCATTTATATTCTTCTCCGTTTTAAGAACCTTGAACTTTTCAGAAAGAATCTCATACAGGAAGTTCTTTACAGAGCTTTTTCCGCAGCTTCCGGTAATAGCTATAACCTTAAGGTCCTTCATTCCGGCTATTTTATTTCGGGCTTTTTCCATTCTACTCTTAACAAACAAATATCCGATTGGTTTTGCGGCGAGGATAAGGAAAGAAACCAGCAAAGGCGACAGTATGTCTCCCACAACAAGAAGAGCAGGAAAAATTAAAGCAGAAAGCCAAATCCGGCTCTCCAGCCAATTAAATGCCAGAACGAAAAATAATATTTCTGCTAAAAAAGAAAGGATGATGACAAATAGGATTTTCTTAGTAAAAGACGGTTTTATTACTCTCCTCACAAAGAATCTGGCATCCTCTGCAATATACAGCAGGGATATGAGAATAGCAGAAGGAAGAGGAAAAACAAAAAAAAGGATTAAAAGAGCCATCTTGGCTATTCTTGCCTTATCAAACAGAAGAATCCTCCCCTTTTCAGTTGAGAAATGAGCAAAAAGTCTCTTGATATGATATTCTTTCAATTGCCACAAATACGTCCAAAAAAGAATAGATTTCAAAACAGCGAAGATCCATAATAGCCCTAAAATCAAGATTATGATAAGCATGGTTGACTTTAACTTTCTTTTCTGCTATAAACTGTTTAGTGTCCTGAACACCCCGCAACGGGGCGAAGCGCTCTCAGATTCACAAGTCTTAGGGCGCTTTTATTATCTCTGAAAGTTTTTCAGGACAGGACAAGTGGGGACTGTGGTCTGCCCCCTCTATAATCCTAAGCTCTGATCCTTTTATTTTGTCTTGGATGATTTTTGCCTGGCTTAAGGGAGTTATCTTGTCTTTTTCTCCCCAAATAATAAGAACGGGAATCCTTATCTTTTCCAAATCTTTTGAGAGATCTTGCTTTATAACTTTAAGGTATATTTCTTTCATTATCCCTTCTGAAGAAGGATAGTCGCTTTTAACTATCCTGTAAAGATTTTTTCTTATCCAAGAAATGTTTTTGATAGATTTGAAGGATTTTGAACAAAATCTTAAGAAGCTTTTTTTAAATGTTTTCTTCCTTATGCAGGCGGCATCTACCAGAATCAGTTTTTTCACAGGATGCCTTAAAGCATACTTTGCCGCCAAACTGCCTCCGAAAGAATGGCCTAAAAGAAAGAAATCCTCTAATTCAAGATAATCAATAAAATCTTTTAAAAAAGATGAATACTCGTCTAGTCCCCAGATAAAATGGGGCTTTTGGCTAGATCCGAATCCCGGAAGATCCAAAATTATTACCTTAAAATCTTCTGCAAGATATTCTGCTGTTTTGATCCATTTTCTTGCTTCAGATCCCCAGCCGTGCAGAACAAGGAGAGGTTTTCCCTCTCCCAATATTTCATAGTTTATTTCAAGATTTCTTATCCTAGCTTTCATTTCTAATTTCCTTAAATCCGGTATATTTCTGCAGGATTTCGGGAACCTTAATGCTCCCGTCTTTCTGCTGGTAGTTTTCTATTATAGCAATTAGAATCCTTCCAATCGCAAAAGCTGTTCCGTTAAGAGTATGGACAAAGCTCATTTTTCCTTGCCTATCCTTCTGCCTTATATCTAGTCTCCTTGCTTGGAAATCTCCGCAATTTGAAGTAGAATGCGTTTCCCTGTATTTATTCTCGGAAGGAATCCATGTTTCTATATCATATTTTGCTGCGGCTGGCCTCCCCAAATCCCCTGTGCAAATATTTACAACCTGGTAAGGAAGCTCCAATTTATTCATCAGCTCTTTTTCTATTGAAAGCAGAAACTCGTGCTCTTTCTTTGAATCTTCGGGGTTTGAAAAGACAACCATCTCAATCTTATCAAACTGATGGACCCTTAAGATCCCTTTAGTGTCCTTTCCATAGCTTCCTGCTTCTCTCCTAAAGCATGTTGAAAAAGCAACATATCTTTTTGGCAAATCATTCAAAACTTCGCCTGCATGCATTGAGATAAGAGACTGTTCGGAGGTGCCAGCTAAAAATAAATTATCCTGGGGAAAGAAATACGCTTCATCCTCATCCGCCCCTTCAAAGTAGCCGGTTCCTTTGGCCATTTCTTCTTTAAGCATTACAGGGGGAATAACAGGAACAAATCCTTTTTCTAAAAGTGTGTCAAAAACCATCTTAACTATGGCAAATTCAAGCAGAACTGCGCCTCTTTTTAAGTACCCAAACCTAGAACCTGCCACCTTGGCTGCTCTTTTTACATCTATGATATCCAAACTCTCGGCTAGAGCCATATAATCCTTAAACTCAAAATCAAACTTAGGCGGCTCTCCCACCTTTTCTATAATGACATTTTCGGAGCTATCTTTTCCATCAGGAACCCCTTCAAAAATGATATTGGGGACTTTTGACATTAAATCATCAAACTCCGTTTCTACTGTTTTCAGATCATGGACAAGCTTGCCACCCTTTTTGTCTATCTTTTTCATCTCGGCTATCATTTTTTTCTTGTCTTTATCCGAAGCTTTTGCTATCTCTTTGCTTCTTCTGTTTTTTTCAGCAGAAATAGCCTCTGTTTCAGACATAAGCTTTCTCCTCCTTTCATCAACCTTCAAAAGTTTTTCTATATCGCAAGAAACCCCCCTTTTAAGGCAGGATTCTTTGACTTTGTTGGGATTTTCCCTGACGAATTTGATGTCCAGCATATTAGGTTATGATATAACAGGATTTGACAAAATACAATATTGCCTGCTTGTTATTGACAAATTCAATAGGTATGATATAATATAAACAGCAAGGTTGGACAATCCAACCTATGAACGAGCACGCTACAATAGAGGGGCATAATTATGAAGACTTTTGGGATTATTTCAGGTGTTGTGATCGCCACCGTAACTCTCGCTTGGGTCAATCTGTCAAGACAGATTGACCTCGGAATTGCCGATCCCAACATTACCTTCAGCGGCTCGCTCTCGATCCAAAAAATCGAGGGCCAGACTGCGACAGGGATTCAAACAGTATACCTGATCGGAAGGAATGAAGGGTGGGAAATTCTATCGGCAGATTTCTTCGTCGGAAGTTTGGGGAAGGTAGAACTCATCACTATCCGTCGGGAGGGGAAGGTCAGATATATCGCGACTGGCGATAAAGAATGGCCGACATGGCGAGAACGGTTCCTGGTGATTAAACACCAATCCGAAAAGCTCGCGAAACCCTGACATCGCTCGCGCGGACCTTTCCGTGCAAAGGAGCTAAGCCCTGCTTAGCTCCTATTTTATTTCCCTTTCATCAAAGGGAAGAGAATAGTTTCTCTCAAGCTATGGGATCCTGTCAAAAGCATCACAAACCTGTCTATACCCATCCCCCATCCTGCGGCAGGAGGCATTCCGTGCTCCATGGCCTCTATAAAATCTTCATCCATTCTCTGGGCCTCTTCAAATCCTTCTTTGAATATCTTCTCTTGATCTTCAAATCTCTTTCTCTGCAGAATAGGATCATTGAGTTCTGAAAATGCCTTGAGTATTTCCATTCCGGAAGTTATAAGTTGGAAACTCGCTGATTTTAAAGGATCTTTATCTAGGGGTTTTGCCAGAGGAAATGCTTCTGCAGGATAATGAATAACAAAAACGGGGCTTTCTATCTTAGGCCTTATAACCTTCTTGAATATCTCGTCTGCTATCTCAAACTTCCCCCCTTTAGCAGAATCTATACCCAGTTCCTGGGCCTTTTTCTTTAATGTATCTTTGTTTATCTCTTCAAGATCAATGCCAGTATGCTTTTTGAAAATCTCTGAGTATTCTATTCTGGGCCAGGGAGGCTTAAAATCAAGCTTTTTCCCCTCATAGTCTATTTTCAGTGTCCCGAAAAGATCTTTTATCATCCAGGACATCATCTTCTCTGTAAACTTCATCAGTTCCTTATAGTCCTTATATGCCCAATAAAATTCCATCATTGTAAAGTCAGGGTTATGGGATCTGTCTACGCCCTCGTTTCTAAAACACTTGCCTATCTCATATACCTTTTCAAATCCTCCTATTAGGAGTCTCTTGAGATAAAGTTCGGGAGATATTCTTAAATAAAGGTCTGCATCTAGGGCGTTTAGGTGGGTCTTAAACGGCTTTGCGGTCGCTCCCCCGTAAACCGGCTGAAGTATCGGAGTTTCCACTTCAAGAAATCCTTCTTTTTCAAGAAAGAATCTAAGTCTTTTGATTATTTCAGATCTTAAGACAAACTTCTCTTTTACCTCTTTGTTAAAAAGAAGGTCAAGATATCTTTTCCTATACCTTTCCTCCGTATCTTGGAGGCCGTGCCATTTTTCCGGCATTGGCAGAAGAGACTTTGCGATGCATTTATAGTCTCTCGCTTCCAGGGTTTTCTCCCCCTTTTTGGTCGTGAAGAGAAATCCTCTTGCCTGGATAAAGTCTCCTATATCAAATTTATCAACAAAAAACTTAAAAGATTTTTCCCCTACTCCGTCTTTCTTCAGCATTATTTGGATCTCTCCGGATCCGTCTTTTATTTTAGAAAAAACAAGTCCTCCGTGTTGCCTCAAGGATATAATTCTTCCTGTTATTATAACTTCTTTTTTGGACTTTGAGATCCTTGAAAACTGATCCAAAGCTTCTTTGGCAGAATGAGTCCTTTTTATTGTTCCAGGGTAAGCCGGATCCAAAGCAGAGAGCTTTTCCAAACGAGTCTTTTTTAGATCATCTATTGTTGCCATTTTAAATGATATTAGCAGTTATTGATAGTTGAAACAATCTTGACAAAAAAATTTTTAAGATATAATATAATAACAGTTGGTTTATTGAAAATTAATTGAATATTGCCGGGAAGGCAGATACGCCGGGGATTGGAAAGATCTTCCGGCGTTCTTTTTTTACTGGTTAAGATACGTCACCAAATATTCTGCAATTATTTTTGCTGCATTCGGCCTGGAAAACTCTTTTGCCTTCTGGCCCATTTCCTCCAGCTTCTCGGGCCTGTCAAAAAGATATTTTATTCTTTCTAAAATAAAATGGGGCCTAAAGTTTTCTTCTTCTATGACCATGCATGCTCCTTTTTGCGAAAAAGCATAGGCGTTTCTTGTCTGGTGATCTTGGGCAGAATTCTTCAGGGGCACCAATATTGAAGGTTTTCCCAGCGCTGCAATCTCAAATATACTCCCTGATCCCGCCCTGCTTATAACCATCCTAGCCGATTTCATGGCGTGGGCTAAGTATTCTGTTGCCAGAAAATCTATAGGATGATAATACTTTTTCAGAACAGGGGGCAAGATTACATTAGATTCTTTTTTTACCTGTTCAAAGTTTCCCCTCCCTGTCTGATGAATAATTTCAAAACTCTGGAGCATTTTAGGAAGAATTGAAAGTATTTTATCATTTACGCTTTGGGCTCCCTGCGACCCGCCCAGGATCAAAATAACCGGTTTTTCTCCGGTGAGAGAAAACACTTCTTCTGCTTTATCTTCAGAGCCGGATAAAAGTTCCAGTCTTATAGGATTCCCCACAGAAAGCATTTTCTGGGGAAGAAAATACTCGGTATCGTTTATGGAGAAGCTTATAAACACCTCCAAGGAAAATTTGCTTGTTATTTTATTGGCAAGCCCCGGGATAATGTCCGATTCATGCATAAATATTGGAACTCTCAATATCCACCCGGCTATTACGACAGGAATGCATCCGTATCCCCCTTTGCTGAAAATCACATCCGGGGAAAGAACAAATATATGGTAAAAAGCTTGGAGAATTCCTATCGGAAACTTTAGGAAATCAATGATATTCCAAAGAGAAAAATACCTCCTTATTTTTCCGGCCATTGCTGTTTTTACTCTTATTCCTTCTTGCCCTAAGATATCTTTTGCAAAGTTATCTTTGGGGCCCAGATAAAAAAACTCAAAACCGGAATAGGGATAGTTTTTTACTATCTCCCTATAAATTGCGATTAAAGGATATATATGGCCGGCGGTTCCTCCACCGGTAAACAATATTTTCATATTTTAAAATTATATCATCTTTTCCTTGAAATGTTGAGGAGTATTCCCGTTGCGGCAATCTCCGATATTATATGGGACCCCCCATAGCTTATAAACGGCAGAGGTATTCCTGTAAGCGGAATTATTCCGGCCATCGCCCCCATGTTTATAAACGCTTGGATTGCGATCCAGGATCCTATCCCCACAGCAAAAACTCTTGAAAATTTATCCTGGGATAATTTTGCAATCCTAAAACACCTCCATAAGAAAAGAAAGAAACATGCTATCAGAAAAATACACCCTAAAAAACCTGTTTCTTCAGCATATATGGCAAATATTGAATCAGACATGGTTTGGGGAACAAATCCGAATTTCTGGGCAGACATTCCCAGCCCAAGCCCGATAACACCCCCTGATCCTATTGCAATAAGAATCTGTTTGATTTGGTATCCCAGCCCCATAGGATCCTCTATCACTCCCAAAAGGACTTTCAAGCGCATTGTTCTGTAATCAGAAATCCTTATTAACAAAGCGCCGGAAGCCAACGCTATTGCCGCTATTGCGCCCGTATGCCATAAAGGGCTGTCTGAAGAAAAATACATAGCAAAACCCAAGAAGGAAATCACCCCCAAGGTGCTCAAGTCAGACTGCATTCCTAATATAAATGCCACGACCCCGAAAATTATCAAAAAGGGAATAAGGTTGTATTTCACGTTTCCTTTTCTCAAGGGATTGGACAGCCAAGTAGCTATGTAGATTGCGAAGGACAGTTTAAAAAATTCAGCAGGCTGGACCGAAATAAACCCCAGATTCAGCCACCTCGGAGCTCCTCCGGCTATTATCCCGATTCCCGGGATAAAAACCAGTATCATAACTATGACATTTAAAAGGACTGCCGCCCAGGCCCATTTTTTGAAAAATCCCAAGGGGATAAAAAAGAAAAATATAGCAAGCAAAACTCCGGGAAGAATTCCCCAAAGAAGCTGATGGACTAAATAGTGATTTGTGTTCCCAAAAGCCTCTCTGGATGCTATTCCGGATACGCTGGCAAGTATAAGAATGCCTATAATAATCAATACCGAAGCCAGCAAAGCCAAAATATAGTCAAATTTCATAGCTTTTTTACTTCGGATATAAATTGCCTCCCCCTGTCAAATTCATTGGCAAACATATTGAAGCTTGCCGAAGCCGGGGAAAGAACAACAACATCTCCCTTTTTCGCTAGAGAAAAAACTTTTTTAACAGCATCCTTTAAAGATTTCCCTTCAATATAATTCTTTGTTCCTTTTTTTATTTTTTCGGTTGCAGAACCCGGTATAAGCGCCAAAAGGTCAACTTTTTCTTCAACCGCTTTGCAAAATTCTTTGTAATCCATTCCCTTATCTTCTCCTCCTGAAATAAGCATCAGAGATCCTTTTGTTATTTTCCTGAAAGTTTTAATAGATTCTATGGCAGATCCGGGATTAGTGGCTGTAGTATCGTTGTAATACCTAACCCCTTTTTTCTCGGCTACAAATTCCTGCCTGTGGGGAGATCCTTTAAATCTTTTTAATACTTGGCTCTGGAATTTCTTTTCCACTCCAAATATCTCTGCAACCTTTGATGCTGCTGATATATTTTCTAGGTTGTGATCCCCCATCAAGAGGGTTTTAAAATTCTCTCTTCCAAAAAAGATTGTTTTTGAGGGAATTTCTTTGGCTAGGTTCTTATTTTTTATATTCAAAACCAAAAAATCATCCTTTGACTGGTATCTAAATATATTCTTTTTTGCTGTAATATATTCCTCAAAGCTCTTGTATCTATTTAAGTGATCCTCAAATAGATTTGTTATGACAGCTATTTCCGGGCTCTTATCTAAGTCTTCCAATTCAAAACTTGAAAGCTCCAAAACCACAATGCTTTTAAAATCCGTTTTATCCAAAATATCCAGAGGAGAAAGCCCCATGTTTCCTGCTAAAAACACCTTCTTATATTTCTTTTTAAGAAATAAATAAATCAGGGTTGATGTTGTGGTCTTTCCCTTAGTTCCTGTTATCCCCACAATTTTGGCTTTGCACAAGTCAAAGAATATCTGAACATCTGTTTTTACAGGAATTCCCTTTTCTAGCGCTTTTTTTAAGAAAACAGAATCCCGAGGGACTGCCGGATTTTTTATTATAAGGTCGGCGGAAAAGAAATCTTCTTCTCTATGCATCCCGAGCATATATTCAGGACTATAGCTTTTCAGCTGTTTGATTGACGCTGAAAGTTCCTTTTTTCCCTTTAAATCAGTTATCAAAACTTTCGCCTTTTTTTTAAGGAAGTATTTGGCCGCATTCACTCCTCCTCCATTGACTCCCAGGCCCATTATCAATATTTTTTTTCCTTCAAAGTTTTCACTCATAAAAAGGATCCTTAACTGTTATTTCCGATTCCATCTTCAAAGATTTTGATATTTTTCCAAAATTATACGGGACATCAGAAAAAAAGATGCTGATAGAAGGTTTTTCCTCCCTTTCCACAAAAGCACCTTCAATATCTTTTGCTAGTATTACGCCGGGATCAATAATTTTTACCTGTCTCCCAACAGTTTTTCTGATCACCCTTGCTAGCAAAGGATAATGCGTGCAAGCCAGAACTAGAGCATCAACTTTGGCCAATCCTTTAAGATAATTCTCCGCGGTTTTTTCGGCTATGATTCCGGAAACAATTCCTTCTTCTGCCAGAGGAACAAATAGGGGGCATGCTTTTGAATATATTTTTGCCGACGGATTTCTTTCAAGAATCCCCCTCTCCCAAGCACCGCTCTTTATTGTCCCGGGTGTGCCTATTATTCCTATTTTTTTAAAATTAATTTTATCAACCGAAGAAGATAAAACATCAAAGATTGGAATGTTAAATTTCTTTCTTAAATAGTCTCCCGCCCAAGCCGAAGAGGTGTGGCAGGCAATTACTATCGCTTTCGCATTTTTTTGGATAAGCCATTCTGTTATCTTTTCAGAATATTTCTTTACAAACTCAGGCCCTTTAGTCCCGTAAGGAAGCCTAGCCGTATCTCCAAAATAGGTCAAAGAGCAATTAGGAAGGCGCTTAATTACTTGTTTTGCAACTGTGAGGCCTCCTATTCCTGAATCAAATATGCCGATCATTTTTTGATTATATCAGATAAAGGGATTTGACAAAAGTCAGAACAAAAGACAATATTAATCCAGAACCTTGAAAGGAGGTATCTATGGGAATATTCAAAAAGGATAAAAGAACCGTAGCGGAAAGAATAAGGGCGCAGGACAGGGAAACATTGATTATTCTCTTGCGGATATCGCCCGTAGGAAACCCGTGGGTTGAACAGATAGTTTCGGAGATTCTAAGCAGGATCGATCTTTCGCTGGATGACCTTCTGCATCTTTTGGACAAAGCGCCAGAAAACCTTTTTCCTAAAATCTGGGACAGGATCCTAAAGAATGGGATAGATCCTTCCGAACTAGCAGAGCTCTTCACAAATCGCAACGGATCTTTGGCAGAATTGGCGTTTGTGGAATTTCTTTCCAGAAGAATAACCGCAGACCATGCCATAAGGATTCTTACAGAATCCCTAAAAAAAGATCCCAGAAAAAGGAAGATCTATTGGGAGAAAATTAAAAAACGGGCTCCCCGGAGGCATCATTTAAGGGTTATTGCGGATATGGAGCTTGGAGCCATATCTTCAGAAGCTCAAAAAATGATGTCCCGACTGGACAGGAGAAGGTCAGTCAAAGCCGCAAAGAAGATTTCTGACTTGATCAGACAGCAGAGTTAAGGATGATTCTGCTGTTTTTTTATCCCAACATCCTTATGGCCACTCCAACTATAGCCGCTACAACACTTACAACCCAAAATCGCATGGTTATCTTGTAATGGGGCCAGCCCTTGGCTTCAAAGTGATGATGAATGGGAGCTGCCAGAAACAGTTTCTTTTTAAAGAATTTTTTCCAGAAAAGCTGCAGAATGACAGAGCCGGATTCAATAACCAAAAGGAATCCTATTATCGGCAAGACAAGAACAGAATCGGTTAAAAATGCTATTACTGTCAAAGCACAGCAAAGCCCGAGCATTCCTGTTTCACCCATATAGAACCGGGCCGGAGGTATGTTAAACCAAAGAAAGGCAAGTATAGCTCCGGTAATCGCAAAACAAAAAGCAGCAATGTCTATTTGCCCGGTAAAAAGCGACACGCCCCCAAAAGCCGAAAACATGATTGCGAAAACTCCTCCTCCCAAACCGTCTAATCCATCCACCACTCCCCCGCTATAAACAGCGAGCATAACTAATATGAAAAACGGAATATACCAGACGCCTATTAAGAAGTCGCCGTTTCCGGGAACGTGGATGTTATCAATACCCAGTTTATAATAAAACCACCACCCGCCGATTAGTCCGATCAGAACAACCAACAAGAGGCGCCATTTTAAAGCCAGTCCGCCAGCTATATATTTGCCCTTTTTAAAAATTTGCAGCATGTCGTCGGAAAGTCCCACTAGGGAGGCGACTATCAGAGAAAATAAAGGAAGCCATGTCTGGGACCTGCTTAAAAAATTAAATTTTTCAAACCACCAGACATCGGTAAAAGATAATAAAAAGAACAGAACAGCCAAAAACGAAACGCTTATCCATATCAAGAGACCTCCGAATCTGGGAACATGAACTTCTTTTTCCGAGTGAAACTGCCTAAAAAAGATGAGTTCTTTTCCGTCTATGGATTTTGTTCTGACTTCTTTTCTCCATAGCTTATATTTATATAAATAATGGGTAAGAACCGGCGTCAACAAAAAGGCAACTAAAAAGCTTAACGCGCCTAGAACAAATACCTTGATTACACTTATCGTGAGGTCTGGCATTTTATTTTAATACGTCTAGAATCTTTCTCATTTCTCCAAATCTGTCCTCGGCCCCCAGCACTATGCATACGTATTCTTTTCCATCTTTCTGAAAGACAACCAAAAGGCATCCTTTAGCCAGCGGGGTCCAGCCGGTCTTTCCTCCAATAATTCCGGGATATTCTAAAAGCAATTGATTTGTATTCTTGTCCTGCTCTTTTGTTATATCAAATATTCCAGGATAAGTTTTCAAAATATGCTCCGACAAGACAGATAAATCCTCTGCGGTTGAGAAATTCTTTTGCAAGCTTGTGTAGCGAGGATCCAGTCCTGTAGAATTTACAAAATAAGTTCTTGAAAGTCCAAGATCAACCGCGTATATATTCATTAAATCCACGAAGGCCCTCTCCCCCTTGGCTTCAGCCAAAGCAAAGGCAGAATCATTGCTGGATTCTATAAGCATTCTGTTCAAGAGATATTTCAGGGAAACAGAATCTCCTTCATTCAGGCCCGAATCCCCGTCTTGCGCCAAGGCCTCTTTTGAGATAATTGTTTCTTCTTCAAGGTTATAGCTCTCATAAGCAACGAGGGCGGTCATAAGTTTAGTCAAAGAAGCTATCGGCATCATTTCACCCGAATTCTTTTGCAATAATATCTTATTTCTTGAAGCAACAAGAGCAGATGGGGCATCTATCTGAAGAGATTCAAGTTTTTTCCTGACAGCTTCATCTTCTCTGAAATCCTTTATATTAATCAGAGTTTCATCCATTCTGGCGGACAAAGATCCTTCTGTTTTCAAGATTTGGAAGCTATCCAATTTTCCTGCAAAAATATTTATACTCCACCAAAAAGGGAGAAAGAAAACCAAAGATCCTATCAAATATTTAGAATTTTTGCTCATTTCTTCTTTTTTTCAACTTTTATCCCTAACTCTTTAAGCTGTTTTGGGGATATTTCATCAGGAGAGCCCATCATCAAATCCCTGCTGTCCCCTGTCTTGGGAAAAGCAATCACCTCTCTTATATTCTGCTCCCCCATAAGCAGAGCAATAAGTCTATCCATTCCCCAGGCAATTCCTCCGTGCGGAGGAGCTCCGTAAGCGAATGCCTCAAGCATATGGCCGAATTTATCTTTTATTTCGGATTCTTTATACCCCATTATTTCAAAAACCGCCTTAAGCGCTTCCGGCTTGTGATTTCTTATGCTTCCTCCGCCTATTTCATAGCCATTCAAAACCACGTCGTACTGGGTTGTCAGTATTTTTTCTATATTTCTTTTTCCCAAAAGATCCTCCATAAATTCCGGCTTGGGAGCTGAAAACGGGTTATGGGTAAATGTCCACTTCTTGTTCTCGTCTTTTTCAAAGAAGGGAAAATCCAAAACCCAACAGAAAGCAAGATTCTCCGGACTCTTCCTCAAATCAGGCCTATCTGTCTTGTATTTCTCCATTGCTTCCTGATAGCTTATCCTAGGAAAAGGAACTTCTTGTATATTCTTTTCAGGATATAGATTTTTCACCAGTTCTATCAGCAAGGGTTCTATAAGGGATATGACATCTTCCTGCTCCACAAAAGACATTTCCAGGTCAAGCTGGGTAAATTCAGCCTGCCTATCCGCTCTAGGATCTTCATCTCTGAAACATCTCGCTATCTGGAAATATCTCTCTATTCCAGCAACCTGCAAAAGCTGTTTGTACTGCTGGGGAGACTGGGGCAAGGCGTAAAACTTTCCCTTCTGAATCCTTGAAGGAATAACAAAATCCCTGGCGCCTTCGGGGGTAGACTTGGTTATTATGGGAGTTTCCACCTCCACAAAGCTTCTCTCTTGGAGATACGATCTTATAAACTGAATTATCTTTTGTCTTTCTATAAGATTTTTCTTTAATCTTTCTCTCCTTAAATCTATATACCTGTATTTCATTCTTTTTTCTTCTGAAATATCAAATCCCAGCCCCTCAATTGAAAAAGGAATATTTTCAGCTTCTGAAAGTATGTTAAGATTATCTGCTGAAAGCTCTATTCTGCCTGTTTCTATTTTATCATTAAACATATTTTCAGGCCTTTCAGAAATCTTTCCCCCTACTTCAACAACCCATTCGCTCCTTATTCTTTTTGCTTTTTCGTAGGTTTCCTTGTCTGAAGGCACAAAAACAAGCTGCAGAGAGCCGGAAAAATCCCTAAGATCGGCAAATATGATTTTGCCATGGGACCTTACAGAAGATATCCATCCTGAAACTTTTACTTTTTCTGACTTCTTTTTAATTGTGTCTTTAATCCAGATTCGTTTCATATTTATCTATTATATATATTTTAAACAATTAATCAAAAAGCAGAAATGTTAATTCCTGCTTTCCGGCCTCAAAGCATAGAATTTCCCGGAGGCGAAGATTCTTTCTTTCTGCCCCTTGAATAATAATATCAATATATGGACGAAAGCATTAAATTCAGCTATTATATACAAATGCATTATCTTGGTTAAAAAAGGATGAAATCAACCATTCAAAAAGAAGATGTAGGAGTTGAAAAACTCGGAGTAATACTTAAAGCGACTGAAAATCCTTTTGAAAAAAGGGCTGTTTTGAATCCCGGCTGCTGGCAGGAAAAAGACCATGTGCATATTTTCTATAGGGCGGCAGACGAGCATTATAAATCTACAATAGGATATGCAAAGATGAAAGGTCCTATTTCGCAGGCAGAAAGGAAAAATATTCCGGTTATTGACAGGGATTACGATTACGAAAAAAAAGGCGTTGAAGATCCCAGAATAACAAAAATAGGAAAAACTTATTATATGACTTACGTGGCCTATAATGGAAAAAGTGCTATAACTGCTTTAGCAGAAAGCTCCGATCTTAAAAAGTTTAAAAAAAGGGGAATAATCAGCCCCCTATTAACTTACGAATACGCAGCCTCCCTCTTCAAAGAGGAAATGCTGAAAGACAGGTATTTTATGTTTCAATCTTATTACCAGGATATCGCAGGAAAAGATGTTTTGCTTTGGTTCAAAGATTTTCTCTTATTCCCCAAAAAAATAAATGGAAAGTTTGCAGCATTAGCAAGAATACTGCCCGATATCCAGCTCGTATGCTTTAAAAACTTTGACGAACTTAAAAGCCGCGCTTTTTGGAAAAACTATTTGAAGAATCTGTATAAAAATGTAGTGTTAGAAAACAAATATTGGTTTGAATCCAGGAACATAGGGGGAGGATGCCCTCCGATATACACAAAAGAAGGATGGCTTGTGATATTCCATACTGTAGAAGATCTAAATAGCGCCAGAATTTATAGAGCTTCCGCCGCCCTCCTAGATAAGAAAAATCCATTAAAAGTGATAGGAAGATTAAACAGGCCGCTCTTTTCCCCCGAAGAAGATTGGGAAAAGGAAGGATGGATAGGAAATGTGGTTTTTCCGACAGGAACCGCTATTTTCGGAGAACATCTCTATGTTTATTACGGAGCTTCGGATAATAAAATTGCCGTAGCGAAAATAAATATGGAGGAGCTTTTGGAGAAACTAAAAAATACTCCGGAAAAATAAATGGCGCAAATTTCCAGAAAAAACATGCTCCTTATTAGTTCGTATCCGCCAAGGCAGTGCGGCATAGCTACTTTTACCCAGGATCTTGCCAGAGCCATTAACAAAAGATACGGACCCCATGCAGAAATCTGCGCAATAGATGAAAATGGTTCAAGAAAATACGGAAAAATAGTGAAGATGCAAATTTCAGAAGGAAATCTTGAAAGCTATAGTTCTGCGGTAAAAGAAATAAACAGCGATGACACAATAAAAATAGTAAATATCCAGCATGAATTCGGACTTTTTGGAGGAGAAACAGGCGAATGCTTTTTAGCTTTTCTAAAAGCGATTACAAAACCTATCGTCACTACTTTTCACACAGTAATACCTAATCCGAACGATAATCTCAAAGAAACAGTGCGAACGATTTCTGATATTTCCCAAGCGGTGGTCGTAATGAACAAACAGTCAGTCAATATACTTAAGAGAGAGTATAAAGTAAATCCTAAGAAGATTTTTTACATCCCCCATGGAATACCCCAGGCCCCCTTTGAATCCTCTGAAAAATATAAAGAAGAGCTGGGATATAAAGACAGATTTATTCTCTCCACGTTCGGATTGATAAACAAGAATAAGGGCATAGAATACGTCATAAAGGCTATTCCTGAAATAATAAAGGACCATCCTGAAGTAATTTACCTAGTAATAGGGAAAACTCACCCCGAAGTCAAAAAGAAAGAAGGTGAAAGTTATAGAAAGTTCCTTAAAAAAGAAGTAAAAAAACTGAATCTTCAGAAAAATGTCGTATTTTTAAATAAATACTTTCCTCTAGAAAAGCTTATTTCTCTTCTGCAGGCCACTGATGTCTATATCTTCTCCTCAATAGACAAGAACCAGTCGGTTTCAGGAACCCTTTCATACGCTTTAGGATTAGGGAAAGCAGTCATAAGCACGAGAACAGAATACTCAAGGCATATCCTAAATAAGGATAATGGCATATTGGTTGACGCTGAAAATCCGGATCAAATAGCAAGATCTGTTTTAAAACTTATGTCAGATAGAAAAGCGTTTAAAGCACTGTCTGTCCAAGCTTATAAAAACTCCAGAGATATGATATGGCCGAATGTGGCCCAGGATTATTTTAAGCTTTATCTTAAGATTTCAAAAATAAAGAACGGGAAAAACAGGTTTCCAGAACTTAATTTTGATCATATTTTCAGACTCACAGATAAATTTGGAATAATACAGCATGCCACATATTCAAAGCCAAATAAAGAATTCGGCTACAGCTCTGATGATGTCGCAAGAGCATTGATTGCCTGCCTGATGCATTTCAGAAAGAATCCCGAAGAAAAAATAAAGGAACTGATAAATATATATTTTAATTTCCTATTGTATGCTCGCAGAAAAGATGGATCTTTTTGCAATATAATCTCAATAAGCAAACAAAGGGATGACACTTCAGAAGGAGACGTTTTTGGCAGGATTATTTGGGCTTTGGGATACGCTTCTTCGTTTCCCAATCCCGTTCAAAGCAAATCCTTAAAACTATTTAAGCATTCTATTGAAAATATCAGTTCGTATAAGTCTCCGAGGTCGTTGTCTTTTGCTATAACAGGAATATATTATTATCTAAAACAATATAAAGACGAGAAGATAAAAGATATATTTTCAAAACTTTCAGACCGATTGCTCGAAACCTTCCTTATAACATCAAAGCTGGACTGGACTTGGTTTGAAGAAGCCCTCACATATTCTAATAGTAAAATGCCTGAAGCATTATTTATGGCCTATGATATTTTAAAAGATGAAAAATATCTTTTGGCGGCAGAATCCTCTTTGAAGTTCCTTGATTCGGTGACATTTTTAAAGAATTACTACAATCCCATCGGACAGAAAAAATGGTATTTTAAGGGCGGAGAAAGATGCTGGTTTGATCAGCAACCCGAAGACGCCTGTTCCGCCGTGCAAGCAAAAATAACCGCTTATAAAATAACAAAGAATACAAAACACCTAAAAGACGCTCTGAAAGCTTTTAATTGGTTTTTGGGCAAAAACGCTCTGAAACAAATGGTTTATGACGAAGTTACCGGAGGATGTTGCGACGGACTTGAAAAGAAGGGGCTTAACCTTAATCAGGGAGCAGAATCAACCTTATCCTATCTTTTGGCGCGCCTTCTGTTTGAGGAAAAAGACGTGAAGAAAGCCGTTTCAAAGCTTTCCTAAAGAATCCTTTAGCTCAGAGATTATTCTCGTCTCTCCGACATCTTGATTATAGTATTCTGCCAGATAAAAGGATGCCCAGTCTGCGATTAGGATTGAAGAAAATATCTTTTCCCAGAAGGGAACTTCTTTAAGCTTTAAAACTTCTACCGGAAGATTTTTCTTTTCAAGAATCTCTTTTGTGATTTTCATTCTTAAGAGATTCCTGGGATGGTCTTCTCTATCTTCAAGGAAAATAAAATAAAAGCGGTCTGAAAGATCCCTATTCTCCAATCCGACGAGCTCATTATGATTCAGCTCGGGAAAAGAGTTTGAAAAAGCAGGTATCTTGCTGTTCTCATTGAACTTTATCTTCCAATTATACGCTAAAGAGGCGTTCTTTAGAGATGAATAAATAACAGGTATTCTGTTCTTAAGTTTTTTTGCAAGTTCTTTTCCTTCGGACTCCGCCTCCTGCATGCTGATAGAGTCTGCCGCGTTTTTTATCTCTTCAATATCTTTTTCTCTTCCCAGGATCTTAAGAAGAGAAATTGCGCTGAAGCCCAAAGCCGATCTTGGATTTATTCCGGTATCCGGCATTTTGATATACGGGATGCTGTGCTTTTCGGCTGATTCAAGAAGCTTTCCGCCTATTGAAATACATGCGGAAGAGAGCTTTTTTGAAAGAGCTTCTTTGAAACTGTCCAGAGCTTCTTCGGTATTTCCGGAATAAGAGCTTAGGATAATAAGCTTCTTTTTAAGGTCTTGTTTAGGAAGGCCGTAATCAGAATGCGCCGGAATCCCTGCAAGATCTGCCGCCAGATGTGAACCTCCCATTCCGCAGACCAAAGAATCTTTGGCTTTTTTCAGCCTTTTTTTGTTCTCAATAACAGGATCAAACCTAAGCTGATCCAGAAAACCATTAATTGCTTCTTTCATTTTCATTCTTTTATTATATCCGACAGTTCTAAAAAAGCAAAGCTTGCTATATTATTTAAAGAATAAGGTATTAAGATTACGCCTTTTACTATATATTATAGTAATAAAATTTTACCATATGGAAAAAAGTTATTACTATCAGATATTCAAATATTCGTAAAAAAAGAGGGCGAAGAGAGGCAAATCGTACGTAAAAGTCGTAAAAGGGGTCAAGTACCTTTTTAAAGTACGGGAACTGTTCTCGTACTTTTTTGTGTGGACCCTACCGGAGTCGAACCGGTGATCTCCTCATTGCAAATGAGGCGTTCTACCACTAAACTAAGGGCCCCTTATTCTATTTTTAAAACCTTATATCTTACCTTTTCTCCACCTATTTCTACAGAAACTTCATCCCCTTCTTTTTTGCCGAGAAGCGCACCCCCCACCGGCGACTGGTAAGATATTTTATTATTAGCCGGATCTGCCATATCTGAACTTACGACAGAAAGCTTCATTTCCTCTCCATTAACAGAGATTTTTACCTTTGAACCGATCTGAACTTTGCCCGTTTGTTTGTTCTCAACAACAATAGCGCTGTTTATTTTTGACTCAAGCTCCGCAATTCTTCCCTGCAAAAAAGCTTGCTTATCTTTTGCGTCATGATAAGCAAAATTCTCTTTAAGGTCCCCGAAAGAAGCTGTGTGTTTTATAAGCTCGGCTATTTTTCTTGTTTCTTCGGTTTTCAGCCGTTGTAGCTCTTTCTTTAATTCTTCCAAACCTTCTTTTGTAAAATATTCTTTCGCCATAGCAAGCAACGTTTAAATTTTGATTTCAAAATTTATTACGTTGTGGGCGTGCGAGGACTCGAACCTCGGACCTCGTCATTATCAGTGACGCGCTCTAACCACCTGAGCTACACGCCCCCCGATAAAGAAATTCTAACAAAAAAATGAAACAAAGTAAACTCTAGAGTAAATAAAAACTCCTCGGGATGTTGCGTCGTAATCCCGAGGAGCGGATGCAGTTTGGCCTTCTTGGCCTCGTGGCCTTGGAGCCTGTGGGCTTCACCGCAAAGACCGGCTCGGTTCAACATGATCTATGTAAGACCTGCAATACCGCAACCGGTATCAAATGCCGAAGGTGTTCCTTCGGGATTGATCAAAAGAGCTATGTGCATTATGTTTACCAAAAACAAAAGCCCCTGTCAAGAGGTTTTTGGATTTTAGAGTTTAATGCTTTGAAGCTGCTCTGACTATGAGTAATCGACATTTAGAGGTTATCGATTAACACCTTCATTGTTGAAAGCAGAATTCTCAACCTTCAACAATGGTCGATACCTAAAACAATAAATAAATATTGTTTTAAAGGAGATGATCCATGGACAGCTTCCGCTACCCATGCCTTGTTCATGTTATTCCCTATGTCGCCATAAGGCACGGACTATATCTTCACCCTTTTTCTTAAAGTCTTTATTTTACGAACCTTTTCAGAAAAAGGGGCTCGGCGTGTAGTCTCTGAGGGGTCAATCCAATTTAATGGACGACTTCCCTGCTGATTGACTGCATCAGCAACATTTTTACTCATATTTTATATTTTATCACAAATACAAGTAGTTCTGAATTCACAGTGTTTCCAGCATATAGCCAAGTTTTTCTTTAAAGATTGCTCTTTTAAGGTCACAACTAAGTTTATGACTTCACCCTTATCACTGACTTCGCCTTAAGCCCTGCTTAGCAGGAATTTCGGGCGCTGCCAGCTTTCCTGGTGTGACAGGCGGTGAGTACAAGCTTTAGGAACATATTCATCGCCACATGGCTGATTGGCGATTACTAGCGATTCCGGCTTCATGAGGTCGGGTTTCAGACCTCAATCCGAATTGGGGGACCGTTTGGTGGGATTTTTCTCCGCCTTGCGGCTTTGCCCATTGTCAGTCCCATTGTATCACGTGTGCAGCCCAGGGCGTCAAAGGGCCATGCTGATTTGGCGTCATCCTCGCCTTCCTCCCAGTTATCCCGGGCAGTTCCCTATGACATATAAAACATAGGGCGAGGGTTGCGCTCGTTACCGCACTTAAGCGTACGCTTCATAGTACGAGCTGACGACAACCATGCAGCACCTGCCTAGCCGTCTTGTGGAGGGCCTGCGTTTCTGCAGGCTTTCGTCTAGGTGTCAAGCCCTGGTAAGGTTCTTCGCTTGTTATCGAATTAAGCCACATGATCCACCGCTTGTGTAAAGCCCCGTCTATTCCTTTGAGTTTTAGCCTTGCGGCCGTACTTCCCAGGCGGGATACTTAACGCGTTAGCTTCGCCACTTGAAGGGTCGACACTTCAAATAGCCAGTATCCATCGTTTACAGCGTGGACTACCGAGGTATCTAATCTCGTTCGCTACCCACGCTTTCGTTCCTCAGTGTCAGGGTCGCCCCAGCTGAATGCCTTCGCTTTTGGTATTCCGGTCAATATCAACGGATTTCACCCCTACACTGACCGTTCTATCAGCCTCTAACGCCCTCTACTTTGCCGGTTTTTTCTGCGTTTTTGAGGTTAAGCCTCAACCTTTGACAGAAAACCTAACAATGCACCTACGAACTCTTTACGCCCAGTAAATCCGGATAACGCTCGAGGATCACGTATTACCGCAGCTGCTGGCACGTGATTAGCCTCCCCTTATTCCTGGGGTACACTCACCAAAAGGTTGTTCCCCCAGAAAAGCTCTTTACACCCCGAAGGGCTTCTTCAAGCACGCGGCGTCGCTCCATCAGGCTTTCGCCCATTGTGGAAGATTCTCGACTGCTGCCTCCCGTAGGAGTAGGGCCCGTGTCGCAGTGCCCTTGTTGGGGAACACACTCTCATGCCCCCTACCCGTCATAGCCTTGGTGAGCCGTTACCTCGCCAACTAGCTGATAGGACGCAGGCCGATCCTGAAGCGATAAATCTTTACCTTTGCAGGGCCATCTCGTATTACCCCGGATTTCTCCGGGCTATCCGAGACTTCAGGGTACGTACCTACGTGTTACTAACCCGTTCGCCGGTCGGTTTTACACCTCCCTCGACTTGCATGCCTTATCCACGCCGCTAGCGTTCATCCTGAGCCAGGATCAAACTCTCAATAAAATTGAGATTAATCCTAAAATTGGACAAACTCTAAAAAATAGTCAGAGCAACTTCAAAAAACTAAACTCTGATCTAATATTTAATTTTCAATGTTCAATCCGCTCAATCGCTTCTTCAAAAAATACCCGCGAAGATTCATCCGTAGACGAACCTTCGCGGATACTCTTAAATATTTACTTGTTATTTATCTTTGTCTTTTCATTATATACATCCTCAAACCATTGTCAACTCTCTCACCACCCTGCAAAAAAATTATACACTATCCAATTTTAAAAAACAAGCCCAAAGCTTCGCCGGGGTCTTCTTTTTCTGTTTACGCTGTTTTTCTTTTTTTATCTTTTATAACCCGCTTATTTTCTTCATCCAATACTCCGTTTTCTTTTAAAAAATCTACAACAGGCTTCCCGCATTTTTCACATAAATCCAAGCCATTTGCAAAACCAAAACCCACCCTGATTGATTCATTTTTAATAACTTTTTTGCAAAAATCACATTTTGTCAGATACATATACTTTATTATATTTTTTCATCCGTCCCCGTCAATTGTGAATATCAATCTTTGTTTTTCATATCTATTTTCCAAATCTATTTTTGAGTTTGATATACAACAATAATTAATCCCGCCAACGCAAAAACCGGGACATAGGAATCAGTTTGACCAAAAAATCTGCCAGCCCGTCTTCCATAAAAGCCAGTATTGATTTTCCCACTTTCTTATCCCCCGCAAAATTATCCGAATTATGATTTGTAAAAATCATAAACTTCGCTTTAAAATATCTTTAAGGTTCTTACTAATATTATTTACAAAGTCCTTGTCCGAGATTAATGATTCCAAATCAAATTTAATGCTTCTTGAGTCAATTTTCCCGACAACAGTCATTAATTTTTCTTTTAAATCCTCTTTGTTTTTAATATTTTCAATACATTTTAAATTGGGGACAACTCCCTTCTCCAAATACCACATTAAATCAAAATAGTCTCTGCCTTTTACTTTTGCCAGAGTCTTGCCGACCTTATCTGTCTTTTCCCATTTTCTATTTAAAATCGCCCTTATTTTAGTCGCCATCAGGGTTGGTAAATCAAATGTTCTGATCAAAATTGATTTTCCGTATTTAAAAACCGGAATAGCTTCAGTTTTATAACTCTTGCAAAAATCAAATTCTTTAAATATTTCCACCTTAAGAATTAAAAGATCCGACTCCGGTCGCTTGGCTAAATTCAATTCATATAGAACGGGAAATTTAAGATAAATTCTGAATTTTTGAATCTTTACAACAGGTTCCATGCCCGCCTCTTTCTTCAGAAAGCCCATTAGATCATTTGATAGTTCCAGCAAATCCGTCTCCCCTTTCGTGTCAACAAAATCCAAATCTTCTGAAAGGCGCGGAAGGCCAAAACAATGCCTTAAACACGAACCTCCATAAAATACAAGATTCTGGTATTTTTTATTGGAATAAATAAAAGATAAAACTAAAATCTGTAAATATTCTTTTATAATATTTCTTTTAAAAACATCCGATGTATCCTTATTTTCTTCCAAAATGCTTTTAATCAATTCCAAGTTTTCCATATATTTCTTTTATTTTTTTAGATCCCTCCAAATCAATATACCCCCTAAGCTCTTTTCTATCCTTCAGAGAAAGCTCTTCCAAATTTAACCGTAATTCATTTATTTCGTCTTTGCTTCCCAATAAATTTTTTCTAAGATACAAAAAATCAAATAACGCCTTAGCCTTAGTTGCTTTCCGAACCAAAAATTCGCCGCTTTTGACAGTTTTAAAGCCCATAAAAAGATCGTCTTTTATCTTATGATAGAAAAAATTTCCCAGCTCATTATTAAAAACAGCTGTTTTATTTTTGCTTATCAAGGTGAAATTAATCGGAACTTCTGTGATCAAATTATTCTGGTAAAGAATATATTCCAAGCTCAAATAGGAGGGAGAATATGCTTCTGTGGCCAAAGATTCTATAAATTCGGAATATTTATTTTTGGCTTTCATCTTTTCAATAAAAGCCCTGTTGGTATAAAGCCCCCTTTTTATTCTTATAAACTGTCCTTTTTTAGCATATCTGGCAAGAAATATCTTTAAATATTCGGGAGTAATTCCGGCTAACTTAAAATTTTCAATGCTAAAACAAGGCAGCTTTTCTGCCAGTCGAACCACTCTTTTGCTTATTTTGTTATCATTTCTCATAATATACATTTATTGTATACTATCAGAAACGCCTGTCAAGCCCAAATCAACTCCAAATTCCCCCACCTTTTTATCCTCCGCAGAATTCTCTGTATTCATTTATTCTCCTATAAATTTAAAATTAGAGAGCATCTTATCAAAAATTAATTCGTAATTCTTATTTTCTTCAGCACCAATTTTATCAAACGCCTCAAATTGATAAAAATAACCATTTTTATCTATAATCAAGATTCTTATTTTATCTGTCCCCTCTTCTGCAGAACCAATATCTTTACATCCACTAAAAGAAACCTTCTTGCCATTCAAACCACCAATATTTATATCGCTAATAACTTTATTTTGACATAATCCTGGAAGCAATACGCTAATATCTTTATCAATTGTCCAATCAACAGAGTGCTTATTAACTTGAATTGCCCACATAGGAAGATTTGGCCAACCTTCCTTTGCTCCAATACCAACACTGTCTGCTTTAGATAATGGCTCAATCCCCCTTAATACTAATTCGGCTGGATATTTTATTTCAAAACCATACTTTTCGTTTTTATACGTTTTCCAGTCAGATGTTTCGTCTTTTGTTTCCGGCTGTTCAAATGGCTCCGGCGTTTCCGGAGTCCAGAAATAACCGTAGACCAAAAAAGCGGTGGCCACAAGAACCGCAACCACCACAATGATAACTACTGCCCAAACTGGCGATATTCCTCTTTGCAGAAACTCTTTGATTTTTCCCATATGTTTATAAGTTATATTCTTTTTAAAATTTCTAGATATTCTTCGGGGCTGATTCCGAGAACTCTTAAATTATTGCGGATAATAAAAACCGGCAGTTCTTTGCATCTGGGAATAACTACCGGCCTTTTTAGATTTACTCTTTGATAAATTCTATGATCGCCCTTTTCTCTAATGAATTCACAGCCGACAAACAGCAGGAATTTTTCGAAAATTTTCCAGCTTATCGGTGTTAAGTGGGCCACAAAATTAAACTGTTACTGTTATGCTTTGAGACTCTTGAGAAACCACGACAGGAGGGTTCCATCGGGATTGGAACTTTTTCCACCCCAAATCCAAAAGCACATCCTCAAGGGTTCCTTTTTTGACCAGCTCCTCAAAGAAAATATTTACTATTTCAGAGAATCTTTTTTTAGCTTCTTCAAAAGTATCTCCACAGGTAGATAAATCCAAAGCCGGCGTAAATGCTATAAAAGTATCGCCTTCTTTCAGAATTGATACGGGAAGATTAAATTCTAACTTTACATTCTTCATGGTCTTTATTATACCACAAACTTCTTGCAATTTCTATAACAATACCCCAAACTGGCGATATCCCTCTTTGAAGAAAATCCTTTATTTTTTGCATATTAAAGTATTATACAATAAAAAATCCCTTCAAGACGCAATGTCTGTGTAAAAGTAAGCTTAGTGATAAAATAATGGAGCCGGGAGAGGGATTCGGACCCACGACCTACGGTTTACAAAACCGTTGCTCTACCACTGAGCTATCCCGGCCAGCTACTTCTTCAATTTATCCCAATAACCCTCGGAGAACTTTGCCTTATTGCTTTTTGATTTTTCTCTCAAGGTTTTTATCCACTCTGAAGTTTTGTTATCCGTCTTTAAGATTAAAATTCTTATTTTGCAGAGTATTTTTTGAAGAAGAACTTCGTTAATCAGGGTTTTTCTTGCGCTGGGAAAAACTTTTATCTTTGAGACTTCCGCTTGTTGCGGAACATAGCTTGAAAGCTCCGAAGACTTTCTGTAGGCGATTATTCCCATTCCTGCCAGACTTAAAATAAATATAGCTGACGCTATTATTTCCCCTATCATATTTCAAATCTAGCAAAGTTTTTAATTATGATATTTTCTCCAAGTTTAGCTATATAATCGTTGACCAAATCCCTTATAGTTTTCTCCTCGTCTTTGATCCACGGCTGGGAAAGCAAAGAAACTTCTTCTTTGAATTTTTTCAGCTTGCCCTCTATTATTTGGTTTAATAGATTTTCGGGCTTTCCTTTCAGCTGTTCAAGATATATTTTCTTTTCTCTTTCCAAAAAATCCTCCGGGATAGTTTCTTCGGACAAAAACAACGGCTTTGCGGCTGCGATATGCAAGCAAACTTCATGGGCTAAAGATCTGAACTCTTCTGACTTTGAAACAAAATCTGTTTCGGATCTTATTTCAAGCAAGACTCCGACTCTTCCTTCTGCGTGTATATAGCTTTCCACTATTCCTGCCTTTGCAACTCTTTCTGATTTCTTTCCTGCCAGCTGTTTGCCCCATTTCCTTAAAATCTCTTTTGCTTTTTCAAGGTTTCCGGCAGATTCCTCAAGAGCTTTTTTGCATTCTGAAACAGAAACTCCTGTTTCTTCCCTTAGTTGTTTTAATTGTTCGAGGTCAGCCATCTTATTTCTTTGATTTTACAACGGCCTCTTTTACTTTATCAAGAATAAATCTTACCGAGGAAATTGCGTCGTCGTTTGCAGGAATAATATAATCTGCGAGAGAAGGATCTGCATTAGTATCTGCTATTCCTATGACTTTCACCCCTTTTGTTTTTGCTTCTTTTATGGCAAGAAAGTCCTTTTTCATATCAAGAACAAAGATCGCCTCGGGAAGTCCAGCCATATTCTTTACCCCTCCGAACTTGATTTCAAGATCTTTTAATTCCTTATCCATATCAGCTCTTTCTTTTTTAGTATATTTTTCAAGCTCTCCCTTTGATTTCTTTGATTCAAGCTCTTTGAAATACTCAATTCTTTTTTTAAGAGTATTGAAGTTTGTAAAAGTGCCCCCCAGCCATCTTCCTGCTATATAGGGCATGCCCATTTCTTCTGCAGCATCTTTTATAATCTGCTTAAACTGAATTTTAGTTCCCACAAAGAGCACTAACTTGCCTTCTGAAACTGTTTCCTGCAAGTATTTCAGTGTTTTTTCAAATTCTTCCTTTGTTTTCTCCAAATTTAAAATATGGATGGTGTTTCTTACCCCCTCAATGTAGGGTTTCATTTTAGGATGGACTTTTGATGTTCTGTGCCCGAAATGCAGGCCTGCTTCAGCCATTTCTTCTGTTTTCAAATTTCCTATTTTCATTATTTTCTCTTTTATATCTTCTATGATAGTCATATTGAACGGTTTACAATGTATCTAACATATCATAACAACAAAGATAATGCAAGGCAAGCTTCTTCTTACAAAAAATCAGGAATCCAGACTGTTAATGCAAGAATGGTAAAGAAAATAGAGTTCAAGATTCTTAATCCAAACCTCTCTTTCTTTATGGCAAAAGTTGCCAAAATCCAGACCACTATAATATTAAGAAATATAGTAAAGGCGATTTTTGACCGATAAGAGAAAAGGCCGTAGAAAAAAATCTTAGCATCGGATGATCTTGAATAATCAGTCTCTAATTTTTCGAAAGAAAGCTCGGGTAAGGCATTTTCTTCTGCAGAATTCTCTTGAACAATCTTCATAATGGTTTCTTGGGGCGGAACAAACTTTACAGCTTTTTCTTTTATAACCTCCGAGCCAGCAAGCACTTTTGGTTCTTCTGATAAAGAAACGGAAGGGTTGAGCTCTTTTGCTAAAAACATAACAACGATTGTCCCCGCATCTCCTTTTGCAATTCCTATTCCTACATCAGTGAAGTACCCATTGTATATATTTTTGGCATGCGACGGAGAATTAAGCCAGGCAGAAACTAAGGATTTGGGATTAGGAAAATTTATTGCAAGATTCTCTCCTGCCGCAGCAAATTTATATCCTGTTTTTTCAAGCCAGCTCCAAGGAGTCTCCCCCGAAGGGCTTTCATGAGAAAAATATCCTTTCTTCGCCATGTCTTCTGCCTTCATTTGGGCTGCCATAGAGAGCTTTTCGTCTATTTCCAAACCCATTATTCCGTAGCTCTTTCTTACAGGATTGACTTCCTCAATTATGAGCTGTTGGGTTAGGTCAGCCAAAAAACGGCTTATCCCTATATTAGAAAAAGGGAAGCCCGCCGCAAAAAGCAGCAAAGCAAGAACAGAATAAATTATTGCAGCTTTTGATCCTGCTATTCTAGGACAAAAACCATTTTCTTCAGAGGGCAGGAATAGATTTTTAAGAATCTTTCCCATACTTTATTATATCTCTTTGAGTTCGCCTTTTACAACTAGCCTTTTAGAGCTTGAGAATAGAGGATGGCAGGTTATAAGGGTCAGAACAGGGCTTTCTGTCTCTCCGAGGACGCTCATATCTTCAGGTTCAACCACAAAGGATTCTGTTATTTCATATTCGTATTCTTTTCCTTCCCACCAAATCAGGGCTTTGTCCCCTTTCTCAAGCTTGTCCAAAAGGTAAAAAGTTTCTCTATAGGGAGGCCTATATTTGAATCTATGGGCAGATAAAACCGTATTTCCTATTTTATCCGGAGAAGATCCTATCAGCCAAGCGCCTTTTTCAAGAGCAGACTCATCTCCCCTTACGATTGGAATTTCTACTCCTATTTTAGGAATAAACAGCTTATTTCCCTCCAAGACTTCCTTCGTTTCAATTTCTGCAGGAAAGGCGGCTAGAGAATATTCTAAGCTAGGCCATAAAGGGTAGGCCAAGGCCGCCAAAGAAATAACTGTCGCCAATACGAAGAAGATTCCGTTTGTCTTTCTTTTTGTCCAGTAAAACCATCTGTTTGAAGAATAAACATGGATTATTCCTGCTATACCTGTCAAAAGAAGAATAATTAATAAGACAAATATAGTTTTATCGGAAGAACCCATACCCGTATCGGGAAGCATTTTCACTACTTTCACAATTTCTTCATCTTTAGCCAGGTTCAAATGGTTTTCTGCTGAAGCTACAGCGCTATTCTTGTATTCCCCGGCAGGAGTATCTGCTTTTACATAAACAGGAAGAGATATTTTCCACGTCTGTCCTATCCCTAGGACAGGTATTTCCCAGGTTACTATAGAAAGATTAGTGTCTGCTATAAACCCTAGAGGAAGGTTGTCAACAACCACCACATCAACAGCAGGAGCTGTCCCCGTGTTTTTTATCTCTATATCAAACATCAGATAGGATCCTGGTTTTACAATCTTTTTATTAACTTTTTTGTCCACAATGAGAACAGGAAAGGATTCTTCTCCATGCACGCCCGAGATAGCTACTGAGAACTGGTCTGATACTGCAGTATGATTGCTTGCTGTCACTGTTGCAGTATTAGAATATGTTCCGCCAGCTATATCAGAAGATACCTGAACTTCATAAATTATAGTTTCCTTTTCTGAAGGATTAAGATCTCCCAGGTTCCAGGTTCCAGTTAATCCGCCTAAATAAGAGAATCCGTTAGGAAGTGTATCTTCTACCACGACGTTAATCGCGCCAGCGCTTCCTTTATTTTCAACCACAATAAAATATGTCAGCTCCTCTCCCGGATTGGCAAAGCTCCTGTCTGCTGTTTTCTCTATTGTTATTTTTGGCCTTCCGCCTCCCCCACCCCCTCCTCCGCCTCCTCCTCCGCCAGAGGGCTTGTAATAATTGCCGAAATTAATGTTCAAAATATTTGCTCCGGCTATTACAACGGCATGGCATCCTGAAGGATAGCTTTGAATCCAGTCAGTTTTTGCATCTTCGCAAACGCTATAAGAGCCCGGGATGAGATCTGTAAATGTGTATTTCCCTTGGCTGTCAGTAAGAACAGATCCTGTAAGGGGGCCTGAAATATTAATCTTCCAACCCTCCAATCCGGATTCTGAATCCCCTTTCTGCCCATCTTTATTTTCATCCTTGAATTTCATCCCCGAAATTGAATATGTTATAACTCCTCCCGATTCTTTTTTATTCAAAACAACTATTGTTCTGTGGGGTCTGGCCTCATCCACCTTGATTATCCCGTTAGAGTTCTCATTGGCTCCGAATTCAAAGAAGTCAGAGAGAGAAGAAACAGGAGTGTCCCACTGGTCG
>Ga0208958_1000943_pt1 | contig 31700 bp, 33 predicted proteins | sample RifOxyB1_FD_184032 | JGI IMG/M metagenome (GOLD analysis project Ga0208958, IMG submission 184032) | Soil microbial communities from Rifle, Colorado - Rifle Oxygen_injection B1 (SPAdes) | ecosystem: Environmental > Terrestrial > Deep subsurface > Rock core/Sediment | place: Rifle, Colorado...
TAAAGTAAGGTATGAGATTTTCTCTTACGGGCGGCTGGGTAGCTCAGATGGTTAGAGCGGCGGATTCATAACCCGCAGGTCGGCAGTTCGATCCTGCCCTCAGCCACCAAATTTAAAAGAGAAAATTTAATGACTTAAGCGATTCGCAAGAACTCGTGTATCTTCTCGATGGTCCACAAATGTTCCACCAACATTCTCGCATCAATTCGATACAACCAGCTTGAGCCCCGTTTCGTGTACGGGGGCAGCTGGCGAGAGGGTTGGATTTTTCGGTTTCACGCAAAATCTGCTCGCCGCGCGGCGAATGCTATCGCCGAGCAGGTGAACGTATTTCATCGTGGTTGAAATATCCTTGTGACCGCAAATCTCCTGGACGGTTTTGATATCCAGGCCCTCCGCGATCATGAGGGTGGTGGCCGTGTGCCGCAGGTCGTGAAAGCGGATTTCCTTCACTTTGGCTTCCGCGACGTCCTTCTTGAAAATTCGGTCGTAGAAGTTGTCCTGGCACACGGGAGTTCCTGCTTGAGAGCGAAAGATCGTCTGTTCGGAAGAAAGTTTCCCCTCCCTTACCAGCCGCTCTAACTCTCGTCGCAGTTCCTCGTTACAGGGAACATAGCGCGATTTCTTGCCCTTCGGCGGCTTGAAATCCCAGCTGATGAGATCCCAGCGCCTTCGGATGTGGAGGAGCTCGCCGCCCTGGGCGATGTCTTGGGCCTGCAAGCCCCAGATTTCACCCGCCCTGAGGCCGGTATTAAGCGCCAGGAGGTAAACGACATAGAACCAACGATCCGGGCTTCCTTCCGGATATTTCGCCGCTGCGAACTCCAGAAAGGCTTCGGCCTCGTTTCGCTCCCAGAACTTCATGTCCTCGCGGACTTCTGGAAGCTTTCGGAAGCCTGCAGCAGGGTGGAATGGAATCCGGCGATGACGAAGCGAAAAGTTCAGAATTGCCATGACAACGTCTGTCTTTCGATTCACCGTCGCAGGTGCCAATCCCTGGGCTAGCTGTTCGGATTGAAATCGCGTGAGCCGATCCGGGTGAAGCTGGTTCGGAGTGAACTTGCCAAACTTCGGCAAAATCTCATCCAGAATGTTCCTGGCCCGCTTTTCATGACCGGGACTGAATCTCAGCCCCTGCCTTTCGAGCCAGTACTGTGCTTCTTCTCCGAAGGTCGTTTCTTCGAAACTTCGGATTCCATAATCGGCGTTCTTTAATTCCCTCTGCTTGTTTTTGAACTCCGCTTGGAATGCATCGGCGTCGCTGCGTTTCTCAAAACGCCGTCTCAGGCGCTTGGATGAACGACCATCGACTCGGACGCTGACTTCCCAACGGAATTCGGTTTCACTGATTTTGACCTTACGTATCGACATAGGGTCTCTCCTTTCGTCGCGAACTCCTTTTCAGGAGAACTCGGGATTTTGGGAGAGGATCCAGCGTTTTAGGACTTCGGTACGTAAGTAGAGGAGCCGGTTGAACTTGAGAAAGAGCCCTTCCGGGACTCCCCTCTGTTTTGCGCGGTATCGCCAGTCATAGATCGTCGCAACCGAGATTCCTAAGACCGATGCAACCGCTTCCGGCTTTACGAGTTCAGGCAAATTTTCAAAGATCGTGACCTCGTTCTTGAACTCGGCCATTTGTGGAACCAACATAGCACTTCTCCTATCAACCGACGACCCGTAAATTCCGGATCGTGACATCGAGAAACTATCCGCCGCCCCGAGCATGGTCAAATTTCTGCAGCTTCAACACACGCACAAAAAACTCTGCCTTTTGGCTGTTTTCTTCTATTTTCTTGCGAGCGTTTGCAAACTCCGCCAACACATCGTAGTGGGGGCGGAGTCTGCAAACGCTCGCACCCTGCATATTGCTGAACTCGGGGTTTCGCTTGACCAATTAAGATCGCGGGATGGTCCGGCGGTTGGTCCGCCCCAGGACCAATCAGAGGATCAGGCGGCGGACCAGGCAGAATTGGACGATCAGAAGGAGCGGGTTTGCAAACGAACCCGCTCTTTGCTGTGGTGCAGCATTTTTATTTACAAATGGCCCGCGAAAAAAGATTCGACATGTCTTGAACGCATGACATCCCTGAAATTGACGCTGCGAATTTTGAAAAACATTACGCAAGCGATCACCGAGTCGAGAATAGTCTTGTACGGCATTGACGCGTGGCGTTGAATGAATTCATGTGACGATGCTATGGCGATTCGGTAAACGAAGACGAAGAGGGTCCAATAAAATGAAGACGTTTCTTTCTTTTCTCTTGTTGGCAATTACTCAGAGCGCAATAGCGGCAGATATGCCTCCGGAAAAGGTCCTACGTTTTTCAGGGATTATTTCGATTCAGGAGAAAACAAAATACCCGGTATGCATCACCGTTTTCGAGCATTTTGTGTCTACCAGGGGCGTGACTGCGTTCTCGGGGTACATGGAAGTCGCCAAGACGTTTTTCAACGGAATTCCTTTGGATGTTCCGGCTTTTACCGTGGCCGGCAATATTACCTCTGATCAAAGCATCCTGCTTACCGCGTTTGACCGGAACAACATTTCCAGTGATGATCCAGAATTGTTTTTAGCTCAAACGGATATCAAGGTTTTGGGTAAAGACTGGAAGACATTGAAATTAACCCAAAACGGCCACGAGGCCGTAATGACGTTGAAAGAGATAGGCACTCAAGACCCTTGTGCTTTGCAGGAGATCAAGACCCCTTGAGTGGCATTCCCTGCCTGTAAGAAAACATCAGCGTAGAACTTTTCTGACCTACACATCAGCACTTCGGTGGAACTCTACGCCGCCTTAATTTCCACCTTGAGTTTTGGATGAAGCTTCTTGGCGTAGCCGATCAGGCGATCCAGAGTGAAGCTCTCGATCTTTCCCCGTAGAATGTCACTCACCCGCGACTCATCGACCTCGATTTTGTGGGCGATTTCTTTCTGAAGGAGCCCATTCTCCCGCTGGTATTTCGCGATGAGCTGGCAAAGCTGATACTTGGCCCGATCGACCTCGGAGGCGTCCTCAGGCAGCGCCAGGTTGCCGCCGGTATAATTCATATCCGAAAGCTTTTCGCGAACGCGCTTTAGAGTCTCAGTTTTCGGAAACTTCGATTCCTTCTTGCTCATGTCAAACTACCTCCTGAAGCAATTAATCACGCCAATAAACAAGCATTGATCGCGCATACACCAGACAAGCCGGTACTGCTTGCCCTCGAACGGAATGCGATCGAGCATAAAGAACTCCCAATCGTCTTCCCTTTCTTCCGGCCGGAATTCGCCGCCATCTAAGGTGGCAACCAGCTTCAAAATGAGCACATCCGAAATATCCGGGTGTAGCCGCGCCAACCGGGGCTCAGGCTCATTCCAAATTCTCCCGCATGAGAAAGAAGCTTTCTCTTTCCACAATGGAAATCAATATTTCCTATGATCTGACCTTCGTGCTCGACTACAAGCAGAAGTTCAACCGGATTCTCGCGAATGCCTTTGATCCATTCAATTTCCTTCTCTTCGGTCATCTCGAATTCTTCTGGGAGCAAAACCATTCCTTCGCCATCCAAAAGAACCCGTCGCACGTGGGCAAGCATGCCGCTCGCATCTGATTCTTCGCCAGATCTGATGCAAACGATTTCTCCACTATTCAGCTGAATTCTCTCGGACGCTACCTGGGCCATTAGTATTTCAGATCACATTGCCGAATAAATGAAAAGCTCTTGCGGGATCCGAGCCGGAACCGATCTTCCAGGAAATCTCAGTGTCAGTGATGGAAGATCGAGGCACTCTAAACGCTGGATATCGCCCGTGTTGCCCAATATAATCGAAGTCCTATGGTGATTCTGATCAACGGAACCTCCAGTTCGGGAAAAACCGCTGTAGCTAAAGAGCTGCAAGAGATCTTAGACGGATACCCTCTGAATTTCTCGATCGACAGTGTTCTTTACGGCCTCCCGGGGACCGCTCTCAAAAGGATGACGTCCGGCCAGAAGAACCCTGGCCTCAGCTACGCAAAACTGGAAGAGGGCTTTTACAAGTGCGCCCGCGCCCTGGCCGACATTGGCCACGATCTCGTCATAGACAACGCTATTGTTACCCCCCGCTCGGCGAGACTCATGATCGATTACCTGAACGGGATTCCGGTTTTAATGGTTGGATTATCCTGCTCAACTGACGAGCTGAAGCGCCGAGAACTCCAGCGCGGTGACCGAACGATCGGGGAAGCAGAGTCCCAGGTCGACATTATTCACAAATATTGCGCCTATGACGTACACCTCGATTCAACGAAACTATCGCCCTCGATTTTGGCGCAAGAAATTCAAGCCCACATTAAACAGGGAAATCCTTGGACGGGATTCCAAAAGACCAAGCAGCAGGTGCAAGCTTACTGATATTCGCGCCTCAGCGTGTCCAAATGGCGACATGAGATCTGCGCCATTTGCTTGCGACCGGTACCCCCGAATAAGCTGATGTTAATAAGGCAACAAGCCTTTCTCGCGAATGGCAGAATCGACGACTCACGCGACTTTCAAATCGGAACACAGACGAAATACGCAATTTGAAACCACCGATGACTGTCCACACGTAAGCCTGCACAACTTGTTATTTTTAAATACTTTTTGTAAAGCGCAGAACACTTGCCCGTTTTGCTGCTATGCATTATACAAGCAAGCTTAATACGGGGTATCTATGCGTTTTCTCCCTTTCCTAATTCTTACGTTTTTACTTACCGCAAACGCCGCATGGTCTGCAGTTCAGATTACAAAGACCGTAGAGGGCAAGAACGGCCTCTCCTGCATAGCATACCTGAACATAAACGACGGCTCTACCAGACCGCTTCCCCTCATCGTGTCCGTCGCAGGAACCGGCGTTTACTCCAACGGTGCGGCCCCGGACCAAAGTTCACCGGAGGGATACCTCTTCATCTCTGGAAAAGTGAATGTCCTAACGATTGATAAGCCAGGAATCCAGTACTCCTCCTCCGACCCTGGCTACACTCTGGATGACAAGGTCTACTCTCAATATACGCAAGAGACTCTAATTACGTGCCTGCAGAATGCGCTCACCTGGGCGCTGCAAAACGATAGGGTTGGCCCCGGAGTTTTCTTAATGGGCCACAGCGAGGGAGCCCAGGTCGTCACACGAGTCTATTCTCTCCTGCTCCAAAATAACAGTACGGTTGCAGCTCAGATTCGAGCTCTGTTTTTGTCCGGCATTCCGATGGATGGATGGAAGGACATTATCAACTGGCAAATGAGAGATTGCGATTCTGTTCGTCAGGATTTCTGGAAAGCGATTCAAACCAAAGACACGGCTGCACTGAGAAAGGTTGGAAATCTCGGACACCCGTATTGGGAAGAGATCCTTCGAACAGAACCCCTACGCCAAACGATGGAGAGGCTCGCGACGATGACTCCGTCTGCATCGTTTCAATTTTACCACGGCTTAAAGGACCAGAATACCCGTGTGGACGCAGTAACGGATTTTGAGACCTGGAACCGGGCGCGAACGATCGAAGGAAAGCCCGCACTGCGGCTCGCAGCTCGCTATTACAACGCAGAACACTATCTGAATTTGGCTGCGATGAACGATATGATCTTTAATATTTTGGCGCGCCTCGATTGATGGTCCTCGAGATGACCTCTTCAGGCCAATGTTACTGTGGAACCGTACGATTCGAAGTGACTTTCCCCACGGATTTTGTCTGCCACTGTCATTGCGAGGATTGTCGCGGACCCCATGCCGCTGCATTCGTAACCTGGACAGGTGTTCCGCGCACGCAATTCCGTTTCCTCAGGGGTGAAGAGCAACTTCGAAAATACGAGTCTCACCCCGGTGTCCGTTGGGGCTTCTGCTCGATTTGTGGCACGTCATTTTTTTACGAGACGGATGAAGCGCCTAACAAGGTTTACCTGACAGCTACCAGTTTCTCGGGTCCGCTCGATAAGGAGCCGGAATGATCAAGGCATCGAGCACCCCTGACGGCAGCCTCTGGAAGATAAGGGACACTGAACTTTACGTACGATGTTTTGGCCGCGAGGACGCCCCTGTTCTGTTGATTGTCCATGGCGGTCCCGGTGCAAATCACAAAAAGCTTCTGCCTCTCAGCGCTTTCAGCTCCAAGTTTCGCGTCGTATTTTATGATCAGCGCGGCACCGGAGACTCGGCTCGCCTTCCGATCTCCTCTAGTGATGATCCCAACCTCGCACGTCTGACCCTCGAAGAGAACGTCCGGGATATTGAAGCAATCCGAGAATACCTCGGCGCAAACAACATTTCTCTTTTAGGCCACTCCTGGGGAGGCGCGCTCGTCACGTTTTATGCTGCGGAGTACCCTGATCGCGTTAACAAGCTGGTTGTCTCCTCTGGAGGTCCGGAGGATATGCAACTCTGGGAAGAGAAGGAGCGAAACCATTCACAAAAACGGACTCACGAAGAGAATCTCTCCTTGAAAAAAAAAGTGAAAGAACTTGAGTCCGGCATTAAATCGGGAGCCCCACAGGACCAGTTGGATCGTCTGTTCGGAGAAGCTATCTGCATTTCGTACCCCTCGCTTTATTTTAAGCGGCCCGTCCAGGTGCCAGAGATCGGTCGCACGGGTTTCTGGGCCAATGCCGTGATAGGGCAATACTGCGAAACCTTCGACCGGGCGAAGTTCGCCGAACAACTGAAGGGCATTACGTGCCCCACGCTTCTATTTTTGGGAAAACACGAGCCGTCGCCAGAGGAACGCCTCCTTTACCTAAAAAGACACATTCCCAACGCCCAAATGGTGACGTTCGAGAACAGTGGGCACAATGCCATGGAAGAGGAATCCGAGCTGTTTTTCAGCAAGTTGTCTGCATTTCTGAGTTCTTAGGGCGAGACGATACCCGCTCAGCCAAGGTCTCATCACTCGCTAGCATTTGGTGCAGCTTTACGAAAGTTCGCATGATCCCGATGTTGACCTGAATCGCCCGTTTGCTGTTCAGAACGGTCGCCAACGTTGCACCCCTTGCTCGGTAAAGGCAAAAGGCATATTTCGCGCGCCACCACGACCGGTTTTTGAGGTGCCAAATTGGCATCTCAAAGAGTCGAACTCTTCCCGCGTCAACGTCAGCATGAAACCCTCCGGAAAGCGCTCGATATTTCTGCGCACGGACCGGCAAGGAGCATGACGAGAGCGAATTTCATTGTCTTGCTCCTTTTGCTTTCCCAGCTCGCATCTCACTCGAATCAATCAGGACCATCTCGCCGCACTCCTGGACAAGAGAAGGCGCGATCCGCCTTTTAACTGGAATCGATGAACACTGCCCCCATTTCGCCGGAGAAAGAAGAACCGTAGCTTCCAGATATGCGAACCAGGTCTTGACCGCAGCGGACGATCATGTTTGTGGACTGCGGAAGGAGACGCTTCAGGATAAGACTCAGCTCGCTCGGCAGCTTACTTGGCCTTAATTTCGAAGTACTTAGTTCTAATTGCCCCAATAAGCTTTTCTATCGGTGAAAGCAGGATCTTTTGACAGTGCATCTTCCCGGTCGCAAGCAACTCGCACTCCTCTTCCGTTTTGAATTCCAAAGTTATCGGCTGCCGCCGGTCTATTTGAACATCGTATGCGGGTTCGTCTATAGTTAACGACGTCTGGAGCTTGCGCTGTGGTTTTGTCCCTACCTTCGACAAAATGGCTCGAAGATTCTGACATTCTTTTTCGGAAAGAGTCACATCTGCATTCTTCAGATCGGTATCGGATACCTTCGCAGAACAACGATTAGGACCAGTGATTCGGATTTCAAAGCCCCAAACAGTCTTATTAGAGTAATGGGCCCGAACAGAAGCGATCTTCACCTCTGCGCCGGCTACAGAGAATCCGAGAATCGGGATAAAAAAAACAAATCTAAGTATCTTCTTCGGCATCTCATTGCGCTCCTTCAGTGATCGAGCACAAGTTTGAATAGATCTCCGGCCGATTGATTAGGCAGTCAAGATTAACCGGCCCGTGAAAAAAACCCGTCAAATGCCGCGATTCCATAAAACAGCTCGGAGCAAAGTGCCCAACGGTTTTCCATTCCGACATGAAGATAACGTCAGCGAAGGCCTCCATAGCCCAAGATCCGCCACACTTAAGCACTTTTGGGTCCTTGTTTTGTGCTTCAAGAATGCAATTGGTCGTCTCGTCGCCTAACCTTGCGAGAAAATCATCCTTGGTCGTCGCAGAAGATATGCAAAAGTCGCCCTGCATTAGAGAAATGTACTTTGATAAGTTCTTTACGTGCCGACTAAATTGGCACGCGTGACCCAATTCGTGAAGAATTCCAACCTCGACCGCCTCCTCATTAAATCGATTCGCCAAGGCAGCCTCTGAAAATTTCACAGCATGTCCCATTCCAAAGATGGACGGTGTGTAAGAGCCGCCAACTTCATGTGGACTCCCGCCTTTTCTGATCACAAGCTTTGTACGAGCGAAATGCTCCGCACATGCCGAATCATCTCCGCAGCATTTTTTCTGAATCTCTGGACTATTAATGATTTTGTGAAAAAATTGGCCCGCGATTTCGAAAACCTTGCGTTTCAAGCCATCTGAGCCGAACCGCCTTTTCTGCGTCACATCTCCTTGTGCAATACAGGTCTGACTGCCGGAGGTGATTTCGAAAATTTTGAAACCGCCCATACTGCCACTTCCTGTTGCTGTGTCGGCCCGATGGAGGCCCTCGCATTCACGGAGTGCCCGAAGACACAGCGCTTGTGCTGACAAACGCGACTGACAAGCGTCAGAAGTTAGGCGGATATTGTCACGCGTGAACTCCAATCCCAACTTGTACGATTCCAACTCCGGATTGCATCCTGAAGATGCAGTCTGGCCCATCTGCAACTTACCGATGTCTTGAACTAGTTCCTTTAGCTCCGCTGGCGGTCCCTCTGAATGCCCGTCCAAGCCACAGAACATGAACATTCCTAGTGTAAAAAATGTTATTAGTAACTCGGAACTAAAAGTTCTCGTTCGGACTCGTTGCACTCCTATAGTGTATCCACCTCAGACCATTTTGGGAACAAATGAGGACCCAAAAACATCCTGACAAGATCATCAACCCCAAACCAGCCCCAGACTAACTTATTAAAACCAAAGAAAGAACAATCCCTGGCCATCATCTGTATAAGTGGAATCCCCTTTTAGGTGCTTTTCTTCGAGTCAAGCCAGTTAGCTAATTCCGTCTCTGTCGCAGCACCAATTGCGCCCTCGCCTGCTGGTTCGGTGAATTATCCGCCAATCACTCTGTCCGTCAGGAATCAAAGCAGGCGCAATTTCTCCACGAGAGTGCGGACTCTGAAGGATCCCCCAACATCGTGCTCACAAACCAGATCCCATAGAGGTCCTTTACGCGTTTCGGTGAGCCCGCCTTTCGTCGGGTAAAAGTCAGGCTGACCGCAATCCCAGCGTTTGAGATGAGAACAACCTCCGGCTTCTTTCTCGTTCGATCATCGGTCAAGAACTCGACCTCGATCTCGGTTTCATCGAGTTCTTTCACGTAAGATTCGACTGGAGGATTTCCGGTGCTCTTTGGTTGCTGCTGAAATCCTTGCTCTTCCAGAATTTCTGAAATCGATCTCGCGTTGCCTTGCTTCAAAACGGGGCGGCGAAGAATCAAGAAATCGACGTCCGTCGTTCCGATTGCTCCAGCAAACACCGGTCATAGACAATCAACGCAACGCCAGCGCCTAGCACGAGGCAATGTTCCCATTGTCTCAGCCGGACGGTGAGATTTTTCGAATTCCGACAAAATGAGATCATTTCTATCCTACATTTCTCAAAAAGCCTCTATGGATTCAAACTCGGACCAGCGCCCCAGACTCTTTAAGGCGAGTGTCCGCCTGAACAGGACTTCCGCCTGCTCTCTACCGCGAACGGGAAGTGATAGAGGTCGCAACATTTGTTGCTCGGCGTGAAACACCATCTTGCAGCTGTGTGGAGAGCAGGGACAGTGAAAGACTTCAGGAACTCCCCCCGGGCGGCGTTGAATTTTACAGGATCGCCAAGCCCGAATTTGCGAAGCTTGCTCTTGCGCTGAATTTGATAATGACGAATCCAACGGCCCAAGAGCCGTTTCGGATCAGCAAGCAGGAATCTCTGAACCGACTTCCCTAGCCGCCTGGTTGATTGAAAAGGCGTCGCCCGCTTTGTCCGGCCACCGAGCAAGGAGCCAAAACAAGGTAAGCCCCCCTTTCTTGCTAAACGGATCTACCATCATGGGCTCGGCGGCTGGATGCAGAGATGAGCGTAAACTACAATCTTTTTTGCATAGTCCTGTTTTGGGCACCTCGCCCCATTCCCAAGCTACACTCGGCTAAAAAGCAAACCCCGGTTAAATCGATTTAGGGTCCACAGAGGGGCAACGGCCACCCGAGGATTTAGGCGTGCCAATTCTTCTCCTTAGGTGTAAACAAGGCCGCATGAAAATCAGGCAGTTTATTGGATTAAGCATGGCAGCAACTATTCTACTTCTGGGAAACACAGGCGAAAGCCTGGCGATTGCCGGAAAACCTGATCTGAACAAGCTATGTTCCAAAAGCGAAACGCCATTCGCGCTCGTGGAAACCGACCTGAGCGCACGGATCCAGGATCTTATTGCGAGCTTAAACGCACCCGATGCGCTCCTGGATGAATCTGAAATTAGAGTATACGGCCCCTCACCTTTGTGCAGCGGCCCCTACAGCCCGGAACTTCAGCTCGTCCTCGACAAAGTTCAGAGCGCCGACACGGAAGAGGCAAACGGTCATCACGATTCAGCAAACAAGCTTCGTGCTGAGGCCCGCCTTGAACTCAGGATCGTTTGGGATGGCCTGATCGCAGGCCGATATCTCGCGTCCAGTGCCACGGTTACCGACGCGCAGATGGACGCCTATATGAAGAATTCGATTGAGATCAGCCGAACCGCGGAATTGCTGGGGGCTGACGAGCTAGCAACTGAAAGTTTGGAACAAGCCGCTCAAAAATACGGCCAGTGGTCCGAGAACGAGCAAAAGCGACTGCGCGATGAGGCCACCGCACAGGCTGAAGAAGGCTACATTGACCCAGAGCTTCTTCAGCAGTTGCTTGAAATCGCACGCACCAACCAGGCGCTAGGCAATAGCGAAACCGCGGATAATACCAATCTGGATAAACTGGGGAATATTCTGGCCAAGCGCTTCAATCGGTTGTCGAAGAACATGCCTTGCCCTCCTGACGGCAACTCCCTCCGGGATCTTGCGACGGCTGGACGTGAAGCCGCACTGTTTGGCATGGACGGTAACTCGATCTCGACGGCCCTGCAAAAGCACGCTGAACGCTATGTCAGGGGGCAGGCTCAGGATGCCGACCTCGAAATGCGAACGCACTTGGCGAAAGTCGCGGAATCGATGGGGCTCGATGAGCTCTCGCAGAAGTTACAGAGCGGCGAGCAAATCGATCTACCTAAATGCGCCAAACCCGGATGGACGGGCACAATCACTTTTGAAATCGATCAAATGCATCGCACCGAGAAAACAGGACCCATGAGCGGACCCGCGATCGGGACTGAAAAGCTGGTGAGCGAGATATCATCGAAATACACGGCGCTGATGACCATCCCGATTGACGGGCCGCCCACGGCGCAAGTTCATGCGGTGAACAAGATCTGGAATTTGATCGAAAGACGCGGGGAGATTGATTGCGGGCGGCCGGGCATAAATCACAAGCCCGAATGGAAACGCTGGGATGTCGATAACGATCAGACGTATGTGACTGAGGCAAAGGAAAAGACTACAATCAGCCGTGCCATTAGCGTCAAGGACGGAACAGCCAGAATATCCTTTCAAATTCCGAGACTCAAAGCCAAGGTAACGGGTCGTACGAAGTATTATCACTCGGGTGGCTGTTCCAAGCCCGAATGGAAAGACCTGGTTACCGACGGGGACGGAGAAATACGGATAAGATCCTACGTGGTGACTCAGACCGTCGACGCCCAGAATCCACAAATTCTGACCGGAAGCTACTCAGATGACAACGAGGGAATTAAGGTCAATTGGAATCTGGAATTTCAGGAACTCAAGGACTGAAACAAACGCCGGTTTCCATCTCTGCGAGCCGCCCAGAAGGCCAAAAAACTCAAGATACGGGAACTGTACTCCGGAAATCCCAGAAACTGCACTAGCTGTCGTTTGGCGCGAATTCAGTATTCAAAATAATCGAGATTCAAGCATCGAACACATTCGGAGGGAGAAGGTCCAACGACCTTGTGGATTTCTTCGATCGTATGCAAAAGCATCCCCCTGATCTTTTCGGAGTCCTTTTGCGACAATGACATTGGAAATGTAAAAAAGAGATCTTCGGAATTCTTTTGCCGCATCTTCTGAAATGCTTCCAACCTCCAGTTTTGATGATGCTTCTGCACAAACGGGGATGTCGCAGGAATATGACTTCTCCGAGGCCCGATCTCGTATCCCGCAGCCCCACGGACAACCAACCCGTATTCAAGCAAAAATTCCAAGACCCGTTGAATAACCGTCCGGGGGACCTTCAAACGATCTGCCAGCTCATCAACAGAATTCCTGCCGGGAATAGCGCATAAGTTTCTCACTCCTGAATAAAGAGCGGATGAATAAAACTCTGCCGAAGCTTTATCGTCGAGCGCTTTTGTGTCACTCAATCTTTCAGATATCCGCTTGGATTTTTCTTGTGCGTCGCGAATCTTCTTTTTCCAGTAAGCCTTCAAGGACTGAGTACCGGCTCGTTCGTGCTGAACTAAGAGAAGAAAATAATTGGTTTCCAAGTCGCTCAACCCGACAATTCTCGACAACCCTTCCGCCACTTCAAGGTTGAGTTCTTTCACTCCAGACAGGATCTGACTCAAATAGGTCGGATGAATTCGTAGAGTACGTGCCCATTTCCCTAATAATCCCCACCCCCCCTTGGGTTGTGCCTTCAACCAGGAGTGAAGAAATTCGCGGTAATCAGAGAAACGGAAGATATCTTTCATTTCCGTACATTAGAACATATCATTACCAGTTTGTCATTATTTTCATTACTTTCTGACTACACTTATATAGAGAAAGCATCACCCTTTTGCGATAACAAGTTTGGACAAAGAAAATTAACGTCGTAAGAAAAGGATAAAACCTATGAAGCAAAACCAGGTATTCGCAAGCTTATGTCTAATGTTCTCCATCGCGGCCTGCGCCGAATCCCAGGATATGCCACAGGCAAATGGATCCGGTGACAGCGGTGGTGGCATGGGAGTGATCGAGGTCAAGCCCGCAAGGAGAGTCACACTCTTCGACTCCCACGATGTCAGGTACAGTCTTGGAGCGGAAATGGTCGACCTTGCCAATTCGGAAGACGCGCTAAACTTTGCGCTCGACCGAATTCGTGAGATGGACTCGAAGGACATTACGGTTGAAGAGGTAAGTCGCGAAATTGAGGAGATTCAGGGACAAATCAAATTCCTGGAAACCGGCCCCGACTTCAAACGAGACACACACGCGATCAGTCTTTATGATGGCGCTTCACTCATTCAAATCGCTTATTATGACGGAGAAAAACAGGAGCTACTCGTCAACCGAGGATACTGGGAACAACTCAATGGAACCGATCGTGCGATGCTGTTGGTCCACGAGGCGATTTACAAGATCTTCCGGAATAAGCTGAACATCCACTACTCTGACGAAGTTCGCAAACTGGTCGGCTATCTTTTCGTTGATAAGTATGTGGATCAAATTAACGACCTTTGGCGATACAAACATCGCGAAGGGCGTCCCGCGCCCGGCAGTTTCTTTCACCCACGACCGCTCCCAAGTGGCGCGCTGCTTTGTCAATCCATCGATTCTTCAGGTAAACCTTTTCCGCGCGGCCCTAAGTTTACCCAATTTTACGTCTATAAAAACGAGGCTCGTGACGCCGTTGTTGACAGCAGATATCAAGCGGGTGTTCCCTGCTTTGGCGACTGTTTGTATACCGAGAAATCGGAATCATCGTTCCAATACTCGGTCTTTGAATGGGCGCAAGGCATACATAATCACTTCCAGACCACCTTTTCCATTCCGATCAGCAATGAAGCCAATCAGTTAGTTGTTCTGCACCTCCAGAGTAGGGTGCTTCCCAACGATACCGTCGAAGGCCATGAAATCGAGGTATGGCTGGGCGGAGGTGCATTTGGCGAGGGCCGCCACATCGCCAAGCAGTTCAAGTCTGAATTATCCTGTCAGCCGGCACCAAACATTTAGCAAGCTATTCGAAGCGGGTTCGGAACAACACCGGACCCGCCGCATTCTTTCAAACCTTCTCACTCACTCCTCTTATAACTCAACAAAACACCATCGCCCACCGGCAGGATCACACTCCGGAGCCGCCGATCCTTGAAGACTGCCTCGTTATATTCGTGAATCGGCGTACTGTACTTTTCAGGCATTCCCATAGGCTTGAAAAGCACATCATCCGCGACTATCAGGCCGCCTGTTCGCGCCAACTGAATGCACCGTTCGAGCATTTTCGGATAAAGCGCCTTCGCCGAATCCTGAAGAATGAGATCAAACGGCCCGGAGAGCTGCTGAGCGACCTCCTCCGCGTCCCCGCAGATCACCTGAACACGATTCCCGAGCCCGGCGTTGTTGACGTGCCTGAGCGTGGCCTCGCAGCGGTCTTTTCGTAATTCCACCGAGACCAGCGTTCCACCGGTTTCTTTCAGCGCGGAAGCGAGCCAAATCGTCGAGTAACCGAGGGCCGTGCCGAATTCCAGAACACGTTTCGCGTTCATCAACCGAACCAATAATGCCAGGAGCCCTCCGGCAGCCGGGCCGATCGAGGGCTCGAGATCGCTCAAACCTTCGCTTTCGCGATCAATGAGCGCCAACTCCGGGTCGGCGATCGCCGAATCACCTGAAAGAAACGACGAAATATAAGCTTCGAACCGCTCTGCCAATACTCAGCGCTCCTGACGGTCCATTCTGAGAGGTGCGATTCTGAGTTTCAGCTCATCGATAAACTTCATCGGGTCCGGCGGTGAGACCACAAAATTTTTGATCAAGCCCGTTTTCCTGCGAACCGTGATATACCGCACGGGCCAAAAGTTAGTCCAATGCTCGTTCCAGGGCGGGCAGCCTTCATTCAGGTCTTCGATATCAGAATACCGGATTCTCCGAATCGTCCAGTTGCCGACTCTGACCTGAAGCTCGGTTTCGCCGAAATTATAATTGAACGGAAATCTTTTCATGTTCATAGGCGCCCCCGATGCATCCATACTGTTCGAGCTCTTAAGTTCCTCGACTAGTTTGCTACACGGCGGGCGGCATTTCAAAAATATTTTGGCATCAAGCACTCTCGTTGAGTGCTCGTTAATTTGGAGCAGATGACCGCGCGATTCGCTCGAACACCCGCTGTAACTCAATGGCGAGCCGATAGCTCTGAAGAATCTCGAACATCATCGCTTCACGAAGCGGCTTCTGCTGATCGATATTCAGTTTCTGCGGGTCCCTGTCTTTTAAGGCAACGCTTGCCTTGGCATTGCGCGTCCTGACCTCGTCGTAGAGTGCATCATACCGGACATACAGATCAGTCATGAGCACGAAGAGCGGATCACTCACCGTGATCAGCCGCTCCCGAATCAACTGATCAGCCAGCCTGTTCAGGAGGAGTCCGCTCAGAAACGAAGGCTCCGTCTGCAGAATGCGAACGCCCTGTTCAAAAAACTTGTTTGCAATCTCGCGCTTTCTCGACGCCGAGAATCGGTACTCCTTCGCGGCGCCGGTCAACGCGCGATAGCCATCCGAAAAAACCATGGAATTACAACCCATCACTGAGAAGACCGGTCGAATGTCGAATTCACATCCCGGCGTTCGGGCCGCGGTTTTGAGGATTTCCGGAATACTGGCGGCCGCGGGATCGGCTCCCGGATAAGTCTTGAGCACTGTCCAGAGTTCTTCGGCCAAGACTTTAGTTTTCGGAATGCGAAACACGTCCATTGCGACCGTGTTATCCGTGGCCAGAAGCTTTTCCATTTTCGCGCTGAATTCCTTGCATGCGGGCCCACCGTTTTGGGACTGTTTGACCGCGGCTTCGAGGTCGTGAGTCACGGGCTGGCAAGGTTCTTTGGCAAAACCGCAATTCAGAAAACATGTTCCCAGCAGCACAAAAATAAAATGAGTGAATCGCATGCGAAACATTCTCTCAAGCAGGCCTGCGACAAGCAAGCCGTTTCGAATATGAGCGCGCCAGCCGCCCTGTCCTGCTCTTAACCCTGGCCTTGCGATGAGTACGCCACGCCGAAATCCCCCGTGGGAGCCCCTCCGTTTGCGTGAATGTAGATCATGAAGAGCAGAGAAATCCCGAACAGCGCGAGACACATGATGCCGAGAAGAATTCTTCCCGTGCGAACATTTTGCTGATCGGAATTCCAGAGGGCCAAACGCGCCAGCCAAAGGCCCTGAAAGGGAAACGCAACCAGAAGATAATGCCGGTGCGCGAAAAATGGAGAAACGGTAAAAATAAAGCCGAACCAGAAGAATGAGCTCGCGAGAGCCAGAGTCGTGTTGCTCACGACCTTAGCCCCGATCAGTCCCTGCACGAGTGAAACGCCGCTGCTTTTATCGCGGTAGAAGATCTCCCGAGCCGTTCGCAGCAAAATGAGCAGCAATACAAGAGCCGCGATCCCGCTCAGAACTCCCGCAAGGTAGGTCGGCGCCCCGTTCAGCTCCGGCCAGGCGAGAAAAGCCCAGACCTCGCGGTGAAGCGAGTAATCCAGCCCGATTCCTGCCGCTCCCGTACTCCATAACCACCAGAACTGGCCGGGAATCTGGTCCATCCAGGAAGAAAGCGGATGGGTCTGAGACGAAAGCTGCTGGTAAAATTCATGATAACTGGGCGGCAACCCGCTCTGAACAACGCCCCAGAGATAGCGCAACCAATTCAGCATGGGCAGAACGCCCAACAAAGAGCCGAGAAGCCAATAGCCCCAGCGCACTCCCCTGCCACGACCGGCCACAAGAGTTCCCAGGACGAACGCGAGCGCCAGAGGGAAGCCGCCCCCCATCTGCACCTGTCCGAGAAGTGCGCCGATCCCCCCCCAAACAAAAGCACCAAGGGCGCGTTGCCGAAACCACCAGCCCGAAAGCATGGCTACCGTCAGGAGAGGGAAAACCGAAGGCGCCCAAATCTTTCTTTGGAAAAGCACTTCAAAAGGATTCAGAAACACAAGAGCCGCTCCCCAAAGCCAACTCTCCCGATCCTCCTCGGGAACGCAGCGAAAAATAAAAACCAGCAGCCCGACCATCGCGAAAATATTCGTCCACTGAACAGCGCGCGCAAGCTCGACCGGAGAATCCGCGCCGAAAATCGAGCCGAGCACAATGAAAACCCAAATACTCAAACCGGGGTTCTGGATGCCGACTCCTGAACTCATTCCCAAGGATGGCCAGGGAGCTCTTCCGGATAACGTATTCCGGACTGCTTCGAAAACGTAACGTTCGTCGCCTTTATACTCGATGTCACCGGGCCAAAGGAGCCGTAACGCGACGCCGACGATCAGGGCTAACGCAAAAAAAATTGACATGCGATTGATACAAATCGGGCGTGCCATCAATTTCCGATTATGCTCCGGATTGCGGCAAGATCCAAGCAATGATGATCGCAAGCTCAGCCAAGGCATCCGCGAGGTAAACTCGGGAAATCCGTCCGCGAAATACGTAGATCAAATCGACAAGCATGAGGACAAGAGCTTCACCGATCGCGAGCACGAGAATGCTCGGATTCGTATTGATGCTGACCGGCTGCGTGACAGCAATCAGAATAGCCAATCCGGAAATAAAGATCAGCGCACCGATCGTCTTCACGAGCCACAGGTCGGTTTTGGGCCCCGTCACCTTCTGAAAACTGGAGATGCTGAACAGCGGCCAGAGTCCCGTTACGACATAGTAAATACCCTGAATCAAGGCAGGTGTGCTGCTCGTCACGAGGCACAAGTTGCAGGAGCTATTCCAAGGAAGGTGTGAGCCTTGCAGCGAATCGCCCGTGCGCTCCGCGTTTTTCGCCTCGATGGCGCTGGTGTTCCTTCCAGCCGCTCTCATCACTGCTGCGGTCCCGGGACAGGGCTCCCGTGCGATTCGCGAATGCAGCACCATCATATTAGAAAGTCCTATTGACCCGCCGCTTCGTGACTCGGAACGCATTCTCGTCTGCGAAGAGCTGAAGGGCGGCATCAACTCGCCCGCCTGGAGCCGTATTCCCCACTCTCAACGAAGTTATCACTTGAACGTCTTTCTTCAGGACCGGGGTTATCACCATCCGTCCTTCGAACTGCAAGACGGGACAACGCGAGTCACTCCCGGCGAGAAAACCGCCGTGTCGGAAGTCGTTCTCAAGGACCCGCCGCCGGGATTGGATTTCGAAAAAAGGCGCGGAATAGTGGCAGAAACATTGACGCCTCAGCTCCTCGACGAGGTCCGCAATTGGATGGTCAACGAATTAAGAGTACTCGGTTATGCCTGTCCGGCTGTGACACTCGCCGCGAACCCGGATTCCGGGCTGATCGAGATCGTTATCCGCTCTGGGATGCGCACTCGGGTAACCGAGATTTCCGAGGACCCCGTGCCAGGTCTGTTACCAGGGGTATTTCGAAGATACGACGCGTTTGTTCTCGGCGAACCGTATAACGAGGACCTCGTCAAATTGACCGAGAGTCGCGCCTTGTCGGACGGACACGTCGAGTCCTTGCGTCTTCGGGTCGCTGGATGTTCCGGAGATACGGTTAGACTGCATCAGGAAGTCATCGCCGGCCCTCCACGCCTGCTCGCCTTTGGCTTCGGGGTGAACACGGAAGGTCTGTTTCTGGTACGCGGCTCCTGGCGCATCACGCGATTGGGCAGAACCGCCTCCCTTCTCGATACGAGCGCCCTGGCCTCCCTCAAACGCCAAAGAATCGGTCTGGCGGCGCACTGGTTCTTCCGGCCGGTACCTTCGCGACTCTTCTTCAGGCCGGAGATTACCTTCGAACATCAGAACGAAACACCGTTTGAGGCGATCACCTTCAAGGCGAACTTCGCCCCCTCCACTTCCTTGGATACACGGCGCTTCGGCTTCAGCGCCCGAATCGGGCCGTCCTACAACTTCGTTTCAACCATTCGCGGAATCGGTCCGCCTCGAAGCCATCTCGTGTCTCTCGACGCCGCGGTTCACGCCGCGAGCCATTACTTTGATTATTATCTAGGGAATCCCCGTGCGGGATTCTCGAGTGACCTCACGTTCAGCTTGAACAGCAGGAACTTCGCGTCGGACTTCGACGCACAACAGCTTCGATTCGCTTTCCAGGGACTTTGGAATTATCGCGAGTACGACCCGCCACTCTGGGTGTTCGGCGTTCGGGGGATCGTGAGTTCCACATTTACCAGCGAGCCCAATCCGACGGGCGGAGGATTGCCACCGAGCTTCCTTTACTTTCTTGGGGGAGCCGAAAATCTTCGTGGGTTCGGCCGCGGAGAACTCCCTGAACCATTGACCGGCGGCCTGAGTGCGGCGTACCTCGGGGCAGAAGCCCGACTTGCGTCCGGGCTTCCTTGGGGAATGCAGCCGTTCACGTTTTTGGACGCGGGCGCCCTCGGCACGTCGTCCACGCGGCTAGCGGCTCCGATCTATTGGTCGCCCGGGCTGGGACTGCGGATCGCCTCACCGATCGGTACGTTCAGAACAACGCTGGCACATGGCTTCGCCGCGGGTCCACATCGTCCCGAAGTTTCTCACTTGCAGTTCTATTTCAGCTATGGGGAGGAATTTTGAAAAATTTCTTTCTGAAAGTCTCACAAATCGCGCTCGGCATTACGATCGCTTTTGTTCTGCTCTTCGCCGTCCTTGGTTACTTTCTCACCCGGCAGACATCTTTCGTCCTCAACACTAAAAGCATCCGCTGGATCACGCGACAAGTGGAAATGCGTGCTGGAGTACGCCTCGATTTTCCAGCGATCAGGATATCAGCACGGCCCTCCGGCGCACTCAGAAGCCACATCACGCTTGATCTCGAACGTCCCTGCGTGCGCGCGCCCGAGTTTTCAAGCTGTTTTGCCCAGGCGCACTTTGAATTCGAATTCGGCTTCTCCAAGCTCAAGTTCCAACTGATCGAGGTTGGACCGGTTCGACTGACCGGAGGGAACCTTCGCGCGACATTCCCCGAGGAAGCCCGACCATCGGAAGATGAAGCACCGCCATCTGGCAATGCGGCGGGCCGACGCGGCACCCATGAGCCGGCGAGCATCCGCCTGCCCCCCTGGGCTTCAAAAGCGCCCGTGAACGACCTCCAAGTTCAACTCTCCAGTTTTGAGGTCACGCGCGGTCGAACATCTTACACGGGCGCCCTCATCCTGAACGCGTCCGCCAGCCCGGCACTGAGCGAAATACATGCTCAAATTATTGACGCGAAGGTCGCATTGAAGGAATCCCCCATCTCCCCGTTCAACGACGTCATCGTCCACCATTGCCGAATCGCCTTGAAACTCGAGGGAGGCGGAAGCCGCCTTGCCTTGAACTGTCCCGTAGAACTGCCACTCCGAGCGACGACGACAAAGCGGCTGCCAAAATTCCTCGCCGACCCGCGGATCGTATTTCGAATCGAAAGCAATCTCTGGAATGACGGACTTCTCGAGACAAGTCGACACGTTTCCGGAGTGCTCAAGCTCGATATTCCACGTTTCGCGAACACCACGTTGGCGGGTTTTGGAAGCGTTCTCATCAGGGTCGAAGGAATTCCTTCCCAAGCCGACGGTGGCGAATTCAACGCGGAAGCCGATCTGGATCTCAGATTCGAGGTGCTTTCTTTTCGTCAGCTCCGACTTATTCTCGCGCGAACCGCATGGGCCATTCCGGCTCCCTTCAATGTGCTGAATGGCAAAGCCGAACTCTCGGCACGTGGTTCAGTTGACCTGAATGGCGGAACGATTCCCATTCAACTCGTTACAGATCTTCGATCTCCCGAAGAAAACTTCGAAACGCGGAGCAACGGAACTTTTTCATTTTCTAGGAAGGAAGATGAGTTTCGCTCCCACCTAAAAATGGATATCGCCCTATCGCGTGTTCGCCTGGTCCTGCCGAGGATTGAGCTGACCTCGATCCCCCCCCTCACTCCCGACGCTCGGATTCGCCGTCCCGTCCAAGCCGCTGAAGCCGAACCTTCCTTTGTTTACGAAATCCGCATCACGACCCCGGCCGGCCCCGTACTCCTCGATTCGAATCTCGCCGAAATCGCGATTCCGGTTCGGCTCGACCTTACCGTGCGGTCGGACAAACCCGTATCGGGAGCTGTTCAAGTCGAAGAACTTCCGCTTCAGCTCTTCAGACGCAGCGCACGCGTTGACTACCTGAACCTCGGATTCAAAGCAGATCGGCAGAGTCTCAACGGCAGCATCCGGCTGATCTACGCCGATTACACCGTCCGAATCGAGCTGCTCGGAACAATAGACGAGCCGGTGTTTCGCCTGAGCAGTGACCCGCCTCTCCCGCACGGAGAGGTACTCTCGGTCCTTCTTTACGGAAAACCGTCCGAGGGTCTTGATTCCGGCGAACTTCAGTCAGTGACCTCCGTCGAGGCAGCCCTTCAGGAAAGGGCAATCACGCTTGCTTCATTCTATCTCCTCGCCTCAACTCCCATCGAAAGTGTAGGGTACAATCCCGAAGCAGGCGAATTTTCCATAAAGGTCAGGCTAGGCGAAGGAACATCGTTCAACCTCACCGTTCCGGAAAAAGGCCGATTGAGCCCGGGACTCCGCAAACGCCTCGGTCGCTCCTGGAGCATCACGACTCAAATTTTCGATCCACTCGATCCATCAAGACAGACACTCTCGGCATTTCTCGAATGGCGGCACCGGTACTGACGATCGCACTCCGCAGAATTCCAGGGCGCACGCGAGATAAAAATGATATGAAGACGCTTGAGGCACTCGGAAGGCTGGAGCGCCGCCCCGAACTCCCGTCTGAACCCGGAAAAGCTTATGACTCTTTCACTCCAAAACGTTTCGAAACAGTACGGAGCCAATCTTCTCTTCGACAACGTGAACGCGCAGATCGGCTATCATTCCAGAATCGCCCTGATCGGCCCGAACGGCAGCGGGAAAAGCACCCTCCTCAAAATCATTCTGAATCAGGAGACTCCTGACAGCGGTTTGGTACAGAAGGCCAAGCACCTCGCGGTTGGCTATCTCGCCCAAGAGGTTCCGAAATTTGCGGGACGATCGATTCTCGAGGAAGTGCTTCGACTCGACGGAAGGCGTGAAGAACTCCTCCTCTCGAAAAAAGAACTTGAGGAGAAGTTTGCCGTCACCTCAGGGCTTCAGGAGGGGTATCCGGACCTCGATCATTACGCCCGAGTTCTCGAGGAACTCGAGCACCTCGACGAATACCGGATTGAGTCGAGGGCCAAGGAAATTCTCACCGGCATGGGATTTAAACCCCGCGATTTCGGTCGAAATCTGCGTGAATTCAGCGGCGGATGGCTAATGAGAGTCGCGCTCTCCCGTGTTCTTCTCATGGACCCTGATCTCATGCTTCTCGATGAACCGACCAACCATCTCGACCTCGAATCCCTTCTCTGGCTCGAGGACTTTCTCAAATCGTACACCGGTGCCATGCTTCTCGTCAGCCACGATACCGCTTTTCTGAACCGCATCGTCGATGAAGTCTATGAAATCGACCAAGCCAAGCTGTGGACCTATCGGGGTAACCTTCACTCTTATGCCAGTCAGAAGCAGGAAAGGCTGACGCTCTTACGCGCGCAACATGCCAACCAGCAGGCAAAAATAGCCGAAATCGAGGCTTTCGTCGCGCGCTTCGGCGCGAAAGCCACAAAGGCGCGGCAAGCCCAAAGTCGGCTGAAGCAACTCGAGAAAATGGAACTGATCGAGCTTCCCGAAGACCGCTCCTCCATTCGATTCCATTTTCCTCCGGCCCCGCACAGCGGAAAGGAAGTCGTCACCCTCAAAGGAGCGTCGGCGAGTTTTGGTGACAAGAAAGTACTCGAAAATCTCGATTGGGTGATTCAACGCGGCGCCAGAATCGCGATCGTCGGTGTCAATGGTGCCGGCAAGACCACTTTACTGAAGCTCCTTGCCGGAAAACTCGAACCGAGCGGAGGGCTCGTCAAGCTCGGGCACGCGGTGGTTCCCGGTTATTATGCCCAATTGCAGGCTGAAAGCCTCGACCTCCGAAAAACTATTTTAGAAGAACTCGAACAGATCGCGCCTGACCTTCCGGTCGCACGGGTCCGTTCGATCGCGGGAGCGTTTCTCTTTACGGGAGACACGGTTGAAAAAAAATGCGCCGTACTTTCGGGAGGAGAAAAAGCCCGGGTGGCTCTTGCGAAGCTTCTCCTCTCACCCTCGAATTTCCTCATCCTGGATGAACCGACGAATCACCTCGATGTTGAGTCGCGAGGCGTTCTCCTCGATGCGCTCGCTGATTATCAAGGTACGCTTTGTCTTGTCTCGCATGATCGCGATTTCGTCACCCCGCTGGTCGATACGCTCCTCGAAATCACCCCCTCGACTGACTCAGGGCATGGCTCAACAGCGCGCCTGCTAATCGAGGACTACCAGGCCTACCTCGACAGAAAAACCAGGGAAATCCGGGAAACGCGGCGAACCGATGTGCCGCGGGCTGAGCCGAAGCAGGAGCAGCCCGCCTCGGCTGCGCCAAAGGGTCCCTCAAACAACAAACTCCGCGCATGGCGCGCAGAACTGGACACAATAGAACTGGAGATCGCGAGAATGGAGGATCGTGAAAGTGAACTCAATGCCCTGCTTGCTGATCCCGAACTCTACAACGACAAGGAGCGGTCGCGGGGACTGATCGAAGAACACCGGCTTCTTCACCTCACGATCGCTGAAAAAATCGCCCGCTGGGAAGAACTCTGCAGTCTGCTCGGTGATGCTTGACCTGACTCAGCCAGCTCGCTTCAGGGGTTCCTCTCTCGCGAGCAGGCCCTGCCAATACGGGTCGGAACCGATTGTTTCACGCGAGCGGAGGGCTTCGATCCAAGCCGCAACGGGCTCCGGAATCTGCTCTCTTCCAAGCCCCGGAAGCCGATCCAGGACGATCATCCAGGGCGCGAATGCGATGTCAGCCATGCTAAAATTCCCAAGCAGGAATTTCTTTCCTTTCAACTCACGTGAGAGGTACTCAAGGACCGGCATGATCGCATCGCGTGCCTTTTCCTGTTCTTCCGCGCGACGAGTCTGTCTGAGACGGTAATAGGGCCCAAGGAAATCGGCATCGCAGGACTCAATCAGCAGTCGGATCTTCGCGCGCTTTTCGGGAAGCCACGTCATCAGCGATGGCTCGGGAAAACGATCATCCAGATACTCCGAGATGATCGCTGATTCGCGAACGACAAACCCATTTTCCTCGATAATGGGTACCAAGCCACGAGGATTCAATCTGGATACTTCCTCCGGCGGTTCGTTCAGATCAATTTCGACACTTTTATAGGGAACACGTTTTTCGCCGAAGACAATCCTCACTCTGGCACAAAACGGACACTCCTTCGCATGATAAAGCGTGATCATCCGTTACTCCTTTCCGGTCTCCTTCACCATTTTCTTAAAATCCCTGTCGGCAACTTTGTATGCGGTTCCGAACGCGTTCAATTGCTTGCCTTGGGTATGACAAGTCTTGCACGTCGCGTTTTTTGATTCGGGAATTTTGGCCTCTTTCAATTTTTTCAGATCACCGGCGTTCCCATAAGCCACTAGGGGAAAAAGAATCGAGGCCACCGTCAGAATGAAACGTGTCATAGTTCTCCCTGGTCCGTTCGTTGGGTTCTACAGACTTTAATCACGGTTCATGCCAAGCCGGCCGTAGACTCAAGCCGCCTGGCCGACGATCTCCCTGACATAAGGCAGAAGATCACTTTCATTCGCCTCGTAAAGGTCGAGTGGAACAGTTCCTGTCAGGCGCTTGCGGGTACATTCGCCCAGGTGGTTCAGAAAAATCGTCAGAAGATGCTGTTCCGCACAGATAATCAGAGACGAAAACGTGCCGCTTTCACATTCCGTTTCGAGTTGAACGGCAAGCCGGGACACGTATTCCGAGGCGGCTTTGATTTCGACTTCGGGCCACTCTCTTGGCGAAGCAAGGTCAGCCAGGTCGTCGTCGTCACGAAAATCCTCGAATTCAGTTCGAGTTGTTGGGCGCGGGAGTTCCCGCGCGAATCTGACGCGCTCCGGTTCGCCCTGCACACTTCCGTACCAAAATAACCGAGCTCCCCACAAATTAGCGCAGAGTATCCAAGTCGCCATCCATTCTGAAAGCTGCAACCCGCACGCCACGCCGACAAACTGGTACGCGGTCGATACGATCAGTAACGCTTAATCGCCAAAGCAAATTCCAAGATCGCGCCCGGTCAAAATCGTATCGCAATGGAGCGGAACCGTTTTCATCCTGCGCGTGGCTTCTTCGAGAGGTACATAGCGAACGGTCGGCGGATCAAGCGCGACCATGACACCGGACTGTCCTTCCTCGAGGGCACGTACCGCGGCCGCGCCGAACCTCAAGGCAATCAGGCGGTCGAAAGTCGTAGGCGTACCGCCGCGAAGCAAATGTCCCAAAACGACCAGCCGCGTTTCCTTGCCCGTCAAGCTCTGGAGTTCCTTCGCAACCTTCTCCCCAACTCCGCCGAGTCGCTCAGCCCGGCCGATTTCCTTTTCAATAACGCTGTGGACGCCGCCTTTCGCAACGGCCCCTTCGGCGACAACGACGATCGCGTAACTTCGGCCTTGTGCTTCCCGCTCTTTGATCTTCATCACGACGCTGTTCAGATCATAAGGGATTTCAGGAATGAGAATCGCGTCAGCCGCTCCCGAAACGCCTGAGTTAAGGGCAATCCAGCCCGCGTAGCGCCCCATGACTTCAACCACCATGATTCGATGGTGAGATTCGGCGGTCGAATGCAGTCGATCCAGACACTCCGTAGCGAACGATAAAGCGGTATCGAAACCGAAGGTCGCCACCGTCTGATCGAGATCATTGTCGATGGTTTTGGGAACACCGATGACGGTAAGACCTTTTTTTGCGAGGACGTTCGCGATGGATAGGGAACCGTCTCCGCCCACCGAAATCAGCGAATCAATCCCCTGACTTCGAAGCGCCGCGATCAATTCGTCCGAACGATCCACTTCCCGGACCGTGCCGTCAGAACCCAGAACGGGAAAATGGAGAGGATTCCCCCGATTGGTGGTTCCGAGTATTGTCCCCCCGAGATGCGTGATTCCGCGTACCGAGTCCCGGCTAAGATTGATCAGGCCGCCCTGCGGGTATTTCTCAGGCATAAGCATCCCGTTGAATCCGTCGCGAATCCCGCAGCATTCCCATCCGCGTTTCAGAACGGCCAGAACCACCGCACGAATCACCGCATTCAAACCCGGCGCATCCCCGCCGCCCGTGCAAATCGCAATTTTCCTCATCCCAGTTCCCCCCTCACCTTTGATCTATGATGACTTATATTGCCATATTCCAGACTTTTTGTTGAGAATCATTTGATTCGCGACAACGACTTGCCCGAAAGACAAGGCGCCGTCATTGGGCGATAACCTCCGATGAAAAATCGTCTTGAGGCCTTCGGCCTCGAGCCCGTGAATCAGATTCTCCAGAAGATACTCATTCAAAAAACAGCCGCCGCTCAACGCGACCGTTCGGATCGAGTACCGTTCCGAAATCCGCTGAACGGCTTTTACAGCACCTCGAACGAGAGCGTCGTGAAATTTCCTGCTGATCAGGCCCGCGCTGCCGCCTTTTCGGAGATCTTTCGCGATCCCTTGGATCACGGGTCTCCAATCGAGTTCCAACTCCGGCCCCCGCTCCTCAATCGCGAACTCATATGAACCCTGTCCCGCAAAGTCCTCTCCGATGGCCTGTTCAAGTTCAATGGCCGCCTGGGCCTCATAACGAGCTTCGCGGACAATTCCCGTGAATGCGGAAACCGCGTCAAACAGCCTTCCGCAGCTCGAGCTCGAAAAGCAATTAAGCTTCTTCTCGAGCATCTGCTGGACCATCGCGATCCGATCCTCTGAAATGTCCGACAAAAAACGAAATCCGGCGATTTCAATCGCGCTCTCGTGTAAGTACGCGAGCGCGATTCTCCAGGGGGACTTGACAGCCCGATCTCCTCCGGGAAGCCATACGTTTCGAAAATGTCCCACTCTGAGGAAATCACGTCGGTCAGCGAGAAGAATTTCGCCGCCCCACATCGTCCCGTCAGTACCGTAGCCAGTTCCGTCAAAAGCCAAGCCGATGACCGGCTCCGTTTCAAAAGCATCCTCCATGCACGCCGCTATATGCGCATGATGGTGTTGAATCGCGAAGACCCGTCCCTGTTTACTCAGTTCCCGGAACGTTTCCTTCGTCCATTTTGTCCCGAGGTAATCGGGGTGCAAATCGTGCGCGACGCAGTCGGGCGTCAAATTGAAAAGTTTCGAGAAGTGCGCCACGCCCTCTTCGAGAGCCTGGAGAGTCGAAACATTCTCCAGATCACCGATATGGTGGCCGAGAATGGCTTCGCCGCTCTTCGCATGCGCTTCACGGGTCTCGCGGGCCAGACAAAAAGCGTTCTTAAGCTCCCCCCCTACCCCAAGAATCGTCGCGCCGAATGCCCCGTTCGTGCGTATCCCTTCCGGAGCATAGCCCCGGCTTCGACGTAGGAAATAAGGCCTTTTTCGAAAAAGCCGCAGGACCGAATCATCGCACCGGACATGAATTTCTCGATCGTGAAGCAAAAAATAATCAGCGATGTGCCCGCCCTGTTCGCCTCCGATTTCTGGTATTTCAGGCACTCCCAGTCGGGAAACAGCCTCCTGATTGCTATAGGCAATCGGCTCGTCGCTCCGGTTTCCACTCGTCATGACGAGTGGCCCTCCGAACGATTTCACCAGCAGTTCATGAAGCGGGCTGTACGGAATCATCACCCCAAGGGAGTGATTTCCGGGGGCCACGGCTTCGGCCAAAGGAGCCCCTCCGGGAGTTCGCTTTCTTACCAGGACTATGGGGCTCCCACTGGAATGCAGAAGCTCAGCTTCAGCATACGATATCTCCGCATACGACGAAGCGGAATCGAGATCGGGAAACATCACGGCGAAAGGTTTAGCCTCCCTGTGCTTCCGGTTCCGGAGAAGCTGAACGGCCTTTTCGTTTCGCGCATCACAGGCAAGGTGAAAACCGCCGATTCCCTTGATCGCGAGAATCGCGCCCTGCTTGAGCAACGAGGCACAACGTTCAACCATCGTCTTGTTCCGGTTGAAATAAACCGGGACCTGAACCGGTTTTCCGCCCGCGTCGGCAAGCGTGAGCTGCGGGCCGCACTGCGGACAAGCGTTCGGTTGGGCGTGAAAACGGCGATCATCGGGGTTGTCGTACTCCGCCTGACAGCTCGCGCACATTTTGAAAGCCGACATTGTGGTATGCCGGCGATCATAGGGCACATCCTGGACGATCGTGAATCTCGGTCCGCAATTCGTGCAGTTCGTGAAGGGATAAAAGAACCGCCGATCCTCGACATCCCAGATCTCCCTTCGACAATCATCGCAGATAGCGAGATCGGGAGAGACCGGGACGAACTTGGAGGACGAAGCCGCCGGGCTTTCGCGGATCTCAAAGCCCTTGTAGCCCTTCCAATCAGATTCAGCAGCTTGAACGTTTTCGACTTTGGCGGCCGGCGGAGCTTTTCGAGAGATATCGTCGACAAAGGTTCTCAAGGCTTCCGGCGTACCTTCAACCTCGATCGTCACGCCACGGTCGTGATTAAAAACAAAACCGGCCAACCCAAGTTCTTGGGCCAGCCGGTAAATGAATGGACGAAAACCCACTCCCTGAACAATCCCGGTGACTTCAATACGGTAAGTGGATTTCCTGAATCGTGGAACCATCCCTTGGCAATATAACCCGGATCAGTGGACGTATGCACCCAGGATCATGGCGGCCAAATGGAAAGAGAAGGAGTAGCAGGCTTCCCCTTCGAGGGCATAGCTGATCGTCTCGCCATTAACGACGGCGGTGTAGGTCGGGTTTACAAAGTGTCCGTTATTTAACGTGCCGCTGATCGTGATCGCGACTTCCTGCTGGTTGATTTTCACGACAAGCTTATTCTCTTCCTTCACCACTCGAACAAAATGGAGGCTCGTTTCCTTGACCTGATTGTCGACCGTATGGCGGATAACCCCGCCGATCGATCCGTCTTCGGCTTTCTTGAAAACGGTTTTCACGATCTGCTCGTCTTTTCTCATGATGAGTTCAGAACTGAAGGTCTCCTCGTCAACATATCCCCACACCAAAAAATTCTTGATCGAGCCGGCGATCGCATGATCATACGTTTTCAAATCGATTTGCGTTCCCTTGATGGTCGAGAGTGAATGCTCCTCGGCAAGAACCGACAGCGAAGCAAGCATGACCGAAATCGCGACAAGAATTGAGCGACAAAAAACTGATTTCATTATTCATCCCCTCCTTCGGGTATTTGCACCAACTAATCGTTTTTTTTGGCCGTCTGCAAGGAAATCTTCTTATTGACCATTCAAGCAATCTATTGAATAATCTTCGTACCATGTCGAAACGAACCGAAAACCGTTCCCCTCACCAAATTCATGAAGTTTATGTAAAAATAGGAAAGATCGCCCAGACCCTCGGGTCTCCGGCCCGGCTGAAAATCCTCCAGCTCCTGTCGCAATCCCCCAGAAGCGTCGAGCAGATCAGCGAGGCGACCGGAGAGTCCATCGCTAACACATCGCAACATCTCCAGCGTCTCGCGCGAGAAGGACTTCTGGCCGCCACCCGGCAGGGTCTGATGCGCATTTACCGGATCAAGAGTCCCAACGTGACCGCCCTCTGGGAAAATCTCCAGGACCTCGCTCAGGAACTCTCGCAGGATTTAACTGCCGCCGAAACCGAGATCACGGACGCGACTCTCCGTTCGCCGCTTGGCGCAAGAGAGGTCATGGATAACGTGAGGAAAAACAGGGCGATCCTTGTCGATGTGCGTGAGTCTTTCGAGTCCGCTGAAACGCCTGTTTCGGGGGCAAGGGCGATTCCGTTCGAGTCGCTGAAACAGGAACTCAAAACTTTTCATAAAGACAAGACGGTTTACGTCTTCTGTCGAGGACGCTATTGTGAACTCGCAAGCCAGGCAGTCCGGCTGCTTCGCAATGCCGGCTTCAATGCGTTTCGCCTGCGGGAAAGCTCTTTTAAGCTCAACCAGCTCGCGACGGATCGCGAACGCTAAAGGCGAACTCAACCCCTCAGAATCGACCGAAGGCGAGTTCGGCCCTCACCCGATTCCTGGCGTCTGAAAAGCAATCCGAACGCGGCTCCCATGACTAAGGCACCGGCAAGCCCCTGCATCGGATGACGTCGGATGTATGAAATCGGTCGCTCGAGCTTTTCAGCGACAAGCCCGGCACTCTCGGCGAAGTCCGAAGTTCCCTTTGCACTCTCGTCAAAAGCTTTCAAGACGTGTTCAACCACCCGATCCGCGGCTTCGATTGCACTCTCGATCTGATTCACGGCATTTCCGATCCCGTCCTTCAGCTTGCCAGCACCGGAATCTATTTTTGTTTTGAGTTGAACAACAGCCTCGTCAAGTTGCTCAAAACCTTCAGCCGTTCCCTTACCCTGATCCGAATCAACCATCGCAGCCTCCCGCGCGCCAGCGCCTCGTTAGAAGGTTTGCAATGGCTATTCCAGCTCTTTTTTTGCTTTTTCAAGATCCTGAAGCTCCCGCCAGCCTGCGGCAAGAGGGACCCACCGGGGCCAGCGGCCCCCGAGCAGTATCTTGGGCGAATGCGATGCAAGCCACGCGAAAAGCGCATATTTTGCGAGTCGTCCAAACCACACCATCACGAAGATGCTCAGGACGGGTACGCGTGCGAGCGCAGCAATCGCGACGGCAGGTTGTTGCGGCAAGGGACTTAAGGCGATCACCGCCAATGCCGGTGCGCCATACTCGTAAATGGTCTGTTCTGAACGCGCCCATGCCTCGGAATGAAAAATAAAGGGAAGCCAGTGGTGCATGATCTCGGGGCCGAAGTATTGAAAAGCACCAGCAAGGAGCAATGCGCCGAGCGCGGACCCCGTCACGATCCAAAGGCAGATCCCGATCCACCGCTTGGGCCGAAGCAACACGGCCGAAATGAGAATACCCTCTGTCGGGATCACAAGAAAAAAGAGATCGAGCAAGGCGAATGCGGCCAGCAACGGCACCGCCCAGGGCCGATCCACCCATCTTTCCAAGTGGCAGATCGAATTCCGAAAGTATCGCAAGAATCTCGTCATGCCGGGCGTCAGCTCATGCCCACGATTCGATATTCGCGAACCCCGTCGCGCAACTCGATTCGCACGGTCTCACCGGCCCGCCGCCCCAAAACAGCTTCGCCAATCGGCGACTGCGGCGTGATTACCTGCACGGGCAGTCCATCGACGCTGGTCACCAGACCTCCCCCTCGCGGCGCGATGAAATAGAAGGCGCGAACCCCGTTCAGCTCCATTTCGACAAGGGACGCCGGACAAACGACGTCTTCGGCGCCATACGTCCGCTTAGGCAAAAACCGATACATCAGAATGAGGCCCTTCATTTCCTCGGCCCGGCTGAAATCACGAGCTTCCATCAAAGAGGCCCGTTCTTCCTCAAGGTACCGGGAAATCTGCTCGATGACTTTTCCTTTGTCCATCATCTCAGTCGATGCCAAAAACGAGCCCGCAATCGGGACATTCTTTGGAAATAG
>Ga0208958_1000946_pt1 | contig 31675 bp, 32 predicted proteins | sample RifOxyB1_FD_184032 | JGI IMG/M metagenome (GOLD analysis project Ga0208958, IMG submission 184032) | Soil microbial communities from Rifle, Colorado - Rifle Oxygen_injection B1 (SPAdes) | ecosystem: Environmental > Terrestrial > Deep subsurface > Rock core/Sediment | place: Rifle, Colorado...
TTAGTTTCTTATGGAAAGTTTTAAAAAGAAAATTAAGTTCTTTCTTTTCTAATTTTTATTTATAAATATTTATATTATATATAATATATATTATAGTATATAGTAATAAAATGAATAAGAATTTAGAGTTTTTTATTTTTTTTATAATTTTAAGCTTAATTCAAAGTTTATTTTATAATTTTAACTTAATAATATAGATAAATGATAAATTAATTTATTCAAAATTTTTTTTCCATAAGAAATAGGGGTGTGAGGTTTATTTCTATAAATTTAACAGTAATTTGTCTTTTAAGAGGGTATATCTATTATTATTTTTTAATTTCACAGGAAATAAAGGTTAGTTAAAATACTATGCTTTAGTTTATACAAAGGTTTATAAAAATTCAATGAGGATAGATTTTATCTAAAAGAGGTAAAATGGAGAAATCTAATTATAAAGTAAATCAAATTTTTGACTCATTTATAAAAAATAATTTATTTAAAGACAAATTTGTACTTCAGACAAGTTATACCCCTGAAACTATTCCACATAGGGAAGAACAGATTACTCAAATTGCCTCAATATTAGCTCCTGCTTTAAGAGGTGAACGAACAAGTAATTTGTTTGTTTATGGAAAAACTGGAACAGGTAAAACTTTAAGTGTACAAAGTGTACAAAATGAACTAATTAAAAGAAGTAATTCTACAAATGTTAAATTAGTTATAGAGTATATTAATTGTAAATTAAAGAAAATTTCTGATACAGAATATAGAATACTAGCTGAATTAATTAAAAAATTAGGTGGTAGTGTTCCAGCTACAGGCTTACCAACAGACCAAGTTTATAATAAATTTATCGAACTTATAGATAATGAAAAAAAATTAATTATTATTGTTTTTGATGAAATAGATCATGCTATTAATAAAATATCTGATAATTTTTTATATACTTTAACAAGACTTAATTCTGAATTAAAAAACTCACAAATTAGTGTTGTTGGAATAAGTAATAATTTAACTTTTCTTGATGGATTAGATCCTAGAGTTAGAAGTTCTCTTAGTGAAGAAGAATTGGTTTTCCCACCTTATAATGCTTTACAATTAAAAGATATATTAAATGAGAGATCAAATAGGGCATTTAAGGAAGGTGTTGTAGATGAAGGTGTTATAGCTAAGTGTGCTGCTTTTGCTGCAAGAGAACATGGAGATGCAAGAAGAGCATTAGATTTATTAAGAATTGCCGGAGAGCTTGCAGAAAGAAATAACCAAAAAAGGATTACTCTTAAAGATATAGATATGGCTAATGAGAAAATTGAAAGAGATAAAATTTTAGATACTGTAAAAACAGAACCTAAACAATTTCAATTAGTTTTACTTTCAATTATCTCTTTAGAAGAAAGAGCTAAATTAGAAGGAATTTTTACAGGAGATGTTTATAATCAATATCAATTGTTTTGTGAAAGAACTAAGTCTGATGTGCTAACTCAAAGAAGGGTATCTGACATACTTACTGAATTTGATGCAAGAGGGATGATTAATTTAAATGTAATCTCTAAAGGAAGACAGGGTAGGACCAGGAAAATTAAATTATCTATACAAAAACAGCTTTTACCAAAAGTTCAGGAAATATTAAATGAATCTTTGAATTTATAATAAAATGCAAGAGGAAGTGTTAAATTTTTGCATGTATAAAGGCATTCTTTTAGATAAAGATATATTAGGATTCTTAGAAAATTTAAAAGATATTGAAGTTGCGAAAAATTTCATAGAAAAAGTAGACTTCCAATATAAACAAAAAATAATAACGAAAGCCTTTTTTTTAAAAAATTCAGATAAAGTTCATGATATTTTATTAAGTTATAAAGGAGATAGGAGGAAAATAATTGAGGAGTTTTTTTTATCTTTAGGACTGGATTTACCTAATTTGGAAAAAAGTAAGAACCAAATAATAGAATCAAATCAAGACAAAGAAATTGTTTCTGCTAAGATTTTCCAAAATCATCCTAAAAAAATTGAAGTTAAAGATTTTGTTAATAATTTCAGAAATAGATATACTTTTTTGAAAGGCATTTTACAGCAAAGACCGGAATTAGATAACTTAGTATCTGTTAATAGGATAACTGAAGGTTCTTTTTCAATTATAGCAATGGTTTCTGATAAAAGAACTACTAAAAATGGAAATATTATATTAGAATTAGAAGATTTAACTGGGAGAATAAATGCATTAATAACTAAAAACAGACCAGAAGTTTTTGAAAAATCTAAAGAAATTTTGCTAGATGAGGTTATTGGATTAAAGTGCAACGGAAATAAAGAAGTAATTTTTGCGAGTGATATATTTTTTCCAGATATTTTTCTTCCTATTAAAAAAAGCTCTAAAACTGAAGAGATAATTGCATTTACTTCAGATATACATGTTGGTAGTGATAAATTTTTAAGAGCAAACTTTATAAAATTCATTAAATGGTTGAATGGAGATATTGGAAATAAAGAGCAAATGGAAGAAGCTCTTAAAGTTAAGTATTTATTTATTACAGGAGATACTATTGATGGTGTCGGGGTTTACCCCGGCCAAGAAAATCAATTATTATTAAAAGATGTAAAAGAACAATATAGGGAGCTTGCTTCTTTACTTTCTATGATAAGGAGTGATGTGAATATTATTATGTGTGCAGGGCAGCATGATGCTGTCAGAGTTGCTGAACCACAACCTATTATCACTGAAAATTACGCCCAACCACTTTATTTTTTGAAAAATCTAAAGCTTGTAACTAACCCTTCAGTTGTTGAGATAGGCCAGGACACTAAATTTAAGGTTTTAATGTATCATGGTGCAAGTATGCATGGTATAATTAATACTATAGAAAAACTAAGGACTGGAAGAGGGCATGATTCTCCTACAGAGGTAGTAAAATATTTATTAAAAAAAAGACATTTAGCTCCGAGCCATTCTTTAGTAACTTACACTCCTTTAGATGGAAATGACGCATTGATTATTCAGGAAGTTCCAGATATTATGACAACTGGAGATTTACACAGACCAGAAATTAGCGATTATAATGGTATTACTCTTATTGCAAGCAGCTGCTGGCAGTCTAAAACTCCTTTTGAGGAAAAAGTGGGAAACAACCCTGATCCCTGTAAAGTACCTATATTAAATCTTAAGACTAGGGAAATTAAAATAATTGATTTTAGTGATAATGAAAATAAATAATTGTGTATTTTGTGATATTAATAAACTAAATAATGTTTTTATTAGTGAGAATAATAATTGTTTTTCTATATTAAGCAACCCTTTATTGGCACCTGGACATTCTTTAGTAATTCCTAAAAGGCACATTGAAAAAATAAGTGAATTAAAAGAAGAAGAAATAATGTCTATTTTTTCAGAGATTATTAAATTACAAGAAATAATTTTAAAAAAGTTTAAGGGATGTGATATAAGGCAAAATTACAGACCTTTTATTAAAGATGATTATTATAAAGTAAGCCATTTACATTTTCATTTAATTCCAAGAGAAAATGAAGATGAACTTTATCAAAAAAGTATGATTTATGAAAAAACTATTTTCAAATTTTTACATTCTGAAGAATTAAATAATATTAAAAAGGATATTTATGGCACAACAAACTGAAAAATATTTTGCTAACTTACAAACTGAAATAGTTAAGAACTACTCTATAGCAGAAGCTGCAAGGGCAAAAGGATTAGATCCTGTGAACAACATTGAAGTTCCACTTGCACGAAATCTTGCAGAAAAAGTTGTAGGTTTAATTTCTACAATTTATCCTCAAATACAAAATAATTTAATTACTAATAGAATTTTAGAATTGGAAAAAGAGTATGGAAGCTTAAATGTGGCAGTATGCTTGCAAATTGCAGAAGAAATTGCTAAAGAAAAGTTTTGTAAGTTTAATAATCAGTTAGAGGCTATTGAGGCTGGAGTAAGGATAGGATTTGCTTATATCACCTTAGGGGTTGTCTCAAGCCCTATTGAAGGTTTCACTTTTTTAAAGTTGAATAAAACTAAAGATGGAAAAGACTATTTTGCGCCTTATTTTTCAGGTCCTTTAAGAAGCGCTGGCGGAACAGGAGCTACTTACTCTTTAATAATAATTGATCATTTAAGGGAAGTATTTGGTTTTTCTCCATACGACCCTACTGAAGAAGAAATAAAAAGAACTGTAACTGAGATATATGATTTTCATGAAAGAATTACTAATTTACAATATCTTCCAACAGTTGAAGAAGCAGAATTTTTAGCTAGACATATTCCAGTTCAAATTTGTGGAGAGCCAAGTGAAAAGATAGAGGTTAGTAATTATAAAGATCTACCAAGAGTAGATACTAATTTTTTAAGAAGTGGAGTTTGTTTAATGCTAGCCGAAGGTATTGCTCAAAAAGCTCCAAAAGCCCTGAGAGTTTTAAAGGGATTAAGAAATAAAGGATTTAAACTTAGCTCATGGGATTTTTTAGAAAGATATTGTGATATACATGAAAAAGCTAAGTCTGGAACTAAGGATACAACTGCTACTTATATGAAAGATCTCGTTGCTGGCAGACCAATTTTTGGACACCCTTCTAGAAGTGGAGCTTTTAGATTTAGATATGGAAGATCAAGAGTTTCAGGTTTTTCAGCTGTAAGTGTTCATCCAGCAACAATGGCAATTTCGGACAGTTTCCTAGCAGTTGGAACTCAACTAAAAATAGAAAAACCAACTAAAGGATGTGTTATTTCTATTTGTGATGATATTAATGGTCCAATTGTTAGATTAAAAGATGGAAGTGTTAAAGAAGTAAAAGATTATGAAGAAGGTAAAAGAATTTATAATGATGTAGATGAAATAATCTATTTTGGAGATATATTATTCCCTTTTGGAGATGTAGCTAATAGAAACAGCCAGTTATTAAAACCTGGATATGTTGAGGAATGGTGGACATTAGAATTAGAAAAGTTGAATGTTAATATAGAAAATCCTAAAGATGTTTCTTTAGACAGAGCATTAGAGTATTCTAAAATATTTAAGGTTCCTTTACATCCAAAATATATTTATTTTTGGACCCAAATATCTTACCAAGATTTTTTGGAGTTTCTAAGATGGATGAGTTATGCCAGGATAAATGAAAAGATTATTTTACCTTACAGCCACCTTGATAAATCTAAATTTCAGAATGGTAAGAGGACACTTGAATTGCTTGGAGTAGAACATCAGGTGACTACTGAAAATGTTGTTATTTCTAAAACCGATAGCAAAGCTATTTTTGTAAATTTAAATTTACCATTGGATGTTTTTGAAAAAGAAAATTATCTTATAGAAAATGAAATAAATAATATTGTTGAAAAATGTTCTGGTATTGAAGAGAAAGATGTTTTAATTTTAATTAACGAACTTTCCGATTTCATAATCAAAGATAAAGCAGGTGATTTTATAGGCACTAGAATGGGCAGACCTGAAAAAGCAAAACTTAGGAAACTTATAGGTAATCCTCACATCCTTTTTCCAGTTGGAGAAGAGGGGGGGAGATTTAGGAGTGTTCAAGAAGCATGTCATAGGGGTTTTGTAAATGCAGAATTTCCAATTTATTATTGTGATAATTGTAGGGAAGAAACAATTTATCCTATTTGTGAGAGATGTAATAACAAAAGTATTTTACAAGAAGTGGAACAAAAATTTTTTAGTGGAAGTAAAAAATCAAATTTTTCTAAAAGAAAAATAAATATTGAACATTATTTTCAGTCTGCAGTTCATTTATTAGGACTAAGTAATGGTGAAGTGCCTGTTTTGATTAAAGGTATAAGAGGTACAAGTTCTGAAAAACATAATGTAGAGAATATGGCTAAAGGTGTGCTTAGAGCTAAATTTAATTTAGCTGTAAACAAAGACGGAACTATAAGATACGACATGACTGAAATACCTATTACTCATTTTAAGCCAAAAGAAATATTTGTCTCAATTGAAAAAATTAAGGAATTAGGGTACACTAAGGACATATATGGGGCTAACCTTGAAAATGATGATCAAATTATTGAACTAATGCCTCATGATATTATTATTCCATGCTGCCCTGAATCTGGGGACGAACCGGCAGATGAAGTTTTTATAAATGTTGCCAATTTTATTGATATGTTGCTTGAAAGAGTATACAAATTACCTAGGTTTTACAACTTTAAAAGTAAAGAAGACCTAATAGGTCATTTAGCTGTTTGCATGGCTCCTCATAACTGTGCAGGTGTTATTTCAAGAATTATTGGATTTTCAAAAACTCAAGGTCTTTTAGCAAGTCCTTATATGCATGCAGCAATGAGGAGAGATTGTGATGGGGACGAAGCAGCTATGATGCTATTGTTAGATGTATTAATTAACTTTTCTAGAAAATATCTTCCAAGTCATAGAGGTGGAACACAAGATGCCCCTTTAGTTTTAAATGGCCGTATTGTTGCAGGAGAGGTAGATGATCAGATACTAGACTTTGAGTTAGTTGATAAGTACCCTTTAGATCTTTATGAGAAAGCAGAGAAAAGATTACATAGCTCTGAAGTTAAAATTGGAATGGTGAAAAACAGATTAAAGGAAGATAAAGATCCGTTTATTAATATTGGCTTTACTCATGACACAAGTGACTTTAATTCTGGAACTTTGTGCAGTTCTTATAAAAAATTACCAACTATGCAGGAAAAAGTAAAGAAAGAAATGGAACTTGTCAAAAAATTAAGGGCTGTTGACACTTCAGATGTTGCCAGGCTGATAATTGAAAGGCATTTTATCAGAGATATAAGAGGTAATTTGAGAAAGTTTTCCATGCAGGGATTTAGATGTGTTAAATGCAATGAAAAATTTAGAAGACCTCCATTACAAGGAGCTTGCAGCAAATGTGGAGGTAAAATAATCTTTACTATTTCTGAAGGAGGTATTGTTAAATATCTTGAACCTGCTTTAAACTTAGCTAATGAGTATGATATTCCTGTTTATGTTAAGCAAAATTTAGAGTTAACTAAAAAATATATCGAAAGCATTTTTGGAAGAGAGGAAACTAAACAGGTAAGTTTGAAGCAGTGGTTTTAACATTAGGAAAATTTTTATATCAATAAGATGTTAATCTATTATGGAAGTTTACTGGCTTTGGCCTGGAATTGCATTTATTGCTGCTTTAATAGTTTTTGATAAAGCACTTTCTATAAGCTCGGGAATTTCCTTATTTATCTCTGTTCTTATTGGGATTATTGTAGGACTTATAATTTATAGAAGGGAAAATTAAACTAAGTAAAATAAAACTACTGGAATTATCAGACATCCCATAAGATTAATCCTTCTAACTCCTGAAAGGATACCATATAACCCAATTAATGTTGATAGAATAAAAATTCCAAATCCTAAAAATCCAGAGAAAATTAAGACTACTACACTATTTATTATTAAAACAAATATAGATATTTTTGTATAATTTAATTTAGAAACAATATTTGATAATTTTTTGCCTAAAAATAATGTCCAGTGAAAACATAAAATTCCTGTAATTATGACAGTTATTAGAATTATTATAATGTGGCTAATAGTTATTTTTTCAAGTATTTCTCCTACAAAAACAGCTGAACCTGTTCTTGATTTTCCAATTGTGTAAAGAACTACAAAACTTAATCCCAACACTATTGTGTTTGTAGCACCTAATAAGATTAAGAATTGTTTTTTAGATAGTTTTTTAATACTGCTGCCAAGAACAGCTGCTTGTCCTGAACCAAGTCCCGGCAGGAAACCACATAATGAAGATGAGATCATTGAAGCAAAGAACGGAAATTTTATATCTTTCCATTCTATCTTTGAATGTGAAATTTTCTGTTTTGGAATTTGCACTTTGCTTTTTATGCTTATAAGCATTGAAGATGCACCAAATAAACCTGTCAGAAGAGGAAGTAATGGCTGTTCTAAATTAGAATTTAAAACTATTATTCCTAAAAATCCAGAGATAATGAACACTATCAGAGCCATTAATTTCTTCCCATCTTTTGAAATTAAAAATATGCTTGATGCTATTAACAAGTATGGTGTAAGAATTTTTATTATAGGATTTATTTTATCTAAGAATAACATAAAAATTACTGACATTACAATTATTATTGGTAAAGCCATCAAGCTTCCTAATGATGAGAGGTAAATTGCTTCATAACCCTTTCCTTTTTTCAGCATTTTATGTCCAGGCAATACTGATAGAGCTGTATCTTCATCTGGAGCTCCTAAAAATATGCTTGGAATAAAATCCAAAAAAGTATGGGCTATTGACATTGATACTATGAATATAACTATGGCTATTGGATTAAATATTTCCAATAAGAACGCAGACAGAGAGATTAATATAGAACCAACTAAATTAATATGTATTCCAGGAATTAAGCCTGTTATGGTGCCTGCAATTATTCCAAGTGTTAAAGCTAAAATTATTTCAATTAGCATTGAATTAAGTTGTATTCTAGGTATAAATTATTTATTAGTCTTTTAGGAAGTCGACATTCATGCTTTTCTCAAATTTGATTGAGATTAAATATTTAAAGACTGTTCTACTTACAATGAAGTTGAAGTGATAGCTTTGTTTATAAATTTGGTTTTATTAAATAAAAGATGGGATGGAAAGATGGTATGTATTGGTTGAAGGGAATTTTATTATCAACAATAATTAATATGGTGGTTACCTTGCTTATTTTATTCTATATTTATCTAAATAATTACATCATTAATCCTCCTCAAGGAACAAATTATTCAGGATTGGGGATGGCAATTATTTTTTGGTATATGATCGCCTTATCTTTAATAATTATTCCCCTGGGAGCAGCATTAGGATTTTTTTATGGGAAATATAAAAATAAATTATTAATTTGGATACCTCTTATAATTTATCTTTTGATTTTGATTTTGTATTTTTCAAGATTCTAAGAAGATAAATTGTAATGATTTTGTAATTATTTTTCCTACATTAGCTTTAAAAAAGATTAAAATTACTTTTTAATTATGGACTTTGCACAAATTTTAGGATGGTTAGCAACTATTTTGTTTTCAGTAATGTTAATTCCACAAATAATCAAAACAATAAAGTTTAAAGACACAAAGAGTTAGTCTTTTACTGTTCATAATTTATTTATTAGCAAACATAATTACTATAGTATATGCTTTTCTTATTAGCCAGTACCTATTAATAATAAAGTATGCAATTACCATTATTACAACTGTTTTCTATATAGGAATCTTTTTTTATTATAGGAAAATCAGTAAATAATCTATTTTTTATTTTTTATTTCACATTTTTTATTTTCAAAAAGATTTATAAACCTCAGTTTACTATTTTTTATCATTAGGTAATTAAAAAGAAGATGGTGAAGAAAACTAATAAAAAGATTTTATTAAGTGTTTTAACTACTACTATTTTAATTTCTATTGGAGTTTTAGTTTTTGCTTTGTCTATTCAAAATGCAGAAATAAATGTTGTTGCTCCTGCATCTGGAACAAACTACTCTGGTTTTGGATTATTTAATGTTAGTTTTAATAATGCGACTCTTAACTTTACTGGCAATAAAGCAGTAGTAAATGCAACTTTTTGGACAAATATTTCTGAAGGTGCTGCAGGCAACTGGTTTATAATTGGAAATGCGAGTCAGTGTTTTATTAACAGCCCTTTGGGAACTGGTTCTTCATGTTCTGGCACTCTTAATGCAACCGCGCTTTCTAATGGTACATTGCTTTCTGAGGGATATTATTATATTAATGTTACTTTATACAATCAGAGTGCAGGAGAAGAATCTCAAGGAACTAGTCATCCTAACTTAACTTTAATCCTTATTGATACTACAGCTCCAAGAACAGTTAGCGTTAATAGTATGCCTAGTGGACAAAACCACTCTGTTAAGTCAAATGGAGGAAATTTAACTTTGAATGTTACTGCAGATGATGCTTTAGCTAATATAAGTACTGTTCAATTCATTATAATTAATAAAAGCGGAACTGTTAATGATACTATTACAGGAATAAAAGAAGGAAGTAGCCCTAGATATAGTGCAACAATCAATACTTCTCATTATCCTAATGGGGGAATTAATATAACTTTGTTTGTTAATGATACTGCTGGAAATTATAACATAACTGCAAATAGTAGTACTGTTCCTTTAGTTAGAGACTTAATTTTTGATAATGCTTTACCAAGTGTTTCAGTTAGTTGCACTCCAACATCTGTTACAAGTGGAGACGTAGTAACTTGTACTTGTTCTGGTTCTGCGGTTTCCGGAGTTAACTCAACATCCTATACAGCAACTCCAAGCACTTCTAATACTGGTACACATACTGAAACTTGTGAGGTAACTAGTAAGTCTGGAGTTGTTAGTACAGGAACTACTACATTTATAGTTGAATCAAATCCAGGTGGATCTAGTGGTGGAAGCACTGCAACAACTAGCACAGTTCCTTTGATATCTGGTACTGTAATTGTATCTGAAAGCAAGTTAGAGGCAGGGTATAGAGCAAAATTTTCAAATAATGCCCAGATTCAAAGTTCATTCCAAGCTTCTGGTGGAAGCACTGAAATACATAGTGTTAAGATAACAAGCATTACTGCAAATAAGGTTATGATTACAGTTAGTTCAGATCCTATAAACTTAGAGCTTGGACTTGGAGAAACAAAAAAAGTTGATTTAGATGGTGATAAGATTTATGATTTATCTTTAACTTTTAATGGAGTGGTGACTGAAAGAGCAGATATTAGTGTTAAACAAATTTCAGAAGCTGTTCCTGCAGGACAAGAAGGATCTGTTTCAAATGGAGAGACTCCTGGTGCAGAAGAAGATACTACTGCTGATGAAGAAACTTCTAAGATAAAGAGCGCTTATTTATGGGTAATTCTGGTAATTTTAATTGTTGGAGTTATTGTTGGAATTGTCTGGTATTATGTGAAGAAAAAGTAAGGTAAACCAAAACCTTTAATAAGAAAACTTATTTTTTTTGACTGATGGATATTCAGAAGAGATTAGAATTAATTAAGAGAAATACTGAAGAGATTATTTCTGAAGAAGAGTTAATAAAATTGTTAAAGACAAAGAAAAAACCAGTTGTTTATCTTGGAACAGCAATTACTGGAAGACCACATATAGGGTATTATATGTGGATTTTAAAACTAGGAGATTTTTTAAAAGCAGGTTTTAAAGTTAAAATATTGCTGGCTGATTTGCATGGAGCTTTAGATAATACTCCTTGGGAAGTGCTGGAAAGAAGATATGATTATTATAAAGAAGTTATCCCTTTAATGTTTAAATCTCTTGAGATTAATACAAAAGACTTAGAATTTGTAAAAGGAAGTGAATTTCAGCTAAAACCAGAATATATGTATGATGTTCTTAAAATGTCAACTTTTAATTCAATAAACGACTGTAAAAGGGCAGCTGCTGAAGTGGTTAAATTTGGTGACAATCCTAAACTTTCAGGTTTAGTATATCCTATAATGCAGTCATTGGATGAAGTTTATCTTGGTGCAGATGTTCAGTATGGGGGAATTGATCAAAGAAAGATTCTTATGTTTGCGAGAGAAAATCTTCCCAAGATAGGATATGGCCCAAGGATTGAGGTAATGACTTCATTAATACCTGGTTTAATAGGTAAGAAAATGAGTGCTAGTGATTCTAAATCAAAAATAGATTTATTAGATGATGAACTGGCTGTTAAAGACAAAATAAATAAATCTGAATGTGTGGCAGGAGATGTTAATAACGGCCTTCTTCCATTTGTTAAGTACATTATAATGACTTTGAAAACAGATAATAAAAAGAAATTTATAATTAAAAGGGATAAAAGATATGGAGGAGACTTAGTTTATGATAATTATTATGATTTAGAGGAAGATTTTAAGCATAATAAAATTCACCCTTTAGATTTAAAAAATGCATTGTCAGATGAAATAAACCAACTTCTTTTGATTTTTAGAAAAAACAAGATTAAAATGGAGAAGCTAGCTAAATTAGCTTATTCTTAACTACCTTGTCTTAAACTCCACAATGTCCTTATCTTTTACAATGTGTGCAAGACCTACTTTTTGATTTGGGAATTTTGAAGATGGGCCCCATATGTGAACCTCTTTGATATTTTCAGCCATTTGCCTGCTTATTTTTTTTGCAACATCTAAAATAGTTGAATTTGGCTGTATTATCAATGGCTTGTCATCAGCATATTTTCCGGGTTCTTTCAGATATATTCTTGTTATATTAAAACTCTGAAATATTTTTTCTTTTAGTTCTTCGACATTTTGGTTATTTTTGGATGAGATCATTATGAAATTATATTTTTTTGATTTTAAAGTTTCAGAGATTTTTCTTTTTTCTTTTTCATTTAATAAATCAGTTTTGTTAAACACAATTAACTTTTTACCTTTTGCTTTTGGAATAAATTTGTTCACTTCTTCAATCTGAGAAAGATCTGTTACTACTAAAATAACCAAGTCTGTATTATTTGCTATTCCAACATCAAAATTATCATTTTTTACACTTGGGTTGTCTATTATTTGTATTTGAACACCACCATATTCCATTATTCCCTGGATAGGGTTTTTTGTTGTAAACTGGCTCTCAGATACAGTTGAATTTGCATTTGTCAGTAGAGATATTATCAAGGATTTTCCAGAATTTGTTTTCCCAACCAAAACTGCCTGCATGTCATATTTTTTTATTGAGTCTTGAGATGATTTTCCTGATTTTCTAGATTTTTTTATCCGATCTATTTTTTCAATTAACTTTATCCTCCTAGTTTTAAGATTTGCCAGCATTTTTTCAGAAGATTTATGTTTTGGACATTCCCGTATCATTTCCTCTAGCCATGTTAATTTTTCCTCATCTGTCTTAGAATTAAGGAAATTTTCCTCTGCTTTTTTGTAAAATGGAGATTGATTTGTTGATGCCATAGGATTTTTAAGATAGCTGTTTTTATAATATTTATGGATAACAGTATTTATGAAAAAATTGTGAAAAAGAAGGAATTTTCAGAAATACCAAGAGAAGATGTGGAAAAGGTATGGAGTTTATTTGAAGGCAAGAATTTATTAGATGAAGAGAGAGTTAAAAAAGTAAGGGATTTACTAAGGATTGTTTATTCCGGCTTTGGAGGAAGGAAGATACTCGCATGGAAGGATAAAAGCCCTGAAGATGTTCTTAAAAAACATCTTTCTACAAGAGAACGCTATAATTATTATCTTGAAGTGTATGGGAGAATATTAAGCGGGTTTAATAAGGGTAAAGAGTTAAATGTAATTGATTTGGGAAGCGGAGTTAATGGTTTTTCCTACAATTTTTTCAAAGAAATAGGATACAATGTTAATTATACAGGTGTGGAGGCTTTAGGTCAATTAGTAAATACCACTAATTCATTTTTCAAAAAAAATAAAATCAAAGGAAGAGTACATCACTTAAGCTTATTTCAAAAGGAAAAAGTTATTGATGTGATAAGCAATACTAAGAAACCAAGAGTGGTTTTTATGTTTAAAATTATTGATGCTCTTGAAACTTTAGAAAGGAATTATACCCTAAGATTTTTGGAATCACTTAAAAGTTCTGGTACAGACAAGATAGCAATAAGCTTTGCAACAGAAAGCTGGCTTAAAAGGAGAAAATTCCTTGTTCAAAGGACATGGCTGATCAATTTCTTGAAAGATAATTTTGATATAATAGATGATTTTACTCTTGGTGGAGAAAGATATATTGTCTTTACTAATAAACAATAGGAAGTAATATAAATGCCTTATTTTTAGGGTTTTAATGATAAAGAGAAAAATTCTTAGCAATGGGATGACTGTTGTTTTCAAAGAAAGGAAAAATGGAGTTGTAGCTGTTTCATTTGCTGCCAGGTATGGGGGAATAAATGAAAAGGCAGAACATAAAGGGATAGCTCATTTTATTGAACATATGCTGTATAAGGGAACTCCTAAAAGAAATGCCCAGCAGATTTCCATGGATATTGAAAGAAATGGAGGTGAACTCAATGGATTTACAAGTGAGCAGTGCACTACTTTTTGGTGTAAAATACCTTCTAAACATTTAGATGTTGCACTTGATGTTTTAAGTGATATGGTAAAAAATCCTTTGTTTGATGAAAAAGAAGTTGATAAAGAACGCCAGGTTATTTTTGAAGAGATGAAAATGTATCAAGATAATCCACAGCTCCATGTCTTTGAAAGAATAAAATCTTTGATGTATAGGGGTGATTTTTCTATCTCTCTTATCGGCACAAAAGAATCTATGAATTCAAATTCAAGTAAAAGACTCAAAGAATTTTTTTCTGAAATTTATACTCCACAAAACATGATTTTGTGTGTTGTTGGAGAGGCTGATTTTGATTATTTGTGTGATTTTGCCGAAAAGACTTTTGTTAAGGATGGTAATAAAATATTTTATCCAAGCGTTGAAACTTCAAAGGGAGAAGAAATAGGAAAAAGAAGGGGTATTGACCAGGCTAATATGATTTTAGCTTACCATGTGCCTTTAGATGAAAGTATGGAGTATACGGCTCAAGTGTTAAGTGTTTTAATGGCTGGTGGAATGTCTTCACGCTTGTTTGCAGAAATAAGAGAAAAAAGGAATTTGGCTTATGCTGTTAAGGCATTTTATGATTCTGAAGGGAAATATGCTTATTCAGGAGTTTATGTGGGAACAACACCTGAAAATGTTGATATTGTAAGAGATTTAATAGTAAAAGAATTTAAAGAAGTAAGTGAAAGTCTTGATAAAAAAGAATTAGAATCTGTTAAAGATCAAATTATAGGGAATTATTTTATCTCTCAGGAAGACTCTTTTTCATTGATGTATGACCTGCTTAAATCTGAGATAAAGGGAGATGCCAAAAAAGTGGAAGAGTTTGTAGATAATATAAGAAATGTTAGATTAGAAGATGTGAAAAAACTTGCAAATATAAAAGACTGGAGTTTTTTTGCTTTGGTTCCCGAGTAAAATGAGCATTATTTTTCAACAAGAAGGAAATTTTGTAGTGAAAGAATTAGAGAAAGTCAGGGACCTTTCTTCTGTTTCTTTAAGGAGTGATTTGGAGAAAGAGTACTTGGGAGATGAGAAGGTATTTTTTATAGGGGACAATGACACAGATTTTTTAGAACTGTATAAAAAGAAATTTGATAAATCTTTCGTAATTGTATTTGATTCTGGTGCTTTATCAGTTAAAAGATTTGTTAAGGCAGGATATTCCCGCGATTCTATTTTAGCTTTTGGATTGCGTAATTTAACTTTAGATGACAGGCAATTTTTAGATTCAAATAAAATTAAATATCATGAAATAAAAAATGTTGAAGATATTGAATTTGCTTGTGACGGTTTAATGGAATTTATAAATAAGCAGGGAAGTAGTGCCATAATTTCTTTCAATCTGTCTGTCGTAGATCCTTCATTTGCCCCATCACTTATTGAATCTGTTCCTGGTGGTTTATCAAGCAGAGAACTAATTTATTTTTCCAAAAGGCTTTCCCTGCTTAAAAATGTGAAAGCTGTAATATTAAAAGGGATAGATTATGAGCATGATAAGACAAATAAGCTAATAACTTCCAAATTAGGAGCTATGGTTATTTGGGAATTTCTTAGATGAGAGCTTTTATCTGCATTGATTTACCAGAGAATATTCTTGATGAGATAATTGAAATACAAGACGGCCTTAGAAAAACAAATTTAATCAATGGTAAATTCACAGAAAGACAGAATATACATTTGACTTTAAAGTTTTTAGGAGAAGTTAATGAAGATAAATTTAATGAGGTTAAAGAACAATTAAGCAAACTAAAATTTAGTAAATTCAGTCTAAAATTGGATAAATTAGGTGTTTTTAGTGAAAAATTCATAAGAATTGTATGGGTTAGTGTAGCAGGAAATGAGCTTTTTGAGATTCAGAAAGATATTGATTTCTGCTTGAAAAATTTATTTCCTAAAGAAGAGAGATTTATGGGTCATATAACAATTGCAAGACCAAAATTTGTAAAAGATAACAAAAAATTATTAGAAAAACTGCAAAATATTAATTATTCTAAGATTAATTTTGAGATTGATAAGGTATATTTAAAGAAATCTGAGTTAACAGCTAAAGGTCCTAAGTATGAAACATTATTAGAAATTAATTATACTTAGAAAATATAACTTAAAAAGATAATCAGGGTTTATATTTTTATTGTTTTTTATTGATTATTTTTCAGTATATTTAACTTTTTAAACTTAAATACTTATTTTAGATTTTGATGACTATTGAAAAAAAGAAAAAACCTGTTTATACTTTAAATTCATTTGCAAATAATATTGTCGAAGAATTTAATTTCTATACTCATACTACTGATGGAAGTGCAGAAAGGTATATGGGAATATTGATATATGGTATTGAAGATGAAGATATTTTGAAAGACTTATCTAATGCTGTTTCGGAAATGCTGAAGGTTAGTCTTATTAGTTATCCTGTAATTTATTCATGTAATATACCTGATGATATCCCTTTATTTAGGAGAAACAGCTCCCAAGAAGGATATATGTCTGTAGATTTGGGATGGTTTATTAGGGAAGGTTGGATTAAAGATTCTGCCTTAGAAGAAAAGGGAAAAAGAATAGAAGATAGATTATCAGCTTAACTTTATTCTTTATAGCCTTTGTTAATTAGTTTAAAAATTTCTGCTTTTTTCCCTAATATTTTTTTCAAATCTTCTTCTTCAGCGTTAATTACATTTTTTATTGTTTTAAACTCATTCAATAATTTTCTTGCAGATTTAGGACCTATTCCTGGGAAGCTTTCAATTATGTACTGGATTTGTTCATTAACATCCTGAGATTTTCTTTTTAAATTCAATGATATTTCTTTTGGCTGTTTTTTAGACAAAACAGACAGGAATTTTGCAGTATCTTCTGGATTTTTTGTGAGAATTATTGGAACATTATAATTTAATATTATTGAAAGTATAAGTCCACGAATTGCATTTTCATTTACTCCAGACTGTTCATGGTAAAGTTCTTTTTCTTCTATGCCTTCTATTATGAGGATTTTCTTTTCTGCATTTTGAAGATGTTGCAGCTGATTTAGTAATCTTTTGTTTACCATTGAACTCAGAAAATCAGAAATTGTTTTTCTTTCTATTAAAACATCTTTTACTATATAATCTCCTACTTTGAGTTCCTGAAATTCAACTTCACAGCCATTGCTTATCAGTTCAGATGGGATTAGTGAGTTTTTTTCACGATAGTCAATTATTATTTTGGGTTTTTCTTTAATTTTTTCTTTTTTTCTGCTAAATATATCTAAAACCGGCATTTTACATAATTATTATTTTATTTTTTAGTGAATTTATGTATTTAGTGAATTCCTTATTTTTTATTTCGATTGTTTCTGTGTTAATGTTTGGATGAAAATTAAGTATTTCAGATTCCCAAACTTTTTTGCTGAAAATTACTATTATTTTATTATTTTCATCATTTATTACTGCAAATGGAGATACAGAACCTGGCTTTAAATTTAACAGCTTTTCTAAATCTTCAGTACTCGCGAAAGTTATATCTTCTTTAACATAATCTTTTAATTTTTTTCTATCTATTCTTTCTTCACAAGGAATAATCACCATATAAAAATTTCCAGTTGACTTTCCCTTTACTAAAAGTGATTTTGCATGCATGCCTTTCATAATAACTTTTATCTTTTCTGATTCTTCACAAGTATAAACTGGAGGATGTTTATACAATTTGTATTCTATTCCAAGATTTCCCAGATATTTTTTTATGTCCATATAAAGACAACCAAGGTTTTCTTTATCAAACTTTCCTTTTAAGAGCCCAGGTTTTCTTTATCAAACTTTCCTTTTAGTGACCAAGATTTATTTTAAAATAATCTTTTTTGTTTAATATCTTCATTTGTATTTGATTTATCTGTTATGTTTAAGGTACCATTATTTAAATCATTTTTTATTTCATCTATTGCTTTATGCATTTTTCTCTCTTTATTTATTGAAGCCCAGTAAAATATTTCATCCCTTGTATTTTGAGTTACTAGCATTATCAACTCTCCAGGAATTAGTCTTGCAGTTCTTCCTGCTCTTTGTATTCTTCTTATTGCACTTGGCACAGGCTCATAGAAAATTACAGTATTTACTTCTGGAATGTCAAGACCTTCTTCTCCTATAGATGTGGCACATAACACATTAAATTTTCCCTCTGAAAAATCCTTTATCACCTCATATTGTTCTTTTTGAGACAAACCAGTGGTTTTTTCTCCTTTATTTGTCTTTTTAGCCTGCCCGACAAATACTTTTGCAGCTACGTCATTTATAGAATTAAGCTCTTTTGATATTTTAACTATACTGTCTCTATACTGACAGAACACTATTGTCTTATTTTTCTTATTAGACTTTATTTTATTTTCTATTATAGATTTTAATTCAAGAAGCTTCGGATGTTCTAAATTTTCTTTTGCTATTTGATCCACTAAATTACTTGCTTGAGTAAATTCTGCACTAGATACCAGCCTTTTTACAGCTTTGCTTTTATTCTTTTCTGCCTGCTCCTTTAAATCATTAATGTAATTTGAAAATGAGTGAATAGTTTGTGTTTCTAGAAGCTCTATTGCGTGCTGTATTTTAACAGCTTGAGCGCATGATGAGGCTCCATGGAACAAATTAGGGTTTTTTCCGCCTGTGGCCAGAGATTTCATTATTCTTTTCTGGCATTCTATAAGCGTTACTTTGTTTACTGGACCAAAAATAAGGTTTCTTTTTTTTAAATCTTCAACATTTGCTTTATAAAGTTTTGTTAATAATTCTCTTATTTCTTCAAATCTAGCTGGAAATGGGATCTTTATAACTTTTATCTCAAGCTTTTGCAGATAATCTTTAACATCAGAGCTTTCTCTTGTTCTCAGCTCTACTTCTTCAATCTGGAGATTTTGGCATATTTTTTTGATTGTTGCTTTATCAGTTCCAGGAGATGCTGTCATTCCAAGTATTCTTTTATTATTTGCCTGCTCCAAATATTTTTTCGCTACATAAGTATATGAGTAGTTTTTCACACATCTATGTGCTTCATCTTCTATTAACAATGAAACATTTTCCAAAATATATAGCTTGTTTCTTACATCATTTCCTATGCATTGTGGTGTTGAAAACACTATATCTGATTTCTCCCATATTTTCTTTCTTTCTTTTGCAGGCACTTTTCCTGTAAATAAATCCATTTGACCAAACAGCTCTGGAAGGTGTTTTTTGAAATAATGAAAGTGCTGTTCAGCCAGCGGTTTGGTTGGAGCTAGAAAAAGTACTTTTTCTTTAGGGAATTTATGCATTCTTTCAATTGTCAACATTAAAGCTATCAGTGTTTTTCCCACTCCAGTAGGAAGTACTACCAGGCAATTTTTTTCCTTGCATTTTTCCAGTATTTTTATCTGATACTCTCTTGGTTTAATATCAATAAGAAATTTTTCATACATAAATCTCTGAAATAATAGAGGTATATAAGTTTTTATTTAAGGCAAGAATAATGCATATAACAGGAAGATTAAAACTATTGCACCTAATACTGCCCAGATATTCTTATTTGCAAAGAATATTTTAGTGCCATCTAAATTCCATAGTGGAATCATGCAGTAAAAGGCATAGTATATATTTAATTTGGCAAATAAGCTAAATCCCAATAAATACCCTACAATTGCAAACATCAGGTTTAATATAACTCCTGAGGCTGCGATAATTCCTAAATGAATGTCTGTTACATCAGTAAATTTATACCATTCATGTCTTTTACTGACTCTTGCTGTAAGAGTTTTAATATCAAATTCCAAAGCAGCTAAAAATAAAAAATTACCTAAAGATACAAGGGCAGCAATAAAAGGTATGATTATTCCAAAAGGAATCTTATTCTTAAAATAATTCTGCCTTTTTAATCCGAACCTATCTACAGACCATATTTTATGCTCTATGCTTGTTTCAAAATGATATGCTACAATTTTTTTTGTTATTATATTAATTAAAACAACCAGTATTATTGATAAAGCAGAGATTAGTATTATGTTAAAGCTTTCTTTTGCTATAAATGGTTTTAAGACAACTGAAAAAATCAACACCACTAATACAAGTAAAATGTGATATATTTCATTTGTTTTCATTTAATACAATGGTGTGCCATTTTTATAAACTCTTTGCTTTATTCCCATAATTTTTGAATAATAGCTTTTGATTCATAGATTTTCAAAAGAGTTTTTCTGCTATAGAAAAGTATATAAAGAAAAAATTTCCATAATTAGTATGTTAAAGGTAAAAAAGATAAGTGATGTGATGGGGAAGAAAGTTTATACTGATGAAGGAAACTATTTTGGCGAAATTGAAGAAGTTAATTTACTCAATAATAAAATAGACAGCTGGAGAATAAGGCTTTCTTCTATGACTTCAAGGAATTTTAATGGAGCTAGAGGGGTTATTATACCTCATAATTACGTAAGATCTGTTGGAGATGTTTTTGTTATCAGTCAGGTAGGTGTACCTGACCAGGAAGAAGGAGTGTCAGAGATTTTAGAGTAAATCTCTTTTTATTAATTTGAATGGTTTTGGAGACTATTTTATCTAGTGAACTAGCAATTAGAATAGTTTACCCTTTCCTGCTTATATTTGTTTTAGTGTTTGCAATACTTGAAAAGAGCAGAATTCTTGGAGATGAAAAACATCAGATTAATTCTATTATTGCTTTAGTTATAGGACTTATAACTATTGCTTTTTCATGGGCTACAAATATAATAATTAACTTAATGCCTTTTTTAGCTGTTAGTGCTGTTGTTTTACTTGTATTTTTAATTTTATATGGATTTGTTGCAAGTACTAATAAAGATGGTTTAACACTGAACAAAAATCTTGTGACAGCTTTGGGAGTTCTTGCAGGAATTGTAGTCGTTATTGCTCTTATTGTAGCAACAGGCCAATGGAACACTGTTTATAATTGGATGTTTGTAGATTATGGAAGCGGGCCAATATGGGGAAATATTTTGTTGTTTGCTATTGTTATTGGTGCGTTGATACTTGTCTGGAGTTCTGGAAAAAGTAAAAAGTCAGAATAAATTAGAAAGGTATTTAAATAATATTTATCTTTTACATCTATGGCACAGCCACTTGGAGTATTATTACAACAATTAGCAGATATGGACATATTTTTTTATGTTCTTCCCTTTCTATTGATTTTTGCATTAGTCTTTGGAATTTTAGAAAAAGCTAATATTCTCGGGCCAGGAGCTGGAAAAGGAGGCAATAGGGGAGATAATAGAAATATTAATGCTGTTATTGCCTTGGCTGTAGGTTTATTAGCAATACAATTTGATCAAGTTCCGGTATTTTTTTCTGTTATTTTTCCTAAGCTAGGAATTGCTCTTTCAATATTATTAGCAGCTTTAATACTTGTTGGATTGTTTGTTGATTTGAACAGAAATGGGGGACCAGCCCTTGTATTTTTTGGATTAGGAGCAGTTGCCTTTGTAATAATTGTGCTTTATAGTTTTCAGGATTATGTTTGGTGGCAGGGAGGATGGTGGCAGGATAATTTTTCAGCATTAGTTGCAGCAGGAGTTGTTATAGCTTTTGTATTTTTAGTTGTTTCTTCCGGACATCATGACCCAAAGAGTCCTCCATATGTTATGAGATATTGGGATAATACCTCTCCACAGGGGAATGGTTAAATGGCAATTGATTTTTCCTGGTTGGGTTATTATGTACCTATATTTGGTTTTTTATTTGTTTTTGTAGTTATGTATGCTGTCCTTTCAAAAACTAATGTTCTTGGAGAGAGTGGATTTGTTAATTCATTAGTTAGTTTTGTATTTGCAATTATTTTTGTAACTTTTCTTCCAGCTGTTAATTATGTCCAGACTATAATTCCCTGGTTTGTAATACTTGTTATATGCTTATTTTTCTTTTTAGTTATAGTTGGTTTTTCACAGAAAGATATTGACAAGTTTATGAAGCCATGGATTGCATGGGTTTTTATTGGGTTCCTGGCCTTGATATTTTTAATATCGGCAATATATGTATTTAATCCTGTTTTTGTGAAAGGTATTGCTGATTTAACTGGAAATAGCCAGGAACAGGTATTTGAAAATTTGAGGAAATTTGTTATTTCTGAAAAATTCCTTGGAGGAATTTTTCTTTTAATTATTGCAGCAGTTACTTCATGGGTTTTGACAAAGAAGAGTAAGTAATTATCTTTTATTATTTAATGAATACCATTGAAGATATTATTGGTATGATTGCAACAATTTGGGTTGAGCAAGAACTATTTCTTAGGCCTTTTTTTCTTAACACTTTTTGCGTGTGTGGTGTGATGTTTATGATGAACACTTCCCCTTTCTCTTGTTTTGTCAACTATTGGATTTATTACTTTGCTAAATCCAGTCTGCATGCCATGAAGCTCTGTTTTGATATCAGTAATGTTCTGCTCCTGTTCTGAAGTTTTCCTTATCAATGAAGTTTGAAGAGAATCTATTATAGATTCTATCCTAGTTAATCTTTCATCTATTTTTCTTACTTGTAAGTCCAGAATAGATTTCATTTCTGTCAAGTCTTTTAGTGCACTTGTAATTTTGGCTATTTTTTCATCTATTAGTTGCGATGCTATTTCAGTCATTGTTTCTGTATTTACTGCATTATACTGCTGATATTCCTGCCCAGGATATCCCTGCTCTTGATAACCTTGATAGTCTGAATATGCTTCAGGCATGACTTGTCCGGGTTCCATACTTAATTCACCAGGCATTTCCTGAGTTTGTTTTCTGTAATTTCCAGGATAATTTTGATTTTCTTGCTGATAGTATCCCTGTTGGTTTTGATCCATACCTTGATTCATTAAAGAAGGCTGCATTCCAGTTTCAAATTCTTGAGAATTATTTTCATCCTGTTGATTACCATTAAAGACTGCATCCTTTATTTTAGACTTCGATAAAATATCATTTATTTCTTTAGGCATTAACCCTTTTTCCTGTAACTCAGATATTATTTCTCCGTCACTTTTGCCTGACATTCTAAGCTGACGTACTTCATCTATTGTTGCCATCTTATGTTTTACCTAACCAAAAATGCTTTTCATTTTTTGTTTCTTCTTTAGATGTTTCGTGATGCTTTTTCATTTTTGCATCTATTAACTTGTCTAAATCCTGAACCCTTATGTATTCTAATGGTTCAAACATTTTATATTGCCTGTGCAATATTGCCAATTCTTCTTTCCTGGCTGACTTAGCAATTTCCTCAGATAATGATTCAATAATTGATTTTATTCTTTTAACGTCAGATTCTAGTATGTAGAGAGATTTTTTTATCTCAAGTATCTCTTTTCTATTATGCTCTTGGGATTCGATTAAATTCTGCCCTATTAGCAGAATTCTTTCTTTCATAAGTCTGTTGTTTTCCTCTAAATCTCTTAATTTAAGCGCTAACTCATATGAAATATCTTGATTGGGCTGTTGCTGGACCATATTATACTCCTTTTTATTATTTATTGAAGTGAATTGGGTTTAAAATTGTTTTCTTTAAAGAAAGAGTAATATAGAAAACTATTTTAAACGTTTCCTTCTTTTCTTTGTAAAGAGGAAAAATGATATTTGAAAATAAAAACCACCAGCGGGTTTTTAATCCTGCAACCATTCAAATATTATATTTTAAATTAGGAGGGAAAAATGATATTTGAAAAAGATACAAAACTTTATTCTTATGAGGTAAGAAGAGAGGGTGGAGAGAATGTAGCATATGTCAATTATTTAGGGTCAAGTGATATTCCTAATATAGCTTCTTCTCCTTTAGTTATGGCTAGAGTTATAGACCTTTTAATAGAGTCTTCCAATGTTTCAAGAGTGGTTTTAGTTCAACAGAGAAATTATAATTATTCTTCTGATAAAATTCTTGCTTTGGCTGAAATTGCAAACCTTTATGTTTTTTTATTAAAACAAGAAAGAGTTTTATCTTTGGATAAACTTTCTTCTTCACCTGAAAGTGCTTCCAGAAAATATGAGTTTATGCAGTATTTTATGGGTTTGCTAAAACAAGATCCTTTAGGAGCATACTCTAAAGTTAGAACAGCTTTACTTGAAGAAAAATCAAGCGGCAATAAAGACCTGATTTATGAAAGACTTTTGACTAAAGTTGTTGACTTACTTGGAGATACCAGAATAATAAAAAATCTTCGTGAAGATTATACTAATGGCAGGGAGGTTTACTCTAAGCTTTTTCTCCCAGATATTGTACCAAATTTTGCATTTGCTAGGCTTGCCGCACATATACCTAGTGATGCTGTTATAATTGACCAGTATAGCATAGGAGAAGAATTAGACAAAAGTACTGTAACAATTTTGAAAAAACCAGATGAGTTAAAACATTTTTATCATTTAATGCCTCCAGAGTACTTTCTAAATGAAGATTTTCAGATTTTGCTAAATTTGGCAAGGAATGTTTTGATTGAACATCAGCCTAAAGCAGAAGAGTTTATAGATCCTCAAAGAACAAGACAGGTGTTTTTTAATGTCGCCAGGGATTTACTGAATGAACTTGCAGAAACAAAACAAATAAAAATTTCCTATCAAGACTTAAATAAACTGGCGAGAATTCTTGTTAGACATACAATTGGTTTTGGCTTGATGGAAGTTTTGCTGCAAGATGGACATATACAAGATATTGTTCTTAATGCTCCAGTCAGCCAGAACACTATTTTTTTAAGGCATGGTAAATATGATGAGTGTTTTACAAATATTGTTCTAAGTCCAGAAGATGGGGATTCTTGGGCAGCTAAGTTTCGTATGATAAGCGGCAGACCTTTGGATGAGGCAAATCCAATTTTAGATACAGATTTATCATTAGAAAATGTGAGGGCGAGAGTTGCTGTTGTTCAGCGTCCATTGAGCCCAAATGGATTATCTTATGCTATAAGAAGGCACAGAGACTATCCTTGGACACTTCCTTTATTTATTAAAAATAAAATGCTGAATTCTTTTTCTGCAGGTTTGCTGAGTTTTTTGATAGATGGATCAAGAACTATGCTGGTTGCAGGAACTAGAAGCAGTGGTAAAACTTCATTGCTTGGAAGCCTTATGCTTGAAATTAAACCATTATATAGAGTTATTGTGGTTGAAGATACATTAGAGCTGCCAAGCGAGTATTTTAGGAAATTAGGGTATGATATTTTGAGTATGAAAGTTCGTTCTTCTCTTCTGGAAAAAAGCAATGAAGTTTCTGCAGAAGAAGGAATCAGAACTAGTTTAAGATTAGGGGATTCAAGCTTGATTCTAGGTGAAATCAGAAGTAATGAAGCTAAAGCACTTTATGAAGCAATGAGGGTTGGAGCTTTAGCAAATGTTGTTGCAGGAACTGTTCATGGAGCCAGTCCTTATGCAGTTTTTGACAGGATTGTAAATGATTTGCAAGTGCCTATAACCAGCTTTAAAGCGACAGATATTATTCTTGTTGCAAACCCAGTTAAATCCCCTGATGGTTTGCATAGTAACAGAAGAGTTGTTCAGCTGACTGAAGTTAGAAAACACTGGACTAAAGATCCATTGGATGAAAAGGGATTTGTTGATTTATTGAAATATAATGTTGAAAAAGATCAATTAGAACCAAGTGATGAATTAATAAATGGAAATTCAGAGATTATTAAAGATGTTGCTTCTGGTGTTAAAGGATGGGCTGGAGACTGGGATGCTGTTTATGATAATATTTTATTAAGAGGAAAGGTGAAAGAGGAGATTCTTAATTTTTCTAAAAAGTATAACAGGGATGATTTATTGGAGGCAAAGTTTATTAGTTTGGCTAATTCCCATTTTCATAAAATTTCTGATGAAGTTACTCAGGAAGTAGGAATCCCTCAAAGTGAAAAGGTTTTTCCTAAATGGGTAAAAAAAATAGATGAGGAAATCAAGAAGTTTCAAGGTTAGGTTTATTAATTTAAACCTTTTGAAAGGTTCCGAAAAGGAACCGAGCTTAACAGCTCAAAGGTTTTCAAACCATAACTTTATTAACAATTTTTCTTTATTTTATTTATAAAAAGAGTGTTTTTAATATGGTTAAGGTAGATGATATTTTGAAGAAATATTCTGGTAAGTTATCAAATGAAATTAATGATAATTATTCTTCAGGAGATATAAGCAGAGAATATTTAACTTTTAAGAAAGAAATGATGCCTCAGCTCTCAAGATATGAAAAGCTTGCCAAAGCATTTGGCTCTTTTATGAAAGTTAGGGTTTCTGAAAAAGACAGGATAAAAACTCAAAAAAAGCTTGATATGGCTCACCTTGATATAACTCCAAGCCAGGTAGCTGTTTTTTCATTTTTCTCAATGTTTTTTGTGTTTTTCATAGGACTTCTTATTTTTTTATTAGCTTATTTTTTTCAAGGAACAAATTTTGATTTTTCTAAAGGGTTGTTATTTTTATTTTTAGTTTTAATTGCAAGTTTTTTTGTTTTTTATTACTCTTATACAAGCCCTTCCAGACTTGCTAATAATCTCAGATTAAAATCCAGCAGCCAGATGGTTCCATGTATACTTTATGTTGTTGTTTATATGAAACACACTTCTAATTTAGAAAGAGCTATTGCTTTTGCTTCTCAGCATCTTCAGGCACCTTTATCTTTGGATTTGAAAAAGATATTTTGGGATGTAGAAACAGGAAAATATTCAACTATAAAAGAAAGTTTAGATCATTATTTGAAAACATGGGAGAAAGATGCTATTGAATTTGTAGAAGCTTTTCACTTAATTGAGAGCAGTTTGTATGAACCATCTAATACAAGAAGAATTCAAACTCTTGAAAAATCACTGCAGGTTATTTTAGAAGGGGTTTATGAAAAAATGCTTTCTTATTCCAGAGATGTAAGAAGTCCTTTAACCAATATTTATATGTTAGGAGTTGTTCTTCCAACCCTTGGACTGGCATTATTACCTTTAGCATCAGCATTGCTTGGAGGATTGATAAGATGGTATCATGTTTTTATTTTATTTAATATTATTGTTCCATTTTTTGTTTTTTATATGACAAATAATGTGATGATGAAACGCCCTGGAGGTTATGGGGAGAATGACATTTTAGAGTTAAATTCTAAGTATCCTAAGTATATTTCTAAAAAACCTTATATGATTGCTGCAATTGTCTGTTTACCTTTCTTTTTATTAAGTTTGACTCCATTTTTATTCCAATCAGTATTTTTTCTTGAGACTTTTAATTTAAGTCCTGATATTAATCTTGGTGTTTTTGGTTTCCAAATTCTTCAGGATGTAAGATTATTTGATTTTAAAGATGCATCTACAGGAGCAGCAATTACAAGTGTTAGTGGTTTAAAATCAGGGGTTGTAGGTCCTTTTGGTATAGGAGCTTTAATTTTAGGTTTATTTTTACCTTTATCTATAGCAATGTTTTTTGCAATTGCCTTTAAGATGAAAACTAAAGAATTGATAAAAGATAGGAATAATACTAAAGAGCTTGAAATGGAGTTTACTAATTCTTTGTTTCAGTTAGGAAACAGATTAGGAGATGGAATTCCCGCTGAGATTGCTTTTGCTAGAGTTGCTGAATCTACAAGAGGGCAGAGAACAGAAGATTTTTTCAGAAAAGTAAATTTAAATTTGCATCAGGCAGGCATGTCTTTGGATGAAGCAATATTCAACAATAAAAGAGGAGCAATAATAGATTACCCTTCAAATTTAATCAGTACCAGCATGAGGATTTTACTTGAGTCCAGCAAGAAAGGTCTTAAGGTTGCTGCTGAAAGCTTAATGAGTATTTCTGAGTATATAAAAAATATTCATAAAGTTGAGTCAAGATTAAGGGATTTACTGGCAGAAGTTATAAGTGATATGAAAAGTAATATGACTTTCCTTGCTCCACTTCTTGCTGGAATTGTTGTTGGTTTAGCTGGAATGATTGCATTTATATTAAATAAATTATCAAGCATATTTTCTCAAGTTGGCGAAACAGGCAGTCAGAGTGTTGGTTTTGATTTAGGAACTTTTTTGAATATTTTTAGAATTGAACAGATTATTCCTCCTTATTACATTCAGATAGCAGTAGGAATTTATTTAATTCAAATTATATTCATCCTAACTAATGTTCTTGTCACCATTGATTCTGGAAGTGATAAATTAAAAAGAACTGCAGATACTGGAAGATTTTTAAAAATAGGTATAATCCTTTACACTGTTGTTTCTTTTATAGCCATAGTTATTCTTTCATTACTTGCCGGATTTTCAATCGGAGGGTTGGCTTAATAATAAGGCAATATTTATTAAGAGTTTTTTCTTTTTTATTTATGATGTTTAATAAAAAAGGGTATACAAGACAGCATGTTGTTGTTGCAATTATTGTTTTATTAGTTTTTTTAGGTATAATGCTAATAGCTTATTTTCTGCTTGGAGATAGATTGCAAGGATATTTGCAGGCAGCTAAGGATATTTTTAGATTTGGGAAATGATAAGTAAAAAAGGAATTGTTATAGGAGAGCATATTGACTGGATAATTGCAGCAGTTTTACTTTTTATACTTCTTATTTTTTTAATGAGTATTCCATTATCAAAGTGGATTAGTTTTTTTCCAGACTATAACTATGACCAGAATGATACTTATGTTGGAGATGTTGCTCCTGACTTTAAACTGCCTTCTGGAGAAGTCAGGTATTGTCCTGGAAAAATAGGAGAGCCAGATTATCAAGGATTTTTAGGAAAGGCAAGTCAGTATAATCCTTTTTCAAATCCAACACAATATATTTCTTTTTGGAATTTTAACACTAAAAATCATGATATAAGAACAAGTTTTTACTTAAAAGGCAGTTCTGAAGAAGGAGTTATTTATTTTAAAGAAGCAGGAGATATTGCAATTGCTGATGTTGTTAATGGAGCTGTTTTATTAAGACCAGAAATACTTGATTCTACTTCAAAAGAAAGATACCTTATTTGGTTTAATTTTCTTTCAAACAAACCAAGTTCATCAAAGATAGAATTTTTAGTTAGATTGATTAGCTTAGATAGATCTATTATATATCCTGGAAATTATATCTGCCATCCAGACAATTGGAAAATACCTCAGTATAGTAATTTATGGCCTGCAGAAGATGTTGTTTTCATAAGCAGTATTAATAGAAATGGTGATGGAGAGTATGTAATTGATTTAAGCCCTTATTTTGATGCTGAAGATGCCGGCTTTGAACATTTTTATATTAATAGATTGGGATCATATAATTTTTATGGTCAGACTTTTATTTATCAAAGCTATTTGACAATTAAAGGAAAGAATTCTTTTCTTGGTGCTGACTTTTTATGGAAAGACAAAGCAATAGGGATTATTTTAAAGGATGGAAATGTGCTATTAAATAAAGATTATTATGATGAATTTTTGAATAATGAATTCAGAGATGTTATTTTAACAGATCCAAATTTGAATATAGATGAAAGTCTTTTTGATGACAATTACAGAACTAATCTTTATGTGAGCGAATCTAAAGTTAGTGAGTTATTTGAAAATCTTAAATAAAATGAATAAAAAAGGAGACTGGTTAGTAGAAGAAGTTGCTAAAGTTATTCTTGCAATAGTTTTACTTGTCCTTTTAGCATATCTAGCACTTACTCTTTATCAGTCAATTACTCAAAAATCACAATTAGAGCAGGCAAGAGTTCATTTAGATAATATTGAGAATATAGTTAGCAGTTTAGAGGAAGGAGAAAAAAAAGATTATATTTTGTTATCTCCAAGCGGCTGGGCTTTGTATGGTTTTCCTTATGGAGAACACAATGTAAGGTCTTGCCAAGTTTCTAATAAACCTTGTATTTGTCTTTGTCCTGAAACTAAACTACCTACTTGGAAATATAGGAGTGAATTATTTGGGCAAAGGATTCCTTCTCAAGATGAAATTTACAAAGAGTTTAGCGAAAGCTGCCAATCTAATTCTGCATGTAAACCGATTGATGTAGGTGATATAAATGTAAATCTTGCTTCACAGGAAATTTCTAATAGGGCTAAAACTTCTATTTCTGTTAATAATTTAATAGAATCAAAAAGTATAATATCTATAAGTAAAATTGATAATAAATTATTTGTAATTGATAAAAATGAACAGGAAAGCTAAATTTGAGGTTAGGGAATTGGCAAAAATAATACTTTGGTTAGTTATATTTGGGATACTTGCTTATGGAGTTTATTATTTTTTTAATAAATTTGTTTTTTCAGGCGCATAATATAAAAACTCATAATTCTTTATTTTTATTGTTATGGAAAAGAGGGGATTTTTAGCTGCTGAATGGATTGTGGCAATAGTTTTAATTTTGGTTGGATTAGGAATACTTATTTTTGCTGCTACTAATTTATTTACTAAAACTGATATAGATAAAAATACATGCCATTTTTCTGTTATTTCAAGAGGAAGCACTCCTTCTTTAGCTCAGGGTTATGTTCCTTTAAGATGCAAGACTGAAAAGATTTGCATTACTGGAGAGCTTTTTGGAGGAGGGTGTGATGAATTTGAAGGAGAAAAAGGAGTTACTAAAATTAGAGTTTCTGATAGTTCTGTGCAAGGTTTGGAGCAAGTGCAGAAGATATATGCCCAGTCAATTTTAGAGTGTTGGGAAATGATGGGTGAGGGAAAGGTAAGCTTGTTTTCCCAGGCAGCTGCAGAAAATTTTGGAGTTGGTGTAGTTTATCCTAGCTGTGTTGTCTGCTCAAGAATTGCAATAGATAAAGATTCTTTGAATAATGTGCCATTTGAAAATATGAATTTGAATGAATATATGATGATTCATTTAGTTCCTAAAACTGAAAAAACTTATTTTGACTATATGCTTGGAGAAGAATACTCTGCAAGTTATAGTGTTGCTGATAATTTACTTAATTTACCTGATTTTGATATAACTGAGGATAAAGATGGGAATATTGAAGATATAACTAAAATAGATAAAAATGTTTCACTTGTTGATCCTTCTATAATAAGCACTAGCAGAGAAGATAATTTGAAAGAAACTGCAATTATATTCAGCCAGATAAGCTCTCCAAGTCATGGAGGGGTTCTTTCAAATTCTGCAGGGGTTGTTGCCGGATTAGGGGTAACTGGCACTTTTGCATTTGGTCCTAAGTTCTTGTCAAGTGCAGGAAAAGCTGTTTTTTCAGTTCCTGGCGCAGTAATTGCAGCAATTTTAGGAATTTATCAGCAGGGAAGTGTTACATTAAGCAGAGGTGTTAGTGCAGGATATTGTGGAGATATTGAGATTTCAAGTGATGCAAGAAGCGGATGTTCAGCTGTAAGAACAATAAATTATGATTTAGAATCTATTTCAGAATACTGCAGAGTGATTGAAGGACTTCCTTAAAAATGAGAAAGATGAACATAAAGGGAAACATTACTATGGAAGAAGTTGTATTTGTTTTAGTAAATTTAATATTTTTTTCAATGCTTTTTGTTTTTTTATATAATACAAGCCAGGGAGTATTTTTATTTGAAAAACTTTATGCCAAGGAAATTGCATTGGCTATTGACAGTGCTAAACCAGGCACACAGATAAACTTGGATGTGAGCGAATTATATAAGATAACCCAAAAAAATGATTTTGATATAAATAACGCTTTTTATTTTAAAGATAATAAAGCTGGTGTTAAACTTTCTGATAAGGATGGCTATGAGAATTATTATTTTTCAGATTATAAAATTGAGTCTGTTGTAAGTTTTCCAGAT